>Ga0247727_10020503_pt1 | contig 10095 bp, 8 predicted proteins | sample WisWelCaveWW1625_FD_202498 | JGI IMG/M metagenome (GOLD analysis project Ga0247727, IMG submission 202498) | Biofilm microbial communities from Wishing Well Cave, Virginia, United States - WW16-25 | ecosystem: Environmental > Aquatic > Deep subsurface > Groundwater > Cave microbial mat | place... | reverse complement strand
CCTCAACGGCCCGCCGCTCAGCACATTCATGGGGAGCATCATTTCCGGCTGGGTCGGTTTTTTGAATGTGGGGATGGTGATACTGACCTTTGCATTGGGCGGGTTGTGGGTGCGCGATGTCGCTGTGACTGTTGACTATCATCGCGCGTTGAATGCCAGCGGCGGCCTCGGGCCGCACTCGGATGCAGTCTATCGCCTTGCTGACTACCTTGAGTCAAATGGGGGCGTTTCGGTAGCGGCGATGGATTGGGGCTTTGCGCCGCAGGTGAAGATGCTCACCGGGGGCCAGGTCGCGCCGCAGGAAATTTTTGGTTACACCTGGGAGCCAGATGAGGGCTTTAGTGATCGGTTGAGAGCAGTGACGGCTGACCCGGCGGCGCTCCTCGTCTTTCATTTTCCACAGGAGACAATCTTTCCGCGCCGCGAAGCCTTCGACTCTTTTATTGCCGCGCAAGGCTGGCAGGCCGAACAAATCGCCGTCATCTCTCGCCGCGACGGTGGGCCTATCTTTGAAATTGTGCGAATGAAAAAGTAGAAACGTCGTTTGGAGTAAAGCCCTATCCCTTTTACGGTTCGTGCCGCAATACACTTGCGGCGCGTTTTTTGTGCTAACGACGATCCCTACTTTTTGTCCATTTTCTGATAACTCTCTATAACCAAAGCAACGATCAAGATCAAGATAATGACTGCGCCAGCCAGAGACACGATTTCGTCCCAGAAGCCGAGCGAACTATGCAAGAACGGAGCGGCGATCATTGCTTTGGCGCCAACGTCCGTATGTAGTTCACCAGATGCCAGCGTTGGTCTTCGGTGAGTGCGGGGCCGAAAGCGGGCATGACCGAGCCGGGATAGCCGTTGCTGATCCACTCAAACAGGCGGCCATCGGGGTGAGCACCGGGGACAGTGTGGAGCGTGAGGTCAACGGGCCGGGGATTGAGGGTGACGCCCACCGGGCCATCGCCTTTGCCGGACTCGCCGTGGCAGGGGACGCACAGAGTGGCATACAGGCTTTTGCCCTCGGCAATGGACTCCGGGTTGGGTGGAATGGGATTGACCGGCCCGGCATCGGGTTGAACGGGCGGGCGGGAAAAGACGGCGACGCTGACCAGCGCCAGGGCAAAGGCCGGAACAAATCCGGCGGCGATCAACTGCCGCCGCGTTTGGCTGAGGGCGCTGAAAGCAAACATATAGGCCAGCGCCGCCAACAAAATCGCGCCGCCCGCAAGGCGATACCAGGGGTAAGTTTGTCCGCCGCCCGCGCCCAATTCAAAATCGAAGTTCGCAAAGGCATCAAACTGATTCTGGCGCCGCACGACGGCTTGTACTTGCCACGACTCCGCCAGGTTGAGGTTTGCGCCGCGCAGAGAGTATTGCCCGTTCCCTTTTGCGGACAAAATGGCTTCACTGGTCGGGAGTTTGCCGGAAACAGGCGTGAAGCGCAGGGCGACCTCTTTGGCGTCGTCTACGGGCTGGCCGTTCGCGGTGAGGGTGAGGCTGAAGGTGTTGAGGCCTACCCGCCCCGGCGAGATGTTGATCGCCATTTGCAAATCGTCAACCGTCGCCGAGTTGTTGAGGCCGGAGGCTACTGCCCCCACTTGCGGCGGGGGCAGGGAGGTCAGCACACCGACGCTGATCAGCAAAATTGCGCCGAGTGTGATTTCGCTGGTAATGAGCCTGCGGAAACGATCCACGATCACTTCCGAAAAATGTTTGAGGCCGGCCGGGTTGGCGGCGGCGTTTTTGACTCGCGGAGTGATGCCCAGCAAATTGATCGCGCCAATCATGATCATCGGCAGGGCGATGATGAGTTTGACGATCAGCGTCCGGCCATAGGCGGTATTGTTGAGGGCTTCCCATGAGCCGACGCGAAGCACGGTGGCGTACAGCCCGGTCAGTGTCAGCACGCCGACGCTGACCATGGCCACTGCCGAGAAGCGCGGGATGAGGCGGGCGGTGAGGGCGGTGCGCGACTTGGGATCGAGACTCCGCACCGCCCACATGGCGACGACAAAATGGGTGAGGCCGCCTACCCAAGCTGAGGCGGCGACCAGGTGGAGCCAGTCGGCGGCGACGGGCAACAGGGGTTCGGCTTCAGTGGCGGCGTGACTGCCGAGGCTGATGGTCAGCAGTAATAGCAATGAGACGACGATGGCGATCCAACGATCACGTTTGGCCGTCGCCGTTGGCAACAGTCCGGCCAGCGCCAGGGCCAGCGCCAGGCGGGCGATCCACAATGCGCCATAGCGGGTGTTGAATAATATATTGCCGGTGGCTTCGCTCCAGGGGAGGGCCAGTTCGCCGCCGGAGGCTTGCCCGGCCTGCGAGAGCAACGCCAGGACGTTGGCGGCAATGAGGACGACAATGCCGATGCTGGCGAGGCGACGCCACTGAGGGAGACCTGTCGGGTCTTTCTTCAGACCCGACAAGTCCTTGATGGCCTGATAGGCCGGGCCCCAGACCATCAATACAAATAACGTACCGCCGGTGAGGGCCAGGGCTGAGAGAAACAATAGCCAGCGCGCGGCAACGGAGTCGAGCGAGAGTCTGACCGTCCGGCCCGCTTGCCCGGCCGCAGTCAGCGCCGCCGAGTCCACTTTGCCGACTGCAAAGGGAAACGCACCATCGGTAATGTGTCCATCCACTGCCGAGAGCACTTGCCAGGCAACGGTATACACGCCATCGGGCAGAGAGCGTAGGGAGACGGTGAGGCGGGTCGGGTCGCCGGGGTCTATCTGGGCATCGTCCCCATCCACTCGCACACCGTTTGAGTCCAATACCTGAATAGTGCTGAAAGACGGCTCCAGAGCTTCGTTGAAATACAACTCGACCAGCGCCGGGGGTCGGTCGAGGATGGCGTTGGCTTCCGGCACCGAGCGCTGCAATTCGCCATGGGCGAGGACAGGAACGGCCAGACCCAAAGCAAGTATGAGTATCAGAGTGAGGGTAAGGTAGTGTAGCTTCATTAGAGAATTTGGCAATAGTTTGAGCGGCCCGGAATTATGGCCGCTCAAACTATTCAGGCCGCCACTACTTTTTTCGTATCAGGCCGTAGACGCCGATCCCGGCCCCGACGAGGCCGACGACGATACCGATGACGCCCATGATCTGGGCCGTGCCGGCCTGGGCCTTGACGGTGGCCAGCTCATCAGCTATTGCCGAGACGGAGGGTGGCGCTTCGGGGAATGCGATTTTGCCTGCCGCCTCGACCTCTTCCGGTTCGAAGGTGACGTCAATTGCTTCATTGTTAATTGCGCCAGTGAAGCGGAAGGTATATTGGCCTTCGCGAGTCGGGATCAGATCAGCCGTGTAGACTCCGGCCTGGTCTGTTACCGGGCGCAGGTCGTAGCTCTGGCTGATGCCGCCGTATTCGATAGTGAAGTTGAGAGTGGACTCAGCACCGGTGACACCCTCAGCCGCGTGATGGCCTTCTTCGCCCTCACTGCCGCCTGACTCAGCTTTGGGAGTGATGAACAGGTATAGCCCGTTGGACTGGCCGTCGATGACTGGCTCATTCTTCCAGCCAATTTCAAAGACGTAGTTGCCAACTTCCACTTCTTCGTGGGCGTAGGCAGTCAGAGGGGCAATTAGCAACGCTAAAAGAATTAGCGCGGCTAAGACGCGCAATGCTTTGCGAAACATGGAAAAGTCTCCTTAAGTGACAATTGAAAATGCGTATCAAACAGCGCAAAATGGGGGACAGGAGGCTATCCCACGCGGGGGTGGCGGTTCCAACATCAGCGCCCAACTGGAAACTGACTGTAGAGTGATAGCAATGGATTGCCACAACTTGCCGAGGGCCAGCACGGCAATCAGGGTGTGGGCAGTGACCAGCAACAAAGTGGCAACCGCCGGAGTCCCGGCGCTGAACAGATCGTCGAGATAATCGTGAGGGTGTTTTTGTTCGGGGTGGCCGTCGGGGTGGGGATGACGAACATCCAGCATCAGCCAGCACGGGCAAATGCCGGGCTGGGCAAATGTGGTCAGCACGATTAGAAAGATCAGAAGAGCCTGGGTAAAGCGAGACATGTGGAAACAATTATACCGCCATCCTTTGGGCCATCATGGCCGCGCCCAGCCAATCGTCCCGTTCATTTCGCCGTTGATGAGTTGGGTCAGGTTAATGCCATTCGGTTGCATGATGAACAGGCCAGTGGAACTGACGAAGACAATGAAGTTGCCGTCGGGAGTAAAACTCCCATATAAGTTTGTGGCGAAGATGTTGGTGAGTTGCTCGGGTTGCCCACCGCCGGCCGGGATACGATACCAATCCGAAGGAATGTTGTGCAGGGTGGCCCCCGCAGAAACACTTTGCACGCCTAACAATTGATCCGTCCACGAGAGCGACGACGACACGATGATTCGGGCGGCGCTGAAAATCAATGCACTGCCATCGGGCGAAAAGAAGGGCACATCTACCATTGCAAATACCCCGCTGGGCGTGATGAGTTTTTCATTCAGGCCATCTGCATCCGCGATGAAGAGTTCATTCGTCGTAGAGGATACGAACGCCAGTTTTGACCCATCCGGTGAAAGACGCGGCCAGATGGCGTTTTCGATCACCACTTCGGGCTGGCCGTCGGGAAAAGCCAGCCGCTCGATGCGATACGAAAAGCTTCCCTGATCCCCACTGCGGGTAAAGTTCAAATGGGTGTAATAAATGTGCGTTCCATCAGATGACCACATCGGGTTGTAGTAAGACTCGGCAGTGTCTTTGCGAATGAGCAATGGAGTGAGATCGTCATGGCTACATCCCTCTGTCAGGTCGAGACATTGGGCGGGCAATAAATACAAATCAGTGTTGCCGTAGTATTGCACTCTGTCCGCAGATGGGGGCGGGGTGTAGGTGATCAGAACGTGTTTCCCATCCGGTGAGACGGTGGCGCCGGTGGCCCGGGCGTTGGCCGGAGGCTGAAAGACAGGGGTGATGAGGCTTGATGCTAAATCGAGCCTGACCAGACTCCCTTGACTTTCAGGAGGCGCAACAAAGATGACGTGACCTGTGAGATTGGCCCCGGCCCAGGGAGGAAATAATAAGGCCGATACGGGTGTGGTGGATGGCGAGGAGAAAAGAGGCGGCTCCACCGTCGGGGCAATGGGAGTGTGTTGGGCGGCGATGGTATTCGTCGGCGATAGGGAGGGTGTTGGCGGCGCAACCGGAGTCCCAACCGAGCAGGCTGTCAGGATCAAGGCTAATAGCCGATGACGGGTTTGCAGTCCATTCAACACGTTATGGGATCCACTCTACGGTGCCTAAGCCGTCGGCGTTGAACATATGAAGAAGGCCGCTACCATCAGGGTACATGACATACATGCCGCTGGCGGCGAGAAAAATCACTGCCTTGCCACCCGGCGAAAAACTGGCGTACATGCCGGTGTCATAAATCTTGGTGAGTCGTTCAGGTTTTCCGCCATTGAGCGAAATGCGCCACCAGTCCGAAGGAACGTTATGCGCGTTGGCGGACGCTTCGGCAATCTGAACGCCCAACAAGCGATCTATCCATGAAAGAGAATTCGCCGGGCCTTCGCCAACGGCGCTAAACAGAATCATGCTGCCATCCGGCGAGAACACGTGGGCGTCCACAGCGGCAAATGTGCCGGATGGGATTACGGATTTTGCGTCCTTGCCATCAGGATCGGCGATGTATAAATCGTTAGCGAACGTCTGAGGGTCAAATGATAGATAGGCCAGTTTTGATCCATCGGGTGAGAGCCGAGGCCAGATGCCGTTTTCGACCAGCACTTCGGGCTGGCCATCCGGAAATACCATCCGTTCGACTGTGTACTTGAAGTTGGTGCCGCTATCGCCTCGAATGGGGATGAAGTGCGCGTAATAAAGATACTTTCCATCGGGCGACCAGATCGGAGTGAAAAACGACTCCTGCACGTCAGCGCGTTCAAGCAGTGGCAACGGTTCAGCCGAGCCGTCGGCGGGTATGATGTACAAGCCAGTGTAGCCAAGCTGGATTTGGCCCGGTGGCGGTGATGGGGCATAGGACATCACAATCCGTTTGCCATCCGGCGCTACCGTTGCGGCGGTGAGCCAGGCATTTTCGAGGGGCTTAAAAATCGTCTGTCGTTCTCCGGTTGCAAGGTCGAACTTTTCGATTCCTTTTGCACCCTGAGTGAAGATGAGTTGACCCGTGAGGTCGTAGTCGATCCATGCCGGGGAATTAGCAGGCGTCGCTGGGGATGTAGCAGCCACTGTTCCGACAGCAGAGGCGGCAACGCTTGCGGGAGAGTGAGTCGGCGTCGCATCTGAAATTTCAACCGAGCAGGCGGCGACTAACAAAACCATCAGCAAAAAGTTAATTGTCTTCGTCTTTTTCATGAGCATCATCATCATTTTAGGTCAATCGTGGATGATGATTCTTGTTCCACCCGGCCATTCCACTGTGATGTTGCCCGGCATATAGGGCACTTCTGGCTGCGTCCAGCGGAATAGCCATTTGGCGTTTTCCGGGCGGAGGTTCAAGCATCCCGCTGACTTAGGAGTGCCGTAGTCGTTGTGCCAATACGTGCCATGCATGGCCGCGCCGTTGCCGGAGAAGTACGACACCCATGGCACACCTGGCAAATCGTAACCGTTGGTTGCCGTGCCGCCTGTCATGTGGCGCGAAGCGCGTTTGCTCCAAATCGGAAGCGCCCCGGCCGGAGTCAGATTGCCAACTGTGGAGCCGTCTGGCCCGAAATAGTTTCTACCAGACGCAATGCGCGTGCGAAACACTTCAGTCTTGCCCTCATAGGCAGACAATGATTGCCGACTCAACGTGACGACGACTGACTTGTCGGCGACGCCAGGCGAGATTGGCGCAAATTCTTCGGAAGAGATGAGGCGGAAGTGGATGGCTTCGCCATACATCTTTACGCCATTCTCGTCATTGATGCGATACCACACACTGCCATTGGCGACTACAGCGTGGTCGGCGACCTGGTAAGTTGAAGCGTAGTAGAGTCGGTAAACGATGGAGGCTTCGGGATCAGGCTCAGCCCGGGCGTCGGTGAATGGAGCGCTGACCTCCACGTATGCGCCTTCACTTGGTATTTGCAGCAACGGCACATTCGGCGTATAGCGCACCGGTTGCACCCACGATGAATACGCATATCCCTCAGGCGTCTCAAACCAGACGTGGTTGTGCGGAAAGAACCCTTCCCCGACCACTGAGCGCAAAATGGGAAACACGTCGTTCTCGTATTTGTAATCAAGCCGGTCGCCGTCCAGATTGGGCCGCGAGAGAAGGCGGATGCGTTTGGGCGTGACTCGACCCAACGGCACGTTGCTCGGCCACTCTGCTGAAACGGCGGCCTTCGTCCCTCGCAACGCGCTAGGGAATAACGATCCGGCGAAGGCCGCCCCGCTAAGTTTGAGAAAGTCACGTCGAGAAAGTTTCATAGAGTGTGCTGTTCCGAAAAAGAATGGTCACTGCAGAATAAGCTGACGTTGCTTGCGTCCAGCGCCGATATAACCAAGATTAACACCCAAACACGCATGATGGGAAATTCTAATATAAACGCAATACAACCCACAGCGCCCGAATCAAGGCTGCGGGTCAAACGGCGCGGGTGTTGCCAGTTGGGTGAGATATGCTTCCAGGATACTCCGATAGATAACGACGTTGGCTTGCTGGAAAAGATCGTCAGTGAGTTGCGCCAGCAGTTCTTCGTGTTTTTGCGCCGTAAGAATGTCTTGAATGTACGGCTTGGCTTCCTCAAGCGTCAACTGCTGTGGCTCGGTGCGCTCGATAACCTGCACAATGTACAGGCTGTCGCCGAACTGAAAAGGCTGGCTGATGTCATTCGGTTGCAAGAGCAGGATGGCTTCGTGGAACGGGTGTATCTCCGCCTCGGCCAGGATGTCGTTGCTTTCGCCGATCCAGGCGGGGAGTTCGCCGCCGTTGGCGGCCGTTTCCGGGTCTTCGGAGTATTCCTGGGCCACTACCGCAAAGTCCGCGCCTTGCTGTAGCAGGCCGGGGACCAGTTTCTTATAGGCTTCGTCGGCGCGAGTGCGGGCGGTCTGTTGCTCATCGTCACTGGACCCCAAGCCGATGCGAATGTAGCGGATGCGCGACTGCGGCGGCAGGGCCATCAATGCCTGGTTTTCGTCGTAGAATTTCTGCATCGCTTCATCGGCCACTTCGATTTTGTCATCAATCTCTTCCTGGTGCAGCATTTGCTTGAGCACTTGCAGGCGGGCTTCGTCCACCAGCGGCTTGTTCTGCACGTCCAATAGTTGATCGGTGGTATCTTCGACGAGAAGCAAGCGCTCAATCAACTGCTCGGCCAGAGCCTTCATCCCTTCCGGCCCGGCGAATTGACTCTGCACTGAAAACGACAGTTCTCTATATTCCTGATAGAACTGCCCCAGTGTGTACTGCTTGCCTTTGAGGGTGAGGAGCGTCTGGCTAGCGTTGGCTTCGAACCATTCATCCGTCTTCTGCTGTTGGACGACGGTCAGCACGGTGGGACGGACTTCGTCCAGCGATTGTGTCCGGGCGGGTTGGAGTTCATTGAGCCGGACGATGTAGAACGCCTCGCCAGCGCGGAAGACATCACTCAATTCGCTGATAGTGAGGGCAAACACGGCGGCGTCCCACGCCGGGTCGCTGACCCCTTCGGGAACGAGGATGGCATTTGAAACGACGGCGCGCGGAATAGCCTGTCCCACTTCGTCGAAGGTCGCGCCAGAGCGGACTTTGAGCAGGGCATCGTCGGCATCCTGGCGGGCAGCGGCCTCGTCGCCGCTGATGGGGAATTGCAGTTCGTCCACTACCACCTGACGAGGCAGTTTGAATTGATCTAGGTTGGCGTCATAGTAGCGGCGCAAATCGTCCTCGGCTGGCGGAGGCACATCGAGCAGTTCAAAGTTGCGGGTGATGGAGGCGTTGTCCTTGAGCCGCTGGAGGTAGCCTTCGATGTAACCCTGCTCGCGCTCCGACACGAGCAATTGCCGAATTTGCTCGCGCACCTGATCGAGCGTGAGTTCGCCGAATTGATCTTTGTTGGCGTTGTAGTAGTCCTGAATTTCGCTCTCGGTGACATTGATTTCGCCTTCATGCCGTTGCGTGTCGAGCGACTCCAAGTTGAGACTCTCGCTGATGTGCTGCATGGTGTGGCTGAAGTTCTCGTCGGCGTCGGGTTGGCGCGTGGCCGCCCAGCGGCGGACGAGTCCATCCATGATCATATCTTCCACGACGGCGACCATCGTTTCAGGCGAGCGCATGGCGGCTACATATTCTTCGGGCACGAGAAGTTTGAGATGGGCTTCGACATCGGCAATGGTGATCTGGCCGCCGTCGAAAGTGGCGATGACATCGGATGCAGGCGGCTTGGGGGCTGTCCACTCGGCCCAGTACTTGCTCCCGCCGGAGAACCACAGCGCGACGACAAACAGAACTGCCAGCAAAGCATAAAACGCAACCGTACGAATGCGCCCCAGCCATAGTTGGCGCGGTGTCAATTTGGCTTCTACTTCTGTCTCGACAGTGGCTTCAGCTTCAGCCGGAATCGGCTCGGGTTCGGTTGGTGCGATAGGGGTCGAATGAGCCTCACTTGGCGCGGAAGTCGGGATGGCCTCGCCGACCGGCTCTGCAGGTGGAAGCGGCGCGGGCTCAAGGGAAACCGCCTCGACTGCTTCGGCGGTCGCCAATGGGGAGACGGCTTCCCCGACCGCCTCGGCGGCAACCAACGGCGAGTCGGTTTCTTCAACCGATTCAATGGTCGCGGATGAAGAATCGATCTCCTCAACCGCATCAACCCTCGGTGAGTCGATCGCCGGCTCGTCAACGGCAACTGCGGTTGCTTCGGGTGCGGGCGGCGGCCTCGGTTCTTCGGCCGGCTTGGGTTGTTCTGCTGGCGGCGACTCGCCGCGAATCGCGTTGAGAATGTCTTCCCAGACTTGCTTCCAACCTTCAGCCATTGAGCGTCACTTTCACGGGGCAGGGGTGGGCGCCGGAGCAGGACTGCCGAACAGCCGCAAACTCACCGCGCCGCCATTCTTTGTATCTACGGTATACACCTGCACGCGCGGCAGAATCTTTTCGAGCGTTTCGAGATATAAGCGATAGCGCGTCACATCTTCGCCGTAGATTTTCGAGTTGG
>Ga0247727_10020502_pt1 | contig 10095 bp, 9 predicted proteins | sample WisWelCaveWW1625_FD_202498 | JGI IMG/M metagenome (GOLD analysis project Ga0247727, IMG submission 202498) | Biofilm microbial communities from Wishing Well Cave, Virginia, United States - WW16-25 | ecosystem: Environmental > Aquatic > Deep subsurface > Groundwater > Cave microbial mat | place... | reverse complement strand
GAGTAAGCCCGGTCGCAGAAAAGGATTCTGGTTTGTCACCGTGAATGTTCTTGCCCTCTATTTTCACCTGTTTGCGGCTTTTACATTTGTTGTTCAGTTTGTGTTTGTTGCCTGTCTGGCAATCTATCAGTCGGCCGGCGGCTCTCGTATCCGGATAGATAAAGAACGATTCCGGGTGTTCTGGATATCTTTTGTTGCAATCGTTGCATTGACATTGTTGTTGTATAGTCCGGCCCTTCTTCAGTTGCTCCTTGTTGTAGATTCCCAGAATCGGCAAGGCTTTGATCCGTCTTACCCTTACTGGGGTCCAACGGCTAAATGGCTACTTGGACCGATGCCGATTGCCATCCCTGCACTCTTATTTGGCATTTTCGGGCTGATTCGTCTTTATGGATCGCGACCGAGAGAAGCTGTTTATTTGCTTTTGTTGCTCTGCTTACCGGTACTTTCCCTCTGGTTATTGAGCCCAAAGTCTATGATGCCGCGTTTCTTTTTTTTCAAGATACCTTATGTCGTTTTACTTTCAGCTTCGGCATTCTGGATTCCCGCATGGCTGAATACCAGCAAGGAACTTCTCCGAAAGATTTCTGCCGGACTGTGTATTGTGATCTCATTGCTTGCTCTCAGTTTGCTGGGATTTCGCACCTGGACCCATGTTCCCGATACGGGGATACGAGAAGGCGCGCGAGCCATGAATAAAGATGTTACAGATTCAACTGCGCTTTGTGCTACAGGGGAGGGCGCGCCCCTGTTTAGTTACTATTCAAGCAGGCCGGTGCGTGTCGTCAACAGTTACAGTGAGTTTCAATCAGTTCTTGCAAAGCATCAGGAAGTCAGATGCGCCTACATGTTTGCGGACTGGATCACTACAGATCCGGAACTTTTGCAGTTCCTGCTGAAGAACACCAGATGGCGCCGGTACAAAAACACAGTCGTGTTTCGCTATGTTCGATCGAAATGAAGATTCGCGTGACCTTCACTCTAGTCTGTCTGAGTAACCGAAGGGTTCTTTGGGAGCAGTTGGGATTGAATCAGAAATTTAGCGATGAGGGCGCCGGCTATTTTCCTGCCGGGCTTTGTGAGATGGATTCTGTCCTGTGAAAAGAGTCCGGCGTTCATATCCGGATAGAGATCATAAAGGGGAATGCCAAGGCGTTCGCAGATTTCCTTGAGCTTTCGCTGCGGTTTGAGCACGTAGTCGCGGTTACTACGAAGGTACTCGGATTTGTACTGACTGGAAACCGGAAAACTAACAACGAACAATCGGAAGTGATGCCGGCTTTGCAGCGCAACAAACTCTTCAAGCTGAGATTCGATCTGTTTCCATGGTTCATCCTGCCAGGCTCTACCGATATCCAGGGCAGTTTCAAACGGAAGTGATCCTGCGCGCTTTTTTGCGATTCGCCGGCCGGCCAGTGAGATTTTGTTTTCCAACCACACAATGAGAAAGCTTTTATCTTTAAGGCGCCGCAACCGGCTCCTGGGTACATTCAATGCTTCCTCCGAAAACCGGTACGAACCGGGAATGATCTTGCCGTTTTCAACATTAAAACTATGCAGGAACTTGAAAAGATCGTTTAGGCAGAATCCGATTCCAACCAGATCGGGTTCGAAGTTCAATCCGTATTTTTTCAAATACAGAAGCTCCTGGTAATTTGTATATCCTTTAATGCCCGCGTTAGTGACGTCAATGTGCCTGAAAGCGGGATTCTTATTCACTACCGAACGAAGATGAGCGCTTACCGTATCGTCCAGGTCGTCTCCGTAGTACAGAAGTGAGTCGCCCAGGAATAAGACACGAAAGTGATTCTCTTTCGGTCCAACTGGATGGTCCCGCAATCCGTCCGGATTATGATCGCCGAACTTCGGATTCAGCCGGTATCCGAGGTCCGGATCATAGACCGGCCAGTATTCTTCCTCTGGACTGTTGACGTTTGCCTCTTCGCGAGCCCTGCGAACCTGAAAGTAGTTTTCAATACGTAAAGCGATTTCCATCGCGAAAAAAGCCAGTAAAAAGCCGGCGGCAATCAACAGGAATCTTTTTTTTCGAGACAGGTTTATGCGACCGGCAGGCTTTGCATCAGGTGAAGCGGCTTCGGGTGAGTCATTCATGGAAATTTCCCGGGTTATAGATTGGCGTCATTTTTCTGAAGGCTGTGACGGCGATGGATTTCTGGCGGTACGAATCACATCCTTGATGGACGCAATCACCACAGAAGGGTTGCACCACTGAATAAAATGGCCGCAGTTTTCGACAATGATATGTTTGCTGTTTGGAATGAGCTGAGCGAGGTGGTCCTGCATTTCCATTTTGGCCAGCCTTGCTTCCGCTGCGCTTGCCTGAATCGGCCACTCTGTCTTTCCGGCTGTGAGCACAACCAGGGGAATCGCTGGAAGCGGAGGCGCGTTGCGAATCTGATCAGCGCCGGCAAGAAGGTCCATTCGCTCATCATTGCCCCCGCCTTCGTGACGCAAATAGTTACGCGCCGCAAGTTCCGGCATGAGAGCGGCGAAGCGTGAGTATTGGTCCTCGTGTGAAGAATCAATGAACACCATTCCAACTACTTCCTGCGGATATTCGCAGGCGTATAGCCGCATGTTCAAACCTCCGAACGAATGCCCTGCCAGCACATACGGCGCTGAGATTTTCGCATTCTTCAATAAGGTGTGCAGGTCCCGAACCACTTGCTTACTGGTTCCTGGCTCGATTCCACGATCGCTGTAGCGTATTCCGGCGCGGTCATAGGTACACACACGGGTAAGTGACTCCAGTTCAGTCTGCACCTCCTTCCATGAACCTCCTCCAAAATTTAAACCGGCATCAAGAATAACCGCTGGACTTCCGTTTCCACGGCATTCAATGTACAGCCGGTAGCCGCCCACATCGACCAGGCGACCGGTCAGAAGCAACCACCCGCGCTTTAGCTGCCGGCGGGCATCATCCATTTCGACATTCGGGACCCAGTGCAACGAAACAAGACCCAGAAGCAATGCCAGAACAAGTACTGCACTTCCAATGCGTGTCAGGCTCACCCGGTTCCCAAATCTCTGATTCGCCGGCGTCGCCACGGCATTCTTAAATATGTTTAGCATTTGTTTAGTTTTTCCGATGCATTGTGGACAGGTTGCAATCAACAATCTTTAAGTTTCAATCTGAAATTGGATGCCTTACTGCTGTTTGATCAGGGCTTCGAACATCTTTTTGTCTTGAGACTTCCACAGGGCTTCTTCTGCGGTGATGGTCCCTTTTCGAACGAGATCCATCAGGGCGGTATCCATAGATTGCATTCCTTCCAATTTGCCGGCCTGAATCAGGGAAGGAATCTGTTGCGTTTTGCCTTCGCGAATGATGTTTCCCAACGCGTTCGACCCGAACAGAATTTCTATTGCCCCGACCCGCCCTTTGCCGTCCTTAGTTCGAAGCAGTTGTTGCGACACGATTCCCTTTAAGGAATCTGACAGCATTACACGAATCTGTCCTTGCTGATCAGGGGGAAAGACATCAATGATTCGGTCGATTGTCCTTGCAGCGCTGTTCGTGTGAAGGGTCCCAAACACAAGCTGACCCATCTCGGACAATGAAATAGTGAGAGCAATCGTCTCCAGATCTCGAAGCTCCCCGACAAGAACCACATCCGCATCTTCCCGGCAGGCGGCTTTCAACGCCGCGGCAAAACTGGTAGTGTCATGTCCAATTTCGCGCTGCGTAATTAAACAGCGTTTCCCTGTATGCACGAATTCGATCGGATCTTCGATAGTCAGAATGTGTTTGTCGTAACTGCTGTTGATGACATCGATGATGGCAGCCAGTGTTGTCGATTTACCACTTCCTGTCGGACCCGTTACGAGTACCAGTCCCGAGTGAAGATGGGCCAGTTTTTCAGCCGCCGGCGGCAGATTCAGCTCTGTAATCGATTTCACTTTTTCCGGAATGATCCTGAAAACGGCGCCGACGCCGGAACGCTGATAACAGTAGTTTGCGCGAAAACGGGCCATTCCTTCGATCCCGTATGCAAAATCCAGATCATGTGTTCTGAGAAAATGTTCCTTCTGCTCCTGCGCGATGATTTCGTGTAAGAGAGGCTCCAGTGTTTTATCCGTTAGAACAGGCTCTCCTTGAAGTGGTTCGAGATCTCCATGGACGCGCACTTTCGGCGGAGCACCGGACATCATATGCAAATCTGAGGCATGCATGTCCTTCATTCGTGTTAAGTACAAATCGATTTTAGCCACAGTTAGACTCTGGGAATTGTCTTTTTGTTTTCGGCGCGAAGCACGGCCTGATCGTACGAAACCACCCTCGATGTTACCAGCTTCGCAAGACAGTGGTCCATCAATGTATTGCCTTCTTTGACGGCAAGCTGCATTACTGATGGAATCTGAAACGTCTTGCCGTCTCGAATCAGGTTTGAGATCGCCAGATTGTTAAAAAGAATCTCATAGGCCGGGACTCGCCCTTTTCCCTCAGCGCGGGGAAGGAGTTGCTGGCATACAACCGCGCGCAGCGATTCAGAGACCATGGTCCGAATTTGATTTTGCTGTGCCGGGGGAAATACATCGATGATCCTATCTACTGTTTTTGCGGCGCTGCGTGTATGCAGCGTTCCGAATACAAGATGTCCCGTTTCTGCAGCAGTAATTGCCATCGAAATGGTTTCCAGATCGCGCATTTCACCAATCAAAATCACATCCGGGTCCTCCCGCAGCGCAGCCCGCAGCGCGGAGGAGAAACTGCCGGTATCCTTTTGCACCTGGCGTTGCGTTACGTTTGCCAGCTTGTTTTGATGAATGTATTCAATCGGATCTTCCACGGTAATAATGTGCACTTTTTCTTCGCTATTGATCAGATCAATCAATGAAGCAAGCGTTGTTGATTTGCCGCACCCGGAGGGTCCCGTAACAAGAATCAGTCCCTGATGGTACTTCGTCAGACTTTTAATGATCGGAGGAAAACCCAGACTCTCCAGTGACGGTATCTGGGGCGCGATGACCCGGAACACCGCCTGAACTCCTTTTTTTTGCTTGAGAATATTCGTGCGGAAGCGGCCTATTCCCGAAACATCATAACAAAAATCAAGATCGAGATTATTCTGGAAATGCTCTTTCTGTTCAGCCGTGAGAATTTCTCCGATCAACGAGGCATTGTCCTGTGATCCCAGGGCGTTTCCTTTGACCTGTCTCAACTGTCCGTGAACTCGAAGCAAAGGTACCGAAGTAGGTGAGATGTGAACATCGGAAGCCCCGATGCTGACGGCATACTTGAGTAGATTGTCCAGCTTCGCCATTTATAATTCTTCAACTTTGTGAATGTGGCGTGTATGAATCAAGGTAAGCGTTTTTTCCATGAGAAAAGGAACAAAGCTTTTTCCGCCATTCAGCAAATCTACCACGCGATTATGTCCTTCCGGAAGATCAACAATAAGAAGCCCTTCGAGTGGAACGGAGGCCGCCGCCATATAAAGAATCGTACCCACTTTTAGATCCACCTGAGATGACACTTCAGTTTCATATTCAGCAAACAATCCTGGAACATCTACCCGAACAAGCTTTTCCTTGTTCAGCAAAATCAGTCTATCGTCGTCCTGTTTAAGCAAAGGAAAAAAAGGCGGAGACGAATTGAAAAAATCCAACATCTGTGAAACCGTAATTCCGGATTCAACGTAGTCCATAAAGATGTCGCCGGCTATGGATTCGTTATCGATCGTATAACAAACGGTAGCGACCGGCGTTTTGGGTATTCTGAATTCTTCCATTTAATGTGAATGCCGGGCTCCATTATAAACGTTGCCATTTGCAATTGTACAATTTCGTGTTCCAGGCTGAACAGAGAGGCTCCGATGCCCGGCAAACGATCTTGTACCGCCCACGTCCCGTGGGCTCGAGCTCAGGAGCCCGCCGGAGGCGGGCGCTGGAGTTTCTACATTTTTTAATGCGAGCTTAGATCATATTTGTTAAGACATGCAACGTTCGGTGCGCCCCTCTCCCTTCCTTCCGCGCTTGAGCTTGGTTTGTCGGGCCTGATGGAGGAAGGAAGGAGAGGGAGACAGGGTGAGGGTAGGTCGGTGCAGATACTAATATTTCAGTTCAGCCAGAATCCTCAGAAGTACCATTTCGATACAGTTCTTTACCTCTTCATTGGTGAAACGTAAGACCTTGAAACCCAGTTTTTCGAGATGGTTTGTCTTCTCAGATCAGATTCAGATTTCCCAAAAAGGAAATGAATTGAACCATCAATTTCAAGAACTAGTCTTTTTTCGGCGCAATAGAAGTCAACCACGTAGTTCTCGATACTCGTTTGCCTATGAAACCTGTGGCCATTAAATCGATGGCCTCTAAGCTTAACCCATAGTGACCTTTCGGCAGCGGTCATTTTTCTTCGCAACAATCTTCGTCTTGACCTTTGAGGAGAATCGTTCAACATGGTTTGACTAACCCACCCTCACCCTTTCTCCCTCTCCCTCCCGATACAGGTCTGTACTATGGAAATCTTAGATCCTCGGGAGGGAGAGGGGCTTTTACCGAAGATATCAGGCCATCCAACGATTTCAATTCTACATTGGTTTTCACGCATATTCACCTTCTACAGAACAAAAACTGTGTTCATGCCGCTCAGCCAACATCGACGAGACTCATTCGGCAAATGTAGAAACTCCAGAGCCCGCCGGAGGCGGGCGCTACAAATCGCAAACGAGCTTCTACCGAATTATTCACGCACAAAACCGGGGTTTCCGGATGAATCTCTAGAGTGCACAAATTTTTAGCTCCGGCCAGACGATTCAGCACTTCTTTCCGGACGAACCATCTTCCCCTCGTCGGAGAATGGCTGGCACATGTCTTGCACTTTGTCCCGAGTATGAATTATGACGAACGCCGGCAGGGCTCCAGTCTGAGTCGAAAGATACAGGGTCAAACCAGATCGATGAGACGGCCCGCCGTCACGAGGCTGGGAAGGTGGCTTCCCGGGCTCGTGTTGTTCGAGACTTCCGTTTCAGCGACGTGTCTTGCTGAAGATGAACGGACCGGAAAGGCGGCGCTTTTAACCTATCTGACCGAATCTCCCTCGCCAGACAAAATCCACAGTCAGTTTTGTCGAAATGCAAGACACATGATCAATGCGGGATTGAGAGCAAAGTGTTATCGCGCTGAAATGGCAGGACAGGAACCGGCGCCGATTCTCGTTCAAAAATACAGGGACCATCTCAGCCTGCATAAATTTTTTCAACGGATCACGAATTCCGGAAACAATGTCCCCGGGCCGATCCTTGCCGGATTGATTATTACCATTGCGTCCAGAGCCATGAGGCGGATCAGGAACAGGATTCGTTTCGAGCTTCAACCGGAAAGCATCTTCATCGAGTCGAGTGGCCGGATTGGAATCTATTCCGCTCTCCCCTGCGAGTTGCACAAATTGTTCGGATACCAGTTGCCCGGCATTCTCGCTGCGATTTTTGCTCCGCATGCCGGTCAAATTGATCATATGTCCAGGGAACTGGAATTCTTCCTCAAGTATCCCAACAGGGACAGTCTGAAAAGTCTGAGGTCTGGAATTGCAAGTAAGAGAGAATTAACGAAATGGGTAGAGTCTATTTTTACAAAGGATTCGGATCCGGAAATGGAATACAGAAAGATCCAGTGGATCTCGTCAGATTCCAGCCGGCCTGTTGCACCGGCGCATCAAGAGTTTGTAGAAATGAAACCATCAGCTAAGAAGACAGCCACTGAGGTCGTCACTACAAATGGGATGACGACCCGGCTTCAGGCAAACCCGACGCGAAATCGGCAGGCAGGGACCTCTGCCGCCACTGGCATGGGGATTAAAGTTTCCTTCTGGTCGTCAGTGCTGACGCGGATTTCGCTGCGTGGCTACATTACGACGGCGTTTTTCTTTATTGTGCTTACGTTGTTAGCGGCGTTTTTCTCTTCGGATGTCAGGGAAACCGAATCCCGCATCCCTTTCATTAAGAACAGTGCTCCAATCGTCATTCAGGCTCCTGCTGCGTTATACTTTAAAGAAGGGGATTTCGTGGCAACCGTCCTGATTCACGTTGATGAGAACGGCGCGGTAAGAAGTTTTTCCTTTCAGAACGCAACGCCGGAACAGAGAATGCTGTATGGATCATCCGTCAAACTGATCCGGTTTCGGCCGGGATTCTCCGGTGGAAAACCCTCTGAGGCATTTAAGCTGGTACAGATTCCATTGAGGAGAAAAGGATGAGAGCGGCTTCACCAGGAATCTCTTCCGGATTTACGCTGGCCGACTTTCTCATTTCGCTGTTTCTATTCACCGTTGTTTTAATGGGCACCCTGAATCTGGTGGCGGTAAATTTGTTGAACTTGAGATTGACGAAAAACCAGAGAGAGCTCGAAAATGTGGCTGTATCACAGTTGCTGGATCTCGTGGCATCAACCAGGTGCGATCCGCTGGACCCACTCCTTGAAGTCTGTGTCGATCCGGATTGCATACCCAAATACAAAGAGATTTCCTGGGAAGGGAAATCAGTTACCTGCGAATGGAAGACTTATGAGGAAACGGTAACATCAAATGAGCAAGTAAAGACTTACCGGTTGGAGATGTACACATACTTTACAAATCAACCTCTAAAAACGAGAGCTCATGTTGCGACAAAAATCTGTTACGTTCAGTAGGGGTTTTACGCTGACGGAGCTCATGGTCGCTCTGTTACTGATCGGACTGGCCATAGCCATCGTTCTGGGATTGAACGCTTCTTCTGCAAGGACACAAAAAACACTGCTTTACACGGCGCGGCAATTTTCAGCCGACGTGCAAAACGGCATTCAGCAAGCCAAAGCGCGGTCTTCGGATTTATATCTCGAGCTGAACGCGACGAATTACCGGATCTATCGCGAAAACGGGGCGTCTCCGGGATTCCAATCCGAAGATGAACTCCTGCTCGAAAAACAATTCTCGGCGGGGATTACAGTACAGGGTTCCGGCGGAGATTATCCGGACATTCCTCAGGAATGGGGCGATCCGTCAAATGCATCGGATATTATTCCTGTTAACCCCGGGACGCCCGTCCGTTTTTCCTCGCGAGGCTTTTCGGAAGAAACGGCTTTTGTTTTCTATCTGTCCTCAGCTTCCCACTACAAACATGTTTGTGTGCATCTTTTCCTTTCAGGAGATTCGGAGATCGTACGATCCGGCGATTCGAATTCCTGGCAGCCGGCTCCGCCTGGTTAAGCTTATGAAAAAGCGATCGGTTCACTGCTCAAAAGGCTTCACTTTGATCGAAGTGCTGGTTACCACGGTTCTGACGGTTGTGCTGATTATCGCTGCATACGACCTCTATTCCGACATGAGTCATGAAAGTTTTTTTGCGGCAGGCAAGCTGGAAGCTCTCTCAAGAGCAAGAACGGTCGAAGATCAATTTCGATTCTATCTGGAACACGCAGGACTCGGAGTGCCTTCCGGTAGTTCGGCGATCGCAAGCGCACGGCAGGACACATTGTCCGTTCGTTTGAATTCTGATTACTTCAGCCACACCACCGGTGACTATTTTATGCCGGCCAATACCCCTGTTAACGTCGGCGTGCAAAAAATAGAAGACACGGAACTGAATACTACTTTATTAGTGCTATCGACAAACCGCGAAGAAGTTTCAAATACTCCCGTTCTCCAGTCCTACGACAAGCCTTCACTGCAATTAACGATTCAGAGTCCTGAGGCTTTCTGGCCGGCAAAAGGAAATTACATAGGAATACCATGGAAGGCCCACAGTCTTACCATTGCCGGCGGGAAACTACAGCTGAACAAAGACGGCCAGACGAGAATCATCGCCGATGGCGTCGAAGCGTTTGATGTAGCCTTTCTTTATGATCCGCCCTGGCTGGACTCAGACGGAAACGGTAAAGTGGATAGCGGAGAAGACGGTCCAGCAGTCTGGTGTTATGACGCCGAACAGCAATACCCTTCCACATACGACCCGGATTCCATGCAGAGAATCCTGGATACGGATCTTTCCGGAGATATTACTTCGGACGACGACCAGAATTCCGATTGGTTGATCGAAGGAACCACTTTAAGCGGTCTATCGGATACCGACGGCAACGGAAAGCTCAACGGCGTTCCATTTA
>Ga0247727_10020501_pt1 | contig 10096 bp, 10 predicted proteins | sample WisWelCaveWW1625_FD_202498 | JGI IMG/M metagenome (GOLD analysis project Ga0247727, IMG submission 202498) | Biofilm microbial communities from Wishing Well Cave, Virginia, United States - WW16-25 | ecosystem: Environmental > Aquatic > Deep subsurface > Groundwater > Cave microbial mat | place... | reverse complement strand
CGCTCCATTGCCTGCAATGCTCGGTGGAGCTGCCAAATGCCCACTGCAATCGCACCACCGGCCAATATGCGCACGACGCCACGGTACCCCGGACTCGGCAGAAAACCTTCTGCTTAAGCAGGTGGGACTCCGCCTTCAGTCTTGCGGCGGCCGACGAAGTCGGCAATCTCTTCCCGCATGGCGTCGTCGAGTGGTGGCGGCTGATACTCGGCCAGCGCCTGCTGGTAGATGTGGTTGGCCCTGACATGGGCGGTCTCGCTGCCGGCTTCCTGCCAGCTTTCAAAGTTGCGCCAGTCGGCGACCAGTGGTGAGTAGAAAGCCGTCTCGTAACGCTCCAAGGTGTGGGCGGCACCGAAGAAATGTCCGCCCGGTCCGACCTCCCTGATGGCGTCGAGGGCGAGTTCGGCGTCGTCGATCTTTATTGGCGACATGAACTCGGCCATCATCTGGCACAACTCAACATCGACCACGAACTTCTCGAACGAAGCGACCAGGCCCCCCTCCATCCAACCAAAACCATGCAAAACGAGGTTGGTATGAGCCATCACTGCCGCCCAGAGCGACATCTCCGACTCCCAGGCGGCCTGGGCGTCGACCGTCGTCGCCGCGTTGGCGTTGGACGATCGGTAGGGGATCCCGTAGCGCCTCGCCAACTGACCGCCGGCCAAGGCGGTGCGGGCATATTCGGGAGTGCCGAAGGCGGGTGAACCGGACCTCATGTCGACGTTGGAGGTGAACCCTCCATACATCACCGGGGCGCCCGGTTTGACCGCCTGGGTCATGGCAATGGTGGCCAGGGCCTCAGCGTTTTGCTGGGCGAGGGCACCGGCCAGCGAGGCGGGTGCCATCGCTCCGGCCAGGGTGAAAGGGGTGGCGACGATCACCTGGCCCATGCTCGACATCTCGACCAGCCCTTCGATCATGGGGCCGTCGAGCCGGAGCGGCGAGGAGGTGTTGACGACACTGAAAATCGACGGCTCGTTCGCTAGTTGGTCACGGCTGACACCCCGCACGATCCGGGTGACCTCGAGGGCGTCGAGGATCCGGCCCCGACCCAACGAATAGGCATAGAAGACCTTGTCGGATAGCTCGGCGAAAACTGTCAGACAATCGAGGTGGCGGGTCGAGGGCGGCAGGTCCACCGGCTCCACCGGGTACCCGCCAAACGCCGCCACGATGTTGAAGAACTGGGTGAGCCGGGCGAAGTTGCAAAAGTCGTCAAACCGGCCGGTGCGCCGGCCACCGTCGAGATCGGACGAGTTGGGGGCGCTACCCACAGTGAAGAAGTTGATGTGGTTGCCACCCATCTCCAAGTTGTTCACTGGGTTGCGGGCATGCAGCCGGAAGTGAGAAGGCGCCGTCGAGATGAGCTCGAGGATCAGGTTGCGGTCGAAACGGACCCGACGCGTTCCCGACTCGACCTGAGCACCCGCTTCAGCCCAGATCGAGAGGGCCTCGTCGTGCAAGAAGTCCATCCCGATCTCCTCGAGGATTCGCAACGAAGCGTCGTGAATCGCTTCGATCTGATCCTCGGAGATCACCTCGATCGGGCGGTAGGGGTTGGTGATCGTCCGGCGGGGTAGTTGATGGATTCCGGTGCCACGCGATCTACGTCGCTCTTCTCTGGTCGAACCCTCCCTCGGCACGTCGATAACCCGCCTAAGAGCGGAGTCGTTCCATCTTGGGATCGAAGAGAGGGTCGGCGTCGACCGCCGCCGGTTGCCGGCGAACCATGTAGACGACCTCCAACCGGGTTCCTTCGACCGCCAACTCGGCCGGTAGGTAGCCGTAGACCATGAACTTCCCTACCGAGTACCCGAAGTTGGCGCTGGTCACGTGGCCGACACAGGCATCGCCCGACATGATCGGTTCATAGCCAAACGCCATCCCCGACCGTTCCTCCATCGTCAGGCAGCACAACTTCTGGCTGAGCGGTTGGGTGGCCTGCCGGCGAGCCGCCTCGGCACCCATGAACTCGCCCTTGTCGAGCTTGACCGTCCAACCCAGTCCCGCCTGGAAGGCGTTGTAGTCGGTGTGGACGTCGGTGCCCCATCCCCGGTAACCCTTCTCGAGTCGTAAGGAATCGAAGGCGCCCATGCCGCCGGCCACCAGGCTCGATTCCTTGCCTGCTTCCCAGAGGGCGTCCCAGACCGGCAATGCGAACTCGTTGGGAAAGTGGAGCTCCCAACCGAGCTCGCCTGCATAAGAGATACGGACAGCCAGTGCCGGGGCGTATCCGACGTCGATCCACTGGCAGGTGAAGTAGGGGAAGGCCTCGTTGTCCAAGGCGGCGGTGGTGACCCGGGACAGCACCGTGCGGGCAGCAGGCCCCCAAACGCCGAGAGCGGTCAACGAGTCGGACAGGTCGGTGATCGAAACCTCGCTCATTCCCGATTGGCGAGCCACTCTCCTTACCCATGCCAGATCCTGAGGCCGGGTGCCTTCTCCCACGAAGAACCAGAATCGGTCCGTTTCCAGACGGGCGACGGTGAGGTCTCTTCTCACTCCACCGGCATCGTTGAGCCAGGTCGTGTAGACCACCTTGCCCTCGTTGGGGATGCGGTTGCTGCAAAGTAGATCCACCAGGGTTGCGGCGCCCACCCCGGCCACCTCAATGATCGAGAGGCCGGTGAGGTCAAAGAGGCCAACTCCCTCCCGGGTGGCCAGATGCTCGACACCTTGCAGTCGGGACCAAAAGGTCGCCTCCCAACCCTCTCTGGTCGGGATGCGGTCGGAGAATTCATCAAGACGGTTGCCGTTGGATTCGAACCAGTTGGGGAGTTCGAGCCCGGCGAACGTGGTGTAAACCGCACCGAGTGCATCGTGCCGAGCTGCGAATGGGGACAGTCGGATGTTGCGGGGGCGGGTCATCGGTTGGCGGGGATGGACCAGGTCGTAGACCTCGGCATAGTTCTTGGCGCACACCGTCCGGATGTACCTGGGTGTTGTTTGATATCCGTGGAAACGGGCGACGTTGACCTGGCGGACGTCCCATTCCGTGTCACCCGTGACCATCCACTCGGCGACAGTCTTGGCGACGCCGGCTCCGTGTGTCAGCCACGAGGCGGCGGCAACCCACAAACCCTCTGTCGCACCAGGCCCGATGATCGGCATTCCGTCTACCGAGAAGGCGAACATGCCATTGATCCGGTGGGGGAAGCTGAGCGGGTCGAGACCGCGCAGTGGTGGGACCAGCCGCTGAAGTTGCTCCCAGGCCGGGCCCAGAAAGTCTCCTGGAGTGAACTCGTGGGTGGCGGTCTTGCCCAGGGTGTGGGGATCGACGGGGCGGGGGGTGTGGCGGTAGCTGCCCAAACCCAATGAATCCCAGACCTGGCGGGCGTAGAGGGTGGTGTCGAGATCGCGGAAGGACGGATAGACAATCTCGTCCTCTTTTTTGGTTCTGTCGAATCGGGCGAGCACCTCGAGCGGAGTGGAGATCAGGTACTGATGTTCGAGGGCCATCAGGGGGACGGGGACCCCCACCAGGTCACCTAGCACGGGACCCCAGATGTTGGTGGCGATGAGAACCTGTTCGCAAGCGATTCGTTCCCCACCTTCTGTGACAACCGCGGCAATTCGTCCGTTTGCAATCTCTATGTCGACCACCTTGGTGTCGCCGATAAAACGGACAGCACCGCTGCCGGCGGCGGCCACCTGCATCGCACCATTGAGATGAGGCGAGCAAACGATCGACGACGTGGGGACCAGCAACGATCCTTCGATGGCCGCCGGGTCGAGGTAGGGAAGAACCTCGCCCGACTCGGCCGGCGACAAAAGGTGCGACTCCACCCCATAAGAGGTTCCGGCGCCCTGCAGACGACAGAGGTCATCGAAGCGCACCTGGGAGACGGCGATCTCCATTGTGCCGACCGGATTGAACGTGATCCGGTCGGACTGGTAGTCGCCCAGGCTGCGGTAGAGCCCCAATCCGTATTGGGCGTACTGAGTGAGGGTTTTGTTGCTGCTCAGCCCGACGATGCCACCGGGGGCATGGGACGTTGAACCGTCGTTCTCAACCGGGTCGCCCTGGTCGATGACCAGGATGTCACGCCAGCCGAGTTGAGCGAGGTGGTAGGCGGTACTCGAACCGACGATGCCCGACCCGATGATGACCACCCGTGCGTCCATGTCGGGCCACTGTAGAGGCCGGGCGTGTTGGCCACAGCACCGCCGCGACCGATCAGCAGCGAGGGGTGCACGGCATAATCTCCGACGCGGCGGAGGAGTCTGGTAGGAGGTCAGTCGGTGCAGGTGAAGGCGATGGTTTGGGATGGGGTCGGCCGGCCCGGCCGCCTGGAAGAGGTCACCTTGGACCCGCCGGGCCCGGGGGAGGCCCTGGTCAAAGTGGTGGCTGCCGGGGTATGCCACTCCGACCTCCATCTCGCGTCGGGACATTTAGGTAAGAACCGGTTTCCGACCGTCCTGGGGCACGAGGGCGCCGGCATTGTCGAGGCGCTCGGTGAAGGCGTGTCGGGTCTAGAGATTGGTGACCGCGTCTCGTTTTGTTTCATACCCGCCTGCCGGGTCTGTGCGGCTTGCCGGCGAGGCCAGCCAAATCTCTGCGCAGCCGGGACGAAGGCGGCATTTGCCGGCACAATGCTCGACGGCACCCACCGTCTCCATCAAGCCGACGGCACGCCGATTCAGCATTTTCTGACCGTGGCCTGTTTCGCGGAACGGACCGTCGTACCCAGGCAATCGCTGGTGCCCCTCGGGTCCGATCTCCCGCTCTGGCAGGCCTCGTTGCTCGGTTGTGCGGTCGTCACCGGTCACGGTGCCATCAACAATGCCGCCCGCCTCCGACCCGGCGATTCGGTCTGTGTCGTCGGTTGTGGGGGGGTTGGTCTCCAGGTCATCGCCGCCGCCCGTTTGGCCGAGGCTGGACAGATAGCTGCCGTTGACCCATCCGAGGAACGGCGCCGGCTGGCCGTGCAACACGGCGCCCAACGGGCAATGGCGCCTGAAGAGGCGGAAGGCTCGTTCGATGTTTCGGTGGAAGCTGTGGGGAGGCCCGAGTCGATTGCGCTGGCCTGGAGGTTGACAAGAGAGGGTGGGACCACGGTGGTCGTGGGACTTGCTCCCCGAGGCGTGGACTTCTCGTTGCCGGCAATCGAGCTTTCGGACGACAAGACCCTGCGGGGCTCGTTCTACGGCTCGGGCGATCCCAGCGTTGAGATAGCGCAGTTGGCAGAGAAAGTGCGAAAGGGAGAACTCGACTTGTCGGCCACCGTCACCCACACGGCACTGCTCGACGGGGTAGAGGAAGCGTTCGAAAGGATGACGCAAGCAAAAGGTGGACGCACGGTTCTCTTGATCGACGAAGAGTTATCCGGCTGGGTTTAGTGCACCAATCACCACACCGGCCAGGGGATGGGAGGACGGTCGTCCGGCGGCTCCGGATGAACCGGATCGGCCAGCAGGTTGGCGATGCGGTCGGCGCACGCGTCGGCTTCGTTGTCGCCCAACATCGCGGCCACCGTCCCGGCGAAACGGGCTTGCTGCAATGTCCGCAGCGAACCGACCAGGGACGCTGGGATGGGGCGGCCTGAGAAACCCCAGAGCACCGTCCGTAGTTTGTCTTCGGAGTGGAAGGTAAGACCGTGGTCGATGCCGAGGAGTCGCCCGCTGCCCTTCTCGAGCAGGAAGTGGCCCAGTTTGCGGTCGGCGTTGTTCGTCACCAGATCGAGTGCGGCGAATGGCCACAGTCGGTCGGAGATGGAGGGTCGGAAGAGCGAACGCGGGTCGAACATCGGGTCAGCCTCGACGTACGCCTGGGCCGAACCCGGTCCGAAGGGACCCGTGCATTGCTCGGTGTTCGGCACGATGCCGAGTTGCATTGCTTCGGAGGCCAGGAAGGTGAGGATTTCCCTGACGGCCAGGGTTCCGTTATCGAAGTCCCACAGAGGTTGTTCACCTCTGATCGGTTTGTAGACCCATTCGACACCAGTTCGGTCCTTTGCCAGCAGCGTGGCATTGGAGGCACCTGAAAGCTGAGCCGTGACCTCGACGAGCTCGATCACGGAGTGCGGTGACCGTTGCCGGCCGGGCAGTTGTGCCCTTCGGGGTCGATCGGCAAACGGCACCAGGGACAGATCGGCCTTCCAGCGGCGACCACTTGCAACGAGACCATCGCCATGGCGCGGAACTGTTCGGGGGCGACCACAAACGAGACTGCCTGCAACTCGTCATCTGACTCGAGGGTGATCGAGATGAGATGGGAGGGGTTGATCGACACCGCCATCGACCCGACCCGGAATTGACCTTCTTCGGATTCCGGTTCGCCGATTTCGAGACCATGCCCAACCAGTCGAGCCACCGCTTCTTCGTCGATTTGGAGATGGGTTGCTGCGATCAGCGTCAGACCTTGGCTGGCCAACTCGGCAAGCTGGGCTTTCTCACAGAGGAAGGACCGTCGGACACCGGCGACGGTCACCTCCAAGTAGAAGCGGCGACTCCCCGGAATCCCAATCGCGCCACCAGCAAACCGCTCTGCGGGACCCAGCTCTGCTAACGCCATGACCGATCAGAGGGGAGTTGGTTGATGACCATTACCCGGCCGGGACGCCCTGGTGCCAAATCGATGATCGAAACCGAGGCGGGCCCCACCTCGATTCTTTCGAGAAGGTCGAGCGGCGCCCCCAGGTAATGCCCGAGCGCCGCCTTGATCACGTCGGCGTGGCTGATCACTGCAACCGTTCCCCGATGACGACTCGCCAGGTCTTCACAACCGGCTATGGCCCGCGCCTGCATCTCCGCCATGGATTCACCCTCGGGAAATCGGACGCGGGCCGGCGAGGTGACCACTTGCCGCCACGCCTTCAGCTTGTTCAGAGAAGACAGGGAACGGCCTGCCCATCGTCCGTAGTCGTTCTCCAGAAAGTTCTCATCGGGAATGGGCGCCAACCGGTGGGGAGCAGCCACGATCTGAGCGGTCTGCCAGGCGCGGTCAACGAGTGACGAATAGATGGCTTCGAAACGGGTCGAGGACAGGGCTTGGGCCAGGGCCCGAGCCATTGTCTCGCCCTCATCAGAGAGATCGACTCCCGGCTTCCTTCCCGTCAGAATCCGCCCCGTCTCCGAGGTGGGGGCGTGTCGAATCAGGAAAAGACGAGCCATCGGGGGAGCCTATCAATCGACCCATGCCTGCAACTCCGGGCCGTTGTTCTTGACCGAGTTGACCAGCTTCGGAACTTGGTGCTCCATTAGAAGATCGCCATCAGTCGGTCGAAGTAGGGAGAATGCGGCGTTCGGGTCGTTTAGCTCACGATCGAGCCACGTATCCCAGACCTCTGGCACCAGCGATACCGGCATTCTGTCGTGAAGGGGGACGATGACCCCGGCCGACTTGGTCGTGATGATCGAACAGGTGCGATGCCAGACGTCGGTGGCCTGGTCCTTCCAGTTTGCCCAGATCCCGGCGAACGCCATCGGAAAGCCGTCCGCCCGAAAGATCCAATGGGGGGTTCGACCCTGCTCGGTCGATTCCCACTCATAAAAGCCGTCGGCGGGGATGAGGCATCTCCGTTTCGCAAATGACTCACGAAAGATTGGTTTGGTGGCTATCGACTCCATGCGTGCGTTAATCTGGATCGATTTTCGATCGGGTGCCCAATGGGGGACCAGACCCCAAGATTGGCTTCCCAAGAGGCGCTCGCCTTGGTGTTGGGCAACGACGTAGACCGGGTCGGTCGGGGCAACGTTCCAGCTCTTGTCAAGCGCTTCGGTGGAGATCGAACCTGCCCCGAAATACTCGGCGTAGAAGTCGACATCGCCGGAAAGACTGAAGCGACCGCACATAGGTGCCAGAGTAGGAGTCCCGTTCAGGCGCTATTTTTCGGTGTCGTGGGCGCACCCTGGACGAGACGGGCTTTCCTTAAATCGAGCTTGCTGGCCGCTCCGGCCGCTTCCGTCGGCGCCGGCAGCGGTTTTCTGTACGGGCGCGGTTTTCCGTCGCCCGATGTGGTGGTGGCGATAATCGGCTGTCGGGGGCACGGGACCAAGCTCGCCAAATCGTTCATGCGCCAGGACGGCGTTGGCATTGGAGCCGTTTGCGATCCGGACGAAGCAGTGAGGGACGAGCTGGCCGGTCTGGTGCTGAGCCGCACCGGTCGTCCAGTGACTCGGCCGGCCGACCTGCGCACGGTCTTGGACGACGGTTCGATCGATGCCGTGGTCATAGCCACACCCCATCACTGGCACGCAGTGGCGGCGGTGTGGGCCTTGGCGGCCGGCAAACACGTCTACCTGGAAAAGCCGGTAACGCATTCAATCGGGGAGGGGGACCCGATACTCACTGCCGCTGCCAAGTACCGGAAAGTGCTCCAGATAGGTGCCCAACTGCGTTCCCAGCCGAATCTGATCGAGGCGATCGATTTCATAAGGCAAGGCGGCATCGGCGTCATCGACCTCGCCCGTACTTATTCGTGGAAGCGACGGAATCCGATTGGTCCGGCGGGCAGGTACGCAATCCCGGTTTCGGTGGACGAGAACCTCTGGTTCGGTCCTCGCAACATCGAAGAGCTCTCGCGTCCCGAGCTCCACTACGACTGGCACTGGGATTGGCGTTATGGAAACGGGGGGCTCGGTAACAACGGAGTCCATCGGATCGATGTCGCCCTGTGGGGCCTCGGCCTTGGGACTCGCCCCGACTGGACGCTTTCGTACGGAGGAAGGATGGGACCGTCCGATGCCGGCGAAACCCCGAACACCAGACGACGGTTTACCAGTGGGGAGAGCAGACGATCGTCCACGAGCTGCGAGGGCTGCCGACGGGTCCGCCGGCGGACTTCGTCAAAGGCGACGGAATCGTCTTCCGCGGCCGGACAGGAGAACTGGTCTACGGGAGCGGCCGGGCGATGGTCTTCGGCGCAGACGGCGATCTTCTCCGAGAGTTCATGGTGCCTGGAACCAAGAGCGCCATCGACCTTCACGTGGCCAACTTCGTGAAGGTCGTGCGGCTCGGTGACCCAGGCCGGGTGAGAGCCCAGCCTCGACCGGGGATACTGGCGGCCGAACTCTGCCATTTGGGGAGCATCTCTCACCGAGTCGGCCAGGCCGCCTCGATCCGTGAGATCGGTGACGTTTTGGAAAAGCTGTCGACTTCCGACGATCTGGCGGCTGCCCTCGACCGAATGAGGAGGCACCTCACAAAACAGGAGGCGCTGGGCGAACTGACCCTTGGTGCTCCGATCTCATTCGATGGTCCAACGCTGGCCAACCCCGAGGTGGCGGCTCTGGTCGAGGAGGAGTACCGAAGGCCCTTCGAGTTGCCCGCCGCCAACCAGGTTTGAGTTGACGATCAGGGGGCCGGTGGGCCCCCTGATCAAAGAATGAGCCCGCCTGTAAGCCGGATTCTGTTCGGGTGTTTCCACCCGAGGCGACCATCCATCTGGGGCCGCCGTTGCCAGCGGCCTCGTGCGGTCTACCCGAGACTTAATCGGCGGGCCGCCGGCGTCTCTGTTTGACCTTGCTCCGAATGGGGTTTACCAGCCGTCCGATCGCCCGGATCGCTGGTGGTCTCTTACACCACCGTTTCACCCTTGCCTGTGCCCGAAGGCCATCGGCGGTCTGCTCTCTGTTGCACTTTCCGTCGGGTCACCCCGCCTGGGCGTTACCCAGCATCCTGCCCTGTGGAGTCCGGACTTTCCTCGATCTCTTCGACCGCGGCCGCCCGGCGAGCTCGCTCAAACGTTACTCGCCGGCGGCGGAAACCCATTGAGCCACCTAGTCCCCCGCTCACGACGGCGACGCCGAAAAACGTCAACACTTGCCAGATTCGGGCGGGACTGCCTCCTCGCAGCGCGGTAAACGATATGACGAAGGCCAGCAGCAGACCGGCAACCGACCCGTGGAAACGCCCGGCCGTTGGGGCCAGGCGTCCTGCGGTGGCGCCGGCGATGAGACAACCGGCGAGCACGGAGGCGAGAATCGAAAAATCGACGGGTCGCTCGACGCCGGCAAACTCCAAAACGACCCACAGCAACAAGCCGAGAAGAGTGGCCGCAACTGCTCCGCCCGCCACACCGGCAGCCACCACCACAGGTCGGAGTGTCAGAAAAACGGAAGATCCATCGCCGGCAAGGTCCAGAACTCTAGA
>Ga0247727_10020500_pt1 | contig 10096 bp, 6 predicted proteins | sample WisWelCaveWW1625_FD_202498 | JGI IMG/M metagenome (GOLD analysis project Ga0247727, IMG submission 202498) | Biofilm microbial communities from Wishing Well Cave, Virginia, United States - WW16-25 | ecosystem: Environmental > Aquatic > Deep subsurface > Groundwater > Cave microbial mat | place... | reverse complement strand
TCATTGCCGGTCGCCTGTTTGTATTGAATATTGCCCAACCCGATTAAACACCTGATTTCGTTTTTTAGCGCCATTTCCGGATCGATGCCTTGGGTTTGGCCCGTCAGCAGCGAATCGTCATAATATTGTTCTGCGAGACTGAATTTATTCAGGCGCAAACTGGCCAGTGCCAGACGTTCGTACATCGTCATGGTAGCGTAAGGAAAGCCCGTCTGCAAAGCCCAATCGAGGGCTTGCTCATATTCATCTTTGGCGCCCTGGTATTCCTGGAAATCCATCCGGATGTTGCCAATGTGAAATCGCGTCCAATTTTTCAGGGTGGCGTAGCCGTCGGTTTTCGAAAGCAGATAATGTCCCAGGCTCATCGCGACGCGTTTGGAGTTTTCGAATTCGTAAAGCACGTACAGGCATTTGGAAAGAAAATCGAGAACGCGCCGCTCGTCGTTGATGGCGTCGGCAAGCGCGAGCCCGGCGCCGGTCAACTCTACGCCTTTATCTTTATTTGCTGCCAGGGTTTGGTTAACCAGTTCGTAGCAGCGCTCCGCTTTGAGCTTCTTTTTTAAATTTTCGCCGGCCAAACCCTTGGCGAACGTGTGCTGTTTGCTAAGGAAGGCGTCGTTCAGGCGCGTCGCGATCTTAGCGGCGCGCGCAAAAAACTCGTTGGCCTCTACGGATTTGTCTTTAAACCGGGAAAAGAGCGCGCTGCTGATGAGCTCATAGAACGCTTCTTCCAGCTCATTGGTGGAAAGGGTGTCGTCAGCCGGGTCGATGTTAACTTTGAAATAGTGCCGCTGCAAAAAATGCGCGTTCATTTCGGCATCGGTCGGCTCCGCCCCGCCTTTTTCGGTGAAATAATCTTCAACCAGCTCGGCCACTTCGTCCTTTTTGGCATCGTAAGCGAGTGTTTGTGTCAACTCGTTTTCCAACGCCACTAAATTTGACAGGGTGCTCATTTTGTTTCCTCCTTTGTACGTTAATGGTTTGATCATTCTGGTTTCAAATATAAGACAATCAAACGTTGTCGCTACTCTCAAAATCCTCAAAAAAATTAATGATGCTAATTGCCTCATTTTTAATACAAGCTGTTCAACTTAGTACAGCCCTTTTAACAAGAAATCGCAGTTGCCCTAAAAAAATATTGAAGAAGTTAGCCTCAAAAAATTTGATACTTACGGATTTTTTTATAGGGTTTTCCCAAGCGGTATAGTTCTTGCTGAAACAAATCATGAATTTGCGATGTTCATGACAGTAGATAACTGGCGACTCCTGAATGTAGAGGAGAAATTAAATGAACGACAAAAAATTTAAACAATCGGATTACATGTCGATACAACTTATGGAAATCGAGAACTTTCGCGCTTCGCTTTCGCGCGACAGCGAAGAGAAAGTGACGTTTCAAGAGGCGGTGATGCTCTGGATTAGCCAGGGGTACGCCGAAGCCTTTAAATCGTTTTATTTGCAAAAAAAAGATCAAATTGAACCGGCAATTGCCTGACAACCTGGAGGTGGATAGCATGGGGATCAGACGAATGCCAGCGTGCTGGCGAGAGCCAAAAAGTTGGTTTGTCGCGCGCGGCGTAAATTGTTACGTTCACAAATTCTACCCGTCTAATTTCTAGCCAGAAGTCGCCGCGAGTGGCGACTTTTTGTTTTTTATCCCTGCAATAATTTTATTAAATTTGGAATAAAACGATTTTGGAAAACGTATTCAGTTTAGCCGTTGGAGATTTGGCGGATTATTAAATTTGGTTTATAAGGATTGTGTTTAATTTTTATTTTAGGTAGATTGATTTAGAATTTTATGGAGGAACAAATGCGACCGAGAATCAATGGTGGATGGATCAAAGCCACGGTAATTCTTTCTCTCGTGTTCTCAATTGAGCTGCCCGGAGCCTTCGCCCAATTCGGTGACTATTTTGGTTTCGGCAAAAATAAAGTGCAATATAAAAACTTCAAGTGGTCGGTCATTCATACCGAGCATTTCGATATCCATTTTTATGAGGAAGCCCGGCAGTCGGCCATGGACGCGGCGCAAATTGCGGAACGCTCCTATGCCTATCTGAGCGAAGTCCTCGATTATAAGTTCAAAAAAAAGATTCCGCTCTTGCTGTATTCATCGCATAATGACTTCCAGCAAACCAACGCGATTCAAAGCTACATCAGCGAGGGAACCCAGGGCGTTACGGAATCGCTTAAAGGGCGGATGATTCTGCCCATTACCGGCTCGTATGCGCAATTTGTGCACGTGTTAACCCACGAAATGGTTCACGCCTTTCAATTTGATGTTTTGCTGGCGGAAGGCCCGGCGGATCTGGTGCGGCGGTTTAATCCACCGCTCTGGTTTATCGAAGGGATGGCGGAATATCTCTCGGTGGGCATGGACAACATCACCCGCATGTGGATGCGCGACGCCGTATTAAACAATACGCTGTTCACCATTCCGGAAATGGGGCTTGTTTTTGATATTCGGGTGTATCGCATGGGGCAGGCAATCTGGTACTATGTGGGGGAACGGTACGGCAAAGAAGTGGTCGGCCGGATTTTCAAGACCGCACGGGCCACAGGCGATCTCGGCCGCGCGTTCAAAGCGCACACCGGTTTGGACCTCGAGGAGCTTTCCAAGCGCTGGCAGGATGACGCGCGCACCCGTTACCTTCCCGAAAATGTGGTGTTGAAAAAACCCGGTGAAGTCGCCAAACCCATCAGCGATCCTTGTGTGGACTGCACCAGCATCAACATCGTGCCGGCCATTTCACCGGATGGAAAGGAGCTGGCCTATATCGGCGACAAGAATTACATGCTGCACATGTTCCTGCGCGATCTCGATAACAAAAAAGATGCGCACAGCATCGTCAAAAGCGGCACCAGCGAAAGCTATGAAGTGCTGCGGTATTTCGACACCTCCATGAACTGGTCGCGGGACGGTAAGTATTTTTCATTTATCGCCAAAGCCGGCGCCAACGACGCCATTTACATCGTGGAGGCCCAAAAGCGAGAAGTGGTCGACAAGTTGACGTTTAAAAATATCACCAGCATGACCGCTCCCAGCTGGTCACCTGATGGCAATCGTCTGGTTTTTACCGCCCTGCAAGGCGGAATTTCAGATATTTTTATGGTCGATCGCGACGGCGCAAACCTGAAAAAACTGACCAAGGATCGCTACTCTCAACTGCATCCCCAGTGGTCACCCGACGGCCAAAAAATAGCCTTTACCACCGACCAGGGACCGAACACCCAAATCGACAGCCTGATTTTCGGAGAATATAATATTGCCATGTATGATTTTGGCTCCGGCAATATTGAGTTGCTGACCGAGACCGGCGGCAATTACATCAACCCCATCTGGTCAAAAACAGGCGATGAGATCTTTTTTGTCTCAGACATGACTGGCATCCCCAATATATATTCAATTAATTTGCAATCGCGGGACGTTTACCGGATCACCAATTTTATCACCGGCGTTTCCGGAATCATCACTGAGACGCCGGCGATTACTCTGGCGCCGCAGACCGGACGGCTGGCCTTCAGCGCCTTTTCGAATGGCGGCTGGTACATTTATACCCTCGATGAGTACGAGAAGGAAAAGGTGGATCTGCCGGTGGTCGCGGTATTGGATTCCCTGGAGGATCCCAATCAAAAATATCGTGAATATTCCCTGCCGGATAGCGCCGAATTCTCGCTCGGGGGTTACAAATCCAGATTGTCCCCGGATTTGATCGTTGGCGGCGGCGCGTTTGCCTCCAACGTCGGTTTTGCCGGGCAGACCGCGTTTCTATTCAGCGACATGCTCGGAGACAAAACCCTTATTATCCAGGCCGCGTTGTATGGTGACCCGCTGGAATCGACGATTGTAACCACCTATTACAACCAGAAACGCCGGCTAAATTGGGCGATTACCGGGTTTCAATTCCGACAGGATTTCGGCGTATTTACCGCCCCGAATCAGGGTCAGGTGGTGAGCCAGGTCTACCGAGGGCTGGGAGTAGGCTTGTCTTTGCCTTTTAACACGTTTACCAGAATCGAATTGGGTTCGAATTTATATTTTATCAACGAGGATGTGGTGCAGTTCGATTTTGCCACTGGGCAGACCACCAGCCGGAATGCGGGTAACGCCATCAATAGCAGCGTTGACGCCTCCATAGTGCGTGATTCCGCGGGGTGGGGTTTCGCCGCACCGATCACGGGCACCCGCGCTCGATTTACGGCTCAGCAAAATGTGGGTGATTTACGCTATACCCTCTTGTTGGGCGATTATAGAAAGTATTTTCCCATCAGTATTCCACGATACTCCATCGCCTATCGCCTGACCGCCGGCTCGATTTTCGGAAGAAATGAGCGCTTTTTCAGAATTGGCGGGCCGTTCAGCTTCCGGGGCGTCGATTTTGGTGAATTAATTGGAACCAAAATTTTATTCCAGAACCTCGAATTAAGATTCCCGATGTTCCCATTTTTGCCGATGCAATACGACTTCTTGACCGCCGTGGCATTTTTCGACGCGGCCAACGCCTGGGGACTGCAGGGGTTTACCCAGACGGGCGATCTGGTCGATCGCGGCTTCGATGTGGACGATGTGCTAACCTCCTATGGGCTCGGAATTCGTTTTAACCTGGGCGGGCTGCTGGTTCTGAGATGGGATTTCCCGCTGAAAAAAGAAACCGGCCAGCCGAGCGTGTTCTTCTCCATTGGGTTGGATTATTAAAGAGGATTTTCGGAAATCTAAATCCTTTCATCGTGACCGAGTCTGTTGAACATGGCAATCCCTCGGGGGGTTGCCATGTTTATTTTAAGGGTATAAGCTATCGTAAGCTATGAAAATAAATAAAATTAGCCGGAAACTCATTTTGCTAATCAGCGTACAACGTCGTGACTGTTGAGTGAGTGAGGCGCTCAGCGAAACATGCGAACTAAACGAAGGAGGAATATGCGAGTTAAGAAAACCAAAATTTTCTACTTTATTGTTGGTTTCATCCTCGCTCTGGGGGTTGCCCAGTATTGGATATTTCAGGGCATGGCGGCAAAGCAGTTAAACCACGTGCACAAACAGATGAAAGAATTGAACGGGATGGTAAAAGTGGATAACTTGCGAACGGAGAATATCAACAAGGTGCTGTCGGTATTGAATCGATTTAACCCGTCCATGTCGCACGAGCAGAAATTAGCCGTTGCCTCCGAAATCTGCGATGCGAGCATGAAATACGCCAACCTGGACGTGGATTTGCTCTGCGCGACCATTACCCACGAGTCGGCGTTCACCTGGAATCCGCAGGTAGTCTCGCATGCCGGCGCCATGGGATTGATGCAGGTGATGCCCGAGACCGGCAAGATCATCGCGCGCATCGAAGGCATTCAATGGACGAAAGCCGATGACGTGCTCTTCAATCCAGTTTTGAATATTCGCCTCGGCAGCCGTTACTTGTCGAGCCTCATCGAATTATACGACATCGACGGAGGGTTGGCAGCCTACAATGGCGGCGGGAAACGCGTCGAGCTGTGGTTGGCGCATAATAAAGCGCGGGGCATTTTGTATCGCGAGACGCAGAATTACGTGCCCGCGATTTTGTCGCTTTACGAAGAATTTCGAAATTAATGCAGATAGCCCGTTGCGAATTAAAAGCCCGATAATAAAATCGGGCTTTTTTGTTTGTGTATCACGGCAGTTTTGCAGTATAGAGATCACCCGCTTCGGCAAAACACATTCTTGCGCCATCGGGCGAAATCGTGAAGGGCATGGAGGGGATGCTTAAGTCCAGGAACAAGCGGGTTCCGCTTAAATCGCTGACGTGAACTTTCCCTTTTTTCAGATATACGATTCGACTCGCGCTGGCCGCGAAGAAGGTTTCTCCAGAATCCAGATCAGAATCAATGGTGGTTTTTACCCCCGTTGTTACATCAACTGCCGCGATGCGACCGTCGGGAGTCGAGTAAACCAAAATATTCGCCAGCAGGTTTGCCTGCAGACAATTTTCTACCACAGCGTGCGCAACCGTTCGTTTATCGCGAGTCCGGATGTCGTAGCTGTAAATTTCATAATCAGAAAAAAGATGTTTTTTTCGCGAGCTGGCGAGAATCAGAATCGTCTCGGCGCTTTGCCAGCCGACCAGCCGTCCCGACTCGTATTGCGCGGCTTCGCTAAGTGTATTCTCATCTGAATCAGAATTCTCATTATCGTTAAGTTGATTCACAGAAAGAATGTAAACGCGCTGATAGGCATCCGGGTGCCATTCGTAGGTGGCGGTGAACGCGACATAGTCGCCGCTTGGCGACCAACTTAGATCAGAGACTCGAAAGGGAAACCGTTCCTGCTGCAGCAGACATTTCAAACCCGAGCCATCTTTGTTGATGATGTAAATATTTTGAGCGGGTTCTCGCTCTTCAGTGATTTCCAGGGCCAAAAAAGCCAGCCGCTTGCCGGAAGGCGACCAGCCAAACTCCGGCAGGATTTCCCGTTTTGGGTGGCTTTCGATAATGCGAGACAGGTATCCGCCGCCCGTGCCGACCGTGTAAATGCCGCCCTTTCTTTTTTCGCCTTTGTAGAAGGCAATTTCCCGTCCGCTGGGCGACCATTTGGGGTTGCTGAGGCTGCCATCCGCAGTGAGCTGTTTTTTGTTAACGGCCTGCAGTTGCAGCAGGAGCGAATCGCTGGCGGTGCTGACCTGTTCTTTGGGGTTCTCTTTTGCGATAAACGCCTCCTTATGTCCAAGCTTTTTAACGGCGTACAATGCGGCGTTGGCTTCTTCTTCCGTTGCGTAGGGTCCAACCCGCACCCGATAGACGGAGTGATTGTTGAGCGCGGCGACGGCAAGGAACGCCGGCAGTTTGGATTTAAGCAGCGTTTGCGTAAACTCTTCCGCCCGTTCGCGTTCCGAAAACGCCGCCACCTGCACGCTGAACTCCTCCAGCCGATGGCCGTCATCTAATAAAGTCGAATCTGCATGAGTTTGGGCTGTCTCCTCGGTCTTGGTTTTTTCTTCCTTTTTACCGCAGGTCAGCAAAACGAAAATCAGCAACAGGGAAATGGCAAGGTTGAAAAACTTTTGCATACCTACTATACTTTTCGCGGGCGCTTGAGGTTTCATTGGCTGAGGCATGAAACTCGTGTCTTGATTTTAACCAGCAACTTAACTATATTGAAACTCAAATTTTGATCCAAACGTAAGACTATTTCAACTTTTTTGAAAGTGAATTATGGCAGAAAAACGAACTGAAACCGCGGACTTGTCCGCGCTGCGCATTAATCGCGACGCCGAGGAATATCACGACCAGGGCACGAAACGCCAACCGCGGGTGCTCATTCTCGCCGCAGCGCTTGGCGTGGCGGTGATTCTGATGATTTATTTTATGGTATCAGGAATTAACTCCGCGCCGTCGGTAAAAGTTGGCGTCGTGACCATAGTTTCTCCTTCGCAGCTGGATGCCATCTTAACCGCCAGCGGATACGTGGTGGCACAACGGCAAGCGGCCATTGCATCGAAAGCTACCGGGCGCCTGGAGTACCTGGGCGTGGAAGAAGGCGACGAGGTCAAAAAAGATCAAATCATCGCTCGTCTGGAACACAACGATGTCGATGCGGCACGCAATCAGGCGCGCGCCAACCTGGAGATGACCAAAGCCACTCTGAACCAGAACCAGGCCAAACTCAAAGAAGCGGAGCTGCGTTTTAATCGCCAAAAAGATTTGCTGGCCAAGGGGCTGATCTCCGACGCCGAGTTTGAAATTGCGGAGGCCGAATACAGAAATGCCCAGGCGGCGGTGGTGTGGGCGCAAGCCCAGATTGAGCAAGCCCAAGCGGCGGCGACCGCGGCACAAGTCAACGTTGAAAACACCAACATCCGCGCGCCATTTGACGGCACCGTGCTCACCAAAAATGCCGACATCGGTGAGATGATGGCGCCGTTTGCGGCGTCCAGCAATTCGCGCGGCGCCGTGGTGACCATTGCCGATATGACTTCCCTCGAAGTCGAAGCCGATGTTTCGGAATCCAACATCAGCCGCGTCCAACCCGGACAGTCCTGCGAAATCATGCTGGATGCGTTTCCCAACGAGCGCTATCCGGGCTTTGTGCATAAAATCGTGCCAACGGCTGATCGCGCCAAAGCGACCGTGTTGACGAAAATTCGCTTCAAACAGCGCGATAACAAGGTCTTGCCGGAAATGAGCGCCAAAGTGAATTTCCTTGCCAATCCCCTGCAAGAGACCGATGGATCGATACAGCCGTTTACCGGCGTACCCAAAGCAGCGATTGTGACCCGGAATGGGCAGGCGGTGCTGTTTGTGGTGAAAGAAAATACCCTCGCCGAAACGCCGGTCTTGGCGGGGCGAGAAGTCGGCGGATACGTGGAAGTCACCGGCAATCTCAACACGGGCGACCAGGTCGTTCTCAATCCGGCCGCCGATTCCAAGTCGGGTTTAAAAGTGAAGATCGCGGAGTAAAATTTTTAACCGGAGTGCTAAAGCTGCACTCCCTTTTATAATCACGGAGGGGTTATGTCAAATACCATCGTATCAGTTCAGAATGTCAGCAAGTCCTACCAAAGAGGCGCTCAAAAAATTCCGGTTTTGGAGAAGATTTCCCTCTCGGTGCCCGAGGGGGAATTTCTGACATTAATGGGACCGTCTGGTTCGGGCAAAACGACCTTGTTGAATTTAATTGCCGGTATCGATCGCCCGGATACTGGTTCCGGCAGCATCACTGTGGCTAACACCGATCTGAATCAGCTCAATGAGTCCGCTCTCGCCAACTGGCGTTCGCGGCATGTGGGGTTCATCTTTCAATTTTATAATTTGATGCCGGTGCTTACCGCGTTTGAAAACGTGGAGTTGCCGCTGCTTTTGACCAAGCTTCCGAAAAGCAAACGCCGCGAACACGTTCGTGCCGCGCTGGATATGGTTGGCCTGGGCGACCGGGTGAAACACTACCCGAATCAACTTTCCGGCGGCCAGCAGCAGCGCGTGGCCATCGCCCGCGCCATCATCACCGACCCGACGATCATCGTTGCCGACGAGCCCACAGGCGATCTGGACAAAGATTCCGCCGGGGAAATTCTCACGCTGCTGGCGCGGCTCAACTCCGAATTCAAGAAAACCATCATTATGGTGACCCACGATCCGCGCGCCGCCGAAAAGGCGCATGTGGTTCGCCATTTGGATAAAGGCGTGTTGGAAGACATCAATCACAAGAAGTAACGGAGGCGATCTCAGTGAAAATTCTCAAGCTCGTTTTCAAAAATGCCTTGCGCCACAAACTGCGCTCGATTCTCACCGCGCTGGGAATCGCGATTGCCGTGCTGGCGTTTGGCATTCTGCGCACGGTCATCGATGCCTGGTATATTGGCGTGGAGGCCAGCTCGCAAACCCGCCTGATTACCCGCAACCAGGTTTCGTTGGGATTCCCCATGCCGCTGGCCTACAGAGACAAAATCGTCCAAATTCCCGGCGTTACCGGAATTTCGATTGGCCAATGGTTTGGCGGCGTCTACATCGATCCCAAGAATTTTTTCGCGCGGTTTGCCGTCGAGCCGGAGTCCTTCCTGCCATTGTATCCCGAGTATGTCTTGATCGAAAAAGAAAAAGAAGATTTTATTAAAGAAAGAAATTCCTGTATAGTCGGAGCCAAAATTGCGAATAATTACGGCTGGAAATTAGGAGACACGATTCGCTTGATTGGCGACATCTTTCCCGGCGACTGGGATTTTGTAATAAGAGGGATCTATCATGGCTCTGAGCGCACCACCGATGAAACCCAGATGTTTTTTCACTGGAAATACTTGGACGAGCGTTTGGGGATGACGGCCCCGGGTCGAGCGGGGCAGGTCGGATTTTTCTTTCTCGGCGTGGCCAGCCCCGACGACGTGGTGCGCGTGTCCGAGACCATCGATGCCATGTTTGATAATTCTATGGCGGAAACCAAAACCGAAACTGAGAAAGAATTTCAGTTGAGCTTCGTTTCCATGGTGGGCACGATAATCACCACCGTACAAGTTATTTCGGTGGTGGTGATCGCGATCATTCTTTTGGTTTTGGCGAACACCATGGCCATGACCGCGCGGGAACGCGTCTCCGAATACGCCGTGTTGAAAACTTTAGGTTTCCGGCCATT
>Ga0247727_10020499_pt1 | contig 10097 bp, 9 predicted proteins | sample WisWelCaveWW1625_FD_202498 | JGI IMG/M metagenome (GOLD analysis project Ga0247727, IMG submission 202498) | Biofilm microbial communities from Wishing Well Cave, Virginia, United States - WW16-25 | ecosystem: Environmental > Aquatic > Deep subsurface > Groundwater > Cave microbial mat | place... | reverse complement strand
CGGCCCGATCAAGATTCCCGTATTGATCGCGGGTGCCCTGTTCCCCGAAGGCAGTAAGATCCGTGGAGTACGCCAGATCGCCGAACAGGGTCGCGTCCGTCTGCGGCGTGTTCACCTCGCCGGCTTCGATCTCGCTCTCGCCGACCAGCCGAATCCCGAGATCGCCGTTGCGGAACCCCTCGACCGTCAGCGCGCCGTTCACGACCAGCCTGCCGCCGCTCGTGAGATCGCCGCTGAAGGCGTAGCTGAACCGGCCGTCGTTGCTGCGGTAACCGCCGCCCTCTTTGCCGCCGCCGGTCAGCAGATCCGATCCCGCGTATAGCCAGCCATCCCGATCGACGATCGTGTCCGCTTCCAGGACGCCCGGGAGGCGGTAAGTGTCGATACCCGCTCCGCCCACCAGCAGGTCCCTTCCCCCGCCGCCCTCGAGATAGTCGTCGCCCGCGGCGCCCTCAAGACGATCGTCCCCGGTTCCGCCGAAAAGCCGGTCGTCGCCCGGCAGCCCTGCAATCGCCTCTCCCGCCCCCATGAGGTCTGCGCCGAATACGGTAGTCCGGTCGTAGGCACGCTCGCGCAGGAAGCTCGCCATCCGCTCCTCGTTGCCGGCGCCAAGGAATTGCCGCGCGAGGAGCGCATCGTCCGAGCGCAGAACCGCGAGGCGCGTGCCCGAGATGCGATCGTCGAAAAGGACGTTCTGCGCAAGATCGTTCACCGCAAACGGCAGGTCAACGAGATTCGTCCCGTTCAGCGTCGCAAGCAGCTCCGCACGCGCGGATAGCCAGCCGGCCGAACGCGAATCCGGGAATGCAGAGTGGTCTGCCCCTGTGACGGCGAACGGCATCAGATCGAGCAGCGCGTGGCGTACCGACACATCCGAACTCGCCAGCGCCAAGAGCTCGCGCGGCGACTTGCCGGCGAGCGGCACGATGCCGTAGTCGAGGCCGGCGGTCCTGCCGTCCAGCAGCCCGTAAAGATTTGCGTAGTAGTCCTCGTGCTGAGCGAGATCGGTCCGCACCGCCGCAACCTGCGTCGGACTCGCCCCAATCTCGAAGGCCTTTCTGAGCGCGTCCAGGGTGAGTTCAAGGCTGTCCACGGGCCGCGACGAAGCCGCCGCGATGATCGTGCCGATTGCCTTGGCATCCAGGCCCGGAGAAAGCGTCGCGAACGCGCCGTAGAGCGCGAGCGCGTCGGCCAAAGGCACGATCGAATGCTCGTGCAGCAGGCTGCCTGGCTCAGTGGCCACGCCAATCCGTTCGCCCGGCTTCGGCCAGATCAGCGAGATCGCCTCGCGCCCCATGATGGCTGCAACGTTCGTCACCCGCGACGCGTCGATCGGACCGATGCCCAGTCTCCGCAAATTGCGCTCGCCATTTCCATTGATCCCGGGGGCGTTATAAGTAAAAACCTGCTCCGCGACGCCCGGGAACAAGCGGCCGAACAGCATCGCCAGGTGGCCCCCGAGACTGTGTCCGGCGACGATCAGAGGTGCGCCGATCGGAAGAACGCTTGGCCCCGCGGACCCTTCCGGCAGAGCAATGCCGCGATCCAAAGCAAGCTCCCCGTACACGCGCGATCTGCGCAGGAGTAGTGTCTGGTTCGCGGGAATGAAGGTCTTGTTCCGGCTCGATAGCAGCGTGGCCACTTCCGCATCCGAGTAACCAACCGGCTGCCCCGCCGGCGTCGTCAGCCCGCGGTAGTAGCGATAAAGCGAAACCAGTTGGTCGCCCGCATATCCCTGCAGGCCGATTCGATTGACGTCCTCAAGAACGTCAATGATCCCTCTCGTGCCGCGGACGGCGAAGGTATAGCGACCAGTAGATCGGTCGAAGAAAACGCTGGCAGAGAAGCCAGATGAATCGTCGGGCAAATGATGTCTTAGCTCGTAGCCTTGCGGCGCTGTGGTGTGAGGGTCTAACGGCGGCAGTCCCAAGAAGCGCGCTGCCTGTTTAGGCGAGAAGTCGCCCGTACCCGAATGCGCTAGTGCGACACTCGGCGGCCTAACATCAAATTCCGCATATGCCGATTGGGAGACGCGCGCCCAGTTTGCAATTTGAGATAGGGCGTCGCTCATGGCCACACGTTCCACATTAGCCAGCCCCTTGCCGTAGTGCTACGAATGGATGGTAGGGATCATCGAAGCAACGACCTCCTCGCCCCAGTACTGGCCCAGCAGCTTGCTGCCACCACATTCCCCACCAATAGAACACGCTCTGTCGTGCCACAGCGCGATCGTTGCTTACACGTACGATTGACGTATCCGAACGCGATACTCGCCATGGCAATGCAATATTGTTTTCGAATGCAACGCAATATGAACTTTTGACCTGTTTTCGATTGGTCATAAAAACACGCCCGCTCGCGATGTAATGGTTCGCGTTGTCAGAACCACCCGTTACCTCAATTCGCGTATATCCAGCCCGAACGAGCCCGCCGTATAGAACTGAATCCAGATTCTCGACACAGACAGAATCCTGGGGCGGTATCTTTTCAAAAACTTGCAGTTTGGCCTGCTCCATGCACAGTTTCTGAAAATTGTAATAGCCAATTGGAAGCTCCCAAAACGGGATGCCCACGAGAACGCCAAACAAGACCACTCGGCCCCACTTATTGGGAACGAAGCGCACAATGACGGCGGCGATCAGCACCCATACTGCCGCCATTGCGAACAACTCTCCGGTATCGTTCATCGCTCTTGTTGATTATTATTGTTCGCGTTGCGCCAGCCGGGAAGACTACTCCCCGCCCTACTGGCGTTCAACGTGTGCGATGGCGCCGCTTGTATCCTTTTGTCCGATACCACTCGCCGGCGCGGCGCGTACCTGCCTGAGTGTCAGGCAGTTGCGCGCTGAACTTCAAGAACGGTATGCGGAATGTCGGGCCGAGCATGGAGCCCGCGTGCCGGGGATCGGGGTTATCCGCTTGTCCTGAGATGGGGACCTAATCTCTTCTCAGGATGAAAGCGGGGAGAACGCGAAGCAACCTGAAACCATCAACGTGCGGCTGAGCCACCAGCAACCTTTTCTGAGCCGGACAGGCAAGCAACCTTGATCAGTTCCTGGCCGGCAAAGTCCATGTAGTGGACTCGCGAGGTCCCTGCTTAGGGTTCCCGTTTTTCCGCGTCTCCCCGGCCGCTTGCGGCACCGGGGCATTCGCCCCGGCATCCCCGTGCGCGGCGACACGATGGCGGCCCGCCCCGTTCAGGCGGCGAGCCCCGCAATCTCAACCAGCTTCATGTCCAACTCCAGTTCGAGCTTCTCCCGATTCGCATCCGCGATCTCGTCGAGCAGAGCATGCGCTCGCGCCTGCTCGCGCGCCAGCTTGGCGCGCAGCTCGTCGAGCAGCGCCTTGTCGGCAATCGCGAGCGTGACCGTCGACCCCGTGCGGCGGCCAAAGCTGTAAGGCTCCTCGGCAAGGACGGTGGCAGGCACGTGCCGCATGTCGGCCGGCTTCACCATGTCCATCCTTTGCTTGTCGAGCAGCTCGCGGTACAGCCTGGCGCGCCGGTTCGCCGCATCGGCTTCGGCCAATCGCCCGGAAATTCCGAGCTCGACGTTGCGCAACGCGAGCGCGGAGCGGATGCGCGCGACCGCCGCGGTCGCCGCCTCGATCACGCCAAGATCGGTTTTCGCCTGCTCCATGACTTCCGCCGCTTTGCCTTCGACACCTTCCTTGTTCCAGGGCGAAACGGCGGTGCCGGTAAGCGCCGCCAGGGCTCGCGTCTCGCGTTCCTTCGAACCTGCGTTGAGACGTTCGGCGACCTTATGCCAGCGGGAAAGCGTCAGGGTGTAGGACATGGCGGTTTCGCGTTCGAACAATGTTTGCCTGTTTGGCCCAACTAACGGCTACGAGGACGCGAACTTTAAAGAGCCACGCGCATGGAATCAAGAGAAATTCGATGAACCTGTTGCACAAATACGACGCATTTTCTATAATGTTCAATATATTTAACACTATCGAAGGATGTCGAATGCGACTTCAGGAATTCGGCCATATTGTCAGGAGGGCAAGGCTCGCGAGCGACATGACGCAAGCAGAGCTTGCGCGAGCGGCCGGCCTTTCGCGCACTACAATGAACCAGCTTGAAAATGGCGTATTCCCGGACATCGGCATGAACAAGGCGCAGGCGATTCTGGCGCCACTCGGGCTCGTATTGCAGATCCAGCCGATGCGCCGTTCAAGCCGGCCGAACTACGTTCGCATGGCGCGCAGCTCGGCGGGCGTGAGCTATCGCGAAAAACTCTCCGAGGGCGAGTTGGTGCGCGCACTGCTGACTGGCAGGATTCCGGTCAATCGGCGGCCGCATTTTCGCGTTCTTCTGCAGGAGGTGCCGCCCACCGTACTCAAGGGCCTGGTGGAAGACGTCGGCAAATGGGCGAAGCCCGGGCGGGTCGCGCAAAACCTGGCCGGCATCGCGATGCAGCTGAGAATACGGAGGGTGCCGCAATGGTTGACGAACGCCTGAATGCCTGGGAAGGGTTATTCCGGCGAGCGCTCCAAATTCTGGATTCCGCGCCGCGCGCGGGCTCGATGCTGCGCGACTGGAGCTTTGGCGGCGGGACGGTGCTGATGCGCAGACATCGCCACCGGCTCAGCACGGACATCGACATCTTCCTCCCCGACCCGCAATTGATCGGTCATCTCTCGCCGCGGCTCAATTCCGCGATTGAATCCTTGACATCGGACTACGACGAGCAGGCCAACTCCCTGAAGCTCTACTTCCCGCAGGGTGAAATCGACTTCGTGGTTTCCGGATTCCTGACCGCCAATCCGGTGGCCATCGAACGCATCCATGGCCGCGAGGTCAATGTCGAGACATCGGCCGAGATTATCGCCAAGAAAATCTGGTACCGCGGTGCGGACTTGACGGCGCGCGACCTGTTCGATTTCGCGCTGGTCGCCGACCGGGAGCCCTGGATGCTGACGGCTGCCAAGGACGTCCTGCTGGCCCGGCGCACTGTCGTGCTCGAGCAGATCACCGACCGGGAAGAAGCGCTGCGCGAGGATTTTGCCGCCCTGGACGCACTCGAGTTCCGGCCAAGTTTCGAGGAGTGCGTGGAAGCGGTCCGGAAAGCGATGCCCCCGGTCGCGGCACGGCCGCCCCATCGGGCTGAGCAGCGACGTGCCGGATACCGCGTATCGCGCTTAGCGATCGGCGCCCAAATCGGGCTCTGACCCCGATTATCAGGCCGTCTGCTTTTCTTCTTTCGGCGGCAGTTCGCCGATGGCGATGCGGATTGCGTCCCCGACGTTTTCGAGGAACACGAACTCGAGCTTCGCTTTTGCGTCGGCAGGGATGTCCTCGAGGTCTTTCTCGTTGCGCTTCGGCATCATCACGGTCTTGATGCCGGCGCGCAGGGCGGCGAAGGTTTTTTCCTTCAGGCCGCCGATCGACATGACCAGGCCGCGCAGCGAGATCTCACCGGTCATTGCGACGTCCGGCCTTATGGGTTTGTTCAAGAACAGGGAAATCAAACTCAGGGTCATCGCGACTCCGGCGCTCGGCCCGTCTTTCGGTGTGGCTCCGGCGGGAACGTGGATGTGCACGTCCCATTTTTCAAATGCTTCCTGGAGAAGTCCTTTTGAAACAGTCAAGGCGGCCTGCGCGGACTCCTTCATCACGTCGCCGAGCTGGCCGGTGAGGATGAGCTTGCCGGTGCCCGGCGTCTTGCTCGCCTCGATGAAGAGGATGTCGCCGCCCACGGGAGTCCAGGCCAATCCGGTGGCGACTCCCGGCGTGGCGGTCCGCAGGGCGACTTCGTTCTCGAACCGCTTCGGGCCCAGGATCGCATGCAGGTCCGCGGCCTCCAGCGTCACCGCGCCGGGTTTGCCTTCGGCAATCTTCATCGCGGCCGAGCGCAGCACTGCGCCGATTTCCCGTTCCAGGTTTCTTACCCCGGCTTCCCGCGTGTAGTCCTGGATCAATGCGGCGATTGCAGGATCGGAAACCGCTGCCTGGCCTTCCTTGAGGCCGTTCGCTTCCAGCTGGCGCCTGACCAGGTACTTCTTCGCGATCTCGAGCTTTTCTTCTTCGGTGTAGCCGGGCAGATGGATGATCTCCATGCGGTCGCGCAGCGGCCCCGGGATGGTGTCGAGCACGTTCGCGGTGGTGATGAACATCACGCGCGACAGGTCGAAGTCCACGCCGAGGTAGTTGTCGCGGAACTTCGAGTTCTGCTCCGGATCGAGAACCTCGAGCAGCGCACTCGACGGGTCGCCATGGAAGCCGCCGGCGCCGAGCTTGTCGATTTCATCGAGCATCAGCACGCCGCCGCGGCTGCCGGCGCGCTTCACCGCCTGGATGATGTTGCCGGGCAGCGCGCCGATGTAGGTGCGCCGGTGGCCGCGGATCTCCGCCTCGTCGTGCGTGCCGCCCAGCGCCACGCGCTGGAACTTGCGGCCGGTCGCGCGCGCGATCGACTGGCCGAGCGAGGTCTTGCCCACGCCGGGCGGGCCGACGAAGCACAGGATCGGGCTCTTGCCCCCGGGGTTGAGCTTGCGCACGGCCAGGTACTCGAGGATCCGGCGCTTGACCTTCTCCAGGCCGAAGTGGTCTTCGTCGAGGATCGCCCTTGCCTCCTGAATGACTATTTCTTTCTGAGGAGAAGCTTTCCAGGGGAGTTCGCTCATCCACTCCAGCCACGTCCGCAGCATCGAAGACTCGCCCGACTGCTCGCCCATGCGCGAAAGACGCTTGAACTCCTTCCTCACCTGCTTGAGCACGTCCTCGGGGAAGCCCGCCTCGTCGATCGCCTGCTTCAGCCCGTCGATTTCGGCCGCGCTGTCCTCGTCGTCGCCCAGCTCCTTCTGGATCTGGCGCATCTGCTCGCGCAGCACGTGCTCGCGCTGGCGGCTGTCGAACTCCTTGCGCGTCTTGTCGCCGATCTCCTTCGAGAGGCGCATCACCTCCACGCGCTTGGCGAGGAACGCCAGCACCTTGTCCAGGCGCGCACCGAGCTCGAAAGTCTCGAGCAGGTCCTGTTTCTCTTCGTTCCTGATGTCGAGGAGGTTGGCGACCATGTCGGCGAGCTGGCCGGGCGCTTCGATCGCCCGCAGCACTTCGCCGAGTTCGTCGGGCGCGTTCGGCAGCAGCGCGATGGCTTCGGCGGCCTGCTCCTTGAGCTGCAGGAAGCGCGCTTCGATGTCCGGGCCAGCGGCCGCAGTTGCCCCATACGCCTCGGTTATCCAGGTCACGCTCGCCACCAGGAACGGCCAGCCTTCGAGGAATTCGAGCACGCGGAAACGCCGTTCGCCCTGCACCATGAGGTGTCTGGCGGCGCCGCCCTGGCCGCGCATTTCACCGGACAGGCGCACCACCTGGCCGGCGGTGCCGACGCGGTGGAGGTCCTTCGGGCCGATCTCGTTGGTCTGCGGGTCGCGCTGCAGGATGAAGCCGACCTTCAGGCTGTTGCGCGCGGCTTCGCTTGCCGCCGCCACGGACGAAGAGCGGCCGATGGTGATCGGCGAAATCACGCCCGGGAACAGCACCGCGTTGCGCAGCGGGATCAGGATCAGCGCGTCCTCGGGGATCGGCCGCACGGCGAGAGCGGTCGAGCGGCTGCCGGCCTGGCCGGCGGTTTCGACCTTTTCACCTTCCAGCACTTCAGCTTTCTCTTTTTTCCTGCGCCAGAAATCCACGCTATCTCCCGGTCAACGATGCGGGTATACGCCTCTCCGGATAGATGAGGGCAGACGCACTGGAATCAAGGCAATAAAATGCAACCTTTAATCAAAAGGAAAGCGCGGATGCCGTCCACCACCACCCCCAGCGGCCTGATCATCGACGACACGGTCCTCGGCAGCGGCGCAGCCGCTCGCGCGGGCCAGAACGTCAGCGTCCACTACACCGGCTGGCTGTTCTACGGCGGCGAGCGCGGCAAGAAGTTCGATTCCAGCAAGGACCGCGGCGACCCCTTCGGTTTTGCGCTCGGCGCCGGCCAGGTCATCAAGGGCTGGGACGAGGGCGTGCAGGGCATGAAAGTCGGCGGCAAGCGCACGCTGACGATTCCGCCCGCCCTCGGCTACGGCGCGCGCGGCGCCAGCGGCGTCATCCCGCCCAACGCGACGCTGATCTTCGAGGTGGAGCTGCTGGGGGTCGCCTGATGCTGCACCTCCTGCAGGCGGCGGTCGCGCTGGCGCTGCTGGTCGGCCTGCCGATCGCCCTGGAAACACCCGCGACGCAGTCAGGGGAACTTGCCGCCACGGCCGGCGCCCTCGTCCTCATCGTGATCGCCATCCACGGCGTCGTGCGCTTCGTGCGCAGCCGCAAGCCGAGCTCCTTCCACGACAGCATCATGCCGCCCAGGAAATAGGTTTGAGCTTTCCCGGCAGGTACAAAGGATGGGCAGGTTCGCCGCTGGCGTTCAGGCGCAGCGCGTGCAGCAGAATATTGTTTGCTTTTAATTTTTCAAGAATTTTTGTGGAACGGCCAAGGAATCCCCCGTGGTTTCCCCAGGCGCACACCGTGATCGCAGACGTCTTCGCCGCGCGCACGATCGCGGCGTCGTTGCCGGGCCCCACCGGGTCGGCCGCCGCCTTCATCTCCTCGGGATCCGTCGCGCGCCACGCGAAGACATTTGTTATGTAAATACTTCCGAAATTCCAGCGCTCCGCGTAATCACGTGCCCTCGAGCACGTCGGATCGAGCTTGTGCTCGTCCGCGGTGCTCGGGTTGAGCATTAGAAAATTGACGACTGGCAGCTTTGGTTCCCAGCGCCGCCATAAGAGGTAGCGCCAGCGGCGGCAGGGGGAAAACGCAGCGCCGGCTTCAGTCATCTGGAAAATCGGGCTCAGAGCCAGATTTTCTCACGCCAGCCTGTATATTCCGCCCGCCATGCCCCTCCTCACCCCGCTTTTCACCCTCACGGACGCCGAGCTCGCCTACGGCGACGTGCCACTGCTCGACTGCGCTTCGTTCGCGCTGGAGGCGGGCGAACGCGTGGGGCTGATCGGCCGCAACGGCACCGGCAAATCGTCGCTGCTCGGCATCATCGCGGGCCGCGTGGCGCTCGATGACGGCGAGCTGAAGAAAAACGACGGCCTGCGCATCGCTTACGTGGAGCAGGAGCCGGTCGTTTCGGGCGATCCCGCGGTGCCGAAGCACAAGCTGGAGGAATTCCTGCATCGCTTCAATTTGAATCCCGCTATCAAGCCGGAAAACATGTCTGGCGGCGAACGCAAGCGCGCGGCCCTGGCGCTCGCCTTCGCGCAGGAACCCGACCTGCTGCTGCTCGATGAGCCGACGAATCACCTGGATGTCGACGGCATTCTGACTTTGGAAGGTTTGGTGCTCAAACAAAATTCCGCCATCATCATCACCCACGACCGCGCCTTCCTCGACAACGTCGTGACGCAGACCATCGCCGCGGAAGGCGGGGGGAAATGGCAGGAGTACGCCGGCGGGTACAGCGATTGGCTAAGGCAGCGACCGCCGAAGGAAGATGTTGAAAAGGGTTTTCTCAGGAAGGATTTTTCAGTTCGAGAGAAAAAAGGCCAGTCCAAACTGAGCTATAGAGAATCCCGCGAACTCGAAGCGCTGCCGAAGGAGATCGCGGCGCTCGAAGCCGAGCAGCAGGCCCTCAGCGCAAAGATGCACGCGCCGGAATACTACCAACAGGCGCCCGAAGCGCTGCGGGAGGACCAGCGGCGCAACAGCGAGATCGAGGCGCTGCTGCACGAAAAACTCGAGCGCTGGGAAATGCTCGAATTGCGGTTATAGTCGAATCATGATGCGCGCGCCCGCCCCCGACCTGCTCAAAGGAATGCGCTGCGGCATCGAGAAGGAATCGCTGCGCGTCGAGCCCGACGGGCGTCTCTCCGCGCTGCCGCACCCGCTGGCGCTGGGTTCCGCGCTCACGCACCCGCACATCACCACCGACTTCAGCGAAGCGCAGCTCGAGCTCATCACCGGGCCGCTCGCGGGGGCGGAGGCCTGCCTCGCGGAGCTCACCCAGATCCACCAGGTGGTCTACGGCGCGATCGGCGAGGAGCTGCTCTGGGGCTCGAGCATGCCCTGCGGGCTGCCGGCCGACGACGCCATCCCGATCGGCCAGTACGGCCGCTCCAACATCGGCCGCGCCAAGACCGTGTACCGCGTCGGG
>Ga0247727_10020498_pt1 | contig 10097 bp, 10 predicted proteins | sample WisWelCaveWW1625_FD_202498 | JGI IMG/M metagenome (GOLD analysis project Ga0247727, IMG submission 202498) | Biofilm microbial communities from Wishing Well Cave, Virginia, United States - WW16-25 | ecosystem: Environmental > Aquatic > Deep subsurface > Groundwater > Cave microbial mat | place... | reverse complement strand
GGCCCCTGACCGGCTAACGGGCGAACCTCCCGTCGCGCAGGAACGCCGCGGTGGCGCGCGCCACACGCTTGGCGAGCAGCAGCGTCGAATGGTTGAGCGGGAACTCGACGTAGTCGGCCGCGCCCGCGAGCTTGGTCTCCTCCGCCGACACGGTGCCGTCGTTCGGACCATCGAGCCCGCCGAACAGCGCGCCGATCCCGAAGCGCAGGCCGCTGATCCCGGCGATCACGCCGACCGGATGGCGCACCCGCCAGTCCTGCGCGGCGTCCGGCACCAGCGCCTCGCCGGCGGCGCGCCACACCATCCAGCGCGACCAGAAGCGGGTGTTCATGCGCGCCGCGACGCCACTGCCCTTGACCGGCGAACCGATCAGCACCACCCGCCCGGCCGGGACCTCGGGGTGGTCGCGCAGCATGCGCAGCGTCACCAGCCCGCCCAAGGAATGGGCGACGAAGTGCACCGGACCCGGTCCGAGGCGAGCCGCGAAGCGCGCCAGCTGGGCGGCGTTGTGGGCGATGGGCTTGGTGGCGGAACGGTAGTAGAAGCGCACGCAGCGGAAGCCCATGCGCCGCATCCGGTGCATCAGCAACCACAGCTCGAACCCGGTCATCCACAAGCCGTGGACGAACACCACGGTCGGTCGGTCGTCAGCCACGCGCGCCCTCCGCTCGACGGCGCGCGGATTGTCGCATGGTCAGGCCGGGGCGCTGTGTCAGAATACGGCCCGGTCGTGCCACCAGCCCCTCCGATGTCCACGCCCCACCCCTCGCCCTTCGCCGCCGCGTTCGACGCGCGCCTCAGCCAGTCGCGCTCGCGCTTCATGGTCGGGCGCGGCGGGAGCCTGAGCTACGGCGCGCTCGCTGAACGCGTCGCGCGCCTGACCACGCTGTTCGCGCGCCTAGGGTTGGCGCCCAGCGACCGAGTAGTGGTGGCGAGCCGCGACGATTGCGCGGTGGTCAGCCTGTTCCTGGCCTTGCTCCGCAACGGCCTGACCGTGGTGCCGCTCAACCCCGAGGCCCGCCCCGCCGAGCTCGCGCGACTGGTTGAGGCCGCCGATCCGCGCGCGCTGTTCCTCGACCAGGCGCTCGACGGCGTGCCCGAGGCGCAGCTCGCCGGTCGCCGGTTGGTGCGGATCCGCCCCGATGCGCTGCTCGACGATCCGTTGCGCGCGCTGCTCGACCGCCTGCGGCCGCTCGCCGCGGACGCGCCGTTCCCCGACCTGCTGCGCGGCTGTGCGCCGACCGACGCAGCGCCCGCCTTCGACCGCGAGACCACCGCCTACATCATCTTCACCTCCGGCACGACCTCGCGCCCCAAGGGGGTCGAGATCTCGCACCGCAACCTGGCGGCGCAGATGGCGGCCTTCGCCCGCCACTACCGGCTCGACGCCGACGCCCGGATCTTCAACGTCCTGCCCCTGCACCACGCCGACGGCATCACCCAGGGCGCGGTGCTGGCGTTCTGGGTCGGCGGCACGATCCTGTCGCCGCTCCGACTGCGCATCGACCGGGTCGGCGAGCTGATGGAGCGGCTCCATGCGCTCGATACCACCCACCTGGTCGCCGTGCCCTCGATGCTGTCGCTGCTGCTCGACCTCGGCGCCCACTACCGCGACGCGTTCCGGCGCCCGGCGTTCCGCTTCGTGGTCAGCACCGCCGCCTACCTCGACGCCAACCTCTGGGCACGCTTCGAGGAGACCTTCGGCACCCGGGTGGTCAACGTCTACGGCCTGACCGAGACGGTCTGCGAGATCTGCTACTGCGGGCCCGATGATGCGACCCGCCGCCTGGGCACGGTCGGCAAGCCGGTCGACGCCGAGGTCCGGGTGCTCGACGACGACGACCGCGCGCTCCCGCCGGGCGCGCCCGGCGAGCTATGGCTCAAGGGCGAGCAGATCATGAAGGGCTACTTCCGGATGCCCGCGGAGACCACCGCCGTGATGCGCGACGGCTGGTTCCGCACCGGCGACCTCGCGACCATCGACGCCGACGGTTTCGTGCGCATCGTCGGGCGCAAGAAGGACGTGATCAGCACCGCAGGCATGAACGTCTACCCCGAGGACGTCACCGGCACGCTGCGCGCCATGCCGGGCGTCGCCGATGCGGTGACCTTCGGCGCCCCGGTCGAGCCCTGGGGCGAGCAGGTCGTGTCGTGCGTGATCCCGGCGCTAGGCGCCACGCTCAGCGAGCGCGAGATCGCCGGCTGGTTCCTGGCCCACGCCTCGCCCGAGAAGCTGCCGCGCGAGATTCACCTGTTCGACGAGCTGCCGCGCGGACCGTCGGGCAAGTTCGTGATGGCCGAGGTCCGGCGCCTGGTCGAGGAGCGCCGCGCCGTGCGGCAGCGCGATGCCCACGCCGGCAGCGTCGCGACCCGGGTGGTCGCGGTCGCGGCGGCCGCGTTCAAGTGCGACCCGGCGGCGCTGGCCCTCGACGCCAGCGCCGAGACCACGCCCGGCTGGTCGTCGCTCGCGCACGTCGAGTTCCTGATCGGCCTGGAGGCCGAGTTCGACCTGCGCCTCGAGCCGGGCGACGTGATGCGCATCCACCGGCTCGCCGACGCGGTGGCGCTGATCGAAGCGCACGCCGGCGCGCCGTGCGGCTGAGCAGCGAGCGATGGACGGCGGCTGGTTCGGGTTGCTGGCGCCGGGCTGGTTGCTGTGGCTGGCCGCGACCGCGCTCGGTCACCACCTGCTGCCGGCGCGCTGGCAGATCGCCTGGTCGGCGGCGAGCTGCGCCGCATTCCTGTTCGAGGTCGACCCTCTATCGCTGGCCTGCCTGGTGGCGCTGACCGCCGGCACCTTGCTCGCAACCGCGCCCGGGCGCCGCACCGGCGCCACCGTCGCCGGTCTGGTGCTGACCTGCCTCGGCTTCCTCGCCTTCTTCAAGCTGCTGGTCGGTTCCGTCGACGTGCCCGGCGCGGTCGCGATCGGCATGCCGCTCGGCTTGAGCTATTACGCGTTCCGCTGCATCCACTACGCCATCGAGCGCTACCGCGGCCGCCTGCCGCTGCACGGCCTGCGCGAGTCGGTCGGTTACCTGTTCTTCCTGCCGACCCTGATGGCCGGTCCGATCCACCGCTTCGACGCCTACCACCGCGACCTCGCGCCGCGCGCGGCCGCGGTCGCCACCGGCGACCTCGCCGCGGGCCTCGAGCGCCTGGCGTACGGCTACTTCAAGATCGTGGTGCTCGCCAACTTCCTGATCGGCGCGCGCCTGGTGCCGTTCGTCGCCCAGCTGCCCGCGCCCGACGGCTTCGCCGCGACCTACCTGGCGATGATCGCGGGCGCCGCCAACGGCTACTTGCAGTTCGCCGGATATTCCGACGTCGCGATCGGCTTCGCCCGCCTGCTCGGCTTCACGGTGATCGAGAACTTCGACCGGCCGTTCCTGGCCCGCAATCTGGTCGAGTTCTGGCAGCGCTGGCACATCTCGCTGACCAGCTGGTGCCGCGACTACGTGTTCAACACCGTCACGACGCTGACCCGGCGCCCCTACCTGGCGGCGCTGCTGACGATGCTCGCGATCGGCCTGTGGCACGAGCTCTCGCCGCGCTACCTGCTGTGGGGCCTGTGGCATGGCGCGGGCCTGGTGGCCTGCTATCGTTGGGCGGCGTGGCGCGAGCGGTTGCCGGCGCTCGCGGTCCCGGCCCTGCGTCCCGCGCTCGACCTGCTGGCCATCCTCGTCACGGTGCACTTCGTCATGCTGAGCTTCGTATTGGTCCAGCGACCCGACCTCGACGCCGCGGCGACCGCCTACCGCGTGTTGCTCGTCGACTGGTGGTGGCAGTGAGCGCGGCGCGCGAGCTTCCCTGGTCGACGCTGCTCGGGCGCAGCCTGTGGTACGCAGCGCTGGTCGGCACGACGCTGCTGCTCGCCGACCTCCCGGCCGGCGCCTTCAACTACATCAACCTATGAGCGGGGGCGCGGCGATGGCGGACCAGGGGATCGTGGTGCTGGGCGTGCCGCGCAGCGGCACCACGCTGCTGCGGCGCCTGCTCGACGCGCACCCCGACCTGCACTGCGGCGGCGAGACCTTCCTGCTACGGGCCGCGGCGCGCTTCCTCGAGGGCGACCTGGTCGCCGACGGGATCGATTACGGCGTGATCGGCGGGCTGAAGTCCGCTGGCATCGGCGAGGCCGAACTGCTCGAGCGCTTGCGGACCATGGTGTTCGGTCTGTTCGCCGCCAGCGCCGAGCGCGCCGGCAAGCGGCGCTGGGTCTCGAAGACCGCGGTCGACGCGTTCCACGCCGCGACCCTCGAGCGGCTGCTCGGCGACCGCGTGCGGTGGGTGATCGTGCTGCGCCACGGGCTCGACGTCGCCGCCAGCCTCAAGGACCTGCTCGACGAGTCCGAGACCGCGATCGGCGAGCTGCGCCCCTACCTCGCGGCCGAGCCGCGGCCGGTGGTGGCGATGGCGTGCGCCTGGGCCGAGGCCAGCGAGGCGCTGCTCGGGCTCGCGGCGCGCCAGCCGGCGTTGGTGCTGCGCTACGAAGAGCTGGTGGCGGACCCGGCACGCGCGCTCGCGGCCCTAGGCGAGCACGTCGGTGAGCGCTTCGACGAGGGGCTGATCGCGCGCGCGCTCGGCGACCTGCGGGTCAAAGGCCTCGGGGACCAGCGCAGCTACCAGCGCCAGACCATCGACGCCAGCAGCGTCGGGCGCTGGCGCAAGCTCTCCGCCACCACCGTCGCGCTCGCCGCGCCGCACGTCGCCGCGACCCTGGCGCGCTGCGGCTACCCGCCGCTCGCGGCGCCCGCCATGCCCGATCCCGACCAGGCGCTGCGTCGCTACGAGCTAGCGACCATGGTCAAGGCGACGCCGAAGGAGTAGCCGCGAGCGCCGCCAGGCGCTGTGCGAGCCAGGCGCTCAGCACCGCGCGGCCGCGCCCGTCGACGTGCACCGCGTCGCAGAACTGCTCGTCCGGCACGACCCCGTCGAAGCTGAGCGCGACCGCGCCCGCGGCCACCGCCGCATCGCGCGCCGCGTCCAGCGCCGGAGCGCGCGGCACCAGCGCGCGGTAGGCCGCCGAGCGCGGGAAGTCGACGACCACCACCTGGATGCCAGCGGCCTGGGCCTGCGCCACCAGCGTGCGCGCCGCGCGCGGCCCGGGCGCTTCGGGCGCGATCCGCAGGTGGACACCGATCAGGTCGCGGCGCCGCGCCGCGTCGCGGTCGGCGGGCCGGTCGCCGCAGGGCACCTCCGCCTGCAGCCGCTCGGGCGTGCCGCCCCAGGGATGCCACAGCCCGGGTTCGAGGATCCGCGAGCGCCCGAAGCTGCGCAGCTGCTTCTGCCACTGGTCCCAGGTCAGGTCCTGGACCAGCAACTCGGCCTGCAGCACCAACAGCTCGGGCCGCGCCGCCAGCAGCGCGGGCGCGAGCGGCGCGAACTCGGCGTAGGTCGCCAGGTCGTCGACCAGGCGCAGGCTGTGGGCGCGGCGCCCGGCCGCGGCCGTCAGCGCCGCGTCGAACTCCGGTTCGTTGCGGGTGGCGTGCTTGAGGATCGAGCTCCCCAGCATCACCACTTGGAGCGCCTCGGGGTCGGCGGCGAGCGCGGCGATGCGCCGCTCGCCGTAGGCGACGATCGCCTCGTGGGTCGGGCCGTGGCCGGTCAACCAAGCGAGGCGCAGCGCGCCGTAGCCGAGCGCCAGCCAGACGGCGACGAGCAGCCAGGGGAGCAGCGGCGCGAAGCGGCCGCGAAGCGGCGACGCCATCGGCTAGTCGCGGCCGCTGAGCGCGAGCATCGCGTCGAGCGCGTGGCGCGCCTCGACCGCCACCGCAGCCGGCACCTGGATGCGGTTCACCACCACCCCGTCGGCGAGGCTCTCGAGCGCCCAGCACAGGTGCTGCGGGTCGATGCGGTACATCGTCGAGCACATGCAGACGATCGGCGACATGAAGTGCACCGCCACGCCCTTGGCCTTGACCTCCTCGTGCAGGCGGTTGACCAGGTTGAGCTCGGTGCCGACCAGCCAGCGGCTCCCAGGCGCGGCAGCGCGGATCGTGGTCTGGATGAACTCGGTCGAGCCGACCAGGTCGGCCAGCTCGCAGACCTCGAGGTCGCACTCCGGGTGGCAGATGACCTGCGCCTCGGGATGCTGGGCGCGGAACGCGGTGACGTGCTCGGGGCGGAACATCTGGTGGACCGAGCAGTGCCCCGCCCACAGCAGCACCTTGGCGGCGCGCAACGCTTCGGGCGAGTGGCCGCCCAGCGGCTTCTTGAAGTCCCAGACCAGCATCTGCGCGGGCGGCACGCCCATGCCCTTCGCGGTCCAGCGCCCGAGGTGCTGGTCGGGGAAGAACAGCACCTTGTCGCGCCGCGCGAACGACCACTCGAGCACCTGGCGGGCGTTGCTCGAGGTGCAGACGATGCCGCCGTGGCGGCCGCAGAACGCCTTGAGGTCGGCGGCCGAGTTGACGTAGGTGACGGGCGTCACCGCCTGATCGGGGTCGAGCACCGTGCTGAGCTCGCGCCAGGAACGCTCGACGTCGGTGAGGTTCGCCATGTCGGCCATCGAGCAGCCGGCGGCGAGGTCGGGGAGGATCGTCACCTGGTCGGGCCGGGTCAGGATGGCGGCGACCTCGGCCATGAAGTGCACGCCACAGAACACCAGGTAGGGCGCGTCGACGTCGCGCGCCAGCTGCGCGAGCTTGAGCGAGTCGCCGGTCAGGTCCGCGTGGCGGTAGACCTCTTCGCGCTGGTAGTGGTGGCCGAGGATCACGGCCTTGCCGGCCAGGCGGCGCTTGGCGGCGCGGATCCGCGCGTCGCACTCCTCGTCGCTAAGCGGCATGAAGTCGTCGATCTGGCGTAAGGCGACGGCCAATCTGTCCTCCGGGCGGATGCGTGGATCGGGTGTCCCGCTGGTGCGAAATCCACCGGACGCTACGCCTTCCGGTGCGACGGCGCTGCAGGACGCCAAGCCGATTTTACGCTCTTGCCGCGCGCGCGTTTCACTCCGCGGCGCACGGCTCCCGACGGCAGCGCGCCTCACGCAAGGTCGCGATGACCTCGGGCGCCGACGAGCGCGCCGCCGCGGCCTGCGCAGCCGCCAGCGCCTCGTCCCAGCGGCCGGCATCCAGATACGCGTTCGCCAGGTTGTTCCAGGCCGCGGCCTGCGCCGGGTCGAGGGTGGTGGCCGTAGCCAGCGCCTCGATCGCGGCCGCGGTCTCACCGTCGGCAGCCAAGCGGTTGCCGAGCCCGAACGCGAACTCCCAGCGCGTCGGCCACTGGCGCCGTGCCGCCTGCCAGGCGACGCGCGCCTGCGCCGGCGTGCCGCCGCTGGCGTCGAACGCCGCGAGCGCGCGGGCGTGCGCCGGCGCGTCGGTTCCGACCGGCAGCTCGCCGGGCGCGAGCAGCACGAAGCCCCAGCGTCCGCTGCGGGCCCAGGTGCTCTCGAAACTGCGGCGCGGTTGCGCGAGCCGCGCGCTGACGCCCGAGTGCAGCAACAGCGCGTCGCGGCTAGCGTCGTAGCCGATCACCACCGCGTAGTGCCAGACCGGATACCAGGCGAGCCCGTCGTTCTTGAGCACCAGCACCGGGCGGCCGGCGGCCAGCTCGGCGCCGAGCGCGGCGAGGTCCGGCGCGATGGCTTGGGCGATGAACCCGCGGCGCCGGGCTTGGGCGAGCAGCTCGGGCTGCAGCGTGCCGGCGCGCTCGGGGACGATCAGCAGCGGGACCAGCGCCGCGGGCGCGACCGCCACGCCGCGAGCGCCGAGCAGCATCGCGAGCGCGGCCGGGCCGCACTCGTGCTCGCGTTGGGGGTGGAACGGGACCGCGCCGACCGCGAGGTCGGCGGACAAGGTCGGCGGGCGCGGCGGCAGCGGCGCGCAGGCCGCCGCCGCCATCACGGCCAGCAGCAGGCCGGCGCGGCCCAGGGTGCCGCACCGACCCGCCGCGCAGCTCATTTCCCGATCGAACCCTTGTTCGTGAACGGGAAGATGTCGGTCCAGCCCAACAGGTCGGTGAGCAGCAGGACCAGGAACACGAACACCACGGTGCCGACGATGTCGCCGCCGGCCGGCATCCGGTCGAGGTCGGCGGCGAGGTCGCGCGCCTCCTGGTCGGTGAGGCTGGCGACGCGTGAGGCGACCAGCGTCGGGTCCACGCCGTGGGCGAGGAGCTGGGCGCGAACGTCTTCGCGGGCGAGCAGCGCGTCGAGCCGGGCGCGCGAGGCATCGGCCGCGGCCACGACCAGTGCGTCCTCGGTGGGGATCACGCCGGCGTAGGCCGGCGGCGCGAGCGCCACGAGCGAAAACGCGACGAGCGTGGTGCAGGCGATGCTGCGTAGAGCGGTGTACTTCATCGTGTGGGTACCTCCTCGGTACGCCCTCAGTCTAAGCGCTATCCGGCGCCGGCACCGTGATTGAACTCACAGAACGGCGCTCGATGCGGCGCTTACCCTTCCCCTGCGCTACGCGCGGCCCCCTTCCCCTGGAAGGGGGCACCGGAGACGCGACGCCTCGATCGCCTTCCGCCTGTCCTGCGACCGGGTGTGGAAGGCAGCGCGCCGACCGTCACGCTTCCTCGCCCCTTCCCATGGAAGGCGGCACCGGAGACGCGACGCCTCGACCGCCTTCCGCCTGTCCTGCGACCGCGTATGGATGGCAGCGCGCCGACCGTCACGCTTCCTCGCCCCCTTCCCATGGAAGGGGGCACCGGAGATGTAACGCCTCGATCGCCTTCCGCCTGTCCTGCGACCGGGTGTGGAAGGCAGCGCGCCGACCGTCACGCTTCCTCGCCCCCTTCCCACCGGAAGGGGGCGGACCGCGAAGCGGCCGGGGGATGGGGACCGGCGATGCGGCGCTTGCGCTAGCCGCGTTCAGGCCGGGACCAGCGCCGCGATCGCGGCGCGGTCGGTCGCGGAGCTCGCCCGCGCGAGCGCCGCGTCGCGCAGCAGCCACGCGTGTTCGTGGTGGGCGGCGAGGTCGAGCACGACCGGCACCCGCTCCGGCACCGTCAAGCGGAACACGTGCTCGAGGTTCTCCGTGACGCTCGGTGCGTAGCGCGCGCGCCAGGGCTCGATGATCGGGTAGCGGTTGATGATGCCGGTCTCCTCGAGGTCGACGTCGCCGCGCAGGCCGGTCTCCTCGCGCAGCTCGCGCTGCGCGGCGTGCAGCGGCGACTCACGCTCCTCGAGCGCGCCGGTCACCGATTGCCACCAGTCGGCGGGCGCGGTGCGGCGCAGCAGCAACAACTCGCCGGCGCGGGTGTGCACGACGATTAGGATCGATTCTGGGCGCTGGTAGTGCATGTGATGGACCCATCCCCCGCGTGCTCCGCACACTGCCCCTTTCCGGGGAAGGGGGCGATCGAACCTCGACAGCGACGCCGAAACCTCGCTCTCAGCGCTGCTCCGGCACGAGCTTGTGGATGCCGCCGGCGAACGAGGTGAGGTAGAGCTCGCCGTCGGCGTCCTCGCCGAACGAGCTTGGCAGCAACACCGTGCCGAGCAGCTCGGCGCTGGGCGCCGCGCCCGGCGCTTCGGCCAGCGCCCAGACCTTGCCCACCACGAAGTCGGCGAACAGGTAGCGTCCGACCAGCTCGGGAATGGCTCGGCCGCGGTAGACGTAGCCGCCGGTGACGCTGCGCCCCTGGTCGTGGCCGTAGGCGAAGCGCGGCGCGATCGGCGCCGACGGCGGCCGCGCCGCGCTCGCCCGGTTGCGGCGGTCCGCCTCCCAGACCCGCCAGCCGTAGTTGCCGCCGCGCTCGATGACGCTGACCTCTTCGCGCGCGTCCTGGCCGACGTCGCCGGCCCACAGCGCGCCGGTGGCACGGTCGAACGAGAAGCGCCAGGGGTTGCGCAGGCCGTAGGCCCAGATCTCGGGGCGCGCGCCCTTGCGAGCGACGAACGGGTTGTCGCGCGGCGCGGCCGCGCCGGGCGTCGGGTCGAGCCGCAGGATCTTGCCGAGCAGCGTGTCGAGGCGTTGGCCGTGGTCGTGCGGGTCGTCGCCCGAGCCGCCGTCGCCGCTCGCGGCGTACAGCATGCCGTCGGGACCGAAGGCCAGCATCCCGCCGTTGTGGTTCGAGTAGGGCTGGGCGATCTCGAGCAGCACCACCGCGCTCTTCGGGTCGGCGCGCCCGTCCACCACCGTGTAGCGCGCGAT
>Ga0247727_10020497_pt1 | contig 10098 bp, 11 predicted proteins | sample WisWelCaveWW1625_FD_202498 | JGI IMG/M metagenome (GOLD analysis project Ga0247727, IMG submission 202498) | Biofilm microbial communities from Wishing Well Cave, Virginia, United States - WW16-25 | ecosystem: Environmental > Aquatic > Deep subsurface > Groundwater > Cave microbial mat | place... | reverse complement strand
ATGCGCTGGAGTGTGCGATACGCTTATTTGTCTATTGTTTCAACAGCAGGCAACTGCACAAGCAGCGTTTTCCGAACTATGTCTCTCACGTAATGGACTTCGTTAGCCCACTGTTTTAGACACTCTCGCGTAAGAGACCCCCGACGGTAACGCAAACCGTTTGGGGCTTTATATCAATTTTCAATTTGTGTGAAAGGGTTTTTAGTTCTTACTATGTGACTACCCCATGAACAGTGAAAATATCGCGATTCTGCTTAAGCGATTCTTGCTCGTCGAACAATGTCCTACATCTTGGAAAGGCTTGGATCTATATCTATTTCGAGATGAAAACGTTGTATTCTATGTCGGTCAATCATATCTTGCCTTTGCCCGCGTCTGGGATCATTTAATCAACGGCTTCAAAGGGCACTCCATTGTTGGGCGTTTCGTCTGGTGTAATTGGCCAAAATCAATGAGTTTCACCATCGAATTGTTGAGCTCACAATCCGAGCGATTCGATATTGTCAGGAATGAATTGAGGGCATCTGAACAGTTACTTATCCGGCGTTGGTCACCATGCTTCAATATATCACAGAACGATCAGCCAAAAGCTTTGCCAAATTCCTATGTTCCACCCAATGCCCCATTCAGACGCAGGCGAAGCCTAAATATGCTAATCCACGAGGCAGAGCGAGCAGTGAAAGCGGAGGATTCGAAACTTTGGTTACAGAATATGGAGTAGTGATAGCACTACGCGCCCCACCAATGAGCAGCAGTGTCAAGGGGCGGGACTGCCGCCCGATGGGCCGGCGTGCGCGATTTACAAGCATATTCTGGCTTCGAGTTTTTTCTGCTCTCAAGCAGTGTCCGCACCCACCGCTATTACCCCGCAAAAAGCATGCGGGGCGTACGCAAACCGCCAGGCCGTTAAACAACAATAACTTTGATCAAAAATAGGGAGAATCATGAACAAAATAAAAATATGTGTAGCAGGCGCTACCGGATGGGCAGGTTCTGCACTGTCCCGAGGTATATTTGACGCTCCCGATATGGAGTTGGTTGCCTCTATTTCTCGAAGCAATGCTGGCAAATCCCTTGGTGAGGTGATCGGTATTGAAGGACTTGCCACTCCAATTATTGGGACTGTGGAAGAAGCGCTCAAAACCAGCCCCGATGTGTTTGTGGAATACACCAAACCAGATGCAGCCAAATTTCATGTTCTATCGGCATTAAGGAGCGGCGCACATGTTGTGGTGGGAACATCAGGGTTGAATGGTGAAGATTATGATGAGATAAATAAAATTGCAAATGAAGTCAAACGCGGAGTTTTGGCAGTGGGAAATTTCGCGCTTACCGCAGTTCTTCTTCAGATATTCGCCGAGATGGCGGCGAAATATATCCCTCATTGGGAGATCATTGATTACGCTGATTCCAACAAGAAAGATGCGCCAAGCGGAACCGCGCGCGAGTTGGCAAATCGTCTTTCCAAAGTGCAAGAGTCACATCTTGATATCCCGCTGGATTCAATAGATGGCTCAAAAGAGAGTCGGGGAGTCAGATTGCATGGTTCCCAGGTTCACTCGGTTCGACTGCCAGGATATATCATTTCGTTAGATGCAATTTTCGGGATGCCCGACCAGAAGTTGATTTTACGCCACGAGTCAGGGTCAAGCGCAGAACCCTATGTCCACGGAGCGCTCTTAGCCATTCGAGAAGTAGGTAAATTAGTCGGCGTTCATCGTGGACTTGATCGTGTGATGAAATTTTAGGCATGGCTGCGGCAAAAACTATGTAGACCCCTAATGGCAAAACCGCCTGAAAAGTGTGCTTTGCAAACACAAATCGTTAAGCAGTAGACTTCTTGCATAAGTAAACCGTTGCCCAGCCACAGACTGCGCAGGCACACAGAGACCACAGAGAAAACTCATTTTCTCTGTGGCAATGAGGCTTTTGCAAGAGAACAAGTATTGTTTTAGATCGTGACACACCCCCCGAATAGATCAAAGCGTAGGCGTAGGGGTAGGGGTATATGTTGGGGTCTCTGTATTCGTCGGCATAGGTGTTTCACTCGGAGTCAGCGTGGGCTGAGGTGTATCTGTGGGAGTCGCCACTACAATGGAGACCGCCAAGGTCGAGCCAAACATATTTCCGGATTGAGTGCCGAACCGCCAGTAACCGATATACGTCCCCGGCTGTTTTGGCGCGACCAGACCCACAGACAACTGAGTCCATTTTCCGGGTTCGATCACTTTCCCAAGCCCGGATGGATCCCCATCCATCCGTTCCCCTCCAAACAAGACAAGGCGATATTGAAAGACCCAATTACAGATGCCATTATTTTCCACTTTCCATATCTTGGTGAATGACTCCTGCGGCTTGAAGACTGTGCCTGCCGGAATCGTCTCATCGCGGATCAACAGCAAGTTGTTACATCCAAACGCCAGCGTGGACGGATTGGGCGTAGGCGTTGTCAGTGTACCCGTTGGAGTTGGCGAAAGGCTGGTTGTGCCGAGGACGGGAATAAATACAAACGATTGGGTTGGAGATGAACCAAGTGTCGGAATGGTGAACGGCGATGCTGTAGGATTGGCTGTTGGAGAGGATGTTTGTGTTGCCGCGGGAGCCAGGGCTGTTTGCGTCTGAAAAACTGACGCGGCAAATGTCCCAACAGCGGCAGTGAGGATCGCGTCCACATCCGGCGCGGACTCGGTTTGATTTTCTCCTCCGCATGACGCAACAAGGATCGCGAACATCGTTACAACAAGAATTGACTTTCTTCTAAAAGGCATGATCACCTCAAAGTAAAATTGGACATATGTTCCCAGCCGCAAATAATTCGCGGCAAATTATATACAAGCTCGTAGTCTATTGGTCGACTCCAGACATCCGATTGCGATACGACCAACCTACGGTTTGACCGCAATCTGACGACTCTCACGGCGTCAACGGCGCGAGAACGATGTAGGCCGCTTCGCGCTGGAGGATATCAATCAAAGTACTACCATACGCTTCGAAAACATAATCTATCCTTACAATGCCATCCCCTGTTATGTGGAGGACAATGCTCGGCTTTCCCTTTGGGCTGACCAAAGCAATCGCGTAATCCCCCGCCGGATAATTTGGGTCAGAGAATACAGTCTCTGAAACTTCATAGACAGCATGAACACCGATGACGTCCAGCCCTGTCCAGTTTGGGATATCCTCCTTGCGGAGGAACGATCCTTCCGACTCCAGAAACGGCATTACTTCGACAGGCGTCCCTTCGGCTTCACCTTCGCGGCAAGGCGGAGGTCCGCCAAGCGCGTTGACAGAGGCGCAAGTCGTTTGCAAATAAACGAATAACTCCTGTGGGTTGCCTTTTTCCACAGCGTTGATAACAAGGTCAATCTCCTCGATCATTGTCCGCACACTGAGCGGGTGGTACTGATAATTCGGCACAGGGGGCAATTGCGTTGAAAGAAGGATCGCCTCCTCCTCTGTGCTTAACGGTTCCGGGGTGCTTTCAATTTCCGCAGAGGAACAAGCAGCGACCAGGAGAAACACAAACAAGAGAATAAACGATCTTAATTTCATACACCATGATTCCTTTCGATCACCTCGAGATTAATAGAGATAAAGCATAACACAATTTATCCAGGTCTCGTTTGGTATTGTAACCCTGGACGGATACGCGGATTAATTTGTTCCCTCCCCTCACTGCTTCGACACGGTGAGCGAGAGACGAACCGTCAGCACGACGCCCTATCCCCTCTCCCGCACCGGGGGAGGGGAACCATTCATGGACGGGTACTTCAATCCGATATTCATCGTAGAGTCGCTTTTTTAGTGCGATGAGGTCGGTATCCGCTGGGAGGGGCGCGGTGAACATTTGACGGAACCAACGGTCGGCTAATGAATGAAGCGGGGCAAATCCGGTTAATTCGCAAATGCGTCGCTGTGCGTCTTTAGCAAGTCCATGGCATGCGTCTCGCACTGAATCCCAATTATGTTTTTGTTGAAACTCAATCGCGGCGGGGACCGATAAAAACGCCGCATGATCGCGCGTGCCCCACCATTCATGATGATCCACAAACATGGAACTGCCCGGCGCTTCGGCTTCATAACCCCACGAAACAACCAGCGGTTTGACGAGACGCTGCATTTCAGGGCGCGCGTACAAAAAACCCGCGCCCTTCGGCGCACAAAGCCACTTGTGCAAATTGCCGGCATAGAAATCCGCGCCGAGCGAATCGAGATGCAGAGGGATGTGACCCGGCACATGCGCGCCATCAATAATCGTGATAATTCCCGCAGTGCGCGCCCGCCGAATGATCTCTTCAATAGGAAAGATGATTGCAGTGGATGAGGTAATGTGACTCAAACAGACGACTCGTGTGTTCGGCGTAACACCTTTCCAAAAATCGTTTACGAATTGTTCTTCTGATACAAGCGGCGCTGATATCGGCTGGTTGATGTAATCGAAGCCGTTCTCTTTGGAAAGAAACCGCCAGGTCCGGTCAATTGCCCCGTATTCATGATCCGTTGAAAGCACTTCATCGCCCGAGCCCAACGCCAGCGAGCGCGCGATGATATTGAGAGAGATTGTTGCGTTTTGAGTGTAAACAAGGTTGTCGGCATGGGTTCCCAAATAGTTACCGAGCGCCGCGCGCGAATCGAACATCAACTGATTGAGCCGCCGACCTAAGAATTCCACAGGCTGGGTCTCCATCTCGCGTTGCCAGTGTTGATACTCACGCATAACCGGTTTGGGCGTTGCGCCAAACGAGCCGTGATTCAAAAAAGTGACGGATGGGTCAAGAAGAAAATGTTTACGAAGATTATTCATTCACCTATCGTAAATCAAAAACTTGCGCTGAGCAAGCCGAAGTATCTAAAATCGTAAACTTGTGCTGACGAACCGTCGGTACAAGTTCATGATTTACGAATTCGCACCCGCGATGAACGCACTCGAAGGGTTGTGGTAATATAAATTTATGCCTGAAGATGTAAAAGTTGTAGCCAACAATCGCAAAGCAAGTTTTGAATACTTCCTGCTCGAAAAATTTGAGGCCGGTCTCGTTCTGCAAGGGAGCGAGATCAAATCCATCCGCGCCGGGCAGATCAGCATTCAGGAATCCTATGTGGATATTGAAAACGGCGAACAAGCCTGGCTTGTAGAAGCACACATTGCGCCCTACGCACAAGCCAACCGTTTCAACCACGATCCCAAACGCAAACGAAAACTGCTCCTGCATAAGAAGCAAATCCGCGAACTGTGGAACAATGTCCGCATCAAAGGGATGACTGTCGTTCCGACGCGCGTCTACCTCAAGGACGGACGCGCGAAGATCGAGATCGCCCTTGCCAAAGGCAAGAAGGCATACGATAAACGAGCCACGATTGCCAAACGCGATGAAGCGAGAAGCTCAGAGCGGGAAACGCGTGTAAGATAAAGGTGTCTGTCATTCTGAAAATGACGGTCACCTGACGAGGAACGTATGCTCCCATCAACGATTGGCGGAATAAACAAACTTTCTGAACAAGAAAAACGGGAAATTTATTCCCGGTATATTCCGCGTGAATTAATCGAGAAATTCAACCTCGGCGATCTGGCACATGATCAAAGATTGTTGCAATTTCGCTTTGCCGAAGGCTCCAGTGACGTGGAGATGATGCTGTATCACCAGCGCGACTTCCCAGATCCCATTCTATATGCCCATTTGGCAGATTCGATAAACGGTCAGATTTTCATTCTGCTCTACATTTTGAATGACCCCACCTCTCCAAGATTTAACGTGGATAAAATGCCTGATGGAAGCCCTACTCAATTTGGCATACGCAAGCGTAATCTCGAAGCCGAGAAGTCCGCTTTGGAGGCAGGGCTGTCACCCGGACAAGTGAGAAAAGGTCTGCGGGCATTAGGTCACGCATTAAATTCATTCGAAAATTTCATGCATAGCCTGGGGCATGAAATGTACTACATCGAGCCTTTGTATTATCACAACGCGATCATCTTCGAGCGGTACGGATTCAGCTATCAGATGGGACGTCGCTTGATGAATGAGATTCAAGCTGGATTTGCGGAGGGAGGCGAGTTGCGGCAAAGGCTGGATGGTTCGAATCTATTTCGTTCATCCAAAGCCGCGAACAGTATCCGCTTGAGGTCGTGGGCGATCCATGATGGGATCCTTGGCGAGCCCTTTACGAACGTAACGATGTACAAGCATGTAGGAAGATCCGCCACTGTAAACTCAGCGCTGGGATGCGAGTGGTAATAATTGACAACCTCAAGCGAGTGATGAATTAAAAACTCACAACTTGAAAGTTGTGAGTTTTTAGCAGCGGGGCAGGACTTGCCGCGAAGCGTGCAGACCTTAAGAACAAAGACCACGAGTTCATCGTGATCTTTTAGTAGCGGGGGCAGGACTTGAACCTGCGACCTTCGGGTTATGAGCCCGACGAGCTGCCACTGCTCCACCCCGCATCGAAGAGTGCCGATAGTACCACAAGCAGAAGTCAGCGTCAAGCAGAAACGCCGATTCACGGCGACCAGGTATTTGGCAGCTATTCTACAAATTGCATCTTGATAATATTTTGAATTTGTAGTTTAATCGGCGCTACCTTAAAAACTCAACGACAATGCAAGAGAACTTTTGTTAAGATGTAGGGTATAATGATTTTGTACATCTGAAAGCAATCATCGTTTCGTTTTTCGACCCATTCATTCAACATGAAAAAAACACCTCTCCTTGTTATTGAAGGACGACATGCAGAAATCCCTTCTTTTGCCAGTGATTTGCAAAAGAAGGGATTTGATGTCCTTGCGTTTCAAAACGGAAGCCAGGCGGCTTCAAAGTTCAAGCAGACCAATCCAAGCCTTGTAGTGATCAATGCCGCATCATTGAGAAGCACCGGCATACGCATTTGTCTGGCGGTTCGCAAGAAGGATGCAAAGATACCGATCATCCTAATTCTTGAAAAGGAAAGACCCGTTGACAAAAATCTTATCGACTCGGTTTTGGTACTTCCCTTCACAATACAAAAACTGGTCAATCGCGTGAAAGCGCTCATGCCCGGCGACGGCAACAACCTTGTCAATGTCGGACCCATCCGTTTGGATTTGGAACATCGCCGCGTTCGTTCTCTGGGGAAGAATACGAAACTCACTCCTCGCTTAATCACACTGCTTCATATTTTGATGGACAAGCATGGTGAAGTTGTGGAGCGCGAATCGTTGTTCAAAAAAGTGTGGGAAACAAATTACACCGGCGATACGCGCACGCTCGATGTTCACATCTCATGGTTGCGGCGCGCCATCGAACTCGACCCCGATAATCCTAAATTCCTCAAGACGATCCGCGGCGTGGGATACCGCTTAGACGTTTAGTTGATACTGCTTCCCTTTTGCAGTCACGAGCCGGATGCATACATTGTGCCCGGCTTTTACTTTTAATTCGCGTGAAATTTCCCCGCTTCGCACTGGACGAACAGCCTGCGCCGCGCTCCTGAATGTTTTTCCATCCCAATCGGGGTCTACTTCCCAATAATCCAGGTCAAGTTTCGTGTTGAGGGAAATGACCCCCTTCGATATTTTTGCTTTTGTTGATTTTGGAGCAGGCAGAAGCAGGGGCAGGACATCGGAATCACGCTCCAGCGAGCAAGAAGCTTGAAAAACAGCGAGCCGCTTGCGCGTGGTGTGAAGCGAACGAAAAGACTCGTCGCAGGCTATGAATTTGCGTCCGTGTTTCGCGGCGGCAACTGGCGTTGACCCCGATCCACAAAAGAAATCGGCAACAATGTCGCCAGGGTTTGACGAGGCTAATACAATCCGCTCGAGTAATGCCTCCGGTTTTTGCGTTGGATACCCTGTGCGCTCCTTGTGCAAACGAGCGATAACAGGGAAATACCACCAATCTTCCGGGACTTTGCCGCGCGCCAGGTTGGGAATTTTTCCAAAACCTGCTTTGCGTGATGATCTAAAAGTGTTTACTGTGTTTTGGTTATACGGCTCACGGACGGCGTCGGCATTGAATGTGTAATGATCGCTTTTAGAGTATGAGAGGATGGTATCGTGTTTGCGATTGAACGCTCGTTTGATTGGAGAGGGTCCGTGATATACCCAAATGATTTCATTGAGCAGGTGATCGGCGCCAAAAATTTCGTCAAGCAGGAGGCGTGCATATGAATTGGCGTGCCAATCCAAGTGAAGGTAAAGCATGCCGTTCGGCGCAAGCAAACGATGCATCACTGAAAGTCTTTGATAGAGAAAATCCAGATAGGAATCCAGGTCGTTCCAGTTATCGTGATAACCTTCGGCGAGTTTCCATTCCATTGGCTTGCGCGAATCTTCACCGCGACCAATTCGCGCAACAAATTTGCGATTTGTAAAAAATGGCGGGTCGGCGTAAATGAGATTGACTTTCCCCTCGCAGGCAGGGAGAAGCGAATTCATTACGGCAAGGTTATCCCCCAGAATCAATCGGTTATCAGGGCGGGCTTTTGGGTATCCTTTTCCCTGAGGGAAAATTATCGAATCGGTTACAAGAGAGGCAGGAGCAGAATTTACAAGATGCTTATCGCGCCAAATTAATTCAGGCATGAGCTAGTAATAGATCTCCACGAGCGTGCCGAAGCCGCGATTATAAGTCTTCCCGATTTGATGAGCCGGTAACGCCCAGCGGAACAGCCATTTCGCTTCTTCAGTGCGCATATTGATACAACCGCGGCTCATCGGAACGCCAAAATTTTCATGCCAGTAGGTGCCGTGGAAGGCGTGACCCTGTAAAGTGAAGAAACTCGTCCACGGGACGCCGGGGAGCTCGTAATCGGTAAAATCTGCGAAGAGATTCCCGTTACCCATGTGTTTGTTGGGCATCTTATCCAGGATGCGAAACTCACCTGCAGGTGTTTTTGTGGAAAGCCCGTTCGCGTCGCGCGGACCGTTGGGAATCCCGGAACAGATTGTCGTTTTGAGAACCTGTTTGTCGTATTCGAACGCGGTAAGCGTTTGCGTTGTAAGGTTAACTTCGAGCCTTTTGCCTTCAACGGGAATTTCCGGGGTGATCGCCGCCAGTTCTGTCAACGGTAATGGTCTCACGTGAAGTGGGTTGATATAGTACGGAAAGCCGGTTAAATCGTCATAGATTCGATACCAGGAATCCCCAGTTGGACCGTTTTCGATGGCTTCCACCCAGTGCACAGATTTGTAGTAAAGCCGAAAGCCGAGTTGTTGCCAGCCATACGCCTGGCTCGTCCGCCACGGCTGGGTAAATGGAACAGTCATTTCTACGAGGCGAGGGACACCTTCTTCAATGGTTGGCAGAGTTTTGTTGAATATGACTTTTACACGCTGGAGACGCGCCCGATGGATATAACCACCCCACACGCGATACCAAACAGGATTTATTTTGGGTTCCTCAGCAACCACCTCCCCGTACACGTGAAGTAACTCATCCCGAAACCAGGTGGAGACGATGGAACTCTCGTCGCTCGGCCTCGAATACACGCTGACAGATGTCGTTGCCACGCGGACGAGATTGCTGTCGTCAAAGTCAATCACGTTTTGCAAGGAGGGGGAAAACGCGAGAGAACCAAGGCTCAATCCGCCAAGTTTAAGAAAATCGCGTCGTGAAATATTTTTCATAGCGAAAATTGTAATCCAATTCCAGTATTTTTAAAATACTCTCATTAATTTTTCAGGTGCTTTAACACAACTACCCTCCGGGGAGGGAGGGTAGTTGATAATGGATTCAATTGTCGGCTAGGTCTCGACCGTTTCCGGTACCATATCCCTGAGCAAAATTTCGAGAGCCATGGTGTGCGCGCAACGGTGATGGGTCACATAGAATTCGCAGTCACAAGCATACACACCGTTTTCAAAAGTGACGTGATGATTGTTATTATCGCCGTGAAAGGTCACGTCAAACTTGTTGAAGAGGAAGCGGTTCCGTTCCTCCGCGTACCGTTTGGCTTTCTCTCGCTTGCCGATCATTCCAGAGTCCATAGTTATTTCTCCTTTCAGGGTTGGAATAAAAAAAGCACGCGAAGACACGCGCGCTTTCCGGTTAGTTTAGTATTTCCTTGTAGGTATCTGCTCGCATAAGAGACGTACCTCAATATCCGCAGTATAGTCCCATCCGA
>Ga0247727_10020496_pt1 | contig 10099 bp, 9 predicted proteins | sample WisWelCaveWW1625_FD_202498 | JGI IMG/M metagenome (GOLD analysis project Ga0247727, IMG submission 202498) | Biofilm microbial communities from Wishing Well Cave, Virginia, United States - WW16-25 | ecosystem: Environmental > Aquatic > Deep subsurface > Groundwater > Cave microbial mat | place... | reverse complement strand
CGAATCATGCGCGCGATGATGTCGCGTGAGCGCGCCGGCGCCAGCAGGCTTTCATGAAACGGATGGCGGGCTTGCTGCAAAAGCTTCGCACAATCCAGGCGCGTGAGCACCCGGCCTTGATTGAACGGATCGAAATAAAACGACTCCGGCGGCGAATGATACTGGCAAATAAAATGCACCGGCATGTTGATGCCGCGAATCGGCAGGTGCAGCCGCCGGCCGACGAGCAAATAAATCGCCGACAGCGTGATGGGAATGCCGAGGCGGCGCTCCAGCACGCAATTGAGAAACGAGTTGTCGGGATCGTAATAATCTTTGATATTGCCGGAAAAACCCTCTTCGTCAAAAAGCACCTGATTCATCACGCGCAGCACGCGGGCCCGGTCGCGATGATGGTGCAGCCCGGCGAGGCGCTGCGAAATCCTCTGCGCCAGTTGATCTAATTGCCGCTGATACGGCGCTCTATCGAGATCGGGATAGCCCAATCGCGCCAGCAGAAAAATCGCCTCTTCGAGATCGATCTGATCGTCGTCGAGCAGGCTGAGCAAATAAAAAGAACTGGCGACTTCTTCCTGCTGCATTTGCGCCAGCACGTCTCGCGCCGCGATGCGAACTTTGCCGTCGCCATCCGCGCTGCCGGCCGCGCGCAAAAATGTCGTCGCCGGCTCGCCGATTTGCAAAAGCCGCTCACGTGCGACGTTGCGAATATGTGTATCCTCATCGCCGAGCAGCGTAATCAACGCTTGAATTTCACCGTGTCCGAGCATGTTGGCAGTCTAATTTTTTTCGTTGCGGTTCCCTTTTCGTTGCAAACAATTTTAACGAAACATTGAGATGTCAGTTACGCTTTGCTGCAGACAAGATGTCTGCGCTACGTGGCCTCGCGCGGTTTGCCGAAACGATTTTCGGTGCCTTCGATCAAACGCCGAACGTTTTTGCGATGCGTGAAAACAATCAGCACGCCGACCAGCAGGCTGAATTGAAATAGCGCGTCCGGCACTTCGTTGTTAAATAGTTCCTGCATCATCCACAACACCACCGGCAAACTGAGCGCCGCCACCATCGAGCCGACCGACACGTAGCGCGTGAAATAAACCACCACGACAAAAATGGCCAGGCAGAAGATCGCCGCGACGGGATACAACGCGATGATCATACCGCCGGCCGTGCCGACGCCTTTGCCGCCGCGAAAATTAGCGAACACCGTCCAGATGTGGCCGCACACCGCGGCCAGCCCGGTGAGAATCGGCATCACGGTGGAATCGATATACGCCGTGCCGAACGGTTGCCATTGCGAAATCCATTGCGTCGCGACGACGCCTTTGAAAATATCGACGAGCATCACGGCCAGCCCCGGCTTCCATCCCAAAACGCGAAACACATTCGTGCCGCCGGCGTTGCCGCTGCCTTCGTTGCGAATATCAAAATCCCGGCCGCGCAGCAGCTTGCCAACGAAAATCGCGGTCGGAAAAGAGCCGGCTAAGTAACCGAGCAACAATACAGCAATCAATGTCAACATACAAAACTCTAACTTTTTTATAATTTGCTTTTTTCTTTTTGCCGTTTGCCTTTTGCCGCTCTCATTCTCCCAGAAACGCAATCCCCACCGCGCCCGGTCCGGCATGCGCGCCCAGCGCCGGTGAAACGCTCACCATCTCGATTTCCGGCAGCTCGAAATATTTCCGAATCCATTCTGCATGGTGCCGCGCGCCGTCGGGATTGTTGGCATGAGCGACGAGAAAACGCAATTTGCGTTTGCCGGTTGCTTCGCGCTTGACGATTGCCATCAGCTTCCGCCGGGCGTGATCGCCGCCAAAGGTTTTGGCGACCACCTCGACTTTCCCCTCGGCGTTGAGCGATAAAATCGGTTTCAACTTCAAGAGACGAGCCAGCGCGCCGCGAAAGCGCGAGACGCGTCCGCCGCGCACGAGATATTCCATCGTCTCGAAGCTAATGAAAAGACGAACGTTTTGAATCGCCCACTCGACGCGGTTTTTCAACTCTTCAATATTATTAACGCCGGACTCAATCGCCTCGGCCGCAGCGCGCACGATCAACGCCTGGCCGATGCAAACATTTCTGGAGTCGACCACGTGGACGTCGATTTGCTCTTTGACGGTTTTCGCCGCGCGCTGCGCCGATTGGAAAGTTCCGCTCAATGCGCCGGTGAGAATGATCGCCAGCGCCTGTTTATGATTCACTCCTGCCTGTTGAAAAACCTCTTGAAAATCCGCCGGCGCCGGCTGTGAAGTTTTGGGATGATGCGGCGAATTTGCCAACATGCGGTAAAAATCTCGATCCGTCATCGTGACTTTGTCAATGTAACTTTCGTTGCCAAAGATCACCACCACCGGCACGATGCGAATGTTGCGGCGAATAAATTCATCCGGCGGCAGATCGCAGGCGGAATCGGTGATCAGCGCGATCGTCTGCGCTTCGGGATCGTGATGCGCGCGTGAATGCTGCCGGCGCATGTCTTCTTTTTTGGTATGCGCCAGCTCGCCGTAATCTCGCGCAATCGCAAACACCTGCTCCGGCTCATTGGTGTGAATATGAATTTTCACCCGCTCGTTCGAGCCGGCGACGATCATCGAATTGCCAAGCGGGCGAAGCTTTTCTTTCAGATGGTTGCGATCAATGTTTTCGCCGACAATCAACGCTTCCGTGCAAAATTGAAAGGCGATGTCTTCCGGCGCTTCTTCCACTTTGGCTTTCGCGTTGCCGAAGGTCAAGCCCGCGCGCGCGATGCGATCGATTTTGCCGGATTGCGCAAAACTGAAAACGCCTTCGAGCAGGTGGACGAAACCCTGCGCGCCGGCGTCGACCACACCGGCTTTCGCCAACGCCTTCAATTTACGCGGTGTTTCTTGCAGCGATAGAGTCGCCGCCCGCAGCGAATCTGCAAGCACCGTGCGAAAATCAGGAGTTTTTTGCCACGCGCCTTGAATCGCTTGCGCCCAATCGCGAATCACCGTGAGAATCGTGCCTTCTTTCGGCTCGGCAATCGCCTCGGCGGCGTTGATTGAAGCGCTTTGCACGGCCAGCGCAAAATCTTCCAACGTCGCGCGGACGCGCCCGTGAAAACCTTCGGCCAGTCCCTGAAAGAACTGCGCCAGAATCGCGCCGGAGTTGCCGCGCGCCCCCATCAGCGCCGAATCCGCAACCGCCCGGCTCATGCCGTGAACCGAGATTTCTTTGCACAGCAACGCGCCTTCCGCGACGCTGCGCATGGTGAGCGCCATATTGGTGCCGGTATCGGAATCGGCCACCGGAAAAACGTTGATGTTATTCAGTTGCTCCTGCATCTGAATCACGCGCTGCGCGCCGGAGATCACCGCGCGCTTGAGTTGCAGTCCGCTCAGATGAGTGATTGGCATGCAGAGCTTTTGCCTTTCGCGAAAATCAGTTTCGTTTATCGCTTCCGTGCTATTCTCTGTCGTCCATAATGCATGAAAATGTAAAGCGCAACATAAATGTTGCGCCGCGTCGTTTGCTCACGATTTAAATGTACTCGTGAGGGCAGGAAAAGTCAAGAAAAAAGTGCGCGTTGTGCGCTCTTGCTCGTGCTTTGGGAAAAATGCTGGCGCCGCATTTCACCTGCCGCAACTGTCAATGCCCAACAGCTTGTTGATGCCGCAGCGTTTGGTGATCAGATTCTGCGCGATCCAGCCCAGAACGACGAGGCCGATGAATATGGCCGCCCAACCTGAAATCCGGCTTGTCAGCAACATCATGATGAAAGCGGTGGGGATTAACATAATGCCGGCGAAGTGGGTCTTTTGCGAAAATACCAGGCCGGCCATGAGCAAGATCGTGCCGCTCATACTCGCGAGCAAACTAAAAATCTTCACGGTACTGTAAGTCAATTGCAGCGGCGGGGCGGCGGCAATGATGAGCAACAACACGACGACCGCAGCAAAATAACGTGTCGGCAGATCGCCGCCCACCGGGCCGACGTTGAGTGGAATATTGAAGCGCTCTGGCAGAGATGACAGTGATAGTTTGTTAGTGGTTTCCATAGTTTTCTCGTTTACTCTATCCGTAGCTCTTTGTGCCTTGGTGGTGTAAAAAATTTTTGTTTTTTTGCACAGGTTTCACTCTTTGGAAACTTACAGAACGGGCAAACCGGCAAACTGGCTAACCGTTCTCAATCTGCCGCTTCGACCTGGTTTGATTTTTTATCCAGACCGACGGGACTTTTCAAGCCTTTGAGCGAGCGAAACGACACTTCGATAATGACCGCCGAGTTGTCTCGCTGAATTGCGCCAATGAGCGCGGCCGGCGTTGATTCCTTCGGCAGGCGCCCGACGTATTCCAGCGTGCTGCGGCCCGGCTTTTCGGATGAAATATTCGCGAGCTGCCATTTGCCGCCGTAAGCCTCCAGCACTTTGTCGACCTGCTCGATGGCCGAGTAGGCGTCGCTCGATTCGATGATCAGAGCGGCGTTGGGCCTTTTCTTGCCTTTCTCTTCATCACTGCGCATCTGCGCCCATTGCATGAGCCGCACCTGTTGCTCCAGCTCGCGCTCAAGATGTTGCAGCGCCTCGCCGGAAGTTTGCGCGTAAATTTTTTGCGCGTCTTTTTTGCCCGGAGATTTGGCGTAGCTGCGCAAAGCCGTGCCGAATTTGTATTTCCACAGAAAATACATCGTCAGGCTCATGATCACCGACAGCCACACGGCGATGTGATAGACGCGCGTGCCGCAGCCCATGCCGATGGCGACGGCGATAAAAACATAAACCGCGTCTTTGGTGTCCTGCAGCGTATTGCGAAAACGCACCGCCGCCACGACGCCGGCCAGCGCAAAGGCGCGCGCGGTTTGATCGCTGATCACCACCATGACGCCGGTAACCACCATCGCGAGCACGACAACCGTCTGCGCCAGGGAAGAGTCGAACGCCTCGTCGTCTTTGGTCAACGTGTAGACCCACGCAATCGGCAGGGTGAAAATAAACGCGAGCAACAACGAGAAAAACGTGTAAACCAGATCGTCAAAGCCCATCGAGAACGTGAAAGCCTCGTCGATGATACTTTGGATTTTCACGAATTGCTGCAGGTCATAATTGGCGCCCAATTCGCGCAACAACAGGCTGGTTTGAATAATGAAAAAAAAGAGCAGGGCATAATAAGCTACCAGCCGTCCCGGATGTCTCTGCAGGTCGTTTTGAGTTTGTTCTTTGCGTTCGGGTTCGCTCACTTCCGCCTCCGTGGTTTCGGGGCTTTGAGAAATTCTTCCAATTTTTCCGGCACGTCGCTGCGTTCGACGTCGATGAATTCCTTGGCGCGTGCGCGCAAATAACGCACGTCCAGCTTTTTTCGATTTTTGGGAACAAGTACCAGCAGATCGCCAATGTCTTTCGGACGAGCCGCGACGAGTTTCATGATAATGAGATCTTCGATCGTGCAAACGTTGATTTCAACATCATTGTAAAGTAGACGTTGGCTTCTTTTTACTGTCAAACGTTCAATTCCGCTCAAAGCGGCGGCAACGTCAACTTTTATTCCGGTGGGTTTATATTGTTATGGAACAAACAAGCAGCGCTGAAAGAATGCCAGCGGATTAGGTTTGAGCGCAATATAATCATCGGCAAACACGCGCAGAATTTTCTCGAGGTTATCGATTTCGGCGAGGATCGTCACATCAACGTCGGCCGTGACGCGAAGATAACCATGGAGGTTTGCCGCGATCCCTCCGACGACAGTATAGGGAATCCGATGCGCGCGACAGCGCCTGTCAATATCTTCCAGAGTTCGCTCAAAATTTCTCGCCATGGACCTTGCGCCATTTTTTAAAAACTTTTTGCACGTCTATGTGATGCTGGATATCCGCCTCAATTTGTGCGGCGGTTTTGCCGGTCTTAAGCCAGGCATGATACGCAGAATCAACAAGCTCAAAAAACAACTCTGGCGGAGTCGGAAACTTCTCTTCGAGCTCGGCTTCCATCGCATTCATGACTTCGTATTTGCGCCACCATTGTTCGATATATTTCTTGCGCGCTTTGGTCATATTGTCCTCGTTTTTTATTCGTTAATAAGCTAAAATATTTCCTTCCCAAAGTCAACTCCATTTTTCATAATAGCATGAAATGTATTTGACTTTCACCGCCGGATGAAGTATATTGAACGCTCCACTGGAGATTCTGCCATGTCCAAAGATGCTCAAATCACCATTCGTGTAAAAGGCCGCCTGCGAACTGATGCAGAAAAAATTTTGCGCCAATTGGGTGTTTCGACTAATGAAGCCATCAACATTTTTCTCAGCCAAGTGGTTTTGCAAAAGGGATTTCCATTTGCCGTAAAAATCCCCAATCAGGAAACAATCAATGCCTTTCGCCAAACAGAACGCAATAAGGATAAATTGAAAACCTATAATTCCCCGGAAGAACTGTTTACAGAAATGGACAAGTGGTGAAACGCCTTAAGCTCGGCACGATCAGGGGCACGGGTATTTAAAAAATCAGGGAAGGTTCATCTTTCCGTCTTGATGCACAGCGGATGAAGAAGCGGGGCAAATCTCTCAATACTCTCAAGAAAGTTATTGAATTACTGGCAAACGGGGAAACGCTTTCCGGCAACTTCAAGGATCACGCCCTGGCCAGAGAGTGGTCGGAATATCGCGAATGTCATATTGAATCGAATTTTCTTCTGCTTTATAAAATCGAGGATGAAGTATTAATTCTGGAGCGGACGGGAACCCATTCCGATTTATTTCAATAGGCCTCCCAATTCACGGCATCGTCGCCACCACGCGAAAGCCCAGATTATTACTGCGAAACGTCGGCGGGGCGCTGCGGCGATACGCGAGGCGCAGTTTCGCCGGCGTGTCGTTCCAGGAGCCGCCGCGAATCACCTTCTCCGAGCCCTGCGCCGGACCAACCGGACGATCCCAGACTTGTTTCTGATAATAATTTCCCTCATACCAATCGCTGCACCATTCCGCAATATTGCCGGACATGTCGAAGAGGCCAGGTTTATTGGCGCCAAACTTTCCCACCGGCGCGGTGAAAGCGTAATTATCATTGTAAGCGCGCCAGATCACGGGCCAATCCGGAAAAACTTTTTTCAGCGCTTCATCGCCGACATTGCCGCCGCGCGCCGGCAACGGGGCGCCGTCGCCCCAACTGTATTTGATCTTATTGTTGCCGCCACGCGCTGCCAGCTCCCATTCCGCTTCGGTGGGCAAACGATATTTGTGCGGGCCTTTGAGCGACAGCCACGCGCAATACATAATCGCATCCTGCCACGAAACGCCGACCACCGGATGATCAAGATTATACAGCGCCGGCCCGAGTTTTTTGTAAAACGGATCGGCGCCGGTTTGATAATGATACTTGCTGCTCGGATTCATCCATTCCGGAAAATTGCCGCCCGTGGCTTTGACAAAGAGCAGATACTCGCGGTTGGTCACCTCATGCGCGCCGATCCAAAAATCATCAACTCGCACGAGATGCGCCGGTTTTTCATTCGGATTGCCGTCGCCAAAAAGATCGCCGCGTTTGAACTCCGCGCCGGTGATCAAAATCATGCCGGCCGGCGGCGCCGGTTTATTTGCGACGCGCGCCAGCGGAGCCGTCGTGGCGCGCGAACGATTTTCAATCAACGCATTGCTCGTTTTTTTAGATTCGCGGCGGTCGGTGTTGCCGCGGCGAGCTTCAATTTTTTTATTATTCGTTGCGACCGGGCGCGAATCAATGCTCTGCGCCGCCGGGTTTAATCCCGGCCGGGCGTCGGATTTTTGAGCCCCTTTATTTGGCGCTGTTGCCGGCGGCTGGATGGGAGCATTTGCTACCGGCGGCAACGACACGGTTTTTTCTGTCTGTGCTGGACGAGACGGCACCGGTATGGCCTTGCGCAGAGATGGCGATACTCGCGGATTTTCTTTCGTCGCTTTTTCAAAAATAGAAAAACTTTTCATCCGCAAAGTCAAATCATTCCATCCCATGGCCGCGTATTGCCGCGCCATGGCGAACTCTGGCACTTTCCAGACCGCCAACGCTGCGGAACTCATCAACACCAGAAAAATAACCGCGCCCAAATAACGCCGGCCACGGCGTTTTGTTTTTGCTCGTTCGTGAACAGATGGACGGGCTGGCTTCGTTGCGATTTCTTCTTTTGTCGGCGCCGGTTTTTGTCGCGTGGCTGGTTTCTGGTTTTCGCGCCTCGGCAAAACCACCGGTTCGTTGAACACAATGCCATTCGGCGTGAATTTTTTTGTTTGCGCCGTGCCTTCGGCAGATGGAGAAATCGCGGCGGGTGTTGTTTGCGGCGCTCGCTGGCCGCGACGCAAAGCGTGCAAACATTTAGTGACTTCCGCGGCATGATGCGGACGATCGTTCGGATCTTTCGCCAGCAGCCATTGCACGAGGTCCGCCATGTGCCCGCTCACCTGCTTGACTTTGCTGTCAAGCCGCGGCGGCATCTTGTGCAAAATGGCGGCGCGCAATTCGGTCTCATTCACGGCGTTGAAAGGAACGCGGCCGGAAAGGCATTCGTAAAAAATAATGCCCAATCCGTACAGATCGGTGCGATGATCGACCGGCTGTCCGAGATACTGCTCCGGCGAGCAATAAACCGGCGAGCCGATGCGGGCCTGATAACGCGTCAGCCGCGCATCGGCCTCAAGAATTTTCGCCACGCCGAAATCCACCACCTTCACCAGCTCGCCGCCCCTGCCATCCGGAATCAGCATGATGTTGTCCGGTTTGAGATCGCGATGGATGACGTTGTTCTCGTGCATGCACTGCAGCGCTTCGCTGATCTGCCGGCCAAGCTCGATCATCTGGTCGAGGCCGAGCGCGCTTTTTTTCTTCAACAATTCGCCGAGCGACATGCCCTCGAGAAATTCCATCACGAGATACAACATGCCGTCAGGCGTCTCGCCGAAGTCATACACCGTCACGACATTCGCATGTTTGAGGCGCGCCGCCACCCGCGCTTCCTGATAAAAGCGCTCGCGAAACTCCGGATTGGTCAACACCTCCGGCCGCACGAATTTGATCGCGACAAAATCGTCGATGAACAAACGCCGCGCGCGAAAAACGCTGCCCATGCCGCCTTCACCCAGCTTGTTTTCCAGCCGGTATTTTTTGTCGATCACCATGCCGACATTGGGCTGCGGCATATCGATGCTATTTGCGGCCGGTTGCGCGTTCAAACAAATGTGCGTCACCGCGGTGTCGTACAGCGAGTTGCAGTGCGTGCAAGTTTTAACCGTGGTTTTCACGATCACTCAATGTTTTCCAATCCCAAGACTCAGGCCGGCTTGCAAAGTTAAATACTGAATCGCCGGCCCGTCGTCGAGAAAAATGTCATACTCCACGCTTGATTTCAACCACGCCGCCGGCCCGAGCGGCAGATGATGCGAAATATTCGCTGCAAAACCCAGACGTCGCTCCGAGACCGTCAGCGACTGGCGGCCGCCTTTGATCGTGACCTGCGGCAGAAACAGGCCGGCGCCGAGGCCAAAATGAAATTGCCGATAAATGCGGCTATCCAGCGCGGCGCTTAGTTTCATCACCGACGCCGACGCCTTCATGCCGTAAATCAGTAAATTGGCCTCCACCGTGCTTTTCACATTCAAAGGCATATAATCGAAATTCAAGTTCACCGACAGGCGGTTTGAAAGTGGAAGCGTGGAAAAGGCCTGCAAGCCCACGCTGGTGGTATACGCCTGCGTCATATCGATCACGCGCGTTTTATTATCCGAAGTGGTGACGCGCAAAGAAAAATTTAATCCTAACGCCTGCGACGAATTTTTGAGCGGCTGCGCCAAACCGCTCGTCAGGCCGAAAATGACTTTATTCGTCCGGAATGATAATGTCGCCGCATCGATTAATTCAGTTGGCGCGATTTTATTCGGCGACGGTGATTCTTTTTTTGTGGTATTCGGAGCCGGCGCCGTCTTGTTCTCCGGCGTCGCGTCTGACTTGCGCAACTCAAGTACGTCACCTTGCTGAATCGTCTTATTGTCCGCCAACGCCATCATCTTAACGCCGGCGACTTTCGGTTTTACCACGACGACTTCCACGCGCCCGATCCAATACACGAAATCGCCGGCGTAACGATTGACGTCGAAAACATCGCCAATGTGCAAACCGGC
>Ga0247727_10020495_pt1 | contig 10100 bp, 12 predicted proteins | sample WisWelCaveWW1625_FD_202498 | JGI IMG/M metagenome (GOLD analysis project Ga0247727, IMG submission 202498) | Biofilm microbial communities from Wishing Well Cave, Virginia, United States - WW16-25 | ecosystem: Environmental > Aquatic > Deep subsurface > Groundwater > Cave microbial mat | place... | reverse complement strand
CGGTTCGCTGGGCTTGGGCGTGGTTTCGACACGTTCCAAGCCCGTTGCTTTTTCGACGGGAAAAGCTAACACGGTTGCCCGTGTTTTACAATTGCCCGGGCAGTACGGAGGAACGGGAATCACGGAAAGATGGGCAGAGGGGAAGGGGAGGGAATTGAACGGGGCGCAAATGTCGGCGTCAGGATGACTGTTCGTCTTTAGATTGCGCGCGGAGAATCCGCAAGAAATCTCCAGGGGTGACGATTTCAATCTCGTTGTACTTCTTGATGTCGAGCAGGTCGTTGTCGAATGTGACCAAATAATCGGCCTGGGCCTTGATGGCCGTGGCTAAAATGAAATCGTCGTTGGGATCGCGGACAACTTGAATGATGGGCAGTTCGACCACGAAGCGCGCGGCGGTGTACAAATCGGTGATGTACCGCTCAACGTCGCCGTTCGTGTAATTGTATCGCTTGCGCAGTCTGACGCGATTGAGAAGTCGGCTTTCCGTCTCTTCGATGATCTCAAAGGAAAGATACAAACCGAAGGCGAGCGGCGGGGTATTCGACACTAGCACGCCGGCACCCCCATTCGGCGACAAAAACGCGCTGACTAAAACGGTGGTATCAAAGACAGCGGCAATCATACGTGCGCGCGTTCCTCTGCACGCGCGGCCTTGATCTCCTGCAGGATAAACGCTTCTTCGTCTTCGGGTGACATCTCGGCCTCACCTGGCCGGAGCTTGTTGCGGCTGACGATCTCTTGAATGCCGAGCCACGCCGCCGCGCGCTGCTCATCACTGACCGGAAACGACAAGACGCCGTCGCGCGCGTATTGGACAGTCAACCTCACGCCTTGCTCGAGCGTGAAGGCATTTAGCAGGGCGAAGAGCGACTGCAATTTTGACACGTCTTGAATGTTGATCGTCAATTCCATTTTGCGCTTGCCTCTCTTTCTCAACAGCCTTAAATGAGGCGAAATTGTGTGCATAAAAGCAGTGAACACTGACAGGATACCGTACTGGAAGGTGGTGTCAATGAAGGGGGAGGGCAGGAAAGGCTGTGAGGCGGCGGGGTTTGTTTCCGCCCCCCTGACGGCGCGCCCCGCGCCGCTGCGAGTCCTCAGCCATTTGGTATTTACTCACAGTGCCACAAGTCTATACCAACTGATCGGGCAATATAGAAGGGAAGGGAATGCGGAGAGATGAAAAAAGGGAAAGGGGGCGCGTGCCCCCCTTTCGCGTTCAGCTTGGCTTCGTGCTCGATTCAGGCGGCGATCTTCTCTTCGGCCTGTTCTTCGGCCTCAAACGAGCGGTTGAGGATATAGTCGGCGGCTTTCTGCGCGGCGCCGGAGGCCTCCAGCAAAATCTTGGTGTCTTTGCGAAAGACTTCGAGCCAGCCGTTGATATAGCTGGCGGACTGGTCAAAGGCCTGGTTAGCGATGCCGCAATGCGCGCAGAGGAAAGCGGCGGTCATCTCAGCTACCAATTCTTCGAAGGAATAATCAGGCGAGCCGAATTCACGATGCTTATCTGACGCCTGGCGGTTCAGCCGGCTTTCGTGGCCGGTGGCGTGCGCCAGTTCGTGAAACAGAGAAGCATAGTAGCGTTCTACCGTCGTGAAGCGATGGATGCCGTGGATGTAGACCGCATCTTCCGAAGGCGCGTAACAAATCCTGTCGGTGAAGCTCGGCTTGATCTCCGGGCGGTTGGGCATTGCGGCAATGATCCGCTCGCACTCTTCGATCGGCGAATGCTCGAAGGTCTTGATGTCATCGGCGGGGGCTTCGATGCCTTCGCACTGCTTGACGTTGAAGACGGTGTAATAAAAGGGATGACACGGGGCAGGGTTGGGCGTCTTCTGGGCAAGCCTGGCTATTTCTTCGTCTGTGCGCCAGTGCCAGAAAACAACGGGGGAGCCTTTCTGGCCCTTCCTGACGTGGCCGCCAAGCTTTTTGGCTTGGTTGTAGGTTACCCAAAAGCGCGAATCATAGGGCGCATTCCACAGCAGAAAGATGTTGATGCCGCGATAGTCTTTCTTGGTGGTCAGGCTTTTTGGCAACCCGGCTGCGCTGATCGGCGACACCCAAGGCGCGACGCCGCTTTCCAGTTGGTCAATAACGCGGTCGGTGATGGCTTGATAAATGTCTTTCTTGGTCATCGTTGCTTTTCTCCTTTGCTATCAAACTTCTATAACTATTATAGAAGAAATATAGAAGAAAAGCAATAGAATTGTTCTATAAAAGTTATTTACCTATAGACTTCGGCGTGGTAAGATTGAGGTATGAAGAAGAAAGCAGCACTAAAACAGGAAGAGCCACAGCGGAAAAAACCCGGACCGGTTGCCAATCCAAACCTTGTCATCACATCGGTCAGCCTTGATGCCGATCTGCTCGAATGGGGAAAGAATCAGCCTGGCGGGTTATCGGCCTTGCTGCGCCGGTTGCTGAGGGAAGAGAAAGAGAGAGCCGAACAAGGGTAGGGAAGAGTTGACCGTGCATCACCCCCTTGCTTTTCTTCACTTCGGGTTTTCCTGGGTTGTACAAGTGGCCGGGCATTACAGGGAGAAGGGAACCGAACATTGACCGGTAATACGGGATTCCGTATGCTTGTACTGCTTTCAGTATTAACAAAAGTCGTATGACCGTTGCTGCAACTCGCGCTAGGCTAGCGCGGGGAAAGAGAGGTAAGGTTGTGGAAATCGTTTTGACCATTCCTGATGATGTGAGAACTGAAGCCCAGAACGGCAAGAATGGCGTGGGAGTGCGCCGTCTGTTGGAATATATCGGAGTTGAGCTTTATAAGGCTGACGCCATTACCGGTCCGCAGCTTCAAGAACTGCTTGGCATTGACCGCTTTGAACTTGATGGCGTCCTGAAGGCTCACGGCGTGTTCTTTGATTACACACCGGAAGAGCTTGATGAAGAGATGGAAACGATCAAAACGCTTCAAGCTACCCGATCTTAAGAAATGGCTCTTATCGTCTCGGATGCGTCTCCGCTCCATTACCTCGCACTCATCGGAGAGGCCGACTTACTCCCGGCGCTCTTTGGCCGCGTCATCATTCCACAGAAAGTCTTTGACGAACTTCAAAAGCCCAAGACTCCGCCTGATGTGCAGGCGTTTGCCGCATCGCGCCCGGCTTGGCTTGAGGTTCACGCCATATCCACTCCAATTGATGCAAGCCTTGCCTACCTCGACAAAGGCGAGCAAGAAGCAATCACGCTTGCCCTGGAGATTCAGGCCGATGCGCTTTTGATTGATGAAACCAAAGGCCGCCGCGCCGCCAAATCGCACGGCTTAAAAGTCGTTGGCACATTGGGCGCTTTGCTCGATGCGGCACTGGCCGGACTCTGTGATCTTGAAGACGCAATTGACAAGCTGCGACGAACGAACTTTCGCGCAACCGAAGCTCTCTATCAACACTTCTTGAAACTTTACGAAGAGAACAAGTAGACGTAAGAAGGGAAGGGCTGATTACAACTGCCCGGGCAGTTGTAAGAGACAGGCATTACAACCTCGGCATCTTCATAAACAATGTGCGGGCTTTTTCGTCGCGCGTTCTGCTGGTGAGCGTGGCGTAGATGACGGTGTTACTGATGTCGGCGTGGCCAAGCCAGTCCTGCACGAAGCGCAGATCCGCGCCGGCGTCGAGCAGATGAACGGCGATGGAGTGCTTGAGCACGTGGAAATGCCGCTTCTCTGCCGGCAGATCGGCCTTCACGCCATAGCTGCGGCGCATCAGCCAATCGAGGGCAAAGCGGGAAATGGCGTTGCCGTAGCGATCGGGGAAGAGCAGGGGATTGGTATCATCCGCGCCGCTCTTCTCGGCCTGGCGCTTCCGCTCCCGCAGGTACTCTTTCAAAGCCTTCACTTCGTCGGCCTGCATCTTATGCACGCCTGGCAATGATCCCTTGAGCCGGTGAACGTTCAATCGGTGCTGCTTGTCGTCAAAGTCCGTGCGGTGAAGCAATCCGACTTCCGAAACGCGCAAACCGTGCCGGTAAGCGATCAAGAACAACGCGCGGTCGCGGCGGCTCTCCATCGCAGCAAAGAGCCTGCGCCACTCGTCAACGGTCAAAAACTTGATGCGTTCCATCCTCCGGGCGCGATCGGCCTTCCGGCCTTGCTTTTCTTCACTTCGCTTGGCTTTCGATTCGTCGGGCAAGGGAACGGATACAACATCTGGTATGCGCCGGCGCGAGCTGGGGCCGGGCCGACTACTACCTGTTGTGGTGGCGGGTTTCTGTTCATCCGCGGCGGGCGGGGTTCGGTGGATGACATTCAGCTCCTTGCCCGTCTCGTCACAAGTCCTCACGAGCTGCAGCGTCGCGTCGCGGGCGAAGATGTGATCGGCGCGTTCGCGCACTTTCTTCCGCAGGTCTGAAAAGCGATTCTCGTACTCCCTCGCCTCGGCGGCGCTCAGCACAAGATAGACTTCGCGCGGCGGCTGTCGCTTCGATAGAAAGGGTGGTCTGCGGTCGGCGTAGGTTTTCATAATGGCTTATAGAAAATTTTGACAACTGTTGCCATCACCGCTATGGTGGAGTCACTCACTATCACAAGCTGTATGGCCACCATCAACATCTCTCTCCCCGACAACCTCAAGACGTTTGTCGAAAGGCGCGTTAAGAAGAATGGCTTCGGGACGACCAGCGGATACTTTCAAGCATTGATCCATAGCGACAAACAGCGCAAGGCGCAGGAACGCCTTGAAGAACTGCTCCTTGAGGGATTGCGGTCGGGACCGTCAAGGCCGTTCACCAAAGCGGATTGGGCGGCAATCAACAAGGCGGTGCAGGAACGCGCGAAAGCGAACAAACGATCTTTACCCTCACAGTAATGCGGCTCATTCGTCTCCCTGGAGTTGACGCGGACATCATCGCGCTTTCCTCCTACATCGCCCAAAACGACGCTGCGGCCGCCGAACAATTCCAGCGAGCGTGCAAAACAACCTTTGCGCGCCTTGCCGAAACCCCGCATATCGGCGTCGAGCGCATCTTTGGTGAGGCAGAACTTGCCAGCCTGCGGATGTGGTTTGTGGAGGGCTTTGAGAAGCATTTGATTTTCTATCGGGTACTGGATGACGCGGTGGAGATCGTGCGCGTGCTGCACGCCGCGCGCGACTTGAATGATGCCCTGGGACACTGACATTGTCGCCATCTCCTAAAAGGGCGGATCGGCGTCGCTCGGCTCGCTCGATCTCGCCTTCTTCTCCTTGGCGATCTTCTCCGCAAGCTCGCGGTCTGCTTTCGGGTCAAAGATGGCGCGAATCTCAATCGGCCATCCGGCCATCGCGCGCTTGCTCTCTTCGGTCACGTACAGCGCGGTGTTTACGGTTTCCTTCCGCGCTTCGTTCTCTGCGGCGTTTGTGGCCATCGGTTCGGCTCCTTCCTGCGGTTGTTCGCCTTCCGCCGGCGTCTGTTGACGAGTGGTCATAGATTTCAACTTAACAAAATACGTCTTTTGTTAAGCTGTATAGCGGATTCCGCCGGAAAAGACCAGAGTTTTGTTGGGGTAGGGAAGGGGGTCTTGGACGTGTAATGTTAAGTTGAGAAAAAAAGGGTGGGAGATCGGTCTTGAGGGCGAGGGGGGAGGGATAACTCACCTGTGCGGATCGCCGAAAGGATTGTCATTTCCCTTCGGTCTGCAATAATAGCTGCACTTCTTACCGTGTTCTATGTTGATCAGGCATTTCTTGCTTTTGCCCACCTTGCTTTTAATCGCGGGTTGCACTTCACCATCGGTTACTCAGCCAAAAGCGCAGAAAGTGACAACGCCTTCCCTCACTTTTTCTATAGACCAACAGGTGTCTTCAGAGTCAGCACCCGTGATCGGTTGGAAGACTTACAACAACAAAAAGTATGGATTTGAATTCAAATATCCAGGTGATTGGAAAGTGATTTCAGAAGAATTCAAGCCGGAGGCGACTTCGATTTGGCCAGTGATCCTAGAGTCAACGGGTGGGCGATATTCATTTGGTGTTCGAATCACCAGTGTCCCGGAGCAGTTTATTTTTGACCCTGAGTTGCGGCGAGAGATTGAATTGAGTGATCAGGCTAATCCAGCCTATATCTTTCCCGAAGGGTACGAATGTTATGGTGATGAGCCACAGGATTGCTCAATATTCTATGTGCCGATAAAAAAGAACGATCGCTGGTACATACTACAAGGTGAGGGAGGGGTATCTGACGATCTTCTGAGTGTATACACCGACATTCTCTCAACATTTAGATTCACAACAGAATCCGCTCAAAACTAAGGAGTGATGAAAGTTAGCGGATTAAAGTAGCCGTAATTGTCAGGACTTCCATCTTTTGTGTAGCCGTAGCACTTGTATCCACCGCCTTTTTTGCACGTGCTCTTCCCACAGGGACTCCCTATGGGATTCTCAAGCACTGCAGCGGACTTGATTTCAAAATGCAAGTGAATACTAGAAGTGCAGTCTTTACCCATCTTGCCAATGACAGTTTGACTACGCGTCACAGCCTGACCTTCTTCCACAAGAATCTCTGATAAATGCCCATAAAGTGAGTATATAGTTTTGTTGAGGATTTTATGCTCGATAAGGACAGTACGACCGAGGCCGTGGTTGCGGCATTTCCCACCTTCATCGGGTATTTTGATAACTTTACCATCTGCAGTCGCAAGAATGTCTAGGCTTCCTGCATTGCCGTAGTCAATTCCTGTGTGAAAATAATCTACATTATTATCATTGCACTCGTCTGTATTACGCCTGTTCCCATAAGTCTGGGATATGCGTACCGGCGAAACAGGATGGGAAAAAGGCAGGTCAACGCTAATTATGCCAACACGAGTGCAGGAGATGCCCACACCGACGTTAACCGTTACACTCCAAGTATAGGCTCCTGCTATAGTATAAGTATGGGTAGGGTTCTGCAGTGATGAATGCGGCGTCCCATCGCCAAAGTTCCAGTCATAGGCCGCCGATCCAGAGCAGTTGGACAGTATTGCGGAAGCGTTGAAAGACACAGATATTCCCGCCAGCCCAGTTGTAGGCACGGTTGCGCTACAAGAGATCGTGCAAGGAGTAGGGGTTGGCGTCGGAGTCGGTGTTGGGGCTGGGGTTGTGCAGAGCAATAAACTCCAGCCAATAAGAAACCCTTGAGGCCAAGTAGTTACTTGTTTCCATCCGTCAAAAGGGACATATATCCAGCCATCGTTGACAGACGAGAAGTATATATAAGTCCAATACGTACTGATATATGCATCCGTGAAAGAGCCTTCTAGGTCCCGGTTGAAAGTGAACCAGTATGTCGTTCCAGCGGTTAGGGTCAGTGGCGTTGCCAAAACGAAGGCGGTATAGGATATAGACGTCGAATTATTGTCGGGTATGGTGTTTCCAGCGACAGAAATAGGGCCGGCAACCAGCACTCCATTCTCCGGATTTGTTCCCCCGGCGTATATGTTGAGGGTAACATTATCTGTTGGACCACCAAGTCGTGCTATACGATGAAAGGCTATATTAAGCGTCGCATTAGATGTCGGGATGAATCTCTGCGATATTTTTGGCGCGTATGTGCTTCCACCGCCCCAGAGCTGGGAGCCGCCATTGGTGCTGCTTGTCTCAAAAAAGCAGCTACTCTGGGCCAGCGTCGGCTTGGAGGTTGCTGCGTGCCTCAAGACAAGGATGGTCGTCAATACGACAAGGGCCACGACAAAGGATGTAGGGTAAGCCCTAAAAATCCGCAGCGTGGGCAATGAAGCTGTTAAAGAACGGATATTGTCTTTCATCGTGCATCCTCCTCAAAATGGAGTGACGAAAACGGCCTGGTTGTTGCAGAAAAATGAAGCGTTGGCAATAGGCCGTCATCTGGTCATAGAAAAACTCATCCATCCTATCTCTCGCCAATTTACGGGAGACCAATCATCTGTGAAGCCCCGTGCGGTAAGCTCGCTTTCACTGTAAAAAACTCCGCCGCCGCTCCTAAGAGGTATCCAGTAAGTCCAGACCTCATAGTTGTAATAAGGGGTGATGAAGTGCGGATGGAGTGTGCCGACCTCCTTTTCTTCATACCCGTCACTCAGCTCCTCAAGCTCAGTTGAGTCGTCGTTATGAGTGATAAACGGAAGGGTACTGCTAAAGTAACTATCTGCTTCGTACAGTGACCTGCCGTGACATCTCAGTTCGTGAACTAGATTCCACTCAGTTTCGTCCCAAAACTCGTCAACAGCAGTGTTGTCCCAACGGATGTAGCTGTCGTGCACCCAATCACCTGGGGGCCTTCCATTCCTGCCATTATTGTCATAGTCGTACCACCACATATCGTGATAGCCGGCATTGGGGGCAAACCATTTATACCCTCCAGATGGATCGTCGCTGCCCAGGAATTGCGCGAGAGGAAGCCCGTACTCAATGGCACTGTCCGTTGCTCTCCACCCGTCTGCGGCGGCTTGCAATGGCAGGAATACCAAGGAGAAAACAATCCAAAACGCAACAACTCTACTTCTTCTAAACATCTCAACTCCTTTCTTAGGTTACCATCCATTAGCGGTCTTGGCTCTGCTTCGTCAAGCGATTGCGCTCTGCCCCATTAAGGGAATAAAGTGCCCCAAACCTAATTTCGCGCTCCACATATAGATGCGGCATACGCGTAACTTTGATCTCTCGGGCTCGCTCTCTAAGACTCTCTTGAATATCAGTAATTGGGTCAACCAGGAGTATTGACTCGTCTTCTTGAAACTTGACTGCTGAGACTGCTGCTACTGTCCCGCGCACGAAGCGGATTGCCACTTGCGCGTTTGCCTCACTTAAGGGGACACCTTCCTGTGCTTTCCGATTGGAGAAATCCACTCCAGATTGTGTCTGTTCGTTTGCCGCCAAAAGATGCTTCTGCGGTCTTTGAGGGCGGGAGGACTCAATTTCAATAACCCTCTCAGCTAAAGATTTTGCGTCTTCGGAGATGTCGAGCAAAGCAGTTGTTTTGTCAAACCACACCATACGATCCCATTTACCATTAATAAAGATGTCCAAGCTAAGCTCTTCTATTGTCAGACCGTGACTAGAAGCCTTACTGCCAAAATCTTCAAGCGAGATGAGGTGGGAGGGTGATATGGCAACCTCTATCTGTCGTTCAGGAGATTCTGATGCCAATTGATTCAATTTCTCACGCCTTTGGGTGATGTAAGAATCAAAGTCTTCTTTGGTTTTAAGCCTGGGCACGTTTTCGACCTTCAAGTAACGCCCTTGCACTCCTTGCACAGTTAGTTGCAAGCCATTGATATGCGGTACTTGGTTGAAGTTCCCCTTGCTGGCCAATGTGCGTCCTGACAGAGAGAGAGCTATAGATGCAATAACGATAACAACAACAAGACCAACGACAACGATACTTGTTTTCTTGATTAATTTCATAGATTCTCCTTGACTGTGCTGCAGTCTACTGCCCCTCGCCAACCTGTCAAGAAAAGGGCAGGGAAGGGGATAGGGACAAAACCCCGGTGCATCGCTAACCGCAAGCCCGCTAAGCGGAAAACTCTCTATCTCTCTATTACAAAGTGACGAAGGACTGACGGGCGTTGCATAGAAAAACAGAACAAGTTTTCAGACGCTTGATTGCCGCGTGAGCGCAGCTAACCGTAAGCCCGATTGTGTGTGATTGCCACTATTTGGCGTTGTGTCACTTTACACTCACTTAGGCAAAGCCCTATGATTGCCTCTCTCTGCCGAGCCTTCAATAGTGCTCTCATAATCCTTAGTCGTTAGACAGTGCGATATTCTTCACCAGATCGAAAAATTTTTTCCACGATCGGTGGCGGCTGGGAGACGGCCTTACGGAGAATTGATCGCTATGGATGGTCAGCACAAAGACTTTGCCTTTGTTCAACGAATAATCGCCGGGGACAACGAGGCGATGGAAGAGTTCGTGGAGCGTTGCCGGGATTGGTGCCAAATCTTACTGTACAAAGGGAGAGTTCCCGAACAAGATCACGACGACATTGTGCAGACTGTCTTGATGAATGCCTTCGAGCAGATAAAGAAGGAGCGGTTTCTCGGTGACAGTTCGCTCAAAACGTGGGTTGGAAGTATCGCGAATCACAAGATCGTTGATTACAAGCGAGCCAACTCCCGCCAATTAGTGTCTATAGACGCGGCAATGGATGC
>Ga0247727_10020494_pt1 | contig 10100 bp, 9 predicted proteins | sample WisWelCaveWW1625_FD_202498 | JGI IMG/M metagenome (GOLD analysis project Ga0247727, IMG submission 202498) | Biofilm microbial communities from Wishing Well Cave, Virginia, United States - WW16-25 | ecosystem: Environmental > Aquatic > Deep subsurface > Groundwater > Cave microbial mat | place... | reverse complement strand
CCCCAGATTCAACAAACCTCTCGGGGCGGGTGGGTGGGAAGAAGGAGTATCGGTTTTTCAGCACCCTGCTAATGCCCCCGCAGACTAATCCTGGGTACGATGGGCCCGGCGGGCTTGAAGGCCTGTCGCTACGATGCCGACGGCGCCCTTCGCTCCCGTAGGGACAGGAGCTTTAACCCCGTCCGGCTCGTTCAGCAGCGCGTTGCATGGCTGGCAGTCAAATTGGAGGGACACTAGGCGAGTCTCAGAACGGCCCCGGCTTGCCGGCAGCGTCCGAGGGCCTGCCGGACGAATGTTCTGCATGCTACACTGGTAGCGCAACCTTGCCTCCGGAGGCGCGCCACGGCCCGCACCACTCGCACTCGCGAACAGCCCGTCGAACTCTCCCCGAACGCCCGCGTCGTCCTCGAACGACGCTATCTCGCGAAAGACGCCAGCGGCCGCGTCACGGAGACACCGGAGGCGCTCTTTCGTCGCGTCGCCCACAACGTCGCCCTGGCCGAGCGCCGCTACGGCGCCTCGGCCAAAAACGTGGCCGCTTGGGAGGAGCGCTTCTATGCGCTCATGACCTCCTTCCGCTTCCTCCCCAACTCGCCCACCCTCGGGAACGCCGGCCGACCGCTGCAACAGCTCTCCGCCTGCTTCGTCCTGCCAGTCGAGGACTCGATGGAGGGGATCTTCGATTCTCTCAAACACACCGCCCTCATCCACAAGTCGGGCGGCGGCACCGGCTTCGCCTTCAGCCGCCTGCGTCCCGAAGGCGACCGCGTCCACGCGACCGGCGGCATCGCCTCCGGTCCCGTCTCCTTCATGCGCGTCTTCGACGCCGCAACCGAGGCGATCAAGCAGGGCGGCACCCGCCGCGGCGCCAACATGGCCATCCTCTCCGTCTACCACCCGGACGTCGAGGCGTTCATCAACGTCAAGGCGGACATGGTCACCCTCCAGAACTTCAACATCTCCGTCGCGGTCGACGCCGCCTTCATGGACGCCGTCCAGCAGGAACGGATGTACACGCTGACCAACCCGCGCACCGGCCGCGCCGCGGGCCGCCGCCGCGCTCGAGCCGTCTTCCGCCAGATCGTCCAGAACGCCTGGCGCAACGGCGACCCCGGCCTCGTCTTCCTCGACCGCATCAACCGCGACAACCCCACGCCGCAGCTCGGCCCGATCGAAGCCACCAACCCTTGCGGCGAACAGCCGCTCCTCCCCTACGAATCGTGCAACCTCGGCTCGCTCAACCTGGCGAAATTCGTGACAGAGAACCCAGAACCCAGAACCAAGGGCCGATCCCGGCAGGACGGCCGCGAGCCGCGACCCCCGACCCCCGACCCTCGCGTCGATTGGTCCGCCCTCGCCGCCGTCATCCCGGACTGCGTTCGCTTCCTCGACGACGTCATCGACCAGAACGCCTACCCCATCCTGGAGATCGAGGAGGCGACGAAGCGCACCCGCAAGATCGGCCTCGGCGTCATGGGCTGGGCCGACCTCCTCTTCGCCCTGGGCATCCCGTACCACTCCGACGAGGCTGTCGCCCTCGCCGGAAGCATGATGGCGTTCATCCAGGAGCACGCCGACGCCGCCTCCGAGGCGCTCGCCCGCGAGCGCGGCGTCTTCCCCGCCTGGGAAGGCAGCGTCTACGCCCGAACGAGCGCCCGCACGGGCGCCCGCGCCGCCGGCAGAAGGGGGCGCCCGTTGCGCAACGCGACGCGCACCACCATCGCCCCCACCGGCACGCTGAGCATCATCGCCGATTGCTCCGGCGGCATCGAGCCCGTCTTCGCCCTCGCCTTCATGCGCCAGCACCACCTCGATAAGAAGCGCCCGGAGCGGGTCACCCAGCTCCCGGAGGTGAACCGCGCCTTCGAGCGCGTCGCCAGGGCCGAGCGGTGCTACTCGCCCGAGCTGATGGAGGACCTCGCGCGCGGCGGCGACCTCCGCGAGCGCGAAAGCGTGCCGGACTGGGTGCGGCGCGTCTTCGTCACCTCTCACGACATCGACCCCGAGTGGCACGTGCGCATGCAGGCCGCCTTCCAGCGCCACACCGACAACGCCGTCAGCAAGACGATCAACTTCCCGGCGTCGGCGACGGTCGATGACGTCGAGCGCGCCTACCTGCTCGCCTCCCGTGAGGGCTGCAAGGGCATCACGATCTACCGCGACCAGTCGCGCGCGCAACAGGTGCTCTCGCACGCCGCGCTGCGCGGCCCGGAGCAGGCCGAGGCGCAGGCCGCCGAGCTGGCCCTCGGCCTCTCGCCCGCCGAACACCCCCACCGGCGTCACCTGCCCGGCGAACGCCCCTCGATCACCCACAAGTTCCGCGTCGGCGAACAGGAGGGCTACGTCACCGTCGGCCTCTTCGACGACGGCAGCCCCGGCGAGGTGTTCATCACCATCTCGAAGGAAGGCTCCACCATTCGCGGGCTGATGGACTCCGTCGCCGTCCTCACCTCGCTCGCGCTCCAGTACGGCGTCCCGCTGGCGGACCTGGTCCGCAAGTTCCGCGGCGTCCACTTCGAGCCCGCCGGTTTCACCGACAACCCGGAGCTGCCCCAGGCCAGCTCCCTCGTCGACTACGTCTTCCGCTGGCTGGAGGAGCGGTTCCTGACGGAGGAACCGGGAACCCTTCGCTCCACTCGAGGGCAGGTCAGGAACAAGGAGCGAGGGGCGAAGGGGAAGCGCCGGCGGGCTAAGGAACCGGGTTCCCTGTCCCTTGTTCCTGGTTCCTCGGATGTCAGCACCGGCCTCGCCTGCCCGGACTGCGGCAGCGTCCTCGTCTTCACCGAGGGCTGCCTCGTCTGCCGCTCCTGCGGCTACACCAAGTGCGGGTGATCACCCCGAGGTAGGAAACGGGGCCTGGGGCTCCGGAGAAGAGAGGAATGCAGAGGGGCTATGCCCTTAGACCTAATTGGCCAACAGCCCCAACTGGAGGTTGCCGAGAAGACGGGCAGGCCTAACAGGCGCTAAGAGAGGGGAGTGCGGAGAGCTTGCCCTGACCTTGCCGAAGGGGGCGCAGCCCTGGCGCCTGCCCTGAGCGGAAGCGAAGGGCCGGGGGGTCTGGGGGTGTCCCCCACATTCAAAACAACTTCTCAGGGCGGGTGTGTGGGAAGAAAGACATTGGTTCTTGAGAGCTTTTCAGCATTCTGCTAAAGGCCTGCCGCTACAGAGTGACCGCCTTCTCCTCCGCGCACGGCTCGTCCGGCTCCCACGAGTTTGCCCAGCGCTGGATCGCCACCACCACGTGCTGCAGCTCGTGGCCCTTGTCCGTCAGCGCGTACTCGATGCGCACCGGCGTGTCGGGGAAGACGCTGCGCTGCACGATGCCGCACGACTCCAGCTCCTTCAGCCGCTCCGAGAGCAGCCGGTCGCTCAGCCCGCCGATCGTCGAGCCGATCTCGCCGAAGCGCCGCGGGCGGGGCAGCAGCACCCGGACGATCATCGCCGTCCAGCGCTTCCCCAGGATCTGCACCGCGCGCTCGTAGCGCGGGCACATCTCGTCGCCGATCAGCAGTCGCGGCATCACTGTCATACTATCGTAATATTAGGAGCTTGACAAGCGTGAGCGCTTCCTGTAGATTACTCTTAGTAAGTGGCTTATCGACGGAAAGGAGCCAGACCATGACGACCCCAACGATGGAGCGGATCAACCAGCTCACCGCCGAGCGCGCCGGGCTCTTCAGCCGCGCCAGCAACGGCGCCCGCGGTGACCGGACGACCTTCCTGCGCATCCACGAACTCGATCGCGAGCTGGCGACGCTCTGGGAGCAGCGCCGGCGGGAGCGCTCCAACCGCCCCGACGACATCGACCGCCTGATCGACCTCCACTACGCCCGCACCTACGGCCGCGGCTACGAGGACTCGGTCGCCCCCGCCGCCGTCGCCGAGGCCGGGGGCGAGCTCGTCGCCGCCTAGCCGCCCCATGCCCGACCGTCCCGCGCCCGCCACCGCCCGCCTGGCCCCAACCGCCGTCCGCCGCGACGACGAGATCTTCGCGACGGACGGCGGTTGGTACCGCGCTCGCTGGCACTTCAGCTTCGACCAGTACCTCGATCCCGACAACATGAGCATCGGCACGCTGCGCGTCTTCAACCACGACACGCTGGTGCCCGGCGCCGTCTGGCCGATGCACCCCCACCGCGACGTCGAGGGCATCACCTACGTCCCCGCCGGCCACTTCCGCCACGCCGATAGTCTGGGCAACGGCGGCCTCCTGGACGCCGGCGCCGTCCAGCGCATGACCCTCGGCTCCGGCGCCCTCCACTCCGAGTGCAACGGCTCCGAGACCGAGCCGGTCGAATTCATCCAGATGTGGATCATGCCCGCCCAGCGCGGCCTGCCGCCCTCCGTGGAGCAGCGCCAGCACACGCTCGATGACCGCCACAACCGCCTGCTCCAGATTCTGCGTCCCGCCGGCACCGAGGGCGACACTGGCGTCACCGTCCACCAGGACGTGTCGATGTACGTCTCGCGCCTCGACCCCGGCGTCGCCGTCGAGCACGCCTTCGCCTCCGGCCGCGGCGGCTACGCCTACCTGATCGAGGGCGCCATCGACCTCAACGGCGAACGCCTGACCACCGGCGACGCCGCCAAGGTCCTCGGCGAAGGCCTCTTGCGCATCGAAGCCCGCGCCACCAGCGAGCTCATCTTCGTCGACACGCGGCTGTAGAGGCGTAGGGGCGCACGGCCGTGCGCCCCTTAGTTGTGTAGCTGCAGACCTTCAGGTCTGCCTACCTACGGCAGGGCTGAAGCCCCTGCAGCTACGCGGGCCTCCTCTAAAACGACAGCCGCAGCCGCTTGAACGCCTCCGCCCACTCCCGACCGCAGCGAATGCCCGCGTCCGCGGCCAGCCGTCGCGCCACATCGACCTGCCCGCCCCAGACCGCCGCCTGGCTCTCGTGCGCGGCCAGCGCGCCCAGCTTCGCCTCCAGCGCCTCGCCGATGTCGACGTAGCAGTCCGGCCGCGGCGACTCGAAGAGCAAGACCTCCGGCGCCCGATGCGGCGTTAGCCCCTCGTCGAGCTGCCCCGGGTAGAAGCTGGCGAGCGCCGCCCGCGGGTAGGCCGCGGCCAGCGTCGCCGCCCCCGCCGCCCGATGGTCCGAGTGCTCCAGGTACGAGAAACTGCGCGTCTGGACGTAGGCGTGGTCGGGGTCGAAGGTGAAGACGGCGTCCGGGCGAAAGCCGCGCACGATGGCCGTGATATCGCGGCGCAGGTCGTCGCCGTCGACGAGGTCGCCGTCGACGTAGCCCAGGAACGACATCTCCGCGTAGCCGAGCCGAGCCGCCGCTGCCTCCTGCTCGCTTCGCCTCCGGCCGGCGAGCGTTTCGCTGCCCGCGCCGCCTCGTTCGCCCCCCGTGCAGACCACGATGCCCACCGCCGCCCCCCGGCGCGCCAGCAGCGCCAGCGTGCCGCCGCAGTAGAACTCCGCGTCGTCCGGGTGCGCGACGACGACCAGGGTTCGCTCCAGCGCCGGCGCGTCCAGCAGCACCTCGTTCGGGTCGGCCCCGCCGGCCTCGCGGAACTGCGCCGCCAGCTCCCGCTGGAGGCGCGCCCCCAGCTCGATGCGTCGCAGTTGGCCATCGCGCGTCTCGCCCAGCACCTCCGCCGGGTTGCCGGAGACGAACGACCCGTCCGGCGCCACCGTGCGCGGCCGCACCAGGCTGCCGGCGTCGATCAGGCAGCGCGACCCGATCTCCACCCCCTCCAGCACCGTCGCGCCGTTCCCCACCATCGTCGTGTCGCCGATGCGGGCGCAGTGGAGCACGACGCCGTGGCCGACGACCACCGTCTCGCCGATCACCATCGGCGTCTGCACCGCGTGGAGGACGCTCCCGTCCTCGATGTGAACGTTGCGAGTGAGGCGGATCGCATTCGCGTCGCCGCGCAGCACCGCCCCTGGCCACACGGTGCACTCCGGCCCGATCTCGACGTCGCCCACCACGTACGCCGCCTCGCTCACGAAGGCGCTCGGGTCGATGCGCGGCCGCTTCTCGCCGAAGGCTCGGATCACCCCTCCGGCTCCTGGGACGTCTCCCGCTCCCACGAGCCGTTCGGATAGGGCGCCGTCGGCAGGTACCCGTCCGAGAGCGTCGCCGCCATCGCCGCCGCGCCTTCCCGCACGTAGCGGCGGCACTCCCCGGCCGAGCGCCAGCGCGTGACCTCCGTCAGCCGGCCGCCTTCGTCCCGGAGCAGCTCCAGCGAGACGAAGCCCGGCTGGCGCTCCAGCAGCGGCCGCAGGCGCTCCAGCAGCCGGCCGGCCCGCCGCTCTACTTCGCCGGCGTCGCCGATCGCCGTCCTCCGCCGCATCACCGAAACGATCACATCCCAACCTCCGAAACGGCAGTATAGCGAGCACGCCGGGGGTCGAGAACCCGCAAGGTGCTCCAGGAGGAGCGGGTGCAGGGGGCTTGCCCCCTGCCGGGGGGGCTTGGGGGATGTACAGACCGGATTCAATCAACTTTTTTGGGCGGGTGGGTGGGAAGGGGGACATTGCTTCCTGAGGGTTTTTCAGCACTCCCCTTGCACCAGCCCCGATCGCCTGCCGGTTCTGGGCTCTGCGCGCGCGCCGCTGCTATCCTCCCCACGAGATGTCCATCGCCCAGGACCTGGCCCGCGTTCGAGAGCGCATCGACGCCGCCTGCCGCCGCGCCGGGCGCTCGCCCGACGACGTGACGCTCGTCGGCGTAAGCAAGGGCTCCCCGGCCCGGGCCGTCGCAGAGGCGGACGCCGCCGGCCTGCAGGACGTGGGAGAGAACCGCGTTCAGGAGGCCATCCCCAAGATCGAGGCGCTGGAGGCGCTAGGCGTCCGGCCGCGCTGGCACCTGGTCGGCCACCTCCAGACCAACAAGGCGAAGACCGCCGCGGCCCGCTTTGCTATAATTCAAAGCGTGGATTCGGTTCGGCTGGCGCAGGCCCTCAGTCAAGCAGCGCAGGAGTCCGTGCCGGTCCTCCTGGAAGTGAACGTCGCGCAGGAGGCCACCAAGTTCGGCTTCGCCCCCCTCGAAGCGGGCCCCGCGCTCTCCACCATCGCATCACTGGCCCACCTCGACGTGCGTGGCCTCATGACCGTCGCCCCCTCAGTCGACGACCCCGAGGCCGTCCGGCCCGTCTTCCGCTGCCTCCGCGAGCTGCGCGACGAGCTGGGCCTGCGCGAGCTCTCCATGGGCATGACGGACGATTTCGAGGTCGCCATCGAAGAAGGCGCCACCATCGTGCGCATCGGGCGGGCGATCTTCGGCCCACGGCCGGAGGCGTGACGTGCGCGTCGGCCTGATCGGCGGCGGGTTCATGGGCGAGGCGCTGGTCAGCGGCCTCCTGAAGCAAGGCGTCGCTCAGGCGAACGAGATCGCCGTCAGCGACGTGGCCGAGGCCCGTCGCCAGCACCTCACGTCGCAATACAGCGTCGTCGCTACCGCCGACAACTCGGCCGCCGCCCGCGACGCGCAGCTCGTCGTCTTCGCCGTCAAGCCGCAGGAGTTCGAGGCCGTGGCCGCGGGCCTGCGTGGGCATTTCGATAGGAGCCAGACCGCCCTCTCGATCATGGCCGGCGTGCCAGTGGAGCGCGTCGCCGGGGCGCTCGGCCACCAGGCAGTCGCCCGCGCCATGCCGAACACCGCCGCCTTCGTCGGCGAGGCGATCAGCCTCTGGACCGCCGCTGCCGCCGTCTCGCCCCAGGGCCGCGCCGCCGTCCGCAGCGTCCTCGCCGCCGTCGGCCGCGAGGTGGAGGTGAGCGACGAGAAGTACCTGGACATGGCCACCGCCCTCTCCGGCAGCGGTCCCGGCTACGTCTTCCTCTTCCTCGAAGCGCTGATCGACGCCGGCGTCCACGTCGGCCTTCGCCGCGACCTGGCGCAGGAGCTGGCCACCCAGACGGTCTACGGCTCGCTCTGTCTGGCCCGCCAGACCAGCAAGCACCCGGCGGAGCTGCGCAACATGGTCACCTCGCCGGCGGGCACCACCGCCGCCGGCCTCCAGGTGCTCGAAGACGCCGGCCTCCGCGCCGCCGTCATTGACGCCGTCGAGGCCGCCTACGAGCGAGCCAAGGAGCTGGGCGAGTAATGTTCGATTTCCAGAGCGTCGGCGACATCATCAGCTTCCTCATCCAGCTCCTGGTCATCGCCATCTTCATCCGGGTGCTCCTCTCCTGGGTGCAACCCGACCCCTACAACCCGATCGTCCGCGCCCTCGACGCGGTCACGGAGCCGATCCTCCAGCCCCTTCGCCAGATCATCCCGCGCATCGGCATGATCGACATCACCCCCATCGTCGCCATCATCGCCCTTCAATTCATCGCTCAGCTCGTCGCCGAGTCCGGCATCTAGGCGGCTTTCCGGGTCGTCCACCAGCGACGAGCCGCCGGCGCGAAGAGCGCCGCCGGCACGCCGGCCACCAGCGCCAGCCACGCCGCCAGCGAAATGCCGTTGCCCAGCCGCCGGATGCCGGTGTTCTCCAAGCGCAGCTCCACTTCGTGCGCGCCCTCAGGCACCTCGAACGCAATCAGGCCGAACGGCACGCTCGGGCGGTGCGGGACGACTTCGCCGTCGACACGCACCCGCCAGTTCGGGTAGTCGAACACGGACGCCTCCAGCACCACGGGCGTGAGCGCTCGCACCGAGAGCCGCAGCCCGTCACTCGAGGCCCGCATGTCCTCGATGCTGGCGACGCCGGTGAGGACGAACGCCGGCTGCGGCGGAGGCTCCGCGGGGGCCGCAGTGGCCGTGGTGGGCAGGTACGCCTCGATGCCGCCCGCCTGGTATCCGGCGAAGTACTGCCCGAAGTACTCAGCGTCGCCGCGCGGGCAGCGCAGCTCCGGGACGCAGCGCGCCTCCGGTACAAAGAACATGCGGCCGGTGCCGATGAACACGCCGATCAGCGCGGCTGCGACGGCTAGCTGCGTCCAGGCCGGTCGGTCGCGCAGCGCGCCCAACCAGGCCCCGGCCAGTCCCGCCGCCCCGAAGCTCACCAACGCCATGTAGCGCCAGGGGAACTGAAGGAAGCGCAACGCTCCGAACGTGTCCCAGACGAACTCGGAGCGGGACACCGTCATGAACACGCCCACGCCAAAGAAGACGACGAATATCACCACCGCCAGCCCCTCGAACCAGCGGCCCCGGCGCGCAAACACCGCTGCTGCCGGCACGGAGAGCCCGGCCAGCCCCCAGTGGAACCAGCCGATCTGCACCGGCGTTCCCGTCTCGCGGCCCAGGAGGAAGCCGTAGTCCGCGGAGCGGTGCCAGAAGAGGTCGCCGGCCGATACGAAGTGGCTCGCGTAGTGAAAGTAGGGCGCGACCACCAGGTTCTCCAGTTGGGCCTGGTCGCCCTCGGTTAGCACCGGCAGCGTGAAGAACGCCGCCAGCGCGAACCCCCACAGCGCCCCAACGCCCCCCAGCAAGACCGGCCGCCACGTAGGCCGCCCCTGTCTCAGCACCAGCGCGACCGTCCACAGCAGCAGCGCCGGCGCGAAGATCACCGCCACGAGCTGGTGGGAGAGCAGGAGGAACGCTGTCAGCACGGCGATCGCCGGCATGAACCGCCGGCGGCCCGTCGTCAGCAGTTCGTACACCGCCCAGAGGAGCGCCGGCATCACTGCGAGCGCCCACAGCTCGACCAGCGCGCCTCGCATGTACACGTCCAGCGCCAGGTACGGCGCGAACACGTACGCCACGCCCGAGACCAGCCCGCCCAGGTCGCCCCAGAGCCGCCGCGTCAGCGCGTACATCGAAAGGCCCGCGCCCACTAGCCCGACCACGTACAGCGCGTCGGTGGTCCGTACGTACGAGATGTGGAAGACGCGATGGAGCGGGTCGCCGGCGTAGTACGGGAGCGCCCCGTAGTAGTTGAACAGCGGCTGGCCGTAGCCGTTCCCCAGGTCCGGCGCCCAGCGACACGGGATCTGGCCGTCGTCCAGGCAGCGTCCCATCTCATACAGCCGCATCGGGTGGAGGGTGTCGCCAGTGAGAATCATGCCCCCGCCCGCCAGCAGCGGCGCGTACGCGAACGCCGAGAGCGCCACCAGCGCCGCCGCGCCCGCGAGGAACGGGTGCGCCGCCACCCACCGAGCCGGCCCGCTCGCTTCGATGCCCGCCAGCGCGCGCCGCAGCGA
>Ga0247727_10020493_pt1 | contig 10100 bp, 6 predicted proteins | sample WisWelCaveWW1625_FD_202498 | JGI IMG/M metagenome (GOLD analysis project Ga0247727, IMG submission 202498) | Biofilm microbial communities from Wishing Well Cave, Virginia, United States - WW16-25 | ecosystem: Environmental > Aquatic > Deep subsurface > Groundwater > Cave microbial mat | place... | reverse complement strand
GCGCTGCGCGTCATCCCACACGGACAGCCGGTACTGGTTCCTGCCGTCGTACGGTTCCCGGGAAAGGACCAGCAGGCGCTTCGACCCTGGTACGCTGACCAGATCGAACAGGGCGCCGGGAGCCAGCGTCATGATTCTCTCGACTCCCTCGTCCGCGGTGGACCGAAGGAGTGAGCGCGGCGATTGGGATTCATAGAAAACGACATCGGAGGACTGCGCGGCGACCCAGTCCTGCGGGTCGGTCAGCTCCGGGAGCGGTCGCCTCGAGATCTCGTCGGTCACCGGGTACCAGGTCCAAAGCTCGACGGAACCCCTGGAGGAGACGGCGATCACGTGGACCCACGGAGGCTCGTTGAACGCGACTTCGTTGGAGTAGCTGACCTCCTGCGTCACCGGGTCCAGGCTGCGAGCCACAACAGTCAGGATCTCACCCAGACCCATGTCGACGACTGCTTTCTGCCAGTCCGCGATCGCGAACTGGTAGATCCCGGGCGGATAGGTCTCGCCCTCGGCGATGCGCGCCTCGGCAACCGGACTCGACGAATCGATTCCCGCCGATCGGAGAAGCAGCTCGACGTGGCTTCCCGGCCGGGTCGAGCTCACGGTGAACAGCAGGCTCTCGGGGTCGACAGGATCGAGCGACCGCTCCAGGCGCAGCAGGGATTGTCCGAGCGCCAGGGAGCCGCAGAACATCACCGCCGCCCCCACAGCCAGGGGAACGCAAGGTCGACGCCTTGGGCGGGTGAATGAAGTCATCCAGGTTTCTCGACGGTCGCAGGCCGGCCCATTACGAATGGCCTAGATCCAGACTCCTGCCACTCTCATCGGTCGAGAGTTGCCTGCACTTTGCCCCCCGCCGGCCGGATTTCAAGCCGAGGCGGTGCCTTCGATCGTTCCCTGCTCCCCGAGAGCAACGCCCCGCGCCGCTACTCGGCCGGGCCCGACGGGAAGAGAATTCCGGCCCGCCGAGCCCGCCCGCGAATCCCTCGAGACACTTTCCGGGCGACCTCTTCAGCCGGAAAGCCTTCCAGAGGTTGTCCCCACGCCGCGCGCGGATGCTCTCCGACCCGAAGAATCCGGGTGAGGGTCCACCGCGGACTCGGAGCAAATGAACTCTGAAAGCTATCTTGTGTGCACCATGCGCAGCGTTCGGAGGGGCGGAGTCTCCGACCGCTCACTTGAACGGGCTCGAACACTTCGAGAGGTCGATTCGAGGCGCGTCTTACCGGAGGGGAGTCAATGAGAGCGATGACAGCTGGCCTCCTGATGGGGGCGGCACTGTGCTCGAGTGGATGTCTGGGAGGAGTGCTGCTCGGCGCCGCTGCCGGCGCCGGAATCATCCTCGTGGCTGCCGAGGACACCGTCGAGATGGAGGCGGTCACGTCCTACGCCGATGCGGAGAAGGCCTGCAAGGCGGCCATCCATGACCACGGCGGTTTCCTGGAAACCGACTCGACGACGCATTCGGCGGGCAAGCAGACGATCGAGATCGAGAGCACGGTCGAGCAGACGACGATCAAGGTGAAGATCGCTCCGACCACCAAGGAGGGGCGGCTCAAGATCAGCGTTCAGGGCCGCAAGACTGCCGATCTGTTGCCGGACACCAAGACCGCGGAGCGAGTCTTGACGACGGTCCGCGACAAGCTCAACATCGAGCCTGCGGGGCCCTGACCCAGGGTCCGCCTGCGTCACGGGAGAGTTCTCCTGCGGCGACGGATCGAAGGGCCGTCATTCCCGCGAATGCGGGAATCCAGTTTCATCGACGGCGGGCTCGCTCAACGTGAACGGCATTGCGCCTCGCCCTGGAAGCGGGCTGGATTTTTTTCCGCAGGTGCCGCTTCGCGTCACCTGCGGCCGCTCCGCGGCCGGGCTCGCCCTTGGTCCGAGCCCTCGCCCGGATCATTCGTGCATGATCTGGGGGAGCCGGCAACGGGTCCTCCATCAGCCGAACCGGCCATTCGTAATGATTGAGCCTCGGGCGACGGGCGGTTTCCCCGATCCGTTTCCGATTCACCTCGCCATCAAGGAAGGCACCATGTTCCGACTCGCACTGTTGTTTTCCCCGGTCGTTGTCAGCGCGGCATCGATTCCCTGGCCGCAGGAGACCGCACCGGCTCCGACGCCGGCGGACGCCGCATCCATTGAGCGCCCCGGGGTGCTGGTCCCGTCGTCCGCGGAGGCCGTGCTCCTCGACCTTCAGTCCTACAGCGGCGAGCTGCGCTTCAAAGAGGTCCTGGAGCATGGCAGCTACGTCAAGTCCGGAGACGTGATCGCCCGCTTCGACCTCGAGCCGATCGACCGGATGATTCTCGACGCGCAGATGGAGCTCGCCTCGACCCGGATGCGCCACGAGCATGTGATCGCCACTGCGCAGATGGACGAAGAGGCAGCTCAGCGCCGCCGCCAGCTCGCGGCGGCCGAGAGACAGCGAGCGCGCGACGCCTACGACGGCTGGCTCAAGTTCGAGAAGGAGTTCCAGAAGCGCGACCAGGAACGCTCGATGAAGTACATGAACAACAACATCGAGGACCAGCGCGAGGAGCTGTCGCAGCTCGAGGCGATGTACCGTGAGGATGAGCTGACCGACGCGACCGAGGAGATCGTCCTCAATCGCACGCGCCGCGACTTCACGATGTCGCTGGAGAACCTGGAGCTGTCCAGGGAGCGCCGCGACTACCAGGAGAAGCTCCTTCAGCCGGTCGAGGAGCAGCGCAAGAAGGAGCAGCTCGAGGATCAGGAGTTCTCCTATCAACGGCAGATGCGAACTCTCGACATGGAACGCGAGCAGCGCCAGGATTCGATCAAGCGCGGCGAGGAGGGCCTGCGCAAGGCCGAGGAGAACTTGAAGAAGCTGCACGCCGACCGCGAGAAGCTCACGGTGCGGGCGCGGCGCGCCGGGATGCTGCTGCACGGGTCGGTCGAGCAGCACGGGCCGGGGCAGGTTCCGCCGCGCTACAAGGCCGAGCGCAGCACCGCTTCCGCCCGCGTCGAGCTGTTCACCATCGCCGACTCCGACCGGTTCAAGGTGCTGCTCGACGTTCCCGAGGGCATGGTGACCCGGCTCACCCAGAACATGGCGGTCAACGTCACCCTGGTCGCCGGCGGCAAGTGCCTGGTCGGAGCGCTCAAGTTCGATCGTTTTCCCGCCCCGCGGGGAATGTCCGGGCCGGAAAACGTCTACGAGGCCTGGGTGGATCTCAAGGACACGATGCTGGGAATCGTGCCAGGGATGCGCGCCAAGGTGAGCTTTGCCGAAGGCTCCCTGTCGCAGTCGCCCGAGTCCTCCGGGTCGCGGTGAGAGCGGGGGATCGACTCGATGATCTCAGTCCTCGTCAAGCAGTGCCTTGTCGCCTGGGTTGGCACCGGGCTCGGGCAGGAGCCCCAGGCCCCTCTCCCGTCGCCGGCGGGATCGACTCGCGCCGCCCTGGCGCGGGTGCCGGAGATGATCGAGACCGGCGTTCGCTGGATGATCGACCATCAGAATCGTGACGGCTCGTTCGGATCGCACCACAGCTCGCGCAACTACGAGTTGATCGCCGCGGTGCCGGGGACGCACCAGGCATACCGGGTGGCGTGTACGGCGCTCGGAGTCCTTGCTCTGAGCGACCTGTGGGAGCGGCTGCCCGAGGACGCCCGGGCCGGCGCCGACCGCGCGATCGACTACCTGCTCGGCAACTACCACGTGCGCCGGCCCAATGGGCTCGAGTTCTTCAACACCTGGTCGTTCGGCTACGGCCTGCACGCGTTCGGCGAGTGGCTGCGCGACCATCCAGAGGACTGCCGTGCCGAGGCGATCCGCGCGGCCTGTCGCGACCTGGTCCGCATCTTGCCCCGGTATCAATGCCTGGACGGAGGTTTCACCTACCTCGACTTCGACCTCATGAGCATGCCACCCTCGAGCTCGGGCATGAGCTTCACCACCGCGACGGTGATGATCGGCATGGAGCGCGCGCGCGCCGCGGGCATCGAGGTGCCGCAGGTGATGATCGACAAGGCGGTCAAGCACCTGCTGCGCTCGCGCATTCCCAAAGGCAGCTTCCTTTACGGCGAGTACCTCAAGGAACGGCCGCTGATGGGGATCAACGACATCAAGGGCTCGGCCTGTCGCAATCCGGCGAACGAGTACGCGCTCGGGCTCTGCGGCTCACCCATCGCGGCGGCCCGGCGCATCCAGAGCCTGGAGGATCTGCTGGTCCGTCACACGCGTTTTCAGCGCGTGGCGAGCCGCCGTCCGGTTCCGCACGAATCGTGGTATTCGATCTCCGGTTACTTCTATCTGTACGGCCATGCCTACGCCGCGTACGCGCTGGAGGAGATGCCCGAGGAAGTTCAGGAGCGACTGTGGGCTCCTCTGGTCGAGGCGCTGCTTTGGTGTCGCGAGCCCGACGGCTCGTACTGGGACTACCCGGTGTACTCCTACCACAAGGCCTACGGGACCGCGTTCGCCCTGATCGCGTTGTCGAGAGTCCCGACGCCAGAGGCCGCTCATTGAGCCGGGACCCCGCCGTCCCGAGAGTGAACTTTCCCGTGACGCAGGCTCCCAGCCCCACGGCCATTCACTTTGGGAATGGCATCGCTGCTAGCCCGAATGATTCATGACCATGAACAGTCCGACGCAACTCGTTCCCGGTTCACGCATGAAGCGGGCCAGGTTTTTTTCTGGAGGTGCCGCTTCGCGGCACCTGCGGCCGCTCCGCGGCCGGGCTCGCCCTTCGGCCGAGCCCTAGCGGGACAGACGCTCCACAAGCTGCTGGATGCCCGGGTTCTCCGGCTCGAGCTCCGCGGCGCGTCCGGCCGCCTCCTTCGCCTCTTTCAATCGACCCAGATCCTCGAGCACTCTCGCGTGCTCGAAGTGAATCCGAGCGTCGTCGGGTGATCTCGAGACGAGGGACCGAAGCGCCCCCTCGGCTGCGGACAGCTCGCCGCGCCTGCGCAGCAACACGGCGAGCTCCACCTCGACCTCGATCGAATCGGGTTCAATCGACCGCGCGCAGCTGAGCTGCCGCGCTGACTCCTCGAACCGGCCCACGCGGGCCAGCGCCCGCCCGAATTCAAGCCGCGCCTTGAACCATCGGGGGTCGAGGTACACCGCGGTGCGCAGGTTCTCGGTGCCCCTGTCCGGATTGTCCGGAGCAAGCTCGAGGCGCAGCATGCCGAGCTCGAAATGCGCTCGCGGATCGACCGGCAGCTCCTCGAGCGCCCTCTCCAGCGATGCCTTCGCCTGGCCGGCGCGGCGCAGCGCGCGCGCCGCCGATCCACCCTCGAGCAACGCGGCGGCGAAGTTCTCGTCATCCTCCTTGATCGCGCTCCAACGATCGATCGCCGCCGGCAGTCGGTCGAGGTCTCGCAGAGCCAAACCCCACTCGAACGCGATCTCGGCGTCCGCTTCGACCTCCGAGAGTCGCTCCGCCAGACGCAGCGATTGATTCGGAAGGCCAGCCTGTCGAAAAGCAGCCATCATCCTGCTCCAGCCGGGCCGAGGTGCCTCGACCCAGCGTCCGCTCGCGACCGCGGCAAGCAGCCCCTCCAGCGACTCGAACGCCTCGGACGAAGTCGCCGCCGCATCGATCCTGCCATCGACGTCGACGCGCAGCAACAGATGCTCGGGCCGCAAGGCGAACAAATGCTCGGTGAGGAGGTCGAGAATCGTTCGTGCAGGATCGTCGTCACCGATGAGCACGAGATCTCTGTCGTCCGGCGGAGCCAGTGCCGCCTTGACCTTTCCGCGGACAATGAGCACCGGTCGCTTTAGAGTTCCGCCGAGCGCGATCTCGCCGCCGTCCGGGCGTTTCACAATGCACCTAGGAGATGGAACCGGCGCGACCAGCGACACCGGCCGTGGCATCGCAGGCGCCGCCACCGACGCGACCTCGTCCCTCCCTTGAAAAGGCGTGTTCCAATCATTGCGCAGGATTCGCAAGGCCGGGAAGTCACGCGACAGCGTCACCAGGTCGAGGTCGCCGTCCCCGTCGAGGTCCGGAGAGATCACGCAGCGCCCGTCTCCCAGATCCTCGACTCCCAGGAGTGGCGCCACGTCGAGCCAGGCCCCCTTCCCGACCTCTACGAACAGTCGTTCCGGGTGGAAGGCGGCGAGGTTCTCCCGGTCGCGAATCACTCCCAAGAGCGGCGCGAACGCCGCCGCGACCTGAGCTTCGGAATGAAGCTCATCGAGGGCATCGCGCACGCATCTCCAGTAGTCCGATTCCCGATCCGTCTTCGCTTCACTGTCCGCACTGCGAAGGCCGGCGCACGAGAAGAGCTCCGCGCTTCCATCCCCGGACAGATCGGCCGCGAGGCCCGCGCACGTCTCGCCGAACAAGAGCCAGTCCTCTGGCGGGCACGACCGGGACTCCACGACGTCGCGAGTCCGCCGTGAGATGTGCAGGAAGTCCGGTTCCGTCCACAGGTCGAAGGCCGGGACACGCGAGCTCGCGCGTCCCACGATGACATCGACCGAGGCATCGCCAGCGATGTCGATCGGCGCGAGCCAGCGGTTGCGCCCGCGCAGGTCGTAGGGCCCGGCCGGCTGCCGAGCCTTCATCGTCTCGAATCGTCCGGCGCCGTCGCCGCTCAGAACTCGCGCGCCACCGTATTCCTCCGCGATCCACAGATCGAGTGCGCCGTCCCGGTCGACGTCGATCAGCGCGCACTGCGCGATGAGCCCGTCGCTCCGCGAAGCGAGTCCCGACTCCTCCGTGGCGTCGACGAACCTCTGCTCCTCTTTCGCCCCTGCGCCCAGATTGCGCAATAAAGAGACCCCCGCTCCATTGGCGGCATCGGCGAACGGGTGCGGACGATGATTCCAGACGTCACCCGGTCGAGCCTGATGAACGCCGACCGCGCAATCGAGATCGCCGTCCCGGTCGACGTCTCCCAGCGACACGCTGGTGAACAGCCTCGCGGACTCGCGCGCGCCGCTCTGGCGAGGAACGATCCTGCGCGAAGCGGCCTCGCGCAGCCCGCGATCGGCCATCGCAACAAACCCGAGCGACTGGGGGTTGCGCCGGAACCAGGTGAGCGACTCGCCCGCGACCAAAAGATCCTCCCCGCCATCGCCGTCGAGGTCGCCGAAGGCCGCGGCGCAGGCTGCGTCGAGGACATCGAGCCCCGACGAACGGGAGATGTCCTCGAAGCCGTGGCCTTGATTGCGCAGCACCACGTTCGCAAGTCCCGCCGGGCGGCCGATGAAGAGGTCGAGTCGTCCGTCGCGGTCGAGATCGACAGTGCACAGACACCCCGGGCCGGAGCGATCGATTCCCGTTCTGCGATCGACGGCCGCCATCAAGTCGTCCAGGCCGGCGAGAAGCTCGCTCGGACACCCCTTGAGCCACTCTGCCGTCACATCCTTGAACCCGGCCCCTTCGTACCGGACGCGCCACACCTCGATCGGCTCGATGCCGGCGAGCCGCCCGCCGCGTACCACGAACGCCGCGCGCAGCACCGCCATCGTCCGCGGTGAAGCCGAGGTGAACCGCTGCCATTCGGCGGTGATCTCGAACCCCTCCGGCAGCCGCCTCCAGCGCCGGACATGGACCTGGTGGCGCGATCGACCCGGTATCGCCTCGAGCCAGGACCGAAGAGCCGCGATCGATTCCTTGCCTGCGCCGATTCTCCCTCCCGAGGCTTGGGCGACCTCCACCCGCAGAGAGTCCCGGTCGAGCCGAGTTGCGAAGTCGCGTTTTAGGTCGGTGGCGGTCGTCGTCGCCGACTCCGTACCGAGCATGAAGTCCTCGGCGAGCAACGACGATTCGCCGCGGCTCTCGAGGTCGCGAGCGATGGTCTCGAGAAGTTTGGAGAGCTCGGAAGCGCCGGGCGCCTGTGCCGGCATCTGCGAGCACCACACCACCGTCCACCACCAGAAAATCGTCGACACGAGTTCCTCGATCCCAGAAAAATCCTGGTGCACGATTATGCGTCCCCTGGAGAGCCGCCAACTTTGGCTCATGCCCGCGACGGCCTTCACGCATAATCCGGGTCAAGGCGCCGTTCTTCGCCTTTCCGGAAGGTGCGCCGGATCCGGCAGCGCGCCGCCGCAGCCACCAGGAATCCATGAGCTCGATCGCCATCGACCGGTTTGCTTTCGTGCTGTGGTGGATGACGGCGTTCACAGGAGCCGCCGGCCTGGGCGTGTGGATCGTCAAGCTGTCGCAACCCGCGGTGCCCCGTGGGCTCCCGTCCCCTCCGGAAGTCGAGATCGACCTCGACTCGTTCGTCGCCTGTCCTCCGCTCCCGGGGCCGCCCACTCCCCTGGACCTCGAAGTCGCGATCGAGAAGGGCAGGAACGCCTTCGTCGAGAAGTACGTCCGCCCGTACCAGGAGCTCGCTCTTCAGGGGGGATTCCTCGACTACACCGACGCGGCCGGCGTCACCCGCAGGCTGGGGCCGGAGGTGTACTTCCAGAACCAGCTCTACACGCTGGTCCACTTCCTGATGTACTTCCGCGAGCTTGGATTCGAACCGGACGATCCGCTGGTTCGCGAGCTGCGCGAGTGGCTGCTCTCGAAGCTCGACCAGAGGAGCGGCCGGTGGCTGTGGTCGGAGGAAGGCTGCCTGCAGCCCAAGATGATGGTCGCCCTGTCCCACTTCGGCGAGCGCGAGCTGATCGACCTGGCCTACGAGTGGGCCAGGAGCGCCCTGTTCTTCCGGCGCGAGGATGGCCTGTTCTCGATCATGCAGAGCGGGTTCATCATCCAGACTCTGGGGCCGTCCGACCGCTCGCTGTCGAACCAGCTGGTCTGGGAGCACAAGGACGACCAAGGCGAGCCGGTCAACGCGCCGGACGAGGAGAACAGCGCGAAGTACCTGTATGCGCTGCTGGCTGCCGGACACTCCGCCGACTCCGAGGAGGTGGTCAGGCTCCACACGGCGCTGTCGACGTTTCTTGCGCACACGCCGCTGGCCGTCGGTCACTGGCGCACGCACCACATCGTCGGCCGCTGCTGGCTCGTTCTGTGCCATCAGAAATTCGACCTCCCGCCGACCGACGGCTACGTGATGAGCCTCAAGGCGCTGCGCCAGGCCGGGGAGGGCGAGTGGCGCTACAACTTGATGATGCGCACGGTGCCTCTGTTCCGAGCGCTGATGGTGCGGGTGCTGCTGCTCGCCGGCGAGCGCGGCGAGGAATTGGACTCGATCGTCCACGGACTGGTCGCGGGTCAGGACCCGGACGGCTCGTGGACACTGCCCCACACCTACAAGATGTGGAACATGGATCGACCGCCGAAGGTCGGCTACAAGTACGGAAACTTCGACAGCTCCAACACCTACAAGATCCTGCTCACGCTGCTCGCCTACCGGGATCTTGTGATGAATTCATGAGCGGAATCGGGATCCACCGATGAAAGCGCTCGCCGTACCCCTGATCGCGTTCCTGACCAGCGTCGCTGCGCTGGTTGCCGGACTCTGCCACCAGACCAGGCTCGAACCGGTGGGGGCTCCGATCCCGGAGGACCGGGCGGCCTACCGCAGCACCTGTGCGCAGTGCCATCCGCCGTTTTCCCCGAGGGTGTATCTCAAGACTCAGTGGCGCAAGGTGGTCGAGGAGATGCTGGCGCGCGCCGACCATCGCGGCATCGAGATCGACCAGGAGACCCTTGAGCTCGTCATCGGCTACCTCGAGGAGAACGGCCGGTAGCCCGGCCGCGTGGCGGCCGCAGGTGCCGCAATTCGACGGATCGCAGGCAGTCCCCGGCAAAGCGCCCGTTCTCTCCTGGCGAATGCATATTGTGCGGGAAGTAGCGCCCCGTTGGACAGCGGAGCATCCTGGTCGATGAATAAGCCGCAGATGCTGCACTCGGTGATCCTGGAGGAGACCTACGCACTGGGGCTCGACCATGTGGGCTCCCGATTTCGCGCGGGTCAGACGCTGCGGTTCGAGGCCGGCCAGTGGGCGAATCTTCTGATCGAGTCGGCGGAGACAAATGCACCTGACGCGCGCGCGATCAGTTTCGCGAGCTCGCCAACGTCGCTGCCCAGGTTCGAGGTCTGCGCCCGGCGACGAGGCGGCTCCCTCCTGGTTCCGGCGCTCGAGGGCGCCAGGGCCGGCTCGCCGTTCGCGTTGCAGGGACCGTTCGGTGCCTTCCAGTGGAGCGAAGCGCCCC
>Ga0247727_10020492_pt1 | contig 10100 bp, 11 predicted proteins | sample WisWelCaveWW1625_FD_202498 | JGI IMG/M metagenome (GOLD analysis project Ga0247727, IMG submission 202498) | Biofilm microbial communities from Wishing Well Cave, Virginia, United States - WW16-25 | ecosystem: Environmental > Aquatic > Deep subsurface > Groundwater > Cave microbial mat | place... | reverse complement strand
GCAGATGGCGAATCAGTTCCAGATCCGTGCGGGTGATAATTCGGCCGCGAAGGCGTATTTCCTTCTCCATAATGAGAAGAAGATACGAAACGAAAAATTAAGACGCCAGTCTTTTTTTATAAAAATTTAATTTTTCTTTCAGTCGGTCGGCAGGCCGTTGTCCACCCGTAACTGAGGCATTACAAAAAGTGCAAGTTGCAAGTGTGCAAGTGAGCTGCACTTCTTACTTGCCACTTGCCACTTGCGTACTTGCCACATGTTCAGCCACTCAATTGAAACGGCTCGTAATCACTGTTTTCTTGAATGGCTTTGGCGAGTTTTTGCGCCTGGTTTTTGAAATGCTGGCGAAACTTGCCGACGCTGGCCGTTGCCGGCTGGTCGCGAAAACTGCCGAGATAGCGCTCGTAGCCCTGGAAGAATTTCTTTTGGCCGTCGCGATTAAGATGAACGCCGGCAGTGGCGATTTTTTGAAAATCCGCTGGGGTGAAAACATTTTGGTTGAACAGATGCAGGGCGAGCCGGTCGACCAGGGAATGGCGAAATTCTTCGAGCAGGTCCAACGCCAGGCTGGGCCGGCCGTATTCGCTGGCGTGGTAAAACCCGGCGTACGGATCGAAGCCGATGCCGTCGAGGTGCGATTGCAACTCGTTGCCGACGATGACGTAGCCGAAGGAAAGCACGGCGTTGACGGGATCTTTGGGTGGGCGACGGCTGCGGGTGGTGAATTGCCATGGCGGCAGGAACATGCGGCCAAGCACTTTGAAGTAGGCGGCCGTGGCAGCGCCTTCCAAGCCCAATAAGGAATCGGCGGCGGCAGCGCTTTCGGCTTTGGCGCGGGCGGCTTCGATGGCCGTAACTTCCGCAGCGCAATCAAGCTCGGGGTGGTTGTCACGAAAGTCGCGGATGACGGCGAGGGCGTTGTCCAATTTGCCAATGACGATGGCCTGGCTGAATCGCAGGACGAACTCCGGCTCGAAGCGCCGGCGCCATTGGGCTTCGCGCAGCGGCAGGTTTTTCGGCCACTGCGGGGTGAGCTGGCAGAGCAGTTTGCCGCTTTGGGTGAAGAAGGCGATTTCGATGCCATGCTCGGCCAATTCCCACAGGGCCGGGGTGGTGACTTGGATGTTGCCGTAGATCATGACGTGATCGACGTCGGCGCAGGGCAGCTCTTGCAGCTTGACTTTGCTCTTTTCGATGATGAAGTGATCGCTGCTCTTGCGGAGCACGGCGCCTTGTTCGGTGAGGTATAACGTTGCCATGGGAAACTCCTTTGATGGACGGTTTGCCGGTTGAACCGTTAACTGTTAAACTGTCCAACGGGTCAACCGTTCAACGGTCAACGCGCCAACATCCCCAACAATTCCCGCAGTTCTTTTTTCAGCTCGCTGATGCAATCGTCGCGGCGCAGTTGGTCAAACGAGAGGTCCATCTGCTCGCCGACGCGGCGGAGCTGGCGCAGGCGCTGCCGCGCGCCTGCGATGGTGTATTTGTCTTCGTAGAGCAGGCGTTTGATCAAAAAAATGAGTTTGATGTCGTCGAGATTGTAAGTGCGGTTGCCGGCGCGGTTTTTCTTGGGCCTCAGCTCGGCAAATTCGGTCTCCCAATAGCGCAAGACATAGGCTTTGAGCGAGGTGAGCCGGCCGACTTCGCTGATGGAGTAGTAGAGTTTTTTGATTTTTTGGTCTTTCACGACGCCTGGCCGGTTTTTATTTTTGCCATAATTTAAATGATCGAACGGCAAAGCGCAAGACATTTCTTTAAGACTAAGATCGTAACGCAACATTTATGTTGCATGCATTGTTTCTTCTCAACATTACAGCGTTTTTCATTTGGGTGAACAGGTTTTGTAGTCCCCGCCCCTAAATTTGTGGGCGGCTTTCGAAGCCAGCAATCTTATGAGTTTTGATGATCAAGATCGGTAATCTTTCCTGGATGTCATTGCGAGTGATACATGGCCTAAGGGCCATTCTTTCGGGCAGAAACGTAATTTCATATCAGATCAATTTTCGTTATATTAGTGCTAGACATTGATATCAAATTTTTCAGACAGCCAAGACCGGAATTCGCTTGGTGTTTTCATACCCGTTTGCGAGTGTGGTTCCGATTGCCAGTGGTTTTATCTGTGGTGGCATTATTTATTATGACCCCGTTTGGGAGCTTACGCTCGACCCAGGGCAATCGGGTCTGAAAAATTTGATACCTAATCTTCAATTGATTTAAAAGGAGCAAATTTGCCATGAAAAAGAAAAATCGAAAGCGGCGAAAAGCCGTCAATCTGGATGTTTTAAAACAGATTCGACCCAACGCCGCAGGCATTGATATCGGCGACGAAGAGATCTGGGCTTCTGTCCCTGAAGATCGGGATGAAGAGCCGGTGCGATGTTTTGGTACTTTTACCAGGGATTTGCACGCGCTCGTCCACTGGCTGATCCAGTGCGGCATCGCGACCGTGGCGATGGAATCCACTGGCATTTACTGGATTCCGTTGTTCGAGATTCTGGAAAACAACGGCATTGAAGTCTATCTCATCAATCCCAATCATGTCAAAAATATCGCTGGCAAAAAGGACGATATCGAGGACTGCCAGTGGCTGCGGCAACTACACACCTACGGCCTTCTCAGGGCGTCCTTTGTTCCAGAGAAGGATATCCGCCCCGTGCGCGAGCTGAGCCGCCAGCGCGATATGCTGATCGAGTCTCGCGCCAAACATATCCAGCACATGCAGAAAGCTTTACACAAAATGAACCTGCAACTGGACAACGTCATCACCAGCGTGTGCGGCGGGGCGACTTCACCATCGTTCGGATTAAAAATCATGCCGCCGTCGCCCCGTCCGCACCACGCAATGTTATCGCATCGTCTACCATTGACCACGAACTTTATGTTTTCATTACAATACAATTTTATTTCTTTATGTATTTATTTGGCTCTTTCAAAACCTGCTGAATCCGCTCTTCACAACTTTTTATTGCCAGATCAAGCAATAATTTTACGCGCTCGCCCAAATATTTTAATTCATCTTCTTCAATTTCGTAATCTTGTTCATAGCGCGCAGAAATATAAGCTTTATACAACCGCTTGTAAGCTTGTTTTTGAAATTCGGTATCTTTGGGGAAAATTTGCGCCCCTTCGCTCACAAAGTGAATTAGCTTTTTCATGAGTACGTCGAGATCGTGAGTTTGGCTCCTGTACCGCGAGTAAATCAGTTCTACCATCACGCAAGATGATTCGACGACTTGGTGAAGATTAAATACAGCATGACGAAGACTTTTTTCTTTTTCATTTAAATGGAATTGAAAACCTCTCCAAAACCCTTCTGCTTCTTCTCGCCAGTATTTGAAGTCTTTTTTAACAAGTTCAACGTATTCTTCCGGTTCCAGTTTTCTCATTTCCGCAAGAGAGAACCTGCCTGTATTGTACAATAACTGGCCTTTATCAACGATCTCTTTAAAGAAGTATTGCCCAACTGCCAACTGATCATTTAATTCTTCGGGAGAGACGACCACCGGAGAAAAGATGATTTTTGATACCTTCTTTTTAATAGCGTCTGATTCTAAAATAGCCGTTTTTATATCCAGTTCCAAGTGTGGTTGTTCACTCGTATCGGCAACGAATAGTAAATCGACGTCGCTCTTCCAAGTCCAATTTTTCGTTGTGAGTGACCCGAACAGAATGATCATTTCCGGTTGGAACTTTTCGATAACCATATCTCGAATTAGCTCAAGCCCATCTTTGATTGGCTTGGGTAAATGTTCAAGATTCGCGATTTTTGGATTTTTCCTATCCATGTAAAACAAGCTCAATACTTTTTATTTGTTCTCCAGCCGTCTACCATCTCCCAACATAGGCCTATTTCATATCGTGCCGCTTGCTCATATTCGCTACAAGAAGGATTCTGTCTTTTTTACACCTTTGATTTGGTAATCACTATTTTGATTGAATTTCTGTTCTCAAGCAGAAAGCTTCTTCGCCTTTCTTAATTGCTATTGCATAGAAGGCGCTAGAATCAGAGAAAGATGCTTGGGTGCCCAAAAGAATTTTTTCATATGCTTTTTTCCCTTCCAGTCCATCCACTACGACTCTCCATTTTCCATTCAACTTTGCCGCATAAGCTAAATGTTCGCTATCTGAACTAAAGATTGGAGAATTTTCGGCAATCCCTTCATATATTTTACTTTCGTTTTCGTCTGATACAACCAGCCAACCCTCATCTCCGAACTGAGCTACATAAGCTATACGGCGTGAATCTAAACTGAATTTTAGGCTGCCTTTTACAATCGTTTTATATTCCTTCCCTTCTATATCGTCAACTATTATGAAACATTTATTTCCTCGCTTTGCAATGTAAGCAATCCGTTTTCCATCAGGACTGAAGCATAGTGACGAAACTTCATCATATTCTTTCTGTGCTTTTCCATCCAAAACTACTCGCCATTTACCGCTGCTATCTTGAGCTGAATATGCCATTCTGCTGCCAATAGGGCCGAAAACGATCTCAGAAACTTCAGCGTATCCAACCTTTTCTATACCGTTTATAATTACCATTATCTGGTCTCCACGTCTTGCACTATAAGCCATGTTATTACCATCGGGGCTAAATACGATATTATCGATACGACCATCGTATCTTGTACCTTCTGTTCCATCCAAAACAACGAACCACTCTTTGCTACTCATTAGCATGACGAGGTAAGCTATATGTTTGCTATCAGGACTAAAAGTAATATCGCCTACTATTGAGTTTTTGTATTCTTTTCCTTGCTTTTCATCCACCACAAGTGATAGAAAATACTCTTTGATGGTATAATCTACACGAACTGCCACATAAGCTAAGTGTTTGCTATCTGGGCTGAAGGTCGGCTGACCGATTCTATCATAATTCTTTCCTTCTCCTATTATATCATTGCGAATGATACGCCAACCAGAATCTGATATTTTTGCTCCATAAGCTACATGCCTACTATCTGGACTAAAAACGGGACTATCTACGTCTACTTTTGCATAAGTCATTTGTACAGTTCCATCAACCACCACCACCCATTTTTCTATATACTTACTGCTACTTCTATTTCTACCATTTATGCTTTCAAATTCAGCAGTTACACTCGATTCTATCAATGCTGAAAAGGCTATCCGTTGACCATTTGGGCTTACAACAAGCTTTTCCCCTTTAGTAGAAGGTTCTTGAAATAGCTCAAACGGAGATTCTTTTTGAATTAATTTGATTTTTTTAAGCTTTTCTTGAGCAACTGAGCTATGGTTAAATGTGCTCATAAAAAGCAAAGACACGAATACAGCCGATCTAATTTTCATTGCAGTGCTCCTTCCTATTTTTTCAAATATGGCGCAAGAGCTTTTTCCCGAACATCTTGCGCGACATAGATTTCACTAATTCCATAAGCATAATTCAACACAGTCTCAAAAATGGTTTTTCGTTGCTCTACATTTACGATTTGAAAGGACATTCCGGTGACGACTATCTTTTCAGAAACATTATCCTGCTCTTTTACATTTTGTCGTCTGCCAAATAATGCCGTGCCTGTAAAATAAGCATCCGCACGGACTAACGCGGCGATTGCGGCATCATCATTCTTTCTCTCAGATTTGGTTTGCGCGGAATCAGGTTGGTTAGCCCAATCTACAAAGTCTTTCGCGACTGCGGTTTGGACTTCGGCGCGACTAACGACTTCCCATTTCAGCTTGCGAAGTTCTATTGCCAGTGCATCTTCCAAGAGTTTCACGGAGTGTTCTTCAGGGCCGGACATAAAAACAACAACGCGCTTAACAGTTTTGAAAGCATTCGCATCAAGTACAGATACGGACATTTCGTTTTCTTTATCATCGCGATTTTGTGCTTGGACAGTAGTAATATACGTGATACCAATAACCAAGCAACACACGATCAAGGTATGAACGAAATTCTTGAAATAAGTAATCATCAGTTATCTCCTTACATACGATCACAACCATGTTTGGCACTTCATACATGCCATTTATTTTTCGTTGTTAATCATTTTTTCAAGAGTTCTCAAAGCGTTTACTATCAGTGTATCCATTTGTTCTTTTGGAAACGCCAATAATAATCCATATTATTTCTGAAGAGCCAATTGGGAGTTATATTTATGCGATAAAGTTGGTTCCTAAACTTTAGTTCATTCTGGAGTTTATTTTGTTCAAATAATTGATTCCGAGTACCAGACAAAAAGAAGTAGGCCTTTTCAAAATGCGAATAAGTACCTATACCCACCATCCGAGCTGTAATATCCGCTGTTGTTGCATAAGCTTTCATAGCCTCGACATTTCCCCCCGTACGCATTAATCCAACAATTGCCCATGTCATTTTGTTAACCCCATAAACCCATCCATTAATTTCGTCGACAGTTAATGTCGCACCTCTTTCATTATACCTGGTAAAAAGTGATAGATAAGATTTGGTTATGTCTCCTGCGCCTGGAAGTAATTTGTTTACAAGAATTTGGATACCTGTTCCCACCGTATTTGAGGACAACGAATTTGGGGTTCTTTGCTCATAGTAATCTTGGGCTAATGCGCCTGATAACCTAACAAAATCTAATCCAGTTTTTGCATGCTCAGCCCAGCTATAATGACGATATTTAAAACCAAACAATGTAGCATCAAGGAATGGACTTACATCCTTGACAGTTTTATAGTACTTTCTAAGTATTGAAGGAACATCGACTGTAGAATTTTTTATACTATTGATTGATCTATCTAAAAATCGCTTTTCTATTATGATCCGACTTACAGGGTTGTTATTGGTGGTTGATTGTGACATTTCTGTCAAGTGAGATTGTCTTTCCATAATTTGAATGCGAGTATCCATCAATTGCCGCTGCATATCCATTTGGCGCATTTGGTTTTTATAAAGAACGTCACCATAGCGATTATTGCTCAAAATATTATTGCGCAGTTGTTGGTCCAAGAGCTTCATGCGCATATCCATCATCTTCATTTGCGTGTCCGCCAAGCGCATTTGATTTTTGAACAGGAGATCGCGGTAACGATCATTGTTGAGCGGACTTTTCACCGATTGCATTTCAAAAAGACGCATCTGGTTTTTGAAAAGGATATCGCGGTTACGATCATTGTTCAGCAAACTTCTGACAGTTTGCAGTTGCATAAGACGCATTTGGTTTTTGAACAATAAATCGTAAGGATTATTTCTACTCTGCGCTTTAATTCCGGCATTGGGAAGTATCAAAAACAGCAGTGCTATAAAAATATTTATGCTGCACGATGCATTGGAGTGCGTTCTCATGACTGGTACCTCTCATAGTTTAATACCAAAAATCTTGAACCGAATAGGTAGGTTGAACTCAAATACAGAACCTGTACCGAAACCTTTAAGTGAAATATGTTCAAAACCAATAAATATCCAACTGAATGCAGAAGGTGTTTTTGCACTTACCCCGTAACGAGCCACTTGATATGCTTTTTCAATGTCCGCTCCCACCCAATTATACTCAACCTCCAAATTGATCGAGTGATCATACTTATTGATAAATCCGATTCCAGCATTTACAAAGCCGCTATTATCTGGTTTATAAGAAATGTCTTCAATTGTTCGAGAAAAACGAATAATATATCCTGTATTGGCGAAAAATAAATTCTTAGACGATATTTTCTTACTAAAGCCCATGCCAAAGTGCAGCAGCGTAAAGCCATTGCCCATTGGAAATTCTCCTTTAAAAGAATTACTAAATCGACTTTCACCTGTTGGAAAGATGAGATCAGTTTGAACAGACAGATTTTTACGAGAACTTTGTTGTTGTATGATGTTCCATAAGAAAGTCGTATGTAGATCGCCAAGACCCCAATTGGTTTCAAAGTCTGTTTTACCCAATAAGCGACCTACTCTCCCGCAATCACGACATGGCACTAATCCGAATTTAAAGGAATACGGTAACTGAAATCGCAGCGAAGTTTTGCCTGAAATAGGATAATATCCTCGCAAGGCCATTCCAATTTCCCCTAATTCATCATCAATTATTGTCATAAGTACTTGTGAATAAGATCGAGTATTAAAAGATGATTTTAAATCAAATTCTAAATTGATATAGCCTTGCTTGCGACTTTTCCTAAATTCGTTTTCTCCAGCAGACTTAAAAGTCTGTGCATTCGTGATACTGCACATAATGAATGAAATGTAAAGACATGCCCGAAACAACATCAGATTGCCTTTCATGATCCCACCTCTCCTTACTTGTGTGTTAGAAACGAAAGACTACACTTACTAAAACTTGTGATTCATACTCAAATAATCGATGCCATCACGCCTCACTGTGTTATTCTCTGTAGAGATGCTGATCGTTCGGCTCGCGCACCGTACTTCACTTCCCTGAGAACCGCGAACCCTTGTCCAAATTTAAATCCGAACTTTTATTTTTGCAACGAACTTCTGTCGATCTCAAATGCGATAACACCGACATCACCGGCAAGACAGGTATGAAGATCTTGCGGGCGATCATTGCCGGTGAGCGCCATCCGAAAGTTCTGGCCGGCTACCGCGACCCGAATTGCAAGAACAGTTATGAGACGATTGAAAAGTCTCTCGAAGGGTTTTACCATGACGAACAGGTTTTTAGCCTTAAACAGGCCATCGACCTGTTTGATTACCACGGCCAACTGATCCGGGAATGTGATCGCAAGATCGAAGAATACTTGAAAAAAATACCGGCGAAGGTCAATCCCGATGAAAAGCCTCTCAAGCCGTCGGTGAAAACGAATAGTCACTGCAAAAATACGCCGGCATTCGATCTCCGAAGCCATCTCTATCGTCTGTGTGGTGTTGACCGGACCGCTATTGACGGCCTCAACGCGAGCACGGTTTTTACCATTCTCTCCGAGACGGGTGTTGATACGAGCCCTTGGCAGACAGACAAGCATTTCAGCTCCTGGCTTTGTTTGTGTCCGAATAATAGAATCTCCGGGGGAAAAGTTTTGAGCACCAGAACCCGAAAGACCAAAAGTCGAGCCAACAAAGCCTTGCGTCAGGCCGCCCACAGTCTACACCGAAGCCCAAGTTACTTGGGAGCATATTTTCGGAGAATGCGAATCAGACTCGGACCAGCCCAAGCGATCACTGCCACCGCCCGCAAGCTGGCATGCATCATTTATCTTATGCTCAAAGAACAAAAGGAATATATCGATTTTGGCGAAGATTACTATCTCAAAAAAAATCGAGAACGCGAAATCAAAAAATTGAATAAAAAGGCCAATGCTCTGGGATTTTATATCACCCCAGTTGTTTCGCCCAAAAAGTAAAGCTTCAATCCATAACACAAGAGGCATTTTTTGAAAACTAAAAATCAATGACTTAAACAACCGTTTCTTGGGAGCGTTTCTCAGCGAAGCAATCTTCTAACGCTCATAGGATTGCTTCGTCGCTTCGCTCCTCGCAATGACATATTACCGAACTTGAATGTCAAAATTCATTAGGTTACAACAATGCCCCACAAGGGGGCAGGACTACGAATCCTGCGCACACATTTGAAAAATGCTATAAGATTTGGCTATAAAAGAATTTCCCGCGGATTGAAGAATCCCGCTGACTGCGTCCGCAGGATGAAATGGTTTTATCCGCGGGATTCCTCAAGCTGTGGGTGGAATTTAAAACTGCCCAAGAAGTTTCAATACATTTTTCTTCAGTTCTTGGGCGTCAATCTTTTCGTCGCTTTCTCAATCGCGATTTTTTCCGCTTCCCCGCGCGTGGCGGCTTCGGCGCGGGAAATCGTGGCGTCGGGGTCGACATTCGTCACATGGCAATAGAACTGCTCGCCGATTTTGTAGGAGGTGACATTGACCTTTCGGCCATTGATTTCCTGCAAGACCGTGCGATAATCCTCGGCGCGCATGATTACGCCCCTTTCTCAACCGGCGCGTTGACGAGATTGCCCCACTCGGTCCACGAGCCGTCGTAGTTGACGACGTTCGGATAGCCGAGCAGGTATTTCAAGACAAACCACGTGTGGCTCGAGCGCTCGCCGATGCGGCAATAGGCGATCACGTTCTTATCCGCAGTAACGCCCTGGCCGGAATAAAGCGCGGCCAGCTCGTCGGCGCTTTTGAACGTGCCGTCT
>Ga0247727_10020491_pt1 | contig 10100 bp, 9 predicted proteins | sample WisWelCaveWW1625_FD_202498 | JGI IMG/M metagenome (GOLD analysis project Ga0247727, IMG submission 202498) | Biofilm microbial communities from Wishing Well Cave, Virginia, United States - WW16-25 | ecosystem: Environmental > Aquatic > Deep subsurface > Groundwater > Cave microbial mat | place... | reverse complement strand
TATAATATGCCATAGTTTTGGTCTCCGAAGCTTGAGTTTTGAGTGGTGTTGTTTAGGCTATCTAAGTTACTGAAAATACTAATCAGGCTCAAGCATTTTTTAACTTAACCGGACAGCAGTGAATCGGCCCCGAGACGCGGCGAATATCGAGGATCGGTTTGACATTGGGTTGAAATGAGCTGATTTTATCACTATCTGATGCGAGAACAAAACCGGCAGCACTCAAAAACAGACAACCAATTGTAACAAAAAGTTTTTTCAACATTCCCTTCTCCGCGGTTTGGTTACAGGAGTGACAAACTTAAGTTTGTCACATGAGCTTATCGATCTTGAAAATGCCGCAGCCACGCTGTAGCACAATACTGACAAACTAAAGTTTGTCACTCCGTTTAGAGGCCGAGCCAGTACGAGGCTTTGATCAGGAAAATATTATCCGTATCAGTTGACAGCAAGCGATCGAAAGAGCGCCGGAAACGGAACTCGCCGTTTTCCTCGAAATCCGAGCGGCTTTGCGTCCACACGAAATAGAGCGTGGAGCCCGGCGAATATTCCCAGCGCAGCACGGCGTTGCCGCGCAGGGATTTGAAATTGAAATCGCTCACGGCGACGCCGTTATATTTTTCGAATTCGTAACTCTTGGGGCGCACCAACGATTTCACGTTGTGATAATCGCCCGCGGAGACGAGCGGCTGCGCATAAAGCTGCAAACTCAAGCGCGGGGTGAACGTCCAATTCAAGCGCATGCTGGCGGAAAGCTCGGTTTGATTCAACTCCGCGAAGGCGTAGCGCTTGCCAAAAGTTGCGGTCGCTGCCGGATCATCCACTTCGGTCACATATTGCGCGTCTTCGATATTCCACAACAAAAACGGATTCAATTGTACGGAAACATTCGCCGCAGGTTTCCATTCCACCGAAAGATCAACCGAGCGATCCCAATTGCCGGCGCCGCGCGAATAACCGAACGAGCCGAGTCCGAACACCCAAGTTTTGCGGTTGTCGGAATTAAGGAAGAATCCAATTTCGTAACCGGGCTGATTGATCGTGAGCGGGCCGCCGCGCGTGCGGCGATTGTTGACGGTTTCGGGATTATACGCGAGAAAATAATTGAAGGAATAATAATTGATCAACTCAAAAAAGCCGCTGTGCCAAACGCCGGTCCAAACGCTGTTGCCGTCAAAATCAAAGCTCTGAAAGACGGCATTATTCAGTTGCGCATAGCGCGTGATTTTGCCGGGCTTCGTCCATTTGTAGCCGCCCGCCACGTGCGCATTGATTACGTCGCCGCGAAAGAGAAAGCCCATGTCATTCGTATCGAACCGTGGGTCGACAAATCCGATCGCCGAATTGAAAATGATGTTGCCCTTTTGTTTGTTAATCGCAAAGCGTCCGCCATAGCCGGTGAATGAAGTCGCCGATTCATCGACGCTAAAATTTTTCGCATCGGGGCGCTGCAAATAATGCCGCGAGCTGCGCTGCAAAGCCGTTATGCGCGTTTCATTGCCGGTGATGCGGCTCATGCCCGTCCAACCGGTGACCACCCATTTTTTATCCTTGTCGAGAAACGTCCAGCCATCAACGCCGAGCGCCAGCGCGTTGCCGTTGATTTGATCGCGCAAACGATTGTCATCAAATCGCCGCGCCGCCAGCGTCGAGATGACGCCCAGCCCCTGCCGGCCTTCGTGAATTTCTTTTTGCGCGCGGAAGACGCCGTAATAAGTCAACGGTTCCGCTTCCGTGCTGAAGCGATGAAAGGAGGTGTCGATCTCGGCCATTTCACGCGCGGTCACGGCGTGTAACATGCCGGCATTCCAGTTCTTGCCGATTTTTCCCGACAGTTTGGCGGCGCCGAGAATGCTGGTGCCCAGCGGCACATCTTCAAAACGGCGCTCGGTGAAGCTCTGATCGGACCTCACGCCAACGAGGCTGAGATCGGCCTGCGGCGCGCGACCGATGCGGCGGCTGTAGAAAAAATTTGGATTGGGAAAATTGAAACTCCAATTGCTGTTCGCGCCGCCGTTGCCAAAACGAAACGTGCTGGCGCCTTCGATAAAGAACGGCCGCTTCTCTTGAAAAAAAGTTTCCACGTCGCTGAGATTGACTACCGCCGGATCGACTTCGACTTGCCCAAAATCCGGATTGACGGTGGCATCCAACGTGAGATTGCTGCCGAGTCCGATTTTGAAATCCGCGCCAAGATCAGGCAGATAACGCGAGCCGTCATTAAAAGGGTTGCCGGGCGCCTGCTGAAGATATTCCGCTTTCGTCGTGGTGTACGGCAAGATTTCCATGCGCCGCGGCGGCGAGATTTTTTCGATGCCGATCAAATCGGCAAAGCGCGAGACGAAGCCGCTGCTGTTCTTCGGGCGAAACACGAGAAAGTCGGATTCGTTTTTGCGCGCAATGTCGCGGCGGAAATTGACGCCCCACGTGTACGAATCTTTTTTCTGGAACCGCAGTTGCGAATAGGGAATGCGCATCTCCGCGGTCCAGCCGTGGTCGTCAATATTGACTTTCGCCTCCCACACGCCGTCCCACGAATCGTCATCCCATTCGTCGTTGTACAAAACGCCGTCGTACAGTGTGCCCGCGGCATTCACGGAAAAATAATAACCGCTGCGGCGATCATAATACGAATCGATGTAGACGCCGAATTGATCCGCGGTCAAAAACGCATCACGACGGCCGAGACGCGCGATGATCGAATCCGGCGCGGAATCGAACATGCGGGCGCCGACATAAACTGCCTCATCATCATAAGCGAGGTGCACGACGGTTTTCTCCGTCGGTTGCGCGCCTTCATGCGGATCGCGCTGGGTGAATTGCGAAAAGCCGGAGCCGTTTTGCCAAACGGGCTCCGAAAGCGTGCCGTCAATGGTAATCGGCTCGGCAAGGCGAATCGCATCGATTTTAATTTTAATGGAAACGGTGTCTTTTGCTCCCGCCAATGCCAAAGTCGCGGACGCAATGAGGATCGTCACGAGCGTTCTCATGGGAAACTCCAATGTTACTTATGGTTCAACGAAAGTTTTTGTTAGCCCCGCGCGTGACCGGAATATTGGACAGTGAGAAGAGGGAAAAGGTTGCCAGTAAAGTCTAAAAGCTTTTTCAGTAAAAATCTAAAAGCTTTTGAACACGGATGCCGCGGATGACACGGATTTTCGCGGATTTTTATTTTTTTGCTTTATCCGCATCAATCCGCCCAATCCGTGATCCGCATTCAAAAAAAATGGTAAAGAATCTTTTAGAGTTTCATTCTCTATTTGGGCACTTTAGTTTCTAAATCCGTGGGCCGCTTTTCATCCGTGGGTTACTTATTTCTTATTTTTACTCGAACTTTGCAGCGCCGCATTCATCTCCCTCACATAATCCGCATCGACGCCGTGAATGCGCAATTGCACGAGCTGAGCGATGGAAAGATTTTTGTAGCCCAGTTCCGACATTTCTTTAATGAACGCGGGCGTGACGCCGTGAATCACCATTTGCACGAGTTGGTCAATCGACAGCTTGCTGTATCCCGCCGCTTGCAGTTCATTCACGAAAGCCGTGCCGACATCGCTGATGGCGAGATGAAAAATCTGGTCGATGGCGATTCTATTGTAACCCAGCGCTTTCATGTTTTTGCTGAAATCCGGATTGACCACAAACTTGAAATCGCCGGAGCCGCGATCATTGCGGAATTCGCCTTTAAAAGTGAACGTACCGGCTTCGCGTTGCAGCTCGAATTCAGTTCCGGCGGCGCCTTTCATCGCCGATTCGAGTCCTTTAAATTCTTTGCGTAAAATATCCTCGCTGAAACTCATATCCCAACGGCCCTCTTCTGAGCGCATGGATGATTTGAGTGACAGGCTCATTTTGGAAAATCCGACTTCGCCCTTCCAGCGGCCGTCGATGACGTCTTGGGCGACAACGGTAGAAGCGATTAGAAAGACGAGAAGCAACGCTCTATTAAACGTTTTCATAAAAAGACCTTTCCCACGGATGAAAAGCTGCCCACGGATAAAAACAGTTTTATTATTTTCTTAAAATCAGTGTGCCGCTTTTTATCCGTGGGTCAAATGCTTTGCGTAGTGGCTGGAAATTACTCTTTAAAAAACCTCGCATCAAAGCCGTGAATTTTCATTTGAATCGCTTTTTCCGGCGACAAATTTTTCAAGCCGACTTCTTTCAGTTCTTTGACAAAATCCGCATCGACGCCTTGAATGCGCATTTGCAGCAACTGGTCGGTGGTGAGCTTATCGAAGCCGACCGCCTTCATTTCTTTCACGTAATCCGCATCGACGCCTTGAATGCGCAATTGCAGCAGATCGTTGGTCGTGAGATCGGCGAAACCGGCGGCTTTCATTTCTTTCGCGTAATCGGCGTCAACACCCTGAATGCGCAATTGCAGCAGCTCGTCAATCGCAAGCTCGCCGAAACCCGCGACTTTCATCTCGCGCGCGTAATCGGCATCGACACCCTGAATGCGCAACTGCAAAAGCTCATTGATCGAGAGATTGCCAAACGTCGCTTTCATTTCTTTCGCATAATCGGCATCCATACCGTGAATGCGCATTTGCAGCAGTTCCTCCGTCGAGAGTTCGCCAAAACCGGCGTCGTGCATTTCTTTCGCATAATCTGCATCAACGCCATGAATGCGCATTTGCAGCAGTTCGTTAACGCCGAGATCGCCAAAGCCCGCGGCTTTCATTTCCTTCGCGTATTCGGCGTCAACGCCTTGAATGCGGAGTTGCAATAACTCGTTGAGCGAAAGGTCGCCGTAGGCCGATTTCATTTCTTTGGCATAATCCGCATCGACGCCGTGAATGCGCATTTGAATCAGTTCATCAATGGCGAGATTGCCGAAACCCGCAGCTTTCATCGCCTTGATATATTCGGCGTCGACACCGTGAATGCGCATTTGCAGCAGTTGCTCGATCGTAAGTTGGTCGTATCCGGCTTTCTTGACGTCCTGCACGTATTCGTCATCGACGCCGCCGCTGACGCGACTGACGATATCATTGATCTTCCATTCATCATAACCGGAATCGCGCAATTTTTTGGCGAGAACGTTGCCCAATTTTTCCGCGGTTGCGCCGACGAGATGTTCGCCGGGTATATTCTCAATGCCGAGCGAGTGCAGCGCGCTCACCAAATTCTCACCGACGAGATTGGCGCCGTCTTGCACGAGCCGGTCAAGCCGCAGTCCCACGCCGGAATCGTGCTTCTTCTCATCGCAATCACCGGTTGACGTTGATGCTGTTGTCGTTGGTGTTTCATCTGACGGCCACGGCGAAATCACCATCGGATCATTTGTGGCGTTCCCCGCGGAAAGCCCGAAACTAAATTTGGGATCACTGTACTGGAATTGTCCGTTGGACAAAGCGAGCTTGTCAATCGATTTCGCCGGAGCTTTTTCAAAACGCGCCCACGGGCTGATCGCCGCCAGAGGCAACACGACGCACGCCACGGCCGCACCAAGAAAAAGTTCGCCGGTTGGCGTGAGCGCGCGACGCCGCAAATTAGGGTTAAGAATCGCGCGCAAACGGCTTTCGATTTGCGAGCATTGCGCCATCGCCACTGCCGCCGAAGGCGAATATTTTGCAAACCGCAACGCGCGCAGAATTTCCAAAATATGATTGGCGTAATCCGAAGCTTTCGCGCCGCTGTTCAACACCGCGTCATCACAGGCTTGCTCGCGTTCGAGGCGGAGTTGGCGCGCGGCAATCCAAGCGAGCGGATTGAACCAGTAAAGCGCGCAGGCGATTTGCGCCACAAATTGCGCGAGCAAATCGCCGCGTTTCACGTGCGCCAATTCGTGCATCAACACGACGCGACGGCGCTCCGTTGACCACGTGTCGGCATCATGCGGCAAAAGGATGGCCGGTCGGAACAGGCCCCACGTCATCGGCGCCATCGCGTTTTCGGCGCGCAATAATTGCACCGGTTTTTTTAAACCCAATTCCGCGCTCAAACTTTCGGAGAGATCATACCACGCGTCGTCAAAAATTTCTTCGGCGCGCCGCGACAGCAATTTAACGCTCACCCACCCCAACAACCATCGCGTCGCCACAATCAGCACACCGCCAAACCATACAGCGAAAATCCACGTCGACCATGACCACGCGGGCAGGACGTTACTCCATTTTGCTTCGCGCTGCGGCGTTGGAACCGGTGCGGCATAATTCGTGGAAATCGTCCACGTATTGTCGTCGCGGCTTTCGGCCTGATAAATTTTTTGTGATTTTGATTTCGGCAGGCGAAACTCCGGCGCGGGCAGTCGCTGCAAACTTTCCGCTGAGGGCAAAATTTGCGGCACCAGCGGCACGTTCCATTGCGGGATAATAAAGGAGAGTAGCGGCAGCGTCAATACGCCGATCAACGCCAAGCTCCAAACGAGATGCCGCGTGGCCGCCGCGGCGCGGCGCAGCAACAAACTCAACAGCATCGTTGCCGACAAAAGAATCGTCCCTTTTAAAGCCGCATCGAAAAGAGTGGCGAGTAATGGAGTTTGGTCTGCCATTCCAATCGCGTCGAATAGAGAACGCATGTTATCTCCCTTCTTTTTTAGCCTGTGCGATCAACTGCGAGAGTCGATCCAATTCATCTTCGGAAAGTTTTGTTTTCGACAAATCCAACAAAGCGGCGACGGCTTGCTCGGTTGAGCCTTCAAAAAAAGTTTCGACCAAATGTTTCAGCGCCGAACGCTGGGCTTTGTCGTGCGCCAGCGTCGGTTTATAAATGTAGCGCGGGCCGTCCAGTTCGTGTTCGAGATGTCCTTTCTCTTCCAGCAACCGCAGCATCGCCCGCACCGCGGAATAACCGGGCGGATCCGGCAATCGTTCCATCACCTCGACCGCGGTCGCCCGCCCGAGCTGGTAGATCACATCCATAATCTGGCGCTCGCGGCGGCTTAAATTCAAATGCGGTGTTTTCGTGATCATCATGGCCTTTTAATAGACTGTTGTATACGGCAGAAGGTTGCAAAAAGATGCTAAAAAAATAGCATGATGCTAAAAATATAACACATCGGAAGGATAATGTCAAGGGAAAAGTGCTAAATTTTTAGCATCAGGAAAAACTTTAGTTCAACTCCCGACACTGTGCCGTATAAAACAATAAGGAAAGGAAATATGGGAGGAATGGTGCGGCAAAAAGGATAATCTGAATTTTGTTGTTCAATCGTCCTTTCGTCCCTTGTGCGGCAGGTCTTTGGCGGCGCGTTTCCAAAACTTGCGCAGATCGTCGAGCAGATCATCTCCGCTGTCCTCCTCTTTCTCCGATTCCAGCCCGCGCCCCTCAAAAAAAGATTTGACGCGGCCGATCGCGGCGTTGGTGATGTTCATGCGTTCGACGAGCTTCTCGACCTCGCCGGTCTTCCAGTAATCCGAATCAAAAATGCGCGCATCCGCCTCGAACGAGCGGCAGAGCTCCAGCCACTGATAGCTCGCCATCTTGCCTTTGTTATCGAACACGAGATTCACCGGCTCGCATTCCGGATGGATATTCAGCAAAACGCCTTCGACGTGCAGCGGCGGCATATCGGGAACTTTGAAGGTCTCCGGCTTGATGCGTTTGACTTTCCAACCGGCCTCTTTCGCCAACGCTCTGACTTCCTTGAGCAACTCCGCCAACAGCTTTGGCGATTTCAACTCAGCGGTGTAATTCAAGGTGATGCCCATATTTTCCTTTCATGGTGTGATGTCATCATGACGATCCGGAACAATCTTTCCGGCGACGTTTAATTCGCGCCGCGGAGAGTTCTTTCAACTCTGCGGCATGATTTACATTAGACCGGAAAACTTCGAAAGTCAAATAAAATTTTATGTCGCCTTTGAGAATAAAAATTAGTACATTAAAAATGGAAATCATGAAATTCTTAGTCCGGAGTTGATCGATGTCTGAAAATTGAACGCGCCTTGGTTCCGGGCTGATAAATTGATCATATTATCGCGAAGACCACTTCCAATTCGTAAATTGATCGCAGTGAAAAAATGGAGCGTCACGATGAATGCCTACCAAAACATTATTACAATTGAGTCTGGCAAACGGGGCGGCAAGCCTTGTGTTCGAGGCATGCGTATCACGGTCGGTGATGTCCTTGGCTGGCTGGCCGCCGGCATGACTCATGAGGAAATTTTAACTGATTTCCCTGAGTTAACTGAAACCGACATCCGCGCTTGTTTGGCCTTCGCTGCCCATCGGGAAACGAAAGCGAAGGTGTTGGCGTAACATGAAACTGCTTTTTGATCAAAATCTCAGCTACCGGCTTTGCGCCAAACTGCAAGACATTTTTCCCGATTCATCTCAGGTTCGCTTGCTTGGCTTGGATCGAAGGCATGACGACGAGATTTGGCAATACGCGCGTCAACATGATTTTGTCATCGTTACTCAGGATTCCGATTTCCACGATTTAAGCGCTTTGCATGGTTCCCCTCCAAAGATCCTTTGGCTACGATGTGGCAACCAATCTACAACCTCCATCGAACGATTGATTCGAGATTACGCAGTAGAAATTTACGAATTTATAAATGATGAAAATTTGTCGTGTTTAGAACTATATTGAGCAACGCCAACGAAATCCATTCGTCTAAAAAAAAATCACAAATTGGGTGGCCTGTCCCGCTTGGCTGTCGAGAGAAAATTCAAACTTATGCTGGCTGAGAATTTCCTGAATCATCGTGAGGCCAATCCCCTGTCCGTTTTCTTTGGTGCTGAAAAAAGGCGTGAACAAATGCGCGCGAACTTCCAGTGTGAGACCGGCGCCGGTGTCCTCAATGATCACCAAATTCCGTCCTCCCTTCTTGCCCATTCGCACAGTGATGACGCCGTTTTCGCCAATCGCCTCCAGCGCGTTTTTACAAATGTTGATAAAAACCTGTTCCATTTGATTTTTGTCCAGTAGAATCGGCTCCAGCGGCGCTTCGATTTCCCATTTCCAGACAATGTTTCGTTTCCGGCTTTCGGCGCTCATGAGCAACGCAATGTTGCACAACAATTCGTGCAAATCGCAAGGTTGGCGCTGTGGCAAGGGCAATCGAACCACATCGGCAAAGCTGCGCATAAACGCATTCAAATGCTCGGTGCGGGCAATAGCGACTTGCAGCGCCGTTTCATAATCTTGCCGATCATCGTCGCGGAGTTGGGTTTTGTAATTTAAAAAAGAGTGCAACAGCGAATTGACCGCGCCAATCGAGTTGTTCACTTCGTGCGACATCATTCGAATCAATTTTTCATACGCCGCTTTTTCGGAGCGCCGCAATTCTTCCGTTAATTCTTCCAGCAAAATAAAACTGCGCGCGAAGCCGCGATCCAGATACTGCGATTTCCGGCATTTCACCCGCCGCCGGCCTTGAAACGGAACCACCTGTGATTCCCCGATTTTGAGCTGGTTTAAAACTTCGGTCAATGGCGTGTGCAATTCCGCGAGTTTTTTGCCGGTTAAATTCTCCGGCGCGGCTTGCAGCATCAGCGCGGCGCTCGGATTCACCAGCAGAATTTTCTCGTCAAAATCAAACGTGATGATTCCCGACGGCGAGGCGGCTAGAATTTTGTCCATGAAATAATGCTGCTCCTGCACGCGCGTGCGCTCTTCGCGAAGCTGATCGATCATCCGATTATAAACGGAAATGAGCTTGTCCATTTCCGGCTGGCCGACTTCGCTAAATTTGGAGGTGAAATCCTTGTCCTTGATAAACTCAACGCCGGTCATCACCAGATCAAGAGGCTGAAAGAGCGAGCGAAAAAGCTTGAGGGCGAGAATAAATGAGATGACAAAAAACGCTTCGACGGCTAAGAGCCAAATGCGGTCTTTCCACAGCAAAAAAATGGCAACGGCAACAAAGGCCAGATGAATGAACAGCAAATAGAGAATGAATTTTTGGCGCAAGCGCAAAGGCAAAAATTTAACCATGCCGACAATATACGAAAAGAACTCTTGCCGGGCAAGTGCAAGAATAATTTCATCATGCCGGCGCTGTAAACTTCTTCCCTGGCGCAAACGGATTGAATCCCCAAAAATAAAACAAGAGATAACAGGTGGGTTGAATGATGGGCAAGGCATGAGCTTGCGCAAAACCGCGTTCCGTCACAAAATAGGGCAAGCCTGCCGACGACGAATCGCT
>Ga0247727_10020490_pt1 | contig 10102 bp, 10 predicted proteins | sample WisWelCaveWW1625_FD_202498 | JGI IMG/M metagenome (GOLD analysis project Ga0247727, IMG submission 202498) | Biofilm microbial communities from Wishing Well Cave, Virginia, United States - WW16-25 | ecosystem: Environmental > Aquatic > Deep subsurface > Groundwater > Cave microbial mat | place... | reverse complement strand
CGCTATGGCGGCGACGTAATTTTGACATTCGATTTCCTCCGCAGGTAGGTGATTGTACTCGTTTTTCCACCTTAACCTGTGGTCTGGTTTTCGGGGTCAATTATATATATCTAAATTCAAGTTTTTGTAACGCGCGTGTTTGTACCTCTCTCGTCTCATCCATACTAGCGTCACCTCATCCGCGTATTCCAAAATCGCGGCGCGTCAATTACGCGGCAATTTTACGCGTGCGCTTACGTTGCGGTTGCGAAGGCATCGCCTCAATGATCGCGCGCAGGGCGCGGTTCACCGCTTCAGGCGTTGTGAATACGCGCGAGACATCGGGATCAAGAACAACTGTTACCACCATGTCAGATTTCATGTACGGCGCGAATCGGTTTGGTTTTGCCTTGCTATAATCAAACCGATACTCTGGCAACATGTCGTCGTCATTCTTGCTGTGGGTTTTGGTTTTTAACATTTTCTTCATAGTACTGTTTTTGCTTCCTCAAAGGCAATCCCATGCTTTCTTGAATTTTGTGCCGCCTTTTTTCGATCCCATTCAACAAATGTGCTCATCTCATTGTACCTTTGAGAGTTGTTGATACGCGCGCCCTTTGGCAAGCCGTATCCAATGTTCGAGCGTCAAGTAGCTCTCAACTTCCAATTCTTCCACACTTGAAAGTTTGCCCTCTTTGTTGCGCGCAAGCAGTTCGCTCACGCGCGCTTGCAGCATATCCGAAGGTCTCAAATCGAGAATTGTTTGTGGTGCTGAATTGCGCGCCAGAGTTTCGATAATTTCGCGATCATCTATCATGCTACACCTCCCGCCTTCCCTCCAACGCCCGCGTCAATGTCACCTCATCCGCGTATTCCAAATCGCCGCCGACGGGCAAGCCGCGCGCAAGGCGCGTCATGCGAATTCCGAGGGGCTTGATCAGTCGTTCAATATACATTGCTGTTGCTTCGCCTTCCAAGTTTGGATTCGTCGCGAGCAGCACTTCGGTCACGCGTCCATCGCGCAAACGTTCCAGCAATTCCTTGATGCGTAAATCTTCGGGGCCGATGCCTTCGACGGGCGAAATCGCGCCGTGCAAAACGTGATACAGTCCTTTGTATTCGCGCGTGCGTTCGATGGCGACGAGATCGAGCGGTTCTTCGACCACACAGATCATCGCGCGGTCACGCGTTTCATCGCGGCAAACATTGCACGGATTCTCTTCCGCAATGTTTTGACAGATCGCGCACACGGTAATTTTTTCGCGCAAATCGCGGATTGCATCCGACAATTGCTCTACTTGGGTTTTGGAGGTACGTAAAAGATAAAACGTGAGCCGCTGCGCGGTTTTCGGTCCGATGCCCGGCAGACGGTGAAATTCTTCGATTAAACGCGAGACAGAACGCGGGGTAGTGTCCATTTTTTTCTGATCCTCGAGGCAATGCTTGTGGAGAGACGTTTCGGTGAAACGTCTCTCTGGTGAAATGTCTTTATAGCACTGTTAAAATGCGTTGGCAAGGTGTAACGGGCGTTTGTTCTGTATGCGCGCGCAATAGACCTCTTGCACAAGTCTAACCGAACCGCGAATCCCTCAATCCCCTCAATTCTTCGGGGCAAGCCTTCGGGACAGGTTCTACGCGAATCTGCGCGAATAAAAATACAGATTCGCGTAGATTCGCGTAGATTCGCGGTTGCCCGATTTGGTTTCGGCGTGTACAAAGTAGAACACGCACTTTTGCAAGAGGTCTAAAATAACAAAACGCCGCAATTCAAGATTGCGGCGTTGCGCTTTCAATCGTTGGCAACGTTTCGCTTTCGCTCTTGGGTTCAATGCGCCACAAGTCAATCGCTTCATCATATCCCTTCAAGCGCACTTGAAAGGGTTCTGCTTGCAAGTTGGGTTGACAACCAACATAACGTTCCATTTCGGGATCATTCCACACCATTTCAGAAACGAGAATGTCCGCGCCGCTCGAAACGCTGGCAATGCGCGCCGCGACATTGACCGTCGTCCCAAAATAATCGAAGCGTTCATTCAGCGTCACCGCGATGCACGTTCCCATGTGAATGCCAACTTTCAATGCCAGCGGCGTCATGCCCTTTGGCGGCTGTGCCAACGCGGTTTGCGCGGTTTGCATTGCGCGCAGTGCGTTGACGGGTCTGCGAAATACCGCCATCACCGCATCGCCCATCGTTTTCACGATCGCGCCTTCTTCCGCCATCACCGCGGCGCGAATAATTTCAAAATGATTCAGCACGCGTCCAAACGCGGGCGCATCGCCAATTTGACGATACAGTTCCGTCGAATGTCTCAGATCCGTAAAGACGAGCGTGAGCCCGCCGACCGAAAATTGTTCGCCCGAACGCAGCGCTTCATTTGCAAACAGATCGCGGAATGTTTGCAGCGCGGTCACATCGGCGGCGGTGGCGGATTGATCACTCCACGCCCAACGTTCGAGAATAAATAATTGATCGTGCGCCGACGCGTTCTCCAAAATCAAATGCGGTTCCAAATCTACGCGCGGTTCCGTGTCCGCCCAATTTTCATCATCCGCGCGCAAGACCGCTTCGGGCGCGCCATTTTTTTCTGCAAACAAAAATTGTCCGCCGCGTTTTTGCGGGGTGCGTAAGCGATAGCGTCCCGCTTCGAGCGGCAAAGATAATGTCGCTTTGACGCGCGGGGGCAAATTGTGCTGCGCGAAAATGTGCGGCGTCACTTGCGGACCACCAACACAATAGACGCGTGTATTTACAAGCCGTACAGCGGGATTGGGATGAAAGGTCAATTCGACAGAGCGTTCAAAATTTACTTTGTAATCAATGTTGCACGAGGGACAATGCGAATCTTTTTGCACCGCGCCCAAGCTCGGCAAGCGTTCACTCGCGCCGCGACACAACGGACACAACAAATCCCATTCGAGATCGAGGATACCAAGCCGCGTCGCATGCAAACACAATTCCAACGCTTCAATGCGCGGCATTTTCCATTCCTCCGCCAACGCATAGGGACGCATTCGCGCCAACGCGATCGCATCACCAAATTCAATAAAGCTCAAGAGACGATCTATCAGCGCCGCGTCAAAGCCGCGCGCGCGCAGTGTGCCACGCGCAGTGTCAAGACGCGGACGCGCGCCGGGCGACAACGCGGACGCCTTCCCCATGGGCGCGACTTGAATGCCGTTTGCCAGTTCTGCATCGTACTGTTTCATGGCGCGCCCGATGTTGTAGCGCGTCAACAATCCAATTTGGATGGGAATGCCCACAACGCCGATGAGATTGCGCGGCGCCATCCGCACTTTATAAATGACATGCGTTCCGCCATCGTCACGGAGCTGCAATTCGACACCGATGTACGCTTCGCGAAATGGATTCAAAGAGCCCGTGTAACGCCGCACGACCGAAAAGCGGAACGGACGCACCCACTCGAATGGCTCTTCATCCCATTCAATCGGCACACCCAAAAATTTGAAACCCAGATGCCGCGCGCCGCCTCGCGCTTCGATCACGCGCGCGTTCAGCGCGGGAATGCCCGTATCGCGATTAAACCGATTCGTGTCCGCCATCCGCGTCCACAATGCTTCAGGCGGCATGTTCGAATCAAATTCCCATGTGTAATTAAATTCCATTCCGTTTCCGCTTTTCACTGCTATTACGATGATTCAGTCGTTACATTATTTGTCAGAGGTATGTCCAAATAGTTACAATTGGCTAACAAATGTTTGACTCAAAGTTGTGCAGTGAGCTGTGCCAACTGTTCGCGAAACGTCTGCGCCACAACCATCGCCCATTGTTCTGGCAATTCCAACCGCAATTCCGCAATCCGCCTTTGCAGATGCGCGTGATACGCCGCAACCGCTTGAAAATCGGCAAGCGCTTTACCCGCGCGTTGCGCCGCGCGCGCCTGTGCAGCTATAAAATCCGTGAGCGCATGTCCCGCGACCACCGCGTCTTGAATCAAACCGAGTTGATCTTGCAATGCAATCAATGGCTCAATCAGTGCGGCAGGTTTTTCATCAAACGCGTCCGAAAAAAATTCGAGCGTGTAGCGTAACCGTTTAATGTCAATCCGCAGCGCGTGCAATTCTTCCAACGTCGCCCCTGCCAGCCGCGTTTCATACACCCGCACCGCGCCGTACTGTTTCCACAACAGCGCGGGCAAAACATCCGCCACGCGCGGCGACGAATCGTTTTCGTTTTCCGCCAGAAACGCGTCCATCCGTTCGCACCATACGCGATAATCGGCGCTGTCGAGCCGTTCCACCAGCGCGTTCTGCTGCGTCGCGCGTTCGCCGCGCCACGCCTCCGCGAGAGATTGCAATGGCGCGTTCTCTTGCTCCACCACCAGCGCGCGATGCGTTTCCAAATCCGCGCTCAACACATCCAAATTACGCGCCGCGCCGAGCAGATCGCGCAATTGCTCCAACACCGCGCGCAGTTTTTTTACGCGTTTGGCAGGCAAATAATTTTTGAACAACCGTAGTGCCGAATTTATTCGGCGGCACGCCACGCGCATATCATGGACAGCTTCGACATCCTCGCTCGTATGCACTGCTTGTTCAAAGCGTCGCAATTTTGAAAATTGATGATCGAGAATTTGGCGCGCTGCTTCTCCCATTGAGGTTTGCGCGGTGAGATGAAATCTTTCGCGCGGGCGTTCACGTTGTGGGGAAATCAATACGCGTTTGCGCGCGGCGGCGGAAAAAATGTCGAGGCGTTTTTCGAGAAACGCGGCGGTGACGCGCTGCACACGCGGCACGCGCGTTTGGAGGGTGCGCGCGATGATTTTGTAATCTTGACCCTCCGCCCAATCCAAAACCATCCGCGCGCGTCGTCGCGCACGGATGCTGGAATCGTCGAGAAGCGCGTGGAGCGTGAAACGCTCGCGCTCGGTTAGAGAGAGGTTGTGCGTTTCCACGCGCACGAAAATTGGAAATGATGTGCCACGCACTTGTTAAGTGCGTGGCACATCATTTCCCGTCAACCCAATCCCGGCAAACCCGCGCCCAAACCGCCCGTTACGGCGTTCATACGCGCGGATGCCATCGTTTGCGAACGCTCATGCGCTTCGTTCACCGCTGCCATCACCAAATCCTCAAGCATCGTCGCATCGTCCACCGATTCTTTGATCGCATCGGGACTGATTTTGATGGACTGGATTTTTTGATGCCCATTCATCGTCACCGTCACCAGTCCGCCGCCGACGGTGGCGCTGACCATTTCGTTTTCGAGTTGCTGCTGCGCTTCGAGCATTTTCTTTTGCAACTCTTCGACTTGCTTTTGCAAGGCGGCAGGGTTGAAACCGCCCATGCCGCCGCGTTGGGGGAAACCTTTGTTTTTACTCATCATCAACCTCTTCAATGATATTTGAAACTTTACCGCCCAGATTCATGCCCGCGCGAATCAACGGATCATCTTGCGCCGCTTGCATCTTTGCCCGTTTTGGAGAAACGATACATTTCACGCGACACGGCGCGCCAAACAGTCCTGACAAAATTTTTTCCAATTGTGGAATCGCGTTCTTGTCATTGTTGAAGCGTTCCGCATGAAGCGGATAAAAAAAGCCAATCGTCAATTCATCGACTTTCAACGTCAATGGCTCGGCGTCGCGCAAAAACGCTGCTGACGATTTATTGGTCTTTTCAAAACGCGCAATGATCTGTTTCCAATTCTGTTTCGCCGCCGCAACGGACACCCCGCCCGCAGCTGCCTCCGTTTCCAATTCTTCGGGGGGGGGAGCGGAACGCTGCGGCGAGCGTTCCCTACGCGCGGGCGCGGCAACGCGTTGATAGGTTTGTTCCGCGGTTTTTGACGCGGCGGGTGTGCTTGGCACAAATGGATTAGATGTTGGCGCAGCGCGCGTGGAAGGGGTTGGCGCGGCAATCATCACGGGCGCGGGATCAAGAGTGGCTTCGACGAGCGCCATTTCCAGCGGCAGCGTCGGACTCGCGCTATTGCGTAAATCCAACGCCGCTTGCGAAAACAATCGGATCGCGCGCGACGCTTGTTCCGAATTGATCTGCGTCGCCAGTTCACGCATCTCCGCTTTCACCTCTTCGCCTACATTCAACATCGTTTCACTTTTCACCGCAAACAACATGACGCCGCGCAAGTACTCGATCACATCGCGCGCCACTTGCCGTGGATCCGCGCCCGCATCTACCGCGTGATCCAAAGCCGCAATGCCGCGCCCCACCTCGCGGGCGGTGATACTCGAAACAATCGCGTAAATAATTTCGCGCGAAGCTGCGCCCAACAACACCTGCACGTGCTTGAGCGTAATCGTATCACCGCTATACGCCGAGAGTTGATCGAGCAGACTCGTGCCGTCGCGAAAAGAGCCATTCGCCTGCCGCGCGACGAGTTCCAGCGCGGCGGGTTCGAGTTCCATTTCTTCTTTTTTTGCAATATCGCCCAGTTGGTCAATCAATTCTTGCAGCGACGCGCGTTTGAAATCAAAACGCTGGCAGCGCGAAGAAATCGTCGCAGGCACGCGATTCACTTCGGTTGTGGCAAGAATGAAAATGACATGGGGAGGCGGTTCTTCGAGCGTTTTCAAAAGCGCGTTGAATGCCTGAGGCGACAACATGTGCGTTTCGTCCACAATATACACTTTGTATCGCGCTTCATTCGGTCGAAAATCAATTTTGTCGCGTAACTCGCGGATATTGTCCACGCCCGTATTCGACGCCGCATCAATTTCAATAATGTCGAGCAGGCGTTCCTCATTCGCCGCACGACAAATCGTACAATGGTTGCACGGACGCCGATTCACATCGGGTTCGAGACAATTCACCGCTTTGGCAAGAATACGCGCGGTGGATGTTTTGCCCGTGCCGCGCGTCCCCGTAAAAAGATACGCGTGCGCGATGCGATTCAACGCCAACGCGTTCTTCAGAGTATGCGTAATATGATCTTGCCCTTGCACATCGTCAAACGATTGCGGGCGATATTTCAAATAGAGAGCTTTAGCTGGCATCGGAAAAAGCATAACATCATCGCCCAAAATCGGCAAGCGTCCACGATTTGCCATACGCGATTTGCCATACGCGATTCGCATTCTGCATTGTGCATTCCGCATTGTGCATTATAATTTCCCCTCGTGTCCGTCCGCATTTTACAACTCACTGTCTTGGGCGCGGGATTCGCGTCGCTCGGCGTCGAACTCGCGGCGTCGCGTTTGCTCGCGCCGTTTTTTGGAACTTCGCTCTTGATTTGGGCGAATTTGATCGGCGTGATTTTGATCTATTTGAGTTTGGGGTATTGGATCGGGGGACGTTGGGCGGATCGCGATCCGCGCGCGCGAACCATGTTTGCAATCATCGCGGTCGCGGGAATAGCTGTTGGTGTTTTGCCATTCATCGCCGCACCGCTACTCTCGCTCGCCATTCCCGCGCTCGCGCAATTCAACGCGCAGCTGGGACTTGTGTCGTTTCTTGGCGTTGTTGTTTTGTTCGCGATTCCCGTGACGCTGTTGGGCTGCGTGCCGCCCTTCGCGTTACGGCTCGCCGCGCGCGATGTGTCGAGCGTTGGCGCGACGGGTGGAGGGCTTTATGCGCTTTCGACAATCGGATCTATTCTCGGCGTTTATCTCACTGTATTTTTTTTGATTCCAACGATTGGCACGCGGTTCACGTTTTTGATTTTCGCGCTCGAGCTCTTGCTCATCGCGCTCTTTGGATTCTTCAAAACCCGCGCGCCAATCCTCTCGCTTCTCGTCCTCGCGTTTCTCGCCCTCGTCACAGGTCTCGCGCTCACGCAACGCGGCGCAATCAAACCTCTTCCCAACGTGATCTATGAAACGGAATCGCCGTACAATTTTATTCAGGTACTGCAAGAACCCGACGGTTTGCGATTGCTGACCGTGAACGAAGGGCAAGCGTATCAATCCGTTTTTTATCCCGAGACGATTCGACTCGGCGGTTATTGGGATTTGTTTTTGGTGACACCGTACTTGAACGCTTCTGATGCGCCGCGTTCGTTATTGGTGATTGGGCTTGCAGCTGGGACGGTGACGAAACAGTACGCGCAAGTGTATCCCCAAATCAAAATGGACGGCATCGAAATTGATCCCGAAATCGTGCGCGTGGGACGCGAGCTCTTTGAAATGAACGAGCCGAACCTGAATGTGATTGTGGAGGATGGGCGCGCCGCGTTACGCGCGAATGATGCGCGGTATGATGTGATTGTGGTGGACGCGTATCGGCAGCCCTATGTGCCGTTTCATCTCGCCACCGTCGAGTATTATCAAGAACTCGCGCAACATCTCACCCCGCGCGGCGTGATCGCCATCAACGCCGCGCGCACGCCGAACGATGCGCGTCTCGTCAACGCGTTGGCGGCGACACTCAAACAGGTGTTTCCGACGGTGATGTTGATGGAATATCCGAACGACACAAATACGATTCTTGTCGCGTCTACGCAAAACATTGCGCTCGACGATTTTCGCGCGCGCCTCGCCGCATTGACCGATCCCGAATTGCGCGAAATTGCCGCGCTCGCGATTCCCAATACGCGCGTGTGGAATGAAGATGGACTCGTGTTCACCGACGACAAATCGTCCGTCGAAAATCTGATTCACGCGATCATATTCGACGCGACGTTGCCGAGCCCATAATGCTTCGCAACATGCAAAAATTTTCCACCGCGAATCCCTCAATTCTTCGGGACAGGTCTGCGCGAATCTACGCGAATCTTTTTTGTCCCCATTCGCGGAGATTCGCGTAGATTCGCGGTTCATAAAAGGTTTACGCTTAACCGAATCAGGAGTTGAAACAAAATGAATTTTATCTCACCGCGTCTCGCGACGATTTTGCAATGGCTCGTCGCGCTGCTCATGCCGATTGTGTTGACGCTCGGCAGTTTGTATATTTTCATGTCGCCGCAATTTATCGCGTGGCAATACGCGCGTCCCGATTTTCCGCCCGCCGAATTATTCACGCCCGAAGCGCGTTTGCATAATGCGGTGGAAACGGTGCGCTATACGCGCGGCGAAATTTCGGAACAGGATTTGAAAAATCTCGGCGTGTACAACGAACGCGAAATCAAACATCTGGTTGATGTGTATAAAGTTTCGAGTCCCATGTTCCTCATCACGCCGCTCGCGGTGATTTTTATTCTCGTCACGTTGTTTCTGTTGTGGCGCAAACGCGACACGCAAATCCACGCGGCGCGCGCATTATTTTTCGGCGGCATCTTTACATTTATTTTCATCGGCGCGATTGGTCTGTTTGCGGTATTCGCGTTCGATCAATTTTTTGTCACCTTTCATCACGTTTTTTTTGAAGGCGACACCTGGCTTTTCAATTACACCGACGCGCTGATTCAATTTTATCCCGTCCAATTTTGGATGGTGGCGTCGTATGGCATCGCGCTGTTTGTGCTGCTCGGCGCGATCATCGTGACGGCGGGGGGGGGATGGTTGATGCGGCGGAGTGGCAAGTAAAAAGCCAAGGGATGAGGGAAATGGGAAATAAAAAAACTCTCGAAATGGTCGAGAGTTTTTTTGGGAGTGAGAGTTGGACTCGGACACATGAGCTAACGATTATGAATCAATTGCTTGATGATCGGATCGCAGAATTTCTCTGAGCGGTCTAAATTCTATGAGAGACCGAATACGTTTTTCAAAATATCATCATAAAACCACTGGACGGCTTCGGCAATTGTGCCATCTTTCTTATCCTTCTCTCGTTTCTCGTGCGGATCATAAAAGCGAATGACAAACTCTCCCTTCTCAGTAAAGTATAACTCGCGAATCCTAATTCGCTCTGCTGAAGCAAGATCTACGAGTTCTATATAGCCCTGATTTCGGTCATTATATGTAAGTTCAAGTGGAATGACTCGCTCACCTCTAACAAACTTATTTCTGTTGCGCCGATAGCGGAACATGAATCTTTCTTGTTTGCCAGCGGTACTACTGAAGCTAACGGAAAAGGCGTTTGCGAGTGATATGTATCCCTTTTCCTTCAGTTGCTGATACTTCTCAAACGAGATCTCATTATTGTAATCATAAAAATTCACTTCAACTTATAGTGGACCCCTTTGTCAAGACACAATTTGGGTCAAAGTTAAGATAGCTTCGGTCCTTTCGTTTGAGATGAATTGGTTATTGGTATCGTCTCGTTGTAA
>Ga0247727_10020489_pt1 | contig 10102 bp, 11 predicted proteins | sample WisWelCaveWW1625_FD_202498 | JGI IMG/M metagenome (GOLD analysis project Ga0247727, IMG submission 202498) | Biofilm microbial communities from Wishing Well Cave, Virginia, United States - WW16-25 | ecosystem: Environmental > Aquatic > Deep subsurface > Groundwater > Cave microbial mat | place... | reverse complement strand
CTGGAAACAACTCCGCGAAACCACGCCCGCTTCATAGCCTCACACGAATACCGCGAAACGTACCTTCACGAAAAGAATGGGCAGGAGAGGACACTTACTTTTAGTCGGCCTTCACGCTACCGTCTTTAGACGGTAGCGGTTGACTTCTGACAAGGACTTCGGGGAGCTTGTGTTCCGATTGAAGAGACTCCACGCAGGAGTAATTCTTTTACGTTTGGCAGGCCTTCCCTCTCAAGTGAAGTGCGATCAAGTTGCTACGGTGCTCCGAGAGCGGGCGAGTGAAATACAAGGAGCTTTCACCGTGGTTACGCCTGGTTCTGTACGCATACGCCACACGACTTGAGTGCGTCTTACCTTCGTTCCAGCACGTCCAAGCCGCGTTGGCGCAGGTAATGATCCGCGAGCACGAGACAGACCATGGCTTCGACGATGGGGACGGCGCGGGGCAGGACGCAGGGATCGTGTCGGCCGCGGGCTTCGAGCGTCACGCTCTCGCCGGTTTTGTTCACGGTCTGCTGTGCCTTGGCGATGGTGGCCGTGGGTTTAAAGCCGACGCGCACGACGACGTCTTCGCCGTTGCTGATGCCGCCCTGCACGCCGCCGGAGCGGTTGCTCGCCGTGCGCGGGCGACCGTCCGGGCCGCTGAAGAAGGGATCGTTGTGCTCGCTGCCGGTCGTGCGCGTGCCGGCGAAACCGCTGCCGATCTCAAAGCCCTTGGAGGCAGGCAGCGAGAGCAGGGCGCGCGCGAGATCGGCTTCGAGTTTGTCGAAGACCGGTTCGCCCAAGCCCGGCGGTACGTTGCGCGCGACGCACGCGACAACACCGCCGAGTGAATCGCCCGCGCGGCGCGCGGCGTCGATGCGCTCGGCCATCTGCGCGGCGGCGGCGGGATCGGGGCAGCGCACGGGGTTGGCTTCCACCTGAGCCAGTGTGACTTGGCCGGGCTCGACCTTGGCTTCGATTTCGTGCACGCGCTGCACCCAAGCCACTACTTCCACGCCGGCGACAACCTGTAAAAGTTTACGTGCCACGGCGCCCGCGGCCACACGTCCAACAGTCTCTCGCGCGCTGGCGCGCCCGCCGCCCTGCCAATTGCGGAAGCCATACTTGGCTTCGTAGGTGTAATCCGCGTGGGAGGGTCGGTAGGTATCTTTCATGGCGGTGTAGGCATGGGGGCGCGCGTCTTCGTTGCGCACCAAGATCATGATGGGTGTGCCCAGCGTCTTGTCTTCGAAAATGCCCGAAAGAATTTCCGCGCGGTCGGATTCTTGCCGCGGCGTCGTGAGGTGGCTCTGTCCGGGACGGCGACGGTCGAGATCGCGCTGGATTTCTTCGGCGGTGATTTCGAGCCGCGGTGGGCAGCCATCGATGATGACGCCCACGCCGCCGCCGTGGGATTCTCCGAAAGTGGTGATGCGAAACAGGTGTCCGAAAGTGTTACCCACGCGTTCTCCATGTCGTCAGGAACGACGCGAAACTGAAACCGAGCCGGGCTAGCCTTCGCGGCGTGCTCCTCTGAACGTTGCGAGCCAGCTCGCCGCGCTTCCGGTTTGGGTCAGCTCCTCAGGAGGACAGCATAGAAGTCGCGCGCGCACTCCGCACGCGCAGTAGCCGTCCGCTCCACACGAGCGCCAAAAGCGCGCACAGGAGCGCGACGGTGGTTTGGGCCGGAGGCGTATCGAAATGGTGGGCGAGAACAAAGCCCGCCACAGCCGCCGTGAGCGCGATCGCCGGTGCTTTCCAGAACACGGGAGCAAACTCACGGCCGAGGTTTTTCGCGATTAACGCAGGCAGCACCAGGCAACCGAATGTGTAGAGCATGCCGGTCGCGCGCATGGAGAGCCCGACCACCACGCCGAGCACGACACCGGCCGCGTTGCGCCAGAGCGCTTCGCGCATGCCGACGGCAGCGGCGAATTCCGGATCCATGCTGAGGAGCAGAATGCGTTTCCGGAAGAAAAGGACCGCGAGCAGCAGCAACACGGTAACAACAGCGAGCAGTGCAAGATCGGTGCGCGAGGCGCCGAGCACGCTGGAGAAGAGCGTGCGTTCGACTTCGTGCAAGCCGTGAGGGCTGTGGGCGACGAGCAAGACAGGCACGCTCGCACCGAGCAAGAACACCCAGCCCGTCACGGCCTCGGGCGTTTCGCGCCCGGGCCGCGAGCCGCGCGCTGTGAAAAGCGCCGTCGCGACGGCGGCGAGCACGGCCAGCGCGGTCGCCGCGCCGCCGCTCATTTCATCCGCGTGCGTCGCAAAGGCCGACAGCGACGCCAACCCCAAGGCGCTCGCGATGCCCAGAGCGGAGGCCTGGGAAACTGCCGCTCCCAAAAAGATTTGATTGCGTGCCACGACCCAGATGCCCACCCACGCCAGCGCCGCCGCAGCGCACCAACCGACCAAATAAGAAGTTTGGAAGAGCGACCAGGAAGCGATGAGTTCAGCGAGCATGGCGGAACCCATGGATCACGACGGAACCCCTCGATCAATCAACATGACGGCACCCGGTGACCACAACAAATTACCTCTCAGACGGCGGTGCTTGCTGTTTTAACCCGCGCGGCTCCGCTGCACAACTTCTCCGCCAGTGCTGGCGCCACGCCGTAAGCTTCCTGCAGAGCTTGCGCATTCAAGATCTCCCGCCGTGGTCCACTGCGAACTCGCCCGTGTTGAAAGAGTGCCACATGGCTGGCGTGGCGCGCGGCGATTTCGAGTTCGTGCGTGATGAAGACGAGCGTGATGTCCGCCGTGCGGCGCAGTTCTTCCAGTGTTTCAAGAAGAGTTTCCTCGCTTCCGATGTCGAGGGCTTCCGTCGGTTCGTCGAGCAAGAGAAAGCGCGGCGCGCGCACCAGTGCGCGCGCGACCAGTGCGCGCTGCTGTTGTCCTCCGGAGATCTCCCAATAGCTGCGCTCTGCCATTCCTTTGAGGCCGACGCGTTCCAGTGCGTGGACCAGGCGCTGTGCGCGCTCGTCTCGCGCGTTTGCGGTGCCGATGAAACCCAGCGAGACGAACTCGCGCACCGTTGTGGGAATGCCCGGGTTCAACGCACACTGCTGCGGGACAAAGGCGATTTCGGAGCGCGCGAGCGGCCCGTGCTCGAGCACGCCGCCGCGGGGTGACAATAAACCCAAGATGGCCTTCATGAGTGTCGTTTTGCCGGATCCGTTGGGTCCGAGCAAGAACCAGAACTCGCCGCGGCGAATTTCGAGGTTCACTCCGGAGAGAACCACCACACCGTCATAAGCCAGCTCGAGATCGCGGATGAGCAGCAGAGCTTCCTCCGTCACGGCGCCTCCGTCTGAAAGTAGGTCGCAGTTTTGGTAAGACCCGCTGTCTTCTTGAAAGCCGCCGCTTTGTCGAGTGCCGCAGCCAGCGTCTCGACGTTGTAGCGGACCATGGATAGATAGTCGTCGGTGCCCGGCCGGCTGCCGACTTGGTGTGCCATGTCGGCGATCACGGCGCCGGTTTTTTCCGCCACGCGCTCAGCATGACGGCGATCGAAGTAGGGGACCGAGAGGATCACGCCGATTTTTTGCGCCTGCATGTTTGTGATGACTTGTTGGAGATGACTGGTCGTGGGCGCGATGCCCGGAAAGGGTTCGAGGGACGCCGCGATTTCAATACCGAAGCGCCGCGCGAAATAGGGCCACAGATCGTGGTCCGCCGCGGTGCGGGCCCTGGCGTAGGGACGCATGCGCGCGAGTAGCCCTGCTGTGTTTTCACTTGCGCCGTTGCTTTTGAGAAAGGTGTCGAGCGTGCCGGCGTCCAACTCTTCCATGAGCTGCGCGGCGGGGTGCTGTTTAGCGAGTGTGTCGCCGAACAGGAGCGCACTAATGCGGCCTTCGAAATCCGCATAGCGTTCGGAAAAGTACACCGCGCGTTCGGGGGCGAGTTGCGAAAGGTGCTCCCGAATCGCGCCCGCGACGCGCCAGCCGTTCACCGGATCGAGCAAATAGTGCGGATTACCGCCCGCGTGTACGTCGCCCATGGAGCGATCGATGCGAGAGGCGTTGGATCGGATCGGAACGATAGCCGTCGATGCGTCCAGATATCCCGGTTGTCCCGACAGCACCTTGGGGTTGCGCGCGTTCTTTGTCAGCACGGGCGCCCAACCTACTTCCAACTCGAGACCCACCTCGAGAAAGAGATCGGCCTTGGACAGGCGCTGGATGAAACTCGGGCGCGGGTCCAAAAGGTGCGGATCCTGCGTGCCGCGCGTGAGCGCCTCCGCCTGCACGGCATCGCCCCCGATCTCGCGGGCCAAGCTCGCGAGATCGGGGACCGTCGTCACCACGTCGAGCGTTTTTGCGCCGGCTGCCATCGGGAAAACGATGGTGGCCACGAGACTCACAGTGAAAAACAAAACCGGTGCCGCGCGCCGAGTGGCACGTCGGCAAATGGAGAGCACGGAACGTTCTTGGTTGCACATCGTCAAATCTCCTTCTGCTAGAAACACGGGTCCAAGCGGGGTTGTGTGTCCGGACGCTGAAATTTTCCACCGGGTCGGGCAGATCGCGGTCGCAGTAGGTGCTTCATGCATCATCCGGGCTAATAGGCGTGGGCCGGATGCGCGCCGAGAGAAATCTCAAAACCCAGCCACACGGAGTGGGCGCCGTTTTCCAAGTGCTCGGCCTCGTCGTAGTTGTATTGGAGGCGCAGGCGCGAATACTCGGAAAGTTGTCGGATCAAGAGCGGCGCGATGCGGTAGCGCTTATCCCGGAAGGGATCCGCGGGAGGTGCGACGAAAGCTATGCTCTCGCTATCGAAAAGCTCACCGCTACCGGTGGCGTACTCGCCGCGCAGCCCGACGGCCCAGTTGCGCATGAAACCCCAGAGCAATTGGGCGTAGGTACCCCAATCGGTGAGGTCGCCGTCGGCTAAGTTGAGAACGCTTCCGTCGTCTAACGTGCCGCGGAAGCCGTCTACTTGGTAACGCCGGCGCATGGCTTCGACTTCGAACAAAACGAAGGGCCAGCCGCGATCGCTCGTGAGTGGCTGCCACTTCGCGACGAAGTCGGCGCCGAAAATCGTGGTGCGGCCGTCCTGCCCCGAGGCGTTGGGTCCGCGCAGAAAAGAAATTCCGAGCTGGCTGTTCACCGTCTCACACAGATCAAAGGCGTTCACCCAGCGCAGGAGCCCCACTAAATCGCTCTTGGATTTGATGTCCGTCTCCACAAAGGGTCGCCCGGCAATGCCGCGCTCCTCGAAGAATTCGTCGCTGGCCAGGAAACTCGCCATGGTTTCGCCTTTGGCGTTCTGCAAACCCACGTGAATTTCCGAGAACCAGGGCAGCGGCGCCAGCCAACCCAAACGCACGCCGGGACCGCGCATGCCGTCCTCGCCGAAGAGCCGCGCATTGATGATCGGCGCGTCCTGCCAGTGCCATTGGTGGGGATGGCGCGGGTTGATGCGGCCGAACTCGGTGAAGAAGTGCCCGGCTTCGAGTTGCAAGCCGTATGGCAGGCGCTGCGTCGTCAAGAACGCCTCTTCGATTTCGAAGCGCGATTCACCCTCCACGTCCATGAAGTAAACGAGGTGCGCTTCGCCGGTAAAATAAGGATCGACGGCACCCATGAAAGACAGCTCCACCTGTTGCAACGTGAAACCGCGCTGGCGCGGATCGTGGCCACCGCCTTGTAGAACTTCGATCTCCTCGTTGCGCTCCGTCGAGAAACCAGCCGCACTGAGAACGTCGAGCGAGACGTCCATCAGACGCACTTCCGCCCCGCGTCCACTGCCGCTCGACCACAAGTTCGCGGCCGGTGCGGAAACTTCCGGCATAGAAGCAACGCGCGCGCCGGCCTGTTCCGCGCGCAGCTCGTCGAGCTCCGAGCGAAATTCATCCAAGAGCTGCTTTTGTTCGGCGTCGCGCTGGCGCAGTTCTTCCACTTGCGAGCGCAGCGCTTCCGTTTCGCCGCCGATTTCCTCAGCAGCGGCTGGCGCCGTCCAAAGTGCAAAGCCAAGCGCGCATACCAGTGTACACTTATGCAACACGGTGTTCCTCCCCGCGCAGTCGCGGCGCGCGCACACGCACGCGGCGATGCGGGCGCAACCTGCGCGCAATGCAGTTGTTCGCTGTGTGCTCGTCGAGACCGCGCGCCGTCCGCGAATCCGGTGCGGCCTCGCCACTTGTCTGCTGAACAGTGCGGGCTAAACGAGCGAGGGAGGAGCGCGCGGAGCCGCCTCATTCAGTGCGGGTGCACGCGGCGGCTGTGCGCAGAAGTTTGCATCTAATTCCCGCGCGGGTTGCGCGGGAAACCAAGCTTGGGCCCACTGGAAATCCGTGAGTTTGTGGCGTCCGCGCGCCAGCGCGAGACAGACGGAACAATTCTCTTGTGCGTGCGCGGGCGCTTGCTGTGTGACGATCGGCGCAGCCGGTCCGGCGGTGTGTACCGTAAGGACGTGGAGTCTTTGGCTCTCACCGCCGGCGCTATGGAAGGGCAGCGTGCAGAAGAGCAAGGCGAGAGCAGCGAGGGCTGAAAAGCTCCCCGCAACGCGCAGCCGCCGCTTGCGGCCGCGAATCCGCTTCGCGCGGTTTGGGTGCATCGCACAGGCAGTTAACGCACGGCAAGCTATTGCGCAAGCCGGCGGCGCTGGAGTTTGTTGCACCGCTGCTCCGGGCCTGCGGAGCGGTAGCTCGGGCAAGGGTGTCTACAAAGTGCTCTGCATTTGTAGACACCCTCGCTTCGGTACGCGTTGCAGGTACGGCGCGCGGTGGCAGGGCCCGAGCGATCCAGCTTGCGCCATGTCTTGCCAAGCGATTTAGGGTTGAGGATATGGATGCGATTTCTCTGCCTACATCCGCCGGGCGCGATCGGTCGTAAACCTCAATCGGTGTTGGGCAGCGCTGGACAAAATATACAAGTATTGATATATTTTGGGACGTGCTTGGGAAGCCGCTGATCTGGGTCGGAGGTGCGCTCGTGCGGGTGAGGAGCTTCCCAGCCGAGGCCCGGCGGGAGGCAGGGCACCAGCGCTATCAAGTGCAGCTCGGGCTCGACCCGAGCGATTGGAAGCCGTTGACCTCGGTGGGGCCTGGGGTCGTGGAGATTCGGATACACGAGGGCGGGAAGTACCGCGTGTTGTATCTGGCCAAGTTCGCAGAGGCTGTGTACGTGCTGCATGCCTTCGCGAAGAAAACGCGACGGACCCGAAAGACGAATATCGAACTCGCCCGGAGGAATCTAGCGGAGGTGGTACGGCACCGGAGGAGATAAGGAGAGAACTGATGGCAGCCAAGATGCGCCGCTCGAGCGGCAACGTATTCCGGGATTTGGGTTTTTCGCCGGCGGAATCGGAGAGCCTGCGAATTCGCTCGGAACTGATGGCCCGAATGCGAAAAGTGATTGAGGACGAGGGCCTGACGCAAGCAGCTGCGGCGCGACGGTTCGACGTGAGTCAGCCGCGGGTGAGTGACCTCGTGCGCGGGCGGATCGACCTCTTCAGCATCGATACGCTGGTGAACATGCTCGCGAAGGCCGGCGTACGCGTGACTGTGATAACACGAGCAAAAAAGCGAGCTGCCTGACGGCGTGAATTCATAGGCCGGGAAAATGTGGTACGACCGGGACGCGAAAGGAAGGCGACGATGAAGAAGGCAAAGCGAACGCGCTTGGAAGCGGCCGACTGGAAGGTAGGGACGGTCCGTGACTTTTTCGGCCTCAGCGAGGAGGAGGCCGCATTCCTTCAGGTCAAACTGGCTTTGGCGGGAAGTCTCCGCAAACGGCGCGAGCGCAAGGGGCTGACGCAGAACGAACTTGCAGAGCTAATCGAATCGAGTCAATCGCGCGTAGCAAAGATGGAAGCAGGGGGCCGAATCGTGAGCCTCGATCTACTGGTGCGTTCTCTTCTCGCAATGGGCACCACCAGACGAGAACTCGCAGGCATTATCTCCACACCGCGTCGCGCAGCCTAACGCGCCCCCGAGAACGATTGGGCGTCAGATTCAATCAGTATTGAGCGGCGCCGAAGCTCAGTGAAGACCGCGAGCCGCCGCTGCGATGACGCGCTCCAGGTAGGGCCGCAGATCGGGCCGCGATTGCGCTCGCTGGAAGATTTTGAAGCGCGAGAGATGAGGGAAGCGAAGGACGGTTCGCAGTGAACCACCCGCCTCGAAGGAGAGCACGTCCGCCGCGTACTTGCCCCAGCCGATTGGGAACGATTGCACCGAAGGAGCGACGCCGAATTTTTCACTCAAGATGCGAACCAGGCAATGAGTTGTGCGGCGGTCGATGGTGATGACGAGCTTCGGATCGAGGTGCTTGAACAAACGCGTCCAGAGCTGTGACGCGAAGGCGAGCGATTCGCCTGGTTGTTCGAGCGCACGGAACGTCGGGGATCGAAAGGATACGAAGTAGGCCGCCAAGCTCTGGTGCAGCAACGTATCACCGGATAGCGCGCTGCCCTGAGCGGCGGCGAGCATCGCAAACAAGCCACGGATTTCACGCTGGAGAGGCGCCTCACCGGGACCACTTCCGCGCGGCCATGATTCGACAATGTAGGCCGAACCTGATTCCGAGGATTCGCGGCCGTGGTCGGGTGGCGCCGCTGAACCACCCGGGTTCAGCGTGATCAGTGCAATGGGTGTGTTGCTCGCGAAAGTGATCCGGGGTGAGTTCAGGAAACGCCAGCCCATCCGGTGGCCCAGACGGAGGTACGCGCTTTCGATCTCGGCGCAGGTCTCGGCGAAGACGTTCTCCAGAATTTTCACTGATGGTTTGCCTAACGGTTGCTCCGCTGCGAGCGGCTGAGTGGTGAGAGAGTACCACGGCCTCCGTCGCCAGCGGGTGCGAGCCGCCTGGCGGTGCCAGCCCACTCTCGCCATCTGAGCGGCGTGTTAGACGTTACTCACCGCAGAACTCCACTCCCGGACCTTGGTGGCAAATGGGATGCTCGTATGCGCGGGGCTGGTGGAGGGGAGGCGTTTGTATGAGTAGCCTTCACTCGATGGAAGGCTGGGAAGTACGTACTTTTGAAAGAGTGCCTCGGCCTTGGCACCATTGAGGTACACAATCTTGATTTTAGGGTGCGCTTCGAAGAACTCTCCGAATGGGTTCACTACGACGGATGAGGCGACGATGTCAGAGTCGAGGCTCGAGGTACGGGTGCAAGACTTCAGGACGTCCCACAGAGCCACTCCTCGAGTTTGAAGTATTGCCAGCCGCTCAGGGTAGGACTTTCGGTTACTCACACCGAGGCAACGAGCCAGCAGCTCCCAGAAGAGATTGCGAGGGTGTGCGTAGTATTCGCCTGCTCGAAGAGAGGCCTTGCCTGGCATCGAACCCAGAATCAGCACGCGGCTTTCTGCGTTAGCGACGGGAGGGAAACTGTGAACGTGCATTGCTACGCGATTTCGATCTTCCCGCGGGCTTCGGTGGACGCATTCTCCAAAGTTGCCACCGCTGTGCCGCCCAACAAATGCTTGTGCGATCCGACCTCGTCTTTGGAAACTTCCCTGCAGATGTTGATTCCGCTTCCTATTTAATCTGGAATCTCAGCCTCGACCAGCTTCGCGAGCAGCGCGAGCGATTCCTGCCAGCCCAGATAGCAAGCCTCCATTGGAATGGCACCTTGCACGCCTTCTTGCACGATGCTCAATTCCGTGCCGACGGATACTTTCTCGAAGGTAATCGTCGTCTGCATTTCTCCAGGCAGGTTTGGATCATCGAATTTGTCCGAGTAGCGAATGCGCTCGTGCGGCACCAGTTCGAGATAGGCTCCACCAAACGAATGACTCTTGCCGGTACTGAAATTCGTGAAGGACATCTTGTAAGTGCCGCCGACTTTGGCGTCCATCTGGTGAACCTTGCCGGTGAATCCGTTCGGTGGCAGCCATTTGACCAGCGCGTCCGCATCGAGAAACGCCCGATAGATTCGTTCCGGCGCCGCACGCAGCACGCGATGAAGTCGGATGGTATTGGTGTCCGTGGTGGTTGTTGACATGATTGCTTGTCCTTTTGGGTTACAGGTGGTTGTTGCCGCCTAACAGGCTGCTGACAAAATTGGTGTTTGAGCTGTTGTCCGCGGATGGGCGACCGATTTGAGAGAAATGACCTCTCGCCGGTGTGGTTTGGCGATTCCGTCGTGCCCATCGATCCAATGTTTC
>Ga0247727_10020488_pt1 | contig 10102 bp, 8 predicted proteins | sample WisWelCaveWW1625_FD_202498 | JGI IMG/M metagenome (GOLD analysis project Ga0247727, IMG submission 202498) | Biofilm microbial communities from Wishing Well Cave, Virginia, United States - WW16-25 | ecosystem: Environmental > Aquatic > Deep subsurface > Groundwater > Cave microbial mat | place... | reverse complement strand
CCGTTTGAAATTCCATGATCCATTGGAATGCAAAGCATCTTTCCCTTCCTGAGAATACGGTTTAATCTAATTTCATGTCCTGAAACCATGATGAATCTCTTTTTGTGCCTTACTTAAAAATAACGTGTCCATTGGTGCACGTTATTATAATTGAAACCCGGTATTAGATTATTGTCGGTTTCACAAATTCTAGGTAATTGGGAAGAATATTCAACAATAAAAAAATGGAAGAATGGTTTGAAATATAATTCACATAGAAACCGTTTATCTCCTATGACCGAACAGGCACTCAAAATTTGGATGCCAATGTATATTGAATTTACACGAAAAAACCCAGATGAGCTAATCAAGGAGGCTCTTAACGGTAAAGAGACGGTAAAAGCTAGGCTCTCAGATTTTTGCACTTGGCTAATTGAAGAAAGAGGCAAAAAATTCAATGCTGCAGTTCATGGTTCTTATCACATAATCCGCGGTTTTTACTCTCATAATGATATTAACACTCAAAAAATCCGAACTCCGAAGGTAGATCCATCTGAAGTTCAATTCACCGATGACCAAGTTCCATTATTTGATATTGTTGAAGTAGAACAACCAGATGGCTCAAAAACAAAAGAAAAAATTCTGAAGCGTCAGCTGATTAAAACTTTCTTTGAATGCTTATCGTCAAGAGACAAAATCATCGCCATGTGTATCAAAGATTGTGGCATGGATAGCGGGGATGTACTGGACGTTCCTTTAGCAACTATAAGATATCAAGACACTTCTCAAGAAAGAATATTCATTAGAGGTCTGAGAAATAAAACTGGAGAAATAATTTCCACTTTTTTCAGTAAAGAAACAAGTAAGCTAGTAAGAAATTATGTAAAATTAAACAGATCAAATGCGGATGACACCGAAACTATTTTTGTAGAATCTACTAAAGAATTTAAAATTAATTTTAATAAAAAATATGGAAGATCTTTTAATCCCGAGTTAGACAAATTAAAATTGGGACCAGTTGATCCTCATAATTTATCAAGAAGCTTTAGGCTTGCAACAGAAAAATTGGAAAAATTACTCTCTACTGATGAAAAACCAGTTAAGTTTCTACAGCGTATCAAACAATCCCCACTAAGACCAAAAAGATTTAGGAAATTATTTTCAGAGGTCTGTGATGTTGTTGGAATTCCAGTAGATGTAAAACGAGTATTCATGGGGAAGAGTGATCCTTCAAACAAACCATATGAGGGAAAGTCTCGTCAAGATTTGGAAATATATTATGAAAAGATTGAACCAAAATTAATGATATATTCTGAACCAGCTTTGGATTATTCCAAAGACTTGAAACTATTAAAAGAACAACTTAAAGAGGAACTTAGGAAAGAATTTTCATTCTTTGTAGAAGGATTCAAATCAAAATCAGAAGGTAACTAAACCATCTATACTTTCAAAGTTCATTTGATTCTTCTAGTTCGCTATGTTTACTCTGTATTTTTAAGAAGTAATTAATTTCATCTAAAGCTTCTGAATCTCTTTGGTACAAATCTTCCATTACTTGAGCAAATATCTTGTCGTCTACCCCTTTAGCCACTTCCTTCAAGAACTTTTCAATTCTTATTTGCAGATATACCCAATGCTTAGGATGTTTCCTAAAATTATCTGTAGTAATAATAAATGTAATAAAATCACGGAACGCAAAAATTTTTTTGTATGATGATCGGTAAATGGAAATAACTTCTTTGTCTGGTTTGTTCTTCACAAGTTCAAGGCTTTTCTTAATTTTTAATTCCATAATCTCATAATCTTCTATCGCTCTTTTTCTCAGAGTCTCAAAACTTTGGAAAATTTTTGATGAAACAAACCATGCTTTTTCATTCTGTTGTAATCTTTGACACTCAACTAGTCCATATTCATGTAATCTTTTCAAATATTTCGAGGTAGTTTCTTTAGGCAACCCAGCTAATTCAGCTGCTTTAAGATCATTTATCTCAGGATTTTCTTTTACGATTTTTAATAATCTTTGTTCATATTGATTTAGATCTATTTTTTCACTCACTAGGAACGTGTAAGAGACGATCCTATGTTAATTTTTGTATATTATACAATGTATGCTAAAAAATGAAGATAGATCCATCAAACTGACTATCTTTAATTTTCTAAAGGTGTTACGATGCAAATTTTGAATAATTGTCCAATATGTGGCAAAATTGCATCTGAACATTCCCTTGAGCAGCTAAACGAATGTTATCAAAAATTTATCGGTAAATTGGAGGAGCATAGTAAAAAATGAATGAACCATTCAACCTTTCAGAAATATACAGGAACCATTTGAACGACAAACTGGACCAAGGTTACGATTTCAGTAGACGAACCTCTAGAAAGGGAGATCTGTTGGAATTTTGCAATAGATACAATCTAGTTCCAGATGTAGCTCGCTTTACTATTTCCAAAGTGAGAAAGAAAGTGTTCAGGCAAAGAGATTTTGACCTGAGCGAATTAGGTTACCGTAGTTACAGAGGTGCAGTCAGAATTGTATACATCCCATGTTAACCTCAATAAAATAAAACTTGGAGGAGACCAGACTTTTCAATAGATGAAAAACTCGACAGGCTTCAATCTGACATTTCTCAAATCAAAAAATTCTTCAAGATAGTTGAAGATCGTGAAACAAGCGTTACAGACTTTGAGGGAAAAATCTCAGAATACGAGGAATTTGCAAGAAACGAACTCAAGATTGCTAAAGGGACCATCGATAACCACAAATCAATTATCAGATCTTTCCATTCACACGCTGGAAGTTTAGTTAATCTAGATTCCGTAAAGGCATATCTTGACTCCAATGATTCAGAGGACTGGAAATCAAACCAGCTAAAAGCCTTGAGAAGGTACATTCGGGATTTTTTGAAGCTTGGAAACTGGATTAACGAATTCAAATTCTCAAGCAGAAAGGCCAAGGTAAAGAAATCAGATGTTCCGTCTGACAATTACCTTGCATATTTTTGCTCGGTGTTGCCATATGGCATCCAGATGGTGTTCCTGATCCTGTTTACCTCAGGGTTGCGTGTGGGTGAAGTACTGAAGCTAAGAAAGGATGATGTCAACTTTGAAACAAACATGGTTGATGCCTCAAACATTCACAAAGGTGATACAAAGTCAGCTTGGATTAGCTACATTACCTACCAGACTGCACAATATCTGGAAGGTTATGTGGAAGCTGAACTAGAGAACACCGATAATCCTAATCTCTTTGAATTTTCCTACAATACGGTACAGGAGGCCTTCCAAAAAGCATCATACCAGATAGGAGTTTTCATAAAGCCACACTTTTTGAGGACTATTTTCACGGAAAAATGTACGCAGGCTGGAATCGAAAGCAAATACATTGATGCATTTTGTGGCAGGATACCAAAAAAGGTCTTGGAAGCCAACTATACCGTCTATTCACCGCAATCTTTGAGGGTGCAATATGACAAAGTGGAGGATCTTTTGGTCTTACCATTTTCTGAGGATGAAGAAAGATAATTTTTACTATTTTTGATTGTTGCAATTTGTTACAAACAGCTACAAAAGACATCTTGCCTTTTTTTGTCATGCGTGGATTATTTGTTTCAGACAGCTATTCTTACGCATGAAATAGCTACCGATACAAACTGAAACAATTAGTGGTGCGTGTCTTCGCCTTTTTGCGAAATTTTCCTGATACATTTGTATCAAGAGATAGCGACAAATCCCGACAAATTGTGGTGCGTGGTGAAATTGTATCCTTCTGGGTAATCTTACTAGGATTACCCAACCAATAAAGTTAGGATTTATTGGAATTTTTCTTTTTATGAATAAACCATACAGCTTGCCATGCTACTCCAGCTATTGTAATTCCAACTAGTCCTGTAATTACTGGATTTGTTCCAATAGATGCCAGAAGTAAAGATGTAGTATTAATCTCAAGTAACGTACCCCCAATCATTGAGCCCATGGTTTGTGCAAAGCAAATAAACACATTCTCATCAGCCATTGTTCCTTCAGCACATATTGCTAAAATATCAGGAATACAGTGTTCTCCAACTTGAATAGTCTTTTCGCCACAAAATGCTAATGAAGAAACCGGTAAGCATACATCCCCAGAAGGAAATGTGTTAGGACCACAACTTAGGGATGAAGAGATTCCTTGACATTCAAAACCCACCTGGATTGTGTCTTGACCACAGAATAGTGTTGGGTTTTCATCACATACGTCTCCTAATCCATCACCGTCAGTATCAAGCTGATCAGAATTTCTGATTGACGGACAATTATCTATATCATTAGGGATTCCATCATTATCATCATCGTGAATATCACAAACATTGCCTATTCCATCAGAATCAGAATCTCTCTGATCTGGATTATATATTTCTGAACAATTATCAAATCCTAATGAAACAAAGTCATTGTCAGAATCTAAAAAACTATAATCCGCAGACGTAACACTATTGGGAGCAATTGCAAACCATTGGGTAATATCCTTGTCATCCTCGCAATCTACAACAATTATATTTGAAATAGCTGTTTCTGGGGAGATAAACAATCCTCTGCTAGTGAGTTGACTAGTACAATCCAAATCTAGATAGGTAAAACGTTTTCCTGAATCGCTATCTGCAAAAATATATCTTATTCCATCTGGGTCATCAACAATAATTCTTTGAATAAGATGAGGGAAGTTTAAATCAAATTGTGCTATAACATTTGTATTATCAGGGTTAGCAAAAGCATTTTGAGAACCAGATAAAACTGAGAATGATACTGCAAATAGTACTAAGGATAGTACTTTATTCAATCAAATAATGTCACATATGATAATAATATAATTTATGGACTTGGTAGGCTAGATCTTATCTCAAATTGTAAAGTGATTTAGTGAAATTGACATCAAATCAATTTATTGTATAATCTATACAGGATTACCCAGAATTATTCCAAATATCATCATTTTACTTTGACCATAAATGAATCTACCAGATTGAAATTTCCATTATATAGCACCACACTAATAGTATAGGTTCCATCCTTTGTGGTATCGTAAGAAATTATTGAAAGATGAATCTTCTCCATTAGTTTTCCATCATAGGTGAATTGTTCGATGCCAACACCTACTGCTGTTTCATTTTCTTTAAAAGCGTCTACTGGCATCATAATTTCATTTGATATTGGATCCTGAAATGAAATTATATTACCTGAGACAATCCTCATGTTTGAAATAGATGATTTTGGCAACATCATTGGAATTTCCAGTGTCTGATTTTTGTCAATGGTGAAGAGATCTGGCTTTATGATGTCTAGTTTAACCACGTTTGGAAAAGTTTTGGTTGTTCCCCATTTACGAAATGACAAGGTTTCAATGCTTGATTTTTTTACACAAGCAGGATGACCATTGCTGGATTTGAATATCAATTGTAATCCTTCCATACATTTTATTTTTGTAAAATCAAAGGATTCTCGGAATTGCTTTAGTGGAGAATCAATCAGCGTAAAGGGAGAACCAATACCAGGCTTTGGAATAATTCCTTTATCATTTTGTGCAAATGCATAAGAAACCGTGCCAAAAAGTAATCCCGTACAAAATATTAGAATTAATAATCTCATTTATACTGGAAGAATTAAACATTAATTCTTAAAGTATTCTACTCTTTCTGTATAATCTCTACAGGATTATACAATCATAATCCTATAGTTTTCATTTTAATTCTCATTTAGAAAATTTGCAGCAATTGAGCTTTTCATAAAATCCAGATTTTTGCCAATAACTTCAAACTCAAAACCGTCTTTGGCAAACTTGATGGTATAACTATTAAAACTGTCAGAAATTTCTGGATTTCTTGACTTTTCATCATGAATTGCAATTACAGTGCCTCCAATGTTTTCAATGTCATCATATTCGGAATGGCTTCGTAATGTATCACAATCACATTTTGTAATAAACATCTCAATGTTTTGCGCAATAGGTGTAAACTCTGAATAAAATACCTTGAATCTTTGATCATATTCTGGTGTAATATCAGCTAGCGTCATGCCTGCAAACTCTAGTGGAATCTCAGGATAGTCTGGATATGCTTTTTCAAATGAATCAATCAAAAACATCGAGCCCTCGCGGATCTCTTGGAGGGTTATCTCTCTACCGAATCCTAGTACCCCATTATCAGTCTTTGACCAGATTGGTGGTTCTATGTACAAAAATCCGTTTTCATCAAATGAGAGAGTAAGATGAGGCAGCGCAATTGGGGCACCTCCTGGAACAGCGCCAAATGTTCTAATCATTGCACCATCAACTATTCGATAAAATCCACCCCTGCACGGATTTTCAATTATTTGTCTTCCTTCCTGTGGCCAATATTTTACAAGACAAGAATCATCGACTGCCTTTGCACTGTATGCCCTAAATGCAGATGCATCATCAGAATTGCCACCAAGCCATTCTGGAAGTCTTACCAACATGAATGTCTCGTATGCGTCTCTGTCTTTGATATCACTTGGATCAGGGTAGTAGAAAAACACTATACTGTTAGGTTTCATAAAAGTAATTTTGCTAAGATCTAAAACTTGTGATTCTGCGTCCGACTGGATTAATGCGTCAGGATTTGTAACACACATTGAATGAGGTTTGTTTGGACAAATATCTCCACTGCAAATCCTGAGACTCTCAAAATGCCCACCTATCAATGAACATTGCAAGTCAGATATGCCTCGACATGCATTATACTCGGGATGCCATATCCCTTCATAATTATTGCACAGTGCTTGTGGAATATTGTCATCAGGCATTGCTAATCTCATTGTAGCCCAACCACGCAATACTAATTTGGATTCTGTGTCAAGACTAACACAAGCAACGCTCATTCTATTGTATTTGTAAGCAGGAACTTTACCTTCATTGCATTTGACATCAACTAAAGATACTCCCTCCTTGATTTGTTTTAAAGGAGATAGAAGTGTATTCTTATCAAGACTTACTCCTACTCGATTTAGTTTTACATTAAAATCAGTTGAAGTTGAAATATCTTCAGAAGTTACATTTACAGTGTATTCGCCAGTCTTTGTTGGTGTAAAATTCCATGAAATTATAGTATTTGTACAAGGCTCTAATGGTATGCTTTGATTTGCATGAAAAACCGTTGCAGAGTCTGTTATTATTGCAATTTCTACTTCGACGCTGTTGCTTTGTGGATTATTGTTGAACAGGTCGTAATCTATGTTTATTCCGTCATTTACAACAAAGGTATCAATTTCAATGCCAAACGTATTAGTAAGATGGATCAAATCACGTACTGGACTTGATATGCCTCTTGGTTCTCCTGGAATTGTAGCAAGTTGTAATAGCTGATGTCCATCACATGTCAAAGGCGCTTTGAATGAAAATGGGCGTATGCGATATTTTTCATCGTGTTTATTCAAGTAAAGCAGAACTCTATCTCCATGGTCAAAGAGGGGGTCATCTTCGGTAGGTGTACCTTTGGTGCCTGCCCCAACCACCGTTATCATACTGAAAGGTTTTGGATTCTTCAGATACTGCTCTACCTTGATGTCATATTCTGTTTCACGTTGTTCAGAATCTTCTCTCAGTGAGACTACATTGCCTACCAAAATTAATTCACTACTAGTATACAGTTCTAATGGTGTCAGGGATTCTAATTCAGCATAAGCAGAATGTGAATATATTGAGAAAAATACAATTGAGAATATTCCTAAAATTATTACCTTAGAATATTTCATTTCATTAAGCAAAGTGGGATTGACGCTGATAAAGAATTCTACTCTTTTGGGTAATCATTAGAGGATTACCCGAAGAGTAGAAGGTTTTATGAGCCTCATTCACATTGAAAACAGAAAATGAAAACTAAACTAATAATTCTAATAATTGGAATTGTGTTTGTTTCAGGAATTTTAATATCAACATCTGGAATTTTTACTCCATTGGAATCAGATCTTGCTGAGTGCTCCTATACAGACGATAATGGGCCTCCACGTCCATGCAGAATAATTGATGGTTGGTATGATGCATTATTTTATTCAGAACCTTTACCTTTGGTTGAATCTGAAATTATTTCTAATCAGAAATGCGCAGAACTTTTTGACAAAATATTTGATACTTGGGAAAAATATGTGAAAGAAAATTACGGAGGCCCAGGACAGCCAACATTGGAACCTCCTACAGTAGCAGGATTAGTTTCGGGTTGGGAAGGTGGAGAAGAATTCAGAAACACCGATTGTAGATACAGGGTAAATGATTGGGCATACCTAGTAAGGCACCACGAGCAAGTATGGGGTTATGTTGACTGGCCAAAACTAGAACCTTTTGTTTATCATGGAACAGTATCTTTTGGAAAATTAACCACTAAAACAATTTCCAGTCAAGTCCAATCATTAGACATGGATGATTCTTCTCACATAGTAGTTGGAACACAAAATGGAAACCATAACGGTTCTCTATACTATTTGGATGATGCTGGTAATATCATTTGGCAGAAAGAAATTGATAAAATAATTGTATCAGTAGACATTTCAAGAGATGGACAATTTGTTACGGCTGGAAGCTATGAGATAACTGATGGAAGAGCTGCAGTCTATTACGATAATCTCATTTACTTTTTTGATAATTCAGGGAAAATATTATGGAGTTATCCAGAGCGACAAGTTTCTACTTCTCAGGATGACATTGATTATGCATCATATGGATATGACGTAACTGAAGATGGAAACAACATCATAATTGTCTTTGAGGATAAAATCAAGCTATTTGACAATCAAAGAGATGAAGTTTGGGAAAAAATCGTACAGGGTGAAATCAGATCCACAAAGATTTCATCGGAGGGAGAAATCATTATTGTTGGAACGGGCCAAATACTAACGGATAGTGATTGGGCACTAAGTGCATTTACAAAAGAGGGAAACCAATTATGGCAAAAATCAGGAATAGACGGCCGAATAATAAGCGGTGATGGGATAGATGTTTCCTCAGCTGGTAGTTACGTTGCTATAGGACTAGCAAGTAGCGGAGATGATGGCACATTATATGTATTTGATAAACTTGGCTCACTCAAATGGAAGGATGAAATTAGCAGTGCAGTATTACACACGTATTTTACCGAGGATGAAAAACATTTGCTAGCAAGTACCAACGAAGGGCTTCGGTTTTATGATATGAATGGAGTTCTTTTGTGGAAACAAGATGTCGTGTATTTTCCAGCTATTTCTTCAGAGTATATAGTAGGCGCATCCCCCGTTGGGGCATCATATTTACTTGAGGTTTTTGATTATGATGGGAACCTCATAGCAACTCATCCAATAGAAGGAGCTATTCGTTCTATCGTAATTTCTAATGATTCAAAATTAATTGTTGCCGGAACAGGAGATTCTGAGATGGGTCTAAGTACTGTATATTATTTTAATCAGATTACACGTGGGTAATCCTGTATAGATTATCTATTTAGAACTATGTGCCGTTAGCGGTTAGTTTTTTATTCCAGGACCAGGTCGCAGCTGTTGCAAACAATTTCTTCACCTGGACCACCAAACCAAGATAGAATTGCCCATTCACGTTCAATTAGTTTTGATTTTGTTTCTGGTTTTACACACACAGGATGCAAGTTTGTAGCCTTGAAAATTAACTCATAGCCGGTTTTACATTCTACAGCTTGTGGATCTATTCCATGTTGAATCTGCTTGTATGGTGACTCGAATGATGGCTCGTAAAACACTTTATTGTAACAGGGGTCGTTTTCATCAAATTGTATTGGACTATATAGTTGCCACGTTCCTGCTAGTATTAACGGATATGCAATCTCCAAATTTGTCATATCTTCGACTGGTATCTTGTAATGAAAATAGCATGGTTCTTCAATTGTATTATAACTAATTTCAACTCCGTCTTCGAATACGTAGGGTTCTGTTCCACTATAATTCCACGCGTTAGAAAAGCTTGCAGGAATTGGAAAATTTTTTGGAATCTTGATGTCAAGAATCCCACTTGAATTTTGTTTTAGTTTAATATCAAATCCCCAAAAAGCCAGAGATTGATCTGATATTGTTTTTATTGACTGAACGTTATCTGAATATTCTATTTTGAATGTCTTATCACCAGTTGGTGGAACAG
>Ga0247727_10020487_pt1 | contig 10102 bp, 8 predicted proteins | sample WisWelCaveWW1625_FD_202498 | JGI IMG/M metagenome (GOLD analysis project Ga0247727, IMG submission 202498) | Biofilm microbial communities from Wishing Well Cave, Virginia, United States - WW16-25 | ecosystem: Environmental > Aquatic > Deep subsurface > Groundwater > Cave microbial mat | place... | reverse complement strand
AATCGCGAACCCCAGTAACTCGTAGAGTTACTGGGGAGCAGGGAGATTATTCTCATAAACCCCTTGACTCTTGACCCTGACATTTCTATTGTGGAATCGAGCATGACATTCTAATCGAGCTATAACAAAGGCCATCCTACAGGGGACGGCCGGTTTTTTTATACATCGACAGCTTCAATAAGCGCTACTGCGCATAAAATGCGCCACAAACTTTCCGTAGCCATTATATGGCAATGTTGGCCGGCGCTCGCCGTCGATGATCATCCGCTCATAAGCCTGCGACCAAGGTAGATGCGGCACTTTCGAAATCATGATCGACAGAAAATAGTTTCGCGAGGGCTATCACTTGCTTTGTTTATAGAATCTCATGAACTCTTCGGGTGTAACAATTCTTACACCCAGAATTTTTTCAATACGAGAAGATCTTTATCGCGGCAGGCTAAAAACTCTTTGCAAATGGAAACAAGCTCGATTATATTTGACGCATGAAATCTAAGCGCGAGCTTATCAATTATTGGCTTGTTGCTGCCGAGAAGGATTTGCCGGTAATGCAGCATCTCTTCGAAAAGAGGGATTATCATTATTGTCTTTTCATCGGCCATTTGGTTTTGGAAAAGATTCTCAAAGCTCTCTACATCGACCGCGTGGGCAAGGCGCCTCCATATAAGCACGGCTTACTCAAGCTTGCGAATCTGGCAGGCTTAAAATTGACCGCCGAGCAGGAAGCGTTTCTCGACGAGGCCACCGGGTTCAACATTGCTGCCAGATATCCAGATTACAAATTCGAATTCTACAAAAAATGCACTCGTGCGTATACAAAGCCAAAGTTGCGGAAAATTTTGGAGTTTTATAGATGGGCAAAAGAAATGATAAAATCCGATTGACGATTCATGATTTTTTGAATCGACTCAATGAAAACGGCCTGCGTGTTGAAAAAGCCTATCTCTTCGGTTCTCACGCACGGGGGAATGCTCGAGAATGGAGCGACATCGATATTGCCGTCATTTCCAAAAGTTTCTCGGGAAATCGTTTTGATGATATGATGTCGCTTTTTGAAGTACGCCGAAAATGCGACCTTCGCATCGAACCCATCCCCTTTCATCCCGATGATTTTGACGAGTGGGACCCCCTCGCCGGAGAAATTCTCTCTTACGGGATTCAGATCTGGCCGCCGAAGCGCAACGGCAGAAGGAAAGCCAAAACGCGGAAACGACAGCTTGCATCCGTAACCAAAAAATAAGGCCACCCTAACATTACGGGATGGCCTTTTGATTTCGCCGCAACAATTCATCTCTCACGCATACAAATGCGCAACAAACTCCTCATACCCATTATACGGCAACGTCGGCCGGCGCTCGCCGTCGATGATCATTCGCTCATAAGCTTGCGACCAGCGCGGGTGCGGCACTTTGGGATTCACGTTTGAAAGAAAGCTGTATTCATTCGGCGCTATATCGTTCCAAAACGTCTTTGGCTGCTGATCGGTGAACTCAATTTTGACGATGGATTTGATGCTCTTGTAGCCGTACTTCCACGGCACCGCGAGACGAAGCGGTGCGCCATTTTGTTTTGGCAGCGTATGGCCGTACATGCCGGTCACCATGAACGCCAGCTCATTGGTCGCTTCTGCTAAAGTTAATCCTTCATAGTATGGCCAGGGATACCATGATTGTGTTTTCATGCCGGGAGCTTCATCAGGTTTGTTGAAACTGATCATGCGAACGAATTTCGCTTTCGAGGTGGGCTGAACATAATCCACGAGCGCCTTCAACGGAAAACCTATCCACGGCACGGCCATGGCCCATGCCTCGACGCAACGATGACGATACAATCTCTCTTCCAACGGCAAGAGGCGCGATAGTTCTTCAATGTCGAAAGTTTTCGGCTTTGCTACCATGCCGGTGACTTCGACCGTCCAAGGATGAGTTTTGAAATTTCCCACGAGATCAGCGACGCGCGGTTTGTCGGTGGTGAATTCGTAAAAATTGTTGTAGCCCGTCGCGAATCTCTCGTCGGTGAGCGGGCGATCCAAAACATATTTCGCATTGCGTTTGGCCTGATAAAGTTTATCCGAATTCTGAGTAGGAGAAGAATTGAAAAATGCCAAGGCGTGCTCCGCGCCGGCGAAAAATCCTGCTGCGGCAATCGATCCAAGCCCGAATTTCTTGATGAACTCACGTCGATTTAGAAAAACTTCTTCAGCTACAGCCTCTTGCTCGGGAATTTCCCATCCCCGTCGAATTTTGATATTCGCCATATCACGCTCCGTTGATAAATAACTTCCGGTCACAAAGATCAGAAGAGAAAACAGTCGGTGAAGGTAAATAATTCCAACCCACCTGAAAAAGCTCCGGCCTGCGTGCATAGGAGCCAAACAGGATAAAATCTCTCGCTCACAGAATTGGAAATTCCATAGAAAGATTTGCTTTTTCATTTCAGTGGAAATTCTTTTTCTGTGAGCTAAGCATTCTTTAGCTTTTATTGTAAAGATTTGACTTTAAGAAGATCGAGAAGGGAATGAATCTCTCCGACGCAAGCGTCAGAGTAACAAGTGGTGTATCGTTTTTTTGTAAACGACGCGAGCGTCGGGGGATTCTTTCGATTAAAACTTGCCGCGACCCAACATCGGCGTCGGCTCCTTGAGATAGCGCCGTGCGAATTGCAGCGTTCGCGCGCGAGATTCTTCATAATCAGCATCGTCCGGATCAAGACTGTTGATTCGCACATAGTCGCTGGCATGAATGAATTTCGGGCCGGCCAGAGAAATTGCCACATGGGTAATTTTTTCCTTCGACGCTCCGAAGAAGAGAAGATCACCGGCTTGCAAGTTTTTAAAATCATCGTCTATTTCAACGGCCACGCCTTCGCGGGCTTGCTGGCTCGCATCGCGCAAGAGCGGAACGCCGTTTTGCGCAAAGACGATTTGGGTGAACCCGGAACAATCGAATCCATGCACAGAGGCGCCGCCCCATAGATACGGAACGCCCAGGAATTTTTCTGCGGTCGCGATTAATCGCGCCCCGGCGCCTGCAACTGCCGGCGAAGGGATGCTGGTTGAAAGAAAATGTGTCGGCAAAAAACCCTCGCGGCCATCCGGCATCGACACCATCGTCCAACCGGTTTTTTCCGCACTCTCTTTCTGCTGTTCTCTTCGATGCAACACCCCGCCAAGAGTGATTTCCGAACTCGGCGGCGCACTATCATCTGCTTTGCTGCGTATTTTTCCGACCCAGCCGATATAGCGCACCAAGTCGTCTTTATGGAATTCCGCCAACTCCGACGAATCGACGCGCACGATGGAGCCGGCGCTCAGCCAGCCGATGTAGCCGTCGTCAACTTGTCCATAGAACCAGCTTTCCCGTTTCTTCAGAAGCGTCACGCTGCTTCCAAGCAACATCTGGTTCACCAGCTCTGCGCTGTGCCGCGGCGCGCTTCGCAGGTTCGCGACACTTACATTAACAATGCCAAATCGCCTCTTGCCAAGCTCGGCATCGGGCAAAACCACGATCTCCTCTTCGATCTTGTAATCGCGCGCGACGCTTCGCATCGCTTTCATCAACGCTTGCTTGGCGGCGGCGCTGGAAACTTCTCCGGCCAATTTCAAGTTTGCGCCGCGAACGTCGGTCGTAATATCGAAAACCGCCAGCCGTCGATCCGGGCAGTATCTCTCGCGCACCTGCTCGATCGTATCGAGCACGACCTGCGGCGTGCCGCGCTCGACGCGCTTGCAGCTTGTGAGGAAGAAAACAAAAACCACGCTCACATATGCTAACGCAAAAAGATGGCGGATAAACTTATCCTGCATATTCTCATTCCGTGTTTTAATAATCTCTACTGAAGTAAAAACCGGCTGAATGTTTTGCAACTGGGCGATCAAGTCGTAATACCTCAATGGATGAGTGGTGATGATCTGCCACGGCTGTGCCGTGGCATCGCACTACGGCGATTGCCAACATTAAGCCACGGTACAATCGTGGCTGAGCATATTTGATACACTCCATCACTGAGAGTTACGTCAAGCCTTTTGCCAAAAAGGTTTCCATTTGCTTTCAGGCGGTGCAGGCGTGAGCAAACTCACGACGATCAAGCATAAAATAGAAGCGCTCGCCGCCGGCAAAATGATGTAATCCGTCTCCATCAGCGGTTCGGGTAGGATAAAGTTGATGATGGTGATGACAAGCGTCACACCCATGCCCGCGGCAATCGAAGCCACACCACCGGCAACACTCGTGCGCTTCCAGAGAAAAGTGGCAAGCAATGCCGGCGTCAAACCGGCGCCGACCATCGTGTACGCGGTAAATGCCATGTCGAGTATGCTAGTAAAAAAACTGGCGAGCACAAAAGCCACGATGCCCAGCCCAACGATCGACAGACGCTGCAACATCACGATAAATTTCTGGGAAGCGCTTGGGTTGATAAAGCGTTGATAAATGTCTCTCGTAAAGTTGGTGGAAGGAATCATGAGAAAGGTGTTGGCGGTTGAAAGAATGATCGCCACGGCCGCGGCCATCATCAAGCCGCCCGCCCACTTTGGCAAATCGGCATAAGCCACTTGCAGAATGATCGTTTCCGTCATCGATTTGATGAGCGAGCCATCCGCGTTAAGAAAACGCGGATCGGTAATGTATTTAGCGCTGCCAATTATCGCTAACGCCGCCAACAACGTTTCGATAATCACCACGCCGATGACCATACCGATGACGGCGTGTCGAGCGGAGCGCTCATCTTTCGCGGCGAAAAACTTTTGGTACATGCTGCTTTCGCCCATCAGCAAAAGAAATGTTGGAAAGAAAACCCCCAAAGCCCAGATCACATCGTTGTGGCCAAACACTGCAAAATGTTCGGCGGGCAACGTCGTTACCTGTTCCCAGCCGCCTACGGCGGACAAGGCAAGCGGCACACCGATGAGAACACCCAGTAACATGATGATGCCGTTAAACAAATCGACCTGAATGATCGACACCATGCCTGCAAGCACAGTGAAGAGTATGGTGACCGCGCAAGCGATTGCGGCGCCTTCAACGGGGTCGATGCCGGCAATGATGTTCAACAAGCGGCCGCCGCCGCGAAATTGATAACCGGCTATCGTGAGATAGGCGATAATGACCGCGCTGGTGCCGAGGATGCGCGCCCATTTGTTGTAACGTTTTTCCAAAATATCCGAAAGCGTGTACTCGGCGATCCTCCGCACTCGTCCTGCCAAAAAATAAACGAGCACGATGCCGACCCAGGCGCCGGCGCTCATCCACAGTTGGGAAAAGCCCATGCGAAACGCGAGACCCGCGCCGCCGAACAAACTGCCGGACCCGATCCACGTACAAATCAAAGTTCCTATCAACAAATACGTCGGTGTCCTGCGGCCGGCGACCATGAAGTCGTCTTGATTTTTGACTGTCTTCATCTTCGACGCGCCAACAACAAGCAGCACCGCGAGATAAATAATCACAACCCAGAGATAGAACATCGTTTCTTCCTCCGTTCCTGTGATTACAACTGTTCAAGCCCAGCCACCAGAAGCAACAAGAGAATCGAACCCGCTAAGATTAATTTGAAAAGGATGCAAGAGCGGCGGGCAAGTGTGAAAAGCCGTTGCCACTCGCCAGAGACAGCCGCAGATAACATTCGTCGGAAAATAACGAGATGATTCCAAACTGCGATCCCAAACATGATGAAGGCAAGAATAATTTTAAGCGCCAGCGCCCGGCCATATGCCGACCGAAATATGCCTGTATCTGTTTCCAGAATCAAGCTCAATTTATAAAGGCCACTGACGACCAGCGCCGTTGCCGCGATCAGTAAATAGTTCGAAGCAAAACGCAACGATGCCGAGAGAATTGGCCAGGCGGATTCGATATTTTCTCTGTTCGCCGCCAAGCGGGCGAGCTGCACCGCCGCGCCGATCCATGCCGCGGCAAATAAGAGGTGCAAGAAATCCGTAGTGAGACGAAATAAATTCACCGCATGATACCTAAAAATTCGTCCACAGGAATTGAAATCCCACAGAAAATAAAATGCATTCCACGCGGATCAAAAATCACACCGACAAAAAGCAAAAAATCCACGCGGGTTTTTGATCTGTGTGACGACTATGAATTTCAGTGCGGTGGGATTTCATTTCTGTGGCCATTAGTTTTGCCTTAAATAAACAATTCCGTTCGATGGCTAACGGGACGATTCGGGATATAACAAATACGGCGATCGCATTTCACGAAAACGCTTTGCATCTTCCTCGCAGCGCGCAATAATTTTTTGCGGCGAAACACCGGCCAGTAACATTTCGACAAGCCAAGACTGTCCGGCGAGTCGGGTTAAAGCATCTTTTTTAATTTGAATACGCTTTGGATAAAGTTCCTGCAAGGCGCTTAGGAGATGAACGCCGAAAGCTACAGATGGAAACGTTTGCGGCTCAAGCACGTCGATCAAAATGCCGCGACAAACCGTGCCCTTGAATTTTGGCTTGAGCGCCTTGCCCGGTTTGCTCAGCGGAATAAAATCAGTCGGGCGCAACCAGAGGCTCGGCGTAAAGTCGCGCAGTTTCGCAATCAGATCGTCGGAGTTTGCCCACGGCGCACCTACACGCTCGAATGGCTCCTCGGTGCCGCGGCCTTCGGAAAGATTTGTGGCCTCAAGCAAACACGTGCCGGGGTAAAGCAGCGCCGTTTGCGGTCTCGGAATATTTGGCGAAGGCGGTATCCATTTCAATCCGGTGTCTTCGTACAACATCTCTCTGCGCCAACCGGAAACGCCGTTCGCCATGGGGCCGGTCATTTTGATGAGGTGCAAGTCGCACTTGACGCCGCCTTTCAGCCAGCCTTTTTCATTAAACATGAAGGCAAGCTCGCCAACGGTCATGCCGTGTCGCAAAGCAATTGGTTGGATGCCAACAAAACTTTTGTGCTTGGGATCGAGAAGAGGCCCTTCGACGATTTCGCCGCCGATAGGATTGGGTCGATCAAGCACAAAAAAAGAAATCCCAGTCTCAGCCGCCGCTTCCATGGCCAACGACATGGTGCTGATGTAAGTGAAAAATCTCGCGCCCACGTCTTGAATATCGAAGATCAGGACATCAATATCTTTCAGCATGGCGCGCGTCGGCTTGCGCCTCTCGCCATACAAGCTGTAAATCTTGACGCCGGTTTTTTTATCTATGGTCGTGGAGATTTTCGCGCCGGCTTCCGCCTCGCCGCGTATGCCATGCTCGGGCGCAAACAAGGCTTGAGCTTGACGCGCGGCGTTGCGGAAAAAAGATCGGCGATGTGACGGCCGCTTTGATCGACGCCGGTCTGGTTGGTGATGATGCCGACGCGCTTTCCGGCAAACTCCGCAAAATTGTTGAAAACGACGACATCGAGGCCGGTTTGCACGAGAGGTTTTTGCGCAAGCAAATTAGACGTCGAAAAGATGGGAATGAGAAGAGAGAATATCACGAACCCCCGGCGGCTCGTTTTTCCGCGAGCCGTATGATTCTGAGATCTTCTCACGACTTCTGCCTCTCCTCCACTCTGAAGATATGCTTGATGCCGGCGCCGTAGAGATCGCCGGCATCAAAGGCCGCAAGTCAAAAGCAGGTAGGTGATAATAAAAAGGGCGACTCGTTGCAAGCCGCCCTGATTTCTTCTACTGTTCGGTCGGAGCGGTGGTCGGGTTCAACAGCGCATCGGGGTTGGCCGGCGACACCACCGGAATGACAAGTTGATCGCCTTTTTGCAAGCGGGTCAGATCGCGATCGGTATTGTATTTGGCAATCAACCACATCGGCAATTGATAGATGTCGTTGCTAATCATCCAAATATTTTGGCCGCGGTCGACCGTATGCACCTGCGTCGTATCCACTTTGTAGGTGGTGAAAAAATCCTCTTCGATGCTTCTCTTGTGTTCAAGTCGCCGATGATAAAATTCCTCGGCGCTCACTCTTTGAAATGTCAGGCGAATGCGCTGGCCGATTTGGATTTCCTGCGCATAGCGTAGGCCATTGATTTCGCGGAGACGCTGCGTCGGAACTTCCAACCACGTTGCATAGTGCCCAAGCGTTTCTTCCGGTTCGACGAGAATCCATTCAGATAATATCGGCTGCGCTTCCACAGTCGGCTCGGCAACGATCGGCGGAAGCCGTTCCTCCTTGAGCACCGGCTCCGGAACCGGCAGATCGAGCGTCAGGATTCTCTCGTTCTCGACCAAATTGATGGTCGCCTCCGGCGATGAAACATCCGTGACCATCGGCGCTTCAGCAAGCGGCGGCGTAGCCGGGCCGAGGCTCATGGCTTCTGCTCTCCTCGCCGATTCGGTCTTCGCAAGATTATCCGCGCTGGCAAGTAGTGCATCTCCCTTTGGCGGAATCTTTAAAACTTCTCCGGCATAAATTCGTTTGGCGTTTGCAATGTTGTTGTATTCTACCAGACGGCTTTGTGAGACGCCGAAGCGGCGCGCGATCGAAGCCAGATTGTCGCCGCGGCGAACTTGATAGAATTCCGTGTCGACTTGGTCGGTAAATTTCAAATGTGGATCGATGCTTGCATAGACGGCCTGCATATTTACGCCGGGTTGCTTCGGCAAACGGATCGGATAGCCGCGGGGGATGCGGCGCTGCGAATTCAACACCGGCGGGCGCAGCGCCGGATTGAACTCGCGAAACTCGCTCAAATCCATTTTGAAAGCCTCTAACAAAGTATTGACCGTCAGGTAAGATTGGTTTTCGAAAGTCACAAAATCCGTGGGGGCGTGAAAATCGACTTTGCCAAAATATTTTTGGTGGTTCGTCGCCACCTCCAATGCCGCGAGAAACTCGGCGTAAAAATTTTTCGAAGCAAAGCCGAAGGTGCGGCTCCGATATTCTTTATAAATTTCGTTGAAATTGTCGCCGTGCAACGCCTTGGCGCGCTTCATACCGTTCGGACCGTGGTTATAAGCCGTGATTGCAAGCGGCCACGTTCGTAGCACGTCATAATTGTGCTTCAACAATTTCGCCGCAGCTTCGGTGGAGCGAATCGGATCGAGCCGGTCATCGATGTCGTAATCGATCTTCAAATATAGACGGCCGGTGGAGCGCGTGAACTGCCACATGCCGGCAGCGCCAAGCTTGGAGTAGGCTTGATAATTAAAAGACGATTCCACGTGCGGCAGCATGATCAATTCTTCCGGTAGTCCGCGCTCCAGAAAAATCGTCTTGATGGCGTCCTCATAAAGTCCGGAGCGCTGCAAGCCCTGCAGAAAACGATCTTTCAATCCCTGCTGGCCGCGGACGTTGTAAGCGGCTCGACGAATGCGCGCCATATCCGTCTCGCGGCCAAAGACCTCCAACGCCCGGCGCTCGCGCTGGTTTGCCCGCGCCGGGTCGATCGTGCCGGTCGCCATGTTCAAAAGGATAAGACGATACGCGCGTTTGACGTCCTCGACTTTCCGCCACTGCTGGCGATAGCTCAAGTTATCATCCACCCCCGGCCTATAGAGATCCATCACTTCATAAATGATGCTCATGTCTTCCGTGTCATGGATAAGCACTTTTTCGCTGGGATAAACAGCGTAGATTTTTTTCCAAAACTCGACGTTGTGTTTGATTGCCGAAGGAAGAGAAAACATCTCTCTCTGCGCAAAAGCTTCGGTTGTTGCTGGCAAAAATATGGCAACGAACAATAGGCGGACGAGCTGCTTTTTCTTGGTCATGTTTGTCTTGCGAAAAAAAATGGTTTGAAGTGGCTTTAGTGTTCTGTCACTCAATTCACGATGTCCTATGTCTACAGGCGATCAGCATCGGCGCCGCAAGGGAACACCTCTCATAAACTCAGAGACCTCCAATCTCGTCAAATGATCTATTGAATGGGGCGAACCCTGAAAAAAGTAAGTAGGAAAATTCATCCCAGCACGCTCCGTAAATTGACAAAAGATGAAACAACCGTCTGCAAAAGATACGTTAAAAGCTCGCTATAATACCAAAATTACAATTTCTCTGCAAGTAAAAACTATGTTTTTTTTGTGCTTTGTAATCGCTCGATAGAAATGTCAGGTATAGCGCTCGATTAGAATGTCAGGTTTTTGTTCATTGGGAATCCATCACCAACGGAGGGATTCCCACAAATGACAGGAACACTGACCATGAGTATGAAAG
>Ga0247727_10020486_pt1 | contig 10103 bp, 8 predicted proteins | sample WisWelCaveWW1625_FD_202498 | JGI IMG/M metagenome (GOLD analysis project Ga0247727, IMG submission 202498) | Biofilm microbial communities from Wishing Well Cave, Virginia, United States - WW16-25 | ecosystem: Environmental > Aquatic > Deep subsurface > Groundwater > Cave microbial mat | place... | reverse complement strand
AAATAACCATTGTCATTGAAAAAAACAACAGCCGTTCACGTACACAACACCGCAGAGGAGGGTTTTATGCCCACGTCAAAACCAGCCATGAGCCAACACGGATTGGAAATTCACGGCATCAAAAATACCAATATGGAATACTGGAATCTCTCCACGCCGGCGTTATATGAAGAAGCGATGCGCCGGCGTGAAGCCATGATCGCGCACCTCGGGCCGTTGGTCGTGCGCACCGGTCATCATACCGGCCGCTCGCCCAATGACAAATATATTGTGAAAGAGCCGTCGAGCGAGCAGAACGTCTGGTGGGGCAAAGTCAATCGTCCGTTCGAGGCGGAAAAATTTGATGATTTATACGAACGTTGTTTGTCCTATCTGCAGGGCAAAGACGTGTTCGTGCAGGATTGTTTTGCCGGCGCGGACCCGCGTTATCGTTTGCCGATTCGTGTGATCACCGAATCCGCCTGGCACAATTTGTTTGCGCGCACGATGTTCATCCCCGCTAAAATGGAGGAGTTGGAAACGCACAAACCGGAATTCACCGTGATCAACGTGCCGCGTTTTCACGCCGATCCGGAAATTGACGACACCAACTCCGAAGTTTTTATTCTCGTGAATTTTGGCCGCAAAGTGGTTTTAATCGGCGGCACGAGCTACGCCGGCGAAATCAAAAAATCTATTTTTACCATTCTCAATTATCTGCTGCCGCTGCGCGACGTGATGTCAATGCACTGTTCGGCGAACATCGGGCCGAATAACGACGTCGCGCTATTCTTCGGACTGTCGGGAACCGGCAAGACGACGCTCTCCGCTGATCCCAAGCGCCGGTTGATTGGCGACGATGAGCACGGCTGGAGCGATCACGGCGTGTTTAATTTTGAAGGCGGCTGCTACGCGAAAGTCATTCGCCTGTCAAAAGAGGCCGAGCCGCAGATTTATGAAACCACGCGGCGTTTCGGCACGGTGTTGGAGAATGTCGCGATGGATCCCATGACGCGCCGTCTTGATCTTGACGACGCCTCGCTCACCGAAAACACCCGCGCGGCGTATCCGCTCGATTACATTCCGAATGCCGAAGCGAGCGCGATGGGCGGCCATCCGAAAAACATCATTATGCTCACCGCGGATGCATTTGGCGTGATGCCGCCGATAGCGAAGCTGACGCCGGCGCAGGCGATGTATCATTTTCTCTCGGGTTACACCGCAAAAGTGGCGGGCACGGAAAAGGGCCTCGGCAAAGAGCCGCAGGCCACGTTCAGCACGTGTTTCGGCGCGCCGTTCATGGCGTTGCATCCGACCGTGTATGCGAGAATGTTGAAAGAAAAAATCGCCGAGCACAAAGTGAGTTGCTGGCTTGTGAACACCGGCTGGACCGGCGGCCCGTTTGGCGAAGGCCAGCGCATGAAGATCGCCTACACTCGCGCGATGGTGCATGCCGCGTTGAACGGCAGTTTGGATAAAATTGCCACCGAAGCCGATCCCATTTTCGGTCTCAACATTCCAATGAGTTGCCCCAATGTGCCGAACGAAGTTTTAAAACCCCGCAATACATGGAAAGACGGCAACGCTTACGACGAAAAAGCGAAGCATCTCGCCGGTTTGTTTCACAAAAATTTCGAGCAGTTTATGAATGACGTGACGGAGGAGATTAAAGCGGCGGGGCCGAGGGTTAAATGAGGATTTCACTATCGCTCATACTCTTACTCGCGTTTAAAAATTTTTTGACCGGCGGGTAAGAGTATGAAAAATTGTGCTAGCTCGAGACTTAAAATTGGATTAAATTTTGTTGAAGATATATAGGAGATCATGATATGAGCACTGAATTGCTTGAGCTTAATCAGCGGGTTGAACGCCTGGAATCTGCCGTCAATCGTATCAACGAAGTACTTGGCGAAAAGCCGCCGATACGAGGCTATTCTAGCGCTTCTGCCGAAAGAGGGGCGTGGTTGATCGCAGAGGCGCGGAGAAACGCGCATAAAGCCAAAGAGCATTTTGACAAATTATTCGAGCTTTGGGGAATCACAGAAAAACCGATTGGCCGCAAAAACCTGCAAAAACTTTATGAAGAAGCCGGTTTCGACGAGAATGATAACCAATTTGCTCGCGGGATTATCGAGATGCGTGAGGAATAACAATTGATGTTCAGTTTTTAATTAACCCAAAGGGTAGTTACATGAACAATGTGTATACGGCAGTAATCAAACAGGAAAGCGATTGGTGGATTGGCTGGATCGAGGAAGTCCCTGGCGTGAATTGCCAGGAACAAACCCGTGATGAACTGCTGGAAAGTCTCAGAATAACGCTACGCGAAGCGTTGGAATTTAACAAGCAGGATGCCGTCGTCGCAACCGGCGGGAGCTATCAGGAAAAACGCATAGCCGTATGAAGCGAGGCGATTTGATCCGGCATCTTCGTTTTCACGGTTGCATACTACTGAGGAAAGGCGGACGGCATTCCTGGTGGTATAATCCGGCCTTGAATAAAAGATCTGCCGTTCCCAGACACAACGAGAACAATGATTTTCTGGCGAGGAAAATATGCAAAGATCTGGGGATACCTTCAGTGAAGTAGCCAAAGGCATTCGCACGATTAATCCTGAGTCGGACAGTTTGGAAAAATCGAACGTTTAATTCGGCCTGCAGCAAGCAACGGCAATTGATCACAACTGAAACTGCCCATCTTCGGCCTGCACATTCCAATGAGCTGCCCGAACGTGCCCAACGAAGTTTTAAAACCCCGCAATACGTGGAAAGACGGCAACGCTTACGACGAGAAAGCAAAACATCTCGTCGGTTTGTTCCACAAAAACTTTGAGCAGTTTATGAATGATGTGACGGAGGAGATTAAAGCGGCGGGGCCGCGGGTGAGGTGATTGGTAAGCCACAACGCGAAAGATGAAGAGTATGAAGCGAAGGAGTTTTTGCCGTCTTTGTTTCATGCTCTTTTATTTTAGAATTTCCCTTGTTTTAAATCCAAGCGTCCATCCCGAGGGGTTCAAATGTGAAAGCTCAGGATAACATCCTGAGAAAAAATGTTCGATGCAAAGGTATTGACCCTTTCAGGGTGAAATGCATGTTGCTCCCACACATATCGTTCGACATATTTATAAGTATGATCGTTAATGACTTTTAGCCGCTCTATTTAACGAAGAAGAATTCACCTTTGCTGATGCCAGCATCCCCTAAATCTATTAGCAAAGGTGACAAGTCCTTATTCGCTCGCCTTGCTGCATTAACAATAGCCGGCCGTAACCAAGCATAAAGTTCTCGCACGGTTATTATCTGATCCATGGACAAATCAGCCTCATTTTTCAGCCCTTTTATTAGAACCTCGGTAAATAGGCTTCCATTCCAGGCTTCACCTGCTATTGCTTTTTGACCTTCGGCGCCGGCTATTAATAAGTGTCTCGCGGGCTGCGTCGCCAAAGTTGTTAATACCTCCGCATTAATTCTTGGATATAGCTTTGAGGAGACCACCTTTGTTTCTGCACCTTTTAACGCTAAATTATCAAAACTACAATCCAAGATAACCAAAAGATGTCTTGCTTTCAGGGTCTCGATCCAACTGAAAAGATCATCCAGGGAAATCGAATTGTCATAGTTGCCAAGTTGCTCGTCAACGAGAGGCAAATATCCCTTGGTTTTACGATCAACGGCCGAGCTCACACCAAGCCCGGAATAGTAAAAGATGAACCTGTCTGGTTCCTGAATTTTATCGTGAAAGTAACCACGCAAATCTCGAAGCCGTGAAAGTGTCACATTCGTGTCGCTCATATCAATAATCTCATCAAAACCTTCTTCTTTGAGAAAATTCTTCATTTTATCGACATCTTTGGCCGGCGCAGATAAAGCTTTGAGATGCTTGTATCCGCCAATGCCAATCAAGACCGCATAACTTTTATTTAATGGCAGAGCTGTGTCGGGAAAATATTTTTTCCAGAATTTCGTAATTTTACTTTCTCCGTTCGTGCTCTTCTCTATAATATTGTAACCATTTATTTCTAACACTTGCGGCTCGTGACCGGCCACTTCTAATGTAAGCCATTCTATTGTAACCGGAACTTCAGGCAACATATAAAAAACAAGTCCTTTTCTCTTTTCACCCGGCATGATATCGCCATCTTGGAAACTTCGCCTTTTTAGCGTTCGTTCGAGTGTGTTAGGTTGGAAAGCGGATGATTGAGCGTCGATAATTTTAAGCATTATTAAAAGTGAGGGACTTTTTTTTGTGCGCATGATTTCTTGAACAACCGCATCAACACTGACGGGCGCCAGATGCTGGGGAATGCCCACCATCTTCAATTTGATCGAATCCTGTCGAAAAGAAACCACATGATTCGAGAGATTTTTTATAGAAAAATGAAAAGGCAAAACCCTCGAATCTTTCAACCGGATATCGACATCGGAAGGGTCCTGATACTTTATCTCTATTTCCAAATCCCCTGTTTTAAAGCGCATTTCGCGAATAATTTCTTCATACGCCCCGGAGTTTGTCAATTGGAGAAAAAAAATAAATGCCAACCAATATCTTTTCATGAGGTTATCACCACCGAAAGTTGCCTTGTAAAAATACGGCGTTGGACGAGGCGCCATCGAAATCACTCGCGATCTTGTAGCCCAAATCAATCGGTATGTGATCAGCAAATAGGTACGAGAGGCTTGTGAGAACGACGGTCTTACCGGTTAGAGAGTATCCTGCCGTTTGTGTAAAAGAATTGGTTTCAACAACCTTTGCATTAAAAGAAAGCCGTTCGGATAGCAGAATTCCCAGAATTGCTCCATACGTTAAGTTGAAATCAGGTTTACGCTTGTTGATCGACGTTGCCAAGAATTCGATTCCTGCCGGAACCCAAGAAAGAGGAATATAAGTTTTGGAACCTTGCAAAACCGCGCCCGCGCCAAAACGAAACCGGGAAAAATCCTTTCGGATTGAGGTCCACATGCCGCCTCCAACGTCAAAGGAACCCAAGTCGAACGCATCAGACTGTGAAAACAAAAAAATAGAATACGCGTCAATCCCCCACATCCCTTCCAGAGAGCCAGTACGGATGGCGAAATGTGGATAAAAATCCAGCCCGCCAGTCATCGATTTCGTGTTTAAGGCGTCGTTCAAGATAGCGTATCGTCCCTCGACGGCTAAACTAAAACGATCAACATAGGCGAGGCTTTCCCAAGCTTTCCCCGATATGCCATCGACTTTGAACCATTCATACTCGATGAGTCCACCAAGCTGTGATCTCTTCGCCTTTCTTTCCAATACTTTGCTGATTAAAAATTGTTGGGCATGATTTATTACTGCATCCTGGCCTGTCACGCTTTCAGACATGCTGGTTGGAAACAATAATTGCAGCAGATTGTTCGCATAGAGCTCAATGAAACGGTCAAATTCGGATCGTGTTCCTTTAAAATCCAACCTGCCATTTCCTCGCAAGGACTGAATGCTGAAATTTATTTCATCGTTTCCTTCAAAATTTTCGATTTTACCATCGTGATCCGTTATGACAGCGAGGATTTTTCCGCTATATAATTGCCCATCAACAATCTGCTGTGGAGGAAGAATCTTTCTGGGAAGCTTAAGAATAGCGCCGGCAATAGTATTTCGATCTTGTGCCCAAACCGAGATGGATATGAACAGATTTGTCAACAGGAGGATAAGCATGATGCAAATGAAACCATCTCTCCCCGTATAGTATTGCCAGATAGAAATGTCACAATCTTTCTTTCGCATAGGTTATCCTCCTTCCATCGTTTGTTTTTAAATCCGAACCTTAAAGTAAATTCATTCTGCTCCTGCGGAATAGTACTGTCATTCCTTGGCTTGTCTGATAATATAGACACCGAAAAAGTGCAAAAACTCTCACAAAATTTTCAAATTTCTGCACACGTTTATGATAGAAGAACAAGGACATCAGTTAACGAACACTCAGAACACAACGAAAGCCGAGGTTATGATACGATTTAGAAGGATCTTCCCAACTGCGATTGGCACACCGTATATTTTGTGCAATGCTACCCCATGAGCCGCCACGGAACAACCGATACGTTCCATCAGCAGGTCCATGAGGATTGCTCTGAGAGGTGTTTTGATAGTCACCATACCAATCCATACACCACTCTGACACATTTCCGGCCATGTCATAAAGATTGTAATCATTAGGAGAATATTTTCCGACATCTTTCAGTTCGCGTTTGGCATTTTCCCACTCCCGCCCACGGTTACTGTTAAGGTCAAAATTGGCCTTATCAGAACTAGCTTCATCACCCCAAGGATATTTATATTTCGGTTTTCCATTTAAGCCGGTATTCCCACCACGGGCCGCATATTCCCATTCCGCTTCTGTGGGTAAACGTTTCCTCGCCCATTTAGCGTAGGCAAAAGCGTCGTTCCAATCCACATAAACCACCGGATGTTTAAGGTATTGCTTCTGTTCATTCCATTTTTCCGGCTGGTGATACTGCGGATTGGTCTCGAGAAATTGTTGATAGTGTGCCACCGTGACTTCAAATTTGTCCATGTAAAATGCCTCCACATAGACTTGATGTTCAGGCTTTTCATGATTATTATCGCCATCGGTGCTGCCCATCTTGAAAGCGCCACCAACTATAAACACCATTTCATTACAGAACTGAATCTGACGCGTTAAATAAGCGTCATTAGCGGTGTATTGAAGCGCTATTTTGTATTTTTGTTTAGCCTCTTCTGAGTTGCCTTGTCTAAATAGCGTGTCGCCTTCAGCTTTATTCGCGGTGTATAATTTTACTTTATTGATTTCCTCTTCCTCCCCCGCAATTTGCTGTTCACATTCTTCTTTCCTATTTATTGCATAACGATCACGAGGTTTTTGTTCTAATGCTTTCTCGTATTGGCGTTTGGCCTCCTTAAAGTTTTTTTGATTGAAAAATCTATCACCATCTTGTATGTAAACGCTATAAAGCCTTTCCCGCTCTGCCTCAGCAATTTTTTCATCGCATGCCTTTATTTGATTAGAAGCATCTTTATCATCAGGCTTTTGTTCCAAAGCTTTTTCAAACTTACTTTTCGCCTCCTCGTATTGCCGACTTTGATACAAGTTGTTTCCGTCTTTCATATACTGGGCATAGAGTTTCTCATGCTGCACCAGATTTTTTTGCAGGGCAATTCTTTGGTCGCAGGAATCAATCCGAGCTGTGGCATATCGATCGTTGGGCTTTTGTTTCCATGCCAGTTGATATCGCCGTTTGGCATTGTCAAAATCTCTCAGAATAAACAGCGAATCGCCGGCATTTTTGTGTTTGCGATAAAGGCTGTCACTCGCCACCTGCGGTGGTTCTTTAGGCGACTCCTTTGGCGGTAAAGAGGGCAAATTTATCACGACAAAATAGGTCAACACGATCAACGCTAAAGCCATAGCTGCGATCATGATCGGACGTTGGTTGGAGCGGCGCGGTTTTATTTCCGGCGGCGGCTGAGTAAACGGCTCCTTTTCCTTTTCCACCCCTGGCTGATGTGGTGCTGGAGTTGATTTGACTTTCACTCTCTCCGGCTCAACAGCAGCCAACGGTTGTCGCTCAATATCAAAGATGCGTCCATCCGGCGCGCGCATGTACAGCACCGGCGTGCCCCATTCGATAGTGTTAGTCACAGCAACGCTCATAGACTTGCGCGCTTCCACCACGGCCGTGTCGACCGGATTGCCTTCAGCCAGAGCGTCGTAAAATTCGCGGCTAAACTCAATCGCGGCGCGATCGGTGATTTCATATTGCATCGCCAGCACGGCGGGAAGGCCACGGCGCACCAAAATCGCGGCGGTGCTAGAGAAGAGATCTCGGTCGCTGCCGCGTGCGCCTTCACAAGCATTCAATAAAACTAATCGTAACGAACGATGATCAGCTAGTAAACGTCCCAGATTGGTGGCCGTTAAACGTTCGCTTTCTCCGGTTTCATCAGCTAAGTAAATCAATCCTTCATCAGTGTGTTTATCAAAACCGCCGTGACCGATGAAATGGAAAATGTGCCACGGCTCCGCGGCTCGCATGGCCTTTTGCAAATCGCGCCACGTTTGGCCTTGCAACCACGTCAGTTCAATCACGCCGCGCTCGCGTAAATGTTTTGTGGCTTCTTCAACGCGTTGCTTCTCGCGGCGCAAATCGAGTTGACCTAAATGCGGATCATCGGGACTCACTGCCATGCCGAGAATGCGTAGCGGTGGCGCGACCGTAAAAGGTTGAATGGGTTGCGGAATTTCCACATAACGCACAATCGGCGTGTTGCGGGAGAGACAAACGTATTCGGCTTGCCGTGAGTCATACAAAAATTCCCACGGCAAGGTCGCCAGTTGCGGCGATTGAATGCGGAGCTTGAGTCGAAGCCCCATTTCTTTTTGCGTGGCCTCGTGCCAACTCATATCGTAGCGGCTACGCACGTCGCCGGTAAAGAGCGCGTCAAACAGCGCACGACCAAAATCCTGCACGGCCTGCTCTTCCGGCAAAGGCTTGTTGCGATGTTGGCCGCCCGAGCGCAAGAGCGCGATTTGTAAATCTTTCAGACGGTTTTCCAGCGCCAGCTCATCAAACGGAAAGCGCATGGTTTCGCGCGCTTCTCCGGCCGGCGAACGCACGACCGCCACCGGATACTCGCGTCCGGCGCCGGGGCCGATTTCCAGCTCGAAGTCGAGGTAGTTCATGACAGCGTAAAAGTCTGCGGCGCCTATTCCGGAGCGAGTGTTATTGTTTCATCATCATCGGTTTCAACTTAACGATCTTTTCAGCCGAAAGGCCGGTCACCTCCGCAATCAAGGCAACGGCAAATCCCTTCGCGAGCATCTTGCGCGCGATTTGGACCCGGCCCTCCCGCTTGCCTTCTTGCTTGCCTTCCCGCTTGCCTTTGTCAAAAAACGATTGTTTTTCTTTTCTAACCGCAGTGATCAACATTTGTTGTGCCTCCTCTTTGTTCTCATAAACGCGTTCAAGCTTGTTATAATCCTTTTCGGGTATTCGTTCATGACGGCGCAATTGCGCGAACCAATTGATCAAGAGGGAAATGGCGGCCTTATCCTCTTCCCGCTCAAAAAGCGCCAACAACTCTTTGATCAGCAAATCAATATTGTAATGTGCCTCTGCGAGAAACAACGTAGAAACGATGTTCTTGATTTTCAGCAACACTTTTTTGGGATACGTATTCTCCGCAATCTTGAAGTATTCAAAGTTGACGGCATAGCGGCCAAGATACTCATGCCCATCAATCAACTCGGTTATTTTTACCGGCGCCGTCCATTTGGCATCGCCATTATAAAGCAGAATCGGAAAAATCGGCGGCAGCATCCGGACTTTTGGCGTCGACTCCACATAGTCCATCCAAAAGTTCGTGATGTAATTCAAGATGCTCAAGCTCGTGAAGCGCTCAACTTTGGATTTGAATTCCATCAAAATGACGATGAAAATTTCCTTCTGCTTCAGCCTGATTTTGTAGATGATGTCGCTCGCCGTCTCCTTGTAATGATCGGAAATAAACGATTTGTCCAAACGCTCACAGGTCTCGAAATCAAGATCTTTGACCCAATCCAACGACACAAACGTTTCCAACAACTGCCGGAAAATCGTCTTGTTTTTAAATAACCACTTGTAGCCTTTGTCGTTAAGCTGGTGCATGTTTGAAGATGTTAAAATTGAAGGAAAAAATCAATGAATTTTTGTGCTAATACAAACGGGGTCCGGCGCCGGGGCCGATTTCCAACTCGAAGTCGAGGTAGTTCACGACAGGCGATCCAGCGTTTCAAAATCCCAGTAAAAAATCTCCAGTTCGCGAAGCTTCGCCAGCGCCGCCTCTTGAAAGCCGTTGAAGCTGTAAAAGAGGCCGCGCAGTTTCATGGCGCTTCGATGCGTTTGGAACGCTTGCAATTCGGTGGCGAATTTTTCCACTTCCTCAACACTCACCGGTTTGGCCGCGCGATTTTTGACTTCCACCGCCAGATGCCAGTCCTCAGGCTGCGCCGGCTCGCAGAGAATGTCGAGCTTGATCTCGCTGCCGCCGCTCATAAAGGCATACGCCTCGATTTCCCGAAAGCGCGGCAGGCGAATCGCCTCCGTATTATTTCCCAATTCGCCGGCGGCAAAATAACGCCGGTGATG
>Ga0247727_10020485_pt1 | contig 10104 bp, 9 predicted proteins | sample WisWelCaveWW1625_FD_202498 | JGI IMG/M metagenome (GOLD analysis project Ga0247727, IMG submission 202498) | Biofilm microbial communities from Wishing Well Cave, Virginia, United States - WW16-25 | ecosystem: Environmental > Aquatic > Deep subsurface > Groundwater > Cave microbial mat | place... | reverse complement strand
CCGGCACACGGCCACCCGAATCACCTTAGCATCTCGGCCCCGTTTAGGGCTTGTTAGTCGATTCGGCCCGAGAACCAAGAGAGGCCAAGCGCGTCCGGGCCGAAGTGGCTGCGTCAAGGAGGAACCCCCCCATGTTGATGAGTGTGATCGAGGGCGCCCTGTCGGCCCCCGCCTACCCCGAGCTTGCCGGCAAGCGCGTGCTCCTGACCGGGGTCAGGCGCCGCTGCGGCGTCGACATCGCGCGGGCCTTCGCCGAGCACAGGGGCCGCATGGTCGTGCAGTTCGCCGAGACGAGCCCGGCGATGCAGGCGGTGGCCGAGATCGTTGCCCCGCAGGCGCTGGAAGCCAAAGTCTACGGGCCGGTAGGCGCCAAGGAGGAGGACGTGGCGGAGTTCGCCAGAGGTGCTGTGCAGGCGTTCGGCGGGCTCGACGTGGTTATCAACATGGTGCCGCTGGAGACATACAACCTCGACCGCCTGGCGACCGTGGCGGACATCGAGCGGCTGATTGCCGCCCAGCTGGCGCTGCCGTTCCACATGTCCAGGATCGCCGCCAACCGCATGAGCGTGACGTGGAACGAGGGCCTGATCCTCAACGTCGCCACGCTGGCGGCTCCCACCACCGGCGCGGCCCAAGCCTTCGCCGCGGTGGCCAAGGCCAGCCTCACCGCCATGACCCGGGCGCAGGCCTCGGAATGGGCCGGCCGCGGCATCCGCTTCAACGCCATTGCCCCGCAGACGGTCCCGGCAGCCGAGGGTCTTCGCGGGGAAGGCGACGTCGCTTCGCTCGCGCTCTACCTTGCCTCCGCGCGCGGCAAGGGCCTGTCGGGCTGCGTGTTCGAGGCTTCGTAGGTTGGGTCGAGCGGCAGCGATGACCCAACACAGCAACGGATGATGCCGCTCATGTTGGGTCTGCCCCCGGCCTTCGCCGGGGTTGACCCAACCTACGCCGGGGCGCGCTCAGTGCCACCCCTCTCGGGTTCGCGGCGAGCGTCCCTGGCCGAACCCGGCTCGTTGAGGACCATGAGCAGCGGCGTCAGGCCCTCGGCGTCGACCAGGCGGAAGATCTCGACATCGCGGCGCGCGTTTTCGCTCCAGCCCGCAGTCTCCAGCGCGCGCTCCGCCTTCGAGAACAAGCCATGGTTGCGAAGAGGATGGGTGGGATCGCCCTCGCGCGGAGGCTCGTCGCGCCAATGCTCGCTCGCCCATTTTTTGCGGAGCTCGGTCAAGTCTGTGGCACTAGCAACACTTTCTTCCTTCCGGAGCGCTTTCCCCTCTCTGCGACTAGGCCACCGCAGTAGGTCCAAATCACTCAGGACGCCGGCAAGGTGATTCATCGCCAGAGCCTTGCCGGCCTCGCCTGGCTTGTTGGCGTCACGGGCGGCGTAGAGGTTGGGGATCACGAAATAGGAGGCGTCGCGGTGGTGAATGAAATGCCGGTGCACCCATTCGCGATCAACGCCTGCGCGCGCGATGGCGGTGTCGATTGCCTCGTTGATCTGGCGTGCGAGGGTCCCTGACAGGCGCAGGGATTCGCCCTTCGGCGGATTGACGATGGCGAGCGCCAGCAGCCCCAGATCGATGCCGATTGTTGCCAGGAGCGCGATCAGGTCGCGGCCGGTGATTGGCTCGCCGCTGTCGGTGCGGCCCGCGGTCACGTTCCCGCCGGAGAACACATAGGTCACCAGGCTTGTGGAATAGGCGCCGATATTGCGCCACAGGTTCTTGACCGCATTCGCCACGCCGGCCGGGCCCTCGTTGAACACGGCCTCGCGCAGCTTGAGCTCGGCCGGCTGCTCGGCCTGCAGCGCGGCCTGCCGCAGCCGCTCGGCCAAAGTCGGGTCGTAGCAGGAGAAGCCCGCCGCGTTGGGCTGGATCGCGACGGCGCCGGCGATCGCCCGCATCTCTGCGGCCGTCGACTTGCCGAGCTGGTTTGAGCGCGCGGCAATGTTGCGGGCACGCCCGCGGATCTCCGATGCCTTGGCTTCGAAGGCGCGCTGCCGCTCCTCGACGGTGGCGCCCGCAAGTCCGGCCGCGCTCTGCTTGAGCTGCTCCACATCGACCCGCACCGGATCGAGCCAGGAGCGCGTCATGCCATCACGCAGCGTGATGACGGAATCGCGCACGGCGCGGCGCGCGTTGTAGAGCGGGCCCTTGCCGGCGCCGGACGGCACCCCGCAGCTGCCGCCGCTCGTCTCCTCGCGCGCCATCTGGCTCTCCGACCAGGTCACCACGCTGTCCAACTGGGCGCGCACGGCGTCGAGCCGCGCGGCGATGACCGCACTGGCATCGCGTGCGTCCTCCTGCAGGCCGGCAAGGCCCGTGCGCGTCGCCTCCTCGCCCGAGATCAGGCTCCACCAGAAGCCGTAGCCGAAGCCGATCGACCAGATCGCCAGGAACACATAGAGCGGAAACGTGACAAGCCGAACGCGCGCGCTACGGCGGGCGCCGAACGTTTCGCGCAGCATGAGCCACATCAGGAAAGTGAGCGCGGCAACGACCGCGATCACCAGCAAGTCGTTGGACACCGACATGCCGCCCGGCAGGTTCTGTCCGGTGCTTGTCGGCGTGGTGGAGACGCCGATGATGAAGTCGCGCATGCCGTGCCAGGTGGCGTATCCCGAGATCACGAGCAGCATGAGCGACGCCGCACCAATCAGGGTGTTGCGCCCCACGATGTAGTCGACGGCTCTGAGAAACCCGCGGCTGAAGCCGCCGTCTTCCGCAGATGAGGTGGCAGTAGCCATACGCAACTCCCCCGTTGATGCTTGCCTATGCCAATATCGGAAATTGGCGCCGGTGTCGCTGTTGCCGCAGCCGCTCCCGTCGCCAGCGGGTCGAGTGTTGCGGGCGTGCCGTCGGTTTGCCGGCAGGAACATATCGGGAAGACGAGCGCCACGCTTGCTGGTTGTACCCGGTGATCAGCAGCAAAAAATATAGCGCGCTCTGTGCTCTGCGGCACAGCCGATACCCGGCAGGCGTCGGATGATTGCGTTTGCCAGTTCCGCGTGCGCGGCCGTTGGGGCGCACGCGGCCAAGAATTGGCAGTGCGGGGTGGTGCGGGCCTGGGGTGACGCGTCGCACCTCGAGTCCCTATCGGTCAATCCTTCGACGAGGCCGCCTCGGCAAACTTGGTGAGCCCGCGCTCATCGGTGATGATGATGCGCGCCCCGTCGATCCTGATGACCTTGGCGCCCTTCAGCTGACCGAGCTGCCGGCTGACATTCGCCCGGGCCAGGCCGACGTAGTTGCCCAGGTCCTCCTGTGAGACCGTCAGTTGCAGGTGAATGCCGTCCTTGCGCCGCCGCCCAAGCTGTTGCGCCAGTCTGAGGAGGCCCCTGGCAACGCGCGCACGCATCGGGAGCGTCTTGTCCTCGAGGAGCGACGCGCCAGCGCGAGCCTTCTCGCAAGGGCCCGAATGATTTCGAGCATGGCGTGCGGATGCGCGGTGAGCGCCGGCAGCAGGTCCCGCGTGTGGATCACAAGGACCTCCGAGGCTTCCAGCGCGACGGCATTGGCGGCACGCTCCTTGCCATCGAGGGCGGCAACCTCGCCGAAGGTTTCGCCGGGGACGACAAAGTGCAGCACCACCTCCTTGGCCTTTATGCTGATGTTCGTCAGCTTGAGCTGCCCCGTGAACAGGATCATCAGACTGTCACCGGGATCGTCACGCCGGTAGATGATGTCTCCCTTTGCGTATTTCTTGAGCTGCCCCCTTTGCACCAGCGCGTCGGAAGCGGTGTCCGGCAGCCGCCCCAAGAACGCATTCTTCTTCAGCAACGGACGAAGGCGTGCCTGTGAACGAGGGCCCATGGCGTTTGCAAGACCGCGTAAGCATCGACCCTGCGTCCGTCGTGACGCTTCTGCTGTCGATGTCCCGATCCACTCCTGCACAATAAAAGCCTGGAATGCCAAACGTCGCAGTCTCCAAGGTGACAGCTCTCAAAAAAAAGCTGATGCGAGCCTTGCCAAGGCTCCTGCGCAAGCAGAGGCAATACCGCTATTCTGGAGGATCTCGCCTTCTAAGATTGCTCGGCTCTCCGCTCGACCGATCGAGCAGCGCCCCGAGCGCATCGAGCTTGGCCTTCTCTGCACCGCCCTTGGCCTCGGCAATGGCGAGCGAGCGGCGGGCGATGTCGAGATAGGTCGGCAACAGGGCCGGCGCTTCGCTGCGCAAGGCCACGATGTGCCGCTCGACGGTTGCCACGTCGCCTCTGGCGATGGGCCCGGCAAGGCTTTGGATCGGGCCGTTCGCCTCGATGGTGGCAAGCGTGCCCTTCACCAGGGGCAGCAGGGCGCGAAAGGCCTCCTCGCGATCGACGCCGAAGGCCGCCCATAACGCCAGCGCATCATTGAGCAGCCCGACCAGGAACGATGAGGCGAAGCTCCCCGAGGCGTGGTAGAGCGCGCGCGCCCCGGCCGGCAGCCGGATCGGGTGGCAGCCAAGCGCCTCTGCCATGGCGGTGAGCACCGCCAGCAGCGGCCCCTCGGCCTCGATGCCGACGGTGCACCCCGGCAGGCTCTTCATCGCCGCCCCGGTATCGGTGAAGCTCTGCAGCGGGTGGAAGCCGCCGGTCGACGCGCCGGCCGCAGCGGCGGGCGCCAGCGACGAGACCTCGGTGGCACCGCTGCAGTGGACGACGCTGTGGCGGGCGTGCCAGCGTACGGACTTCGCCACCGTTGCGATGGCGTCGTCGGGAACCGCGATGACGACGAGGTCAGCGTCATCCGCCAGCTGCTGCGGGCCGCCGTAGACCTTTGCGCCGGCGATGCCCGCCGCGAGTCTCGCCGCCGAAGCCTGCGAGCGGCTTGTCGCGCCGACAATGGCGTAGCCGGCACGCGCAAGGCTCCATGCCAGGGGTGTTGCAAGCTGCCCCGCGCCGATGAAGCCGATGCGCAAGCTGTCAACCGCCGAGCCCATGTGCACGTCCGCGAAGAGCCCTCGCTAGTCCCGAACCTCGGTACGGTAGGTCTTGGAGACGACGCGCCAGCCATCAGTCAGCTTGAGCAAGGTGAGGTAGTCGGTGAAGTAGCGCGGATGGATGGAGCATTCCACCTTCACGAATGCGGTCTCAGGCCCCGAGAAGTCCACCGACACCATGCGGTCGGTGCGCTTCAGGCCCCGGGCCTTGGGCGACGCCCGGCTCTTGACGAGCTCGAACCACTTCTCGCGCGGCATATCGTCGACGCCGCCGTCGCGCAGGCCGTAGAGGTGGCTCACCTCGTGGAAAGCCTTGCCGAGCTTGCCCGTGTCGCCCTCGTAGAGCCCGTCGAGATAGGTCCACACCACCTGTTCGACGGCGTCGATGTCACCAGCCATGGGTAGTCCTCCTGTTGCTGATCGCAAGGTCTGTCATTCGCGCGGCTTTGACATCACTCCCGGCCTCCAATCCATATCATATGAAGCGGGGGACCTGATGAGCCGTCCCGATGTCCACCCCGACCTCGGCATCAGTGCCTTGACGCTGCCGTCGCTGGCGACAATGAAGAGAGCCGCGAGCGAAGGCGCAGGAGCCTCTGGGACTGTTCCGAGCCCGACGTCAGGAAGGTACCTTTACGCGAGCGGGAGCACTTCATCGACTGGGGACTGTGCACGTCCGCTTACCCCTTGTTTGCCGGCTGCGTGCTGCGGTGCTGCAGACGGGGAAAGTGTGCCACGGCCCGTCGCGCGGTATTTCGCCCAACCAACATGACCACCATCGTCAGGGTGACACACCCAGCCGATTCAGGCCTTCTCGGCTCGGTTTGCTCGTCGGATCGAGCTGCAAAGCGCGGCGGTAGTCGGCGATCGCGCGGTCGGCCTCGCCCTTCATTTCATAGCTGGACCCGCGACTGGCGAAAGATAGGGCATCCTTGGCATTGATCTCTATGCACTTGGCGAAGTCGGCAATCGCGCCGTCAAGATTGCCCTTTTTGCGGAAGGCCCAGCCGCGCGCGTAAAATGCATCCAAAGATCGCGGATCAAGCTCGGTGGCCTTGGTGTAGTCGGCAATCCCCAGGTCGAGATCGCCCTTCCCGACGTAGGCGTTACCGCGGATGTTGTAAGCTGACGCGGCCTTGGGATTGAGTTGGATGATCTTGGTGTGGTCGGCGATCGCCCGATCGTGGTCACCTTTCCTTTCGTAGGAAACGCCCCGCAAGCCATAGACCTGCACGGCCTTGGGATCGATCTCGAGGACCTTGGTGTAGTCGATGATCGCGCGCTCGTGGTCGCCTTTTTTTTGGTAGGCGCCGGCGCGGACGTAGTAGGCGAGCGCGTACGCGGGATTGATCTCGATGGCCTTGGTGTAATCGGCGATCGCGCGGTCGAAGTCGCCTTTGTAGCTGTACGCGCCGCCGCGATTGTAGTAAGCCATCGCGAACCTAGGATCGAGCGTGATGGCCTTGTTGAAATCGGTGATCGCCTGGTCGAACGCCCCCTTCCGGGCGTAGGACATGCCGCGCTCGTAGTGGGACGCCGCATTAGTAGGCGGGAGCTCGATGGCCTTGGTGAGGTCAGCTATCGCGCGGTCGAACTCACCCTTATCACTGTAGGCGCCACCACGGTTGTGGTAGGCGGCGGCTGATTTCGGGTCGAGCTCAATGGCCCGGGTGAGGTCGGTTATCGCGCGGTCGCGATCGCCCTTGTCCCTGTAGGCGGCGCCACGGTTGGTGTAGGACGCGGCTGATTTCGGGTTGAGCTCAATGGCCTTGGTGAGGTCGGCTATCGCGCGGCCGAAGTCGCGTTTGTAGCTGTAGACGACGCCACGGTTGTGGTAGGCCCACGCTGCTCCTGGATCGCGCTGGATGACTTCCGTGCATCCGCGGATCCTAAGCTCTCTGTCCTCGTTGTGAACGCAGTCCTGCTGGCTATCCGCGACAGCAAATGACTGATCAAACATGAGTGCGAGAAAGATAGCGCTGGGGAACCTCCACATCGTACATCCTCCCCCAAAGTCTTCGTATGGACGGCGCTTCCCTTACGGCCCGGACGGCGGTCTCTACTACATCAAATGTGACGGCAAAAGAAGTGCGACTGCAAGGCGCTCAGAGAGCCGCACGAGTTCCGGTTCGCGGTAAGTCTCGACACGAGCACATTATTTCAGGAATCCCTCCCTAACCCCCCATCGTCGAAGGCGGTGCGTTGCACCCGTCTATCTTCTCGCCGCGAAGAGACGCCGGAGCCAATAGGCAGGCTCCTCGCTGACCGGCCGGAGGATGAACCGGACCAACACTCGCCACGTACCGACCACGAGCCTGAGACATGCGCGCCTGGGTAGCGAGCCAGCGCAGCGGCCGCACGAAGACGAAAGTTGCCGGCGGCGTGCTCCCGTGCTGCCCGCGACCATCATGCCGAAGCCGATACCCATTGGCCCGAACGCGGCGTAGGAGGTGAGCGCAAGTACGGGCACGTCCGTGTGCATCCGTGCCCTGCCTCCCGATTCCGCATCAGCGCTTCGCTGCCGTCTCACGCGCCAGCGTCGGTGCGATAGGTCTTGCTGAGCAGAAAGGTGAGATGCGCCTTCACCGTCGGCCACTCGCCGGCGACGATGCTGTAGACGCAGGTATCGCGCAGCGTGCCGTTGGCGGCGAGCTGGTGGCTGCGCAGGATGCCGTCGAGCTTGGCACCCAGCCGCTCGATGCCGCGCCGGCTCTGGTGGTTGAAATAGTGCGTACGAAACTCCACGGCGATGCAGCCGAGCGTCTCGAACGCGTGGCCCAGCAGCAGCAGCTTGCAGTGCGTGTTGAGGTCGGTGCGCTGCACGCTCCTGCGGTACCAGGTCGAGCCGATCTCCACCCGCTTGTGCACCGCGTCGATGTTCATGTAGGTCGTCATGCCGGCGGCCCCGGCCGTCGCGTTGTCGATCACGGCGAACGGCAGCATGGACCCGGCCGCCTGCAGACCGAGCCGCCGCTCGATCTCCGCGCCCATCTTTTCGGGCGGCGGAACGGACGTGTACCATAGCTGCCAAAGCTCGCCGTCCTGCACGGCCTCCACGAGATCGTCGCGATGTCGCTGTGTCAGCGGCTCCAGCGTGACGCGGGCGCTGCGCAAGGTAACCGGTTGAGGCCATGCCATGGTCTTCGATCCTGACTGCTGTTCGGTCGCCATCATAGCGAATCGGCCTTCGCGGCACCGCTGTGCCGTGCCGACGGGGCCAGTGCACCGAGCACTATCGCGGCGATCACGAGCGCGGCACCGGCGAGCTTAGGCAGCCCGATGACCTCGCCCAGATAGAGCGCGGACACGGCGAGCGCTGCCACCGGGACGGCCGCGGTGGCGAGCCCGGCGAGCCAGGTCTCGACATAGGGCAGGCCGCGGTACCACAGCCACAGGCAAATGACGCTGGCGGCAAGCGCATACCAGGTGCCGAGGAGCCACATCTCGGCCCGCACGGAGGCCGGGTCGAATGCCGGCAGCTGCGGCAAGGCCAGCGGCACCGACAGCACCAGCCCCGCCACATTGGCGCCGAGCGCCAGCCGCAGCGGCCGGTAGGGCGGCGCCAGGCGCTTGCCGAGCAGCACGAAGCTCACCTCGCACAGCACAGCCCCGCCGATCAGCAGGTTGCCGAGCAAGGTCGAAGGGCCCGGTGCCGCCCCCGATGCCTGCACCAGGACGAGGCCGCCGACCGCCAGCGCGATGGCGAGCCCCTGCAGACGCGAGAGCCGGTCGCCGGCCAAGACCACGCCCAGCAGCGCCGCCACGGCCGGCAGGGTTGCGGTGATGATGCCGGCATCGGCCGCGGCCGTGCGCTTCAGCCCTTCGAACATCAGCACCGTGAAGCCAAGCATGCCCAGCAGCGACATGAGGGTGAGGTCGCGCCATTCCACCACGGTCATGGCCGAGAGCTTCGGCCCAGGCTCGCCCCGCGCCAGCAGGGCGAGCGCCGCGCTCGCCAGCGCGAACCGGAACAGCACGAACACGTAAATGGGGAACTCTGCGACGATCGCCTTGGCGAACCCCACGTTGGCGCCGGTGAGCGTCATGGCGGCAGCGAGGGACACGGCGGCGGCGAGGCGGGACGGCAGCATCGCCCTGTCATGCCTGCGCGAGCGCGAGCGGGCAAGCACGCTGCGCTGGGTCCACAGGATTGGGGCAATGCGGAATTGCGCGAATCGCTCCCGTCCCATAGTTGCACCTGCGCACCGAGACCTCGATTGGAGGCGCCGCCATGCCCGAGCTGCCGTCGGCGTTGCCGGCCGTTCCGGTCGTCGCCGGGCTACTTTATGCCGTCATCTGGTACGCGACACGGGGCCTGCCGGGCCTGCCCAAGGCGCTGGCGCGCCTGGCGCCGCTGCTTGTGATCGCGCCCGGCATCTTTCTGTTTTCGCTCGTCCTGGCGACGCCACACCAGGAGACTGAGCCGGCCGCAGCCCCGAGAAAGGCGAAGAAGGCGGCGAAATCCGATCGCACCGAGCCTTTGCCGTCCGAGACGGCAGGAGCAACGGAAGCCGCCCCGCCCGGCGCTCAGCCAGCGTCGCCGCGGCCGTCCCAGTCCAGGACCGCAACCAAGAGCGGCGACGTGGCGCCCTCGCCGGCCGGCTCCGCGGCGCCAAACGGCGATTGGGATGTTGTGCCCGTCTTCTACGGCACGGACCGGGTGCGCAAGGACGCGCCGAAACGCGTGGTCTACGGCTCGGAGCGTGCGCGGCGGCTGGAGCTGGGGCTGGCGCTGGTGACGGTGCCCGCGGCGCACCAGGTGCCCGCCATCGAGCGTCCGTTCGCGCTGCGCGTGCCCTACTTCCAAATCGTCCTCTACGAGCAGGCGGAGGACCCCAAGCGGCACTTCACCATCAAGGAGCTGAAACCGCTCTCGCGCGACGAGTTCCTGGCCCTGGTGCGCGAGCGCGTGGCCGCCAGCCGCGCCTTCAAGGACCAGGCCCTCGTCTTCGTGCACGGCTTCAACACCGCCTTCGACCACGCGCTCTACCGCACGGCGCAGATGGCCTACGACCTCGAGTTCGACGGCGCGCCATTCCTCTACAGCTGGCCGGCGGGAGACGGGGTGATCGGCTATGCCCGCGACCGGGAAAGCGCCACCCAGGCCGAGCCCTACCTCAAGGAGTTCCTAACGCTGGTCGTCAGGGAGACCGGCGCCAAGAGCGTCAGCGTCATCGCCCACAG
>Ga0247727_10020484_pt1 | contig 10104 bp, 5 predicted proteins | sample WisWelCaveWW1625_FD_202498 | JGI IMG/M metagenome (GOLD analysis project Ga0247727, IMG submission 202498) | Biofilm microbial communities from Wishing Well Cave, Virginia, United States - WW16-25 | ecosystem: Environmental > Aquatic > Deep subsurface > Groundwater > Cave microbial mat | place... | reverse complement strand
TTCTCCAACACATAACCAACCGTTGCAATTCCGGCGTTGGAATATTTGATGCGTTTCTCCGGCTCATAAATCAGCGCGGTGGCATTGAGGCTCTGTATTGTTTGCGCCAGCGATGTCGTCGCGTCATCAAAATAATTTCCCACCGGCGGCTCGCGCACAAGCCCGGAACGATGCGACATGAGTTGCCGCAAGGTGATCGCTTTGTTGAACGGGTTGTGCGGCTTGAACTCCGACAGATATTTTGTGATCGGCGCCTCCAGATCAAGCACGCTGGCCTCGACGAGTTGCATGATCCCGATGTCGGTAAACAATTTCGACACCGAGCCGACGCGATAAACCGTTTCCGCCGTCGCCGGTATTTTTTTGTCGGGGTCTTCCATGCCGAATCCTTTGGCCCACACCGTTTGTTGATTATCAACGAGCGCAATCGAAAGCGCGGGCAGTTTTTTGTCCTGCATTTCGTGGGAGATGAGACGCTCCAATTCGGAAACAACAGCGGAATAATCGGCGCGGGGAGAAACATCCGAGGATTGAAAACCCCAAAAGATAAAACCGAAAAACAAGAAGAGGGCGACGGATTTTATTGCACGTCGAAAGAAAATTTTAGATTGGCTCATGGAAGCGCTTTCTCCTCACAAAGTTTTGAAGACATCGTTACGATGGAGAAATGTACTCAAAACGATATGAAAAGTCAAGCGTTCACGGCGGGTAAAAATTAGCGACCGCGCTTCGCGCGTTTTTAAAAAACGGCTTTCATTCCCCCCAGATTGTTCAGCAACTTTTCTGAAAATTTATCGGTTAGTGAACCTTTACTTTTCCGTTTTGCCGCTTCGAAGCGCCGTTGCGACTGCTTTGGAGCAAGAGCTTTTGACGTTGCTCAGGCTTCAAATCGCCCAGAAGTGATTTTATTAAACGTTCTTTTCCCCCTGAAGCAGCTATTAAGGCCTTCATTATATCTTTTTTGCTCAGAGCCGTAAAAAAATATGTCTTGCCTTTTACCGATAAGATTTCGTTCATAGTAAAAGCAGAAATAATTTTTTCCTTTCCGAAGGCATTAATAAGCTTTCGCATCAAGATGAAGATTGCTGCCCTTTCAGATAGAGCTCGACTTGGTATTGTGTTTCTTCGAAGTGCCATTTTGTCTGTTTTGAGCCAAGATTTAATGTCGTGACAAATCTCCGTACTTTAGATGGTTTGAATCGTATAAAGCCATAAGCTTAAACACCTCGCTTTCGTAAAGACCAAAAAGAGTTTCCAATATGAGGTTCTTTTTTTGTTTCCTTACGGACGCGCTAATATAAGCATTTTAATAAAAATTTGCAACCCCGATTTTGACGCGGTTACACTTTTCAAATCCGACTCGTCGTTCAATTTGTTTCCAACGCGCCTTGATCGATTTTCAAAATCGTTTGCAACAGCACATTCGCGCCGTTCGCCATATCTTCAGGCTTGGTGAATTCTTTCGGCGAATGGCTGATGCCGCCGGCGCTGGGAACGAAGATCATGCCGGTGGGAGTCATGCGCGCCATATCCTGCGCGTCGTGTCCGGCGCCGCTCGGCATGAGTTTGGAACTCAATCCCAACTCTCCGGCGGATTCGGCAATAATCTCGCGCATTCCTCGGTTAATTGTAAAATCTAAAGATGAACTAATCTGAGCATCATCCGAAATTAAAATGGGAGTGGGCATTCTTATTTTCATCTTCAATAAATTATATAATTCAAAAATTTAAGAGCCAGCGCCAAACTAAAAATTAAAATGCCAAACAGCGCTACTCGTACATCTAATGCTGTAATTGGAATCAATTCTTCACGAGCTGAATGGCTGATGTTTGATTTGAACCATAGAGAGATGACATAAAGAGAAAGTATACCGATACAGGCATGGCTCAAAATTTTCAGGAGCAAGCCAAGGTAATTAACTTTCCAAATGTAGATCAATTTCGTCGCGAAATAAGTAATGTCGCTGGTAGCATGCCCGCTATTTGTTAAAAACACATAATACAATGAATGTAAAAACTCAACACCCAAGCTGCCCAAAAGCATCAATATCCAAGTTCTCGTCATTGATCGCATCATATTTAATAGAAATATCAAAGAAAGAAAAAGCATTGAATATAAAACAGCCCAATTTACCGTGGTTCTTGCCTTGTAAAGTAATACTGATCCGGCAATCGCCATCACTAATCCCAATAATGACCATTGTTCTGTTCGAGAAGACAACAACGCCACTAGCACAGGAAATACCAAATAAAATCTGAAGTTCACGTACTGTGACCATGCAGGAATTTTTCCGGAGGGTAGGATGCCTAAATTAAGCCTTTGATTCAAAGAGATAACATATATCGCTGTAATAAAAAATAAAACTATCCACTTTTTGTACAAGTATGATTCATCTTCAGGATATCGGCGTGAATCTCTATCAAATTGCAAGAGGCTTATTAAGAGAGACAATATTCCAAGTATGATTTCAATCAAACTCATATGCCACACGTTGCTGACGATTTTGAATTAACCGGTCTTGACTCGTCATTTACTTTTGGGTATCTTCAATCGTTGTCCGATATAGATTCTATTCGGGTTGTTTAGATTGTTCATGGTCAACAATGTTTGCTGTGAAATACCGTACTTGCGCGCAATTTTAAAAAGATTTTCACCCTTTCTAACGCGATGGATCGCATAAAGTGGTTGCTCTTGAAACATTTTAAGTTTCGCATAGGCATGTTGAAATTTTTCTGTGCTACCGACGGGAATACGCAAATTGAAGGCTTTTACAGGTGGTGTGGAGTGACGTAAAAGAGATGGGTTAAGTTGTCGAAGTTCTAGGACGCTGGCATTGGCGCACTTTGCAAGAATTTTAAGATCGGTTGGACGCGGCAAAATAGCCAGGTCATATTCAAAGGGTTTCAGATGTGATATCTGTTCGATGCCATATTTATGCGGTTCCTTGACAATCATCAAAACCGCGTAAAATAAGGGAAGGTAATTTCTTGTTTCACGCGGGACATAGCGTTGTATATCCCAAAAGCTGCGTGATTTCGCTTTGCGAATGGCGCTTGAGATGCGGCCGGCGCCTGAGTTATACGCCGCAATGGCCAGTTCCCAAGATTTAAATTCAGCGTACAAATCTCGTAAATGCTGGGCAGCCGCATGTCCGGCGACAGTAGGATCATAACGATCATCGTGCCACAAAGTACGCTGAAGGTTGTAGAGTCTGCCCGTGCTATAAATAAATTGCCATAACCCTTTTGCCGCTTTACGCGAATTAGCGCGTGGGTTAAGGCCGGATTCAATGACGGATAGAAAGATAATATCCTGCGGTAGTTTATTATTATTAAATATCTTGCGTTGTTCCGGTAAATACCGTGTAATGCGTGCCAACCACTTGTTTAATTCATCCTTTCGCTCTGAAGTAAGTATTTCAATTTGTCTTTTAACTTGTATATTCTCTAAATCAAAATCGAAATCATACACCGCAGGGCGCACGAGTTCCCAATATAGATTAGAAAACGCTGTAGTCGGTAGTATTTCGCGAGGCTCTACAGTCTCCTCTTCACTTTCATCGGGCAAAATCAAGGATAGTTTGCTCCGTAGTGAATCTAAAATTCCTGTTCCTAACGTTGCATAAAATTCATTTTCAGATTGGCTAAGCTGTTCAGCAATTTCCACGGCATTTTCTAGTTCGGACCGAGCGGAAAAGGTATCATCATTAGTATAGTAAAAGCGAAAAAAATCAATCGCCACCGCCAGTTGTTGGCTTGCTTCAAAATCATTGCGATTCGAAGCAGAAAAATCATACCCATTTGTTGAATTTTGATAAATTTCTTCAATCATCGAAGTCAGTTGGCTGTCCGGCAGGGAGATGCTGGTGAATTCAGACAATTGTTGAATCAGCGAAGCAGATTTGCCTTCCAAAATTTTTGAGCGGCTCAATGTCGCCAGGCTTTCAAATGCCAAATCCAGATTTTTAGCGGCAAGATCCCACTCTTTGAAATCTCGCAGCCGCAACGCCGAAGCAAGATTTATCCGAATGCTTTCTTCGAGCCGTTCTTGCAGCACTGCAACTTGCGCTTCTGAGCTTGCGCTTTGCGAGATGGCATTCGGCGGCTGAAGTAATATGAGCATTAAAAAAACAATTATATTGAGCCGGCGATTCTGCAAATAAAATAATCTCATTTCCATTCACCATGGTTATGAATTTGACGCGACTTTCCGTTAGTCATCAACTTTTATTCAAGGGATTTTATTTGACAGCGCTCGTATTGAGTTGTTTGCTGTTGAGGTTTTTCTAAGAATAATCCGCTCAAGGCCTGATGAAATAATCGGATCGCGCTAGCGCATTAAAGATTGGTTTGGCGAACTCGCCTTTCGCTTGAGAATCATTCTTGCTTCTTACATTCTCCAGATATAAAAAGCCTGCTAAAGTCTTGCCCTCGACAAATTGTTCTCTTAGATTATCCCATCTTCCCAATGCGAAGAGCAGCATTTCGCTTTCCATAGGTATCCCCTCTCGTTCGTTTATCGTTCCCGTTTTACAAATCAGCCGCAATCCTTGTTTCTCCAAGTCATCAGCTAAAGCTTTGAGTTCTTTCAGTGTGCCACTACGAGGCACTTCCTGTAAAGGAGCAAATAGATTCTTATTCCTCCAGACTAAATCAGCTAGTGGCGTTGGAAGAGGCTCAAACACATGTGTAGCAAGTGAATCAGTTGCGATAGTGGTGTCGTCACCAACCAGGAAAGTATCCAAACTTGGTTCCAACGTTGCATAAACTTTCTTACCAGTCACTAATCTTGCCATCGATTCTGCCATGACTACATTATTCCACCTGCCGGCTTCGGCAGCACCAATAAGAAACATTAATAACCTGCTTGAGATATATTCCATTCGGTTAGGCTTGAGAATGACAGGCTCCGGTAGTGAATAACTCAAATAAGGATTTTGTTCAATTAACTTATTAGTTGCAGCAAATGACGGTAGAAAAGTATTGCTGCTTTCTGCATAAATGTTATTTAGCTCACCATCATTGTAAACTTGATACATTTTTTCCATGCCGGAAAAAAGCAGCGTTCTTTTTGTTGTTTCAACACGAAGCTTGGGAATGGTATCAGTTGTAATAGAATGTTCGCCTTTGACGGCAAGCAAATCTAAATAATATGCGGTTCCATTATAACGAACATCAACCGGACTTTTATTAGGAATAAAAACATTCTTCCATTCATCTTTATCAATCAACAGGCCCAGCAGTCCAATAACCGCCTCGTAATGATCACGCGATTGGATCAGAAACGTTAAAGGCGAAATCCATTCCGGGTCTCCCATTCTTTGGCAATCGAACGCTGGATCCAAACGTATGTTTGCCAGTTGAACGTGTTTTTCGTCACTTCCATGAGAATATTGAGCGTCTAAATATTTATCGTAATCATAAACCTCTAATTTGGTTAAATCGATTGTGCCATGATATTGTGCGGCAAGGTTTGAAAATACCAGTGGCTTAATGGTTGAGCCAATGGCATGATTTTTTAAATTATGATTGCGCAACAGATCACTCTGCTGTGATGGTGTGCCCTTCTGCACTTGTTCATAAAAATCCGGCTGGCCCGGGTTGACGGTTGGGAAATCGGGCATGGCCAATATTTGTCCGGAATAAGCATCCATTACGGTCAGGGCGATTCGATTGCTTCGATGAATATTCTTTTCCAAGTAGCGCGTTTGATACCTCGGACTACTCGCTACATTTTCGATTTCCTCGGCAAGTTTACCTTGCATCTTCATGCTTAATTTCGTTTTGAGAATCTCGGGTATTTTGCAACCTTGTCTTACGGCTATATCAGCAGCAACCCCCAGCGTATAGGCCATTGCTAATTCACTGCCTAAAGGAAACATTCGACGCATTCGACCGTTTCGCCATTGCACATAGCTCAAAATTGGATATTGATGACCAAGATACATCAAGTTTCGACGGTAATTGTCTTGCTCATCAGTAAAAACTAGTAAGTCTCTCTGATTTAAGGGATAGTGCCCTGATACTAGCATTCGTTTTCCATTCAAATAAATCTGCCAATCATCATCAATAATGGGTAAACCAGGTTCAAAATATAAAGTATCTGCCTCACGAATCAATTCGCCAAATGTATCCCCCATCTTCGATCGTCGAAGAACAACGGCTTTAACTGTAGACAATCCAGGTCGCTTGTCATTTAGCGAAATAGATTTTGCGCCTATATTCTGATCCAAACTAACTCTAAATTGATGGCCAAGAGCACTCACTGTTGGCGTCTTTGGATCGCCTGTCGCCACCATGACTCCTTCCCATGATGTATCAGCTCTGAATGGCGATCTGAGTTTGAAATAATAACGATTCAAATTGAGTTTAATCCCGCGCTGGCCATTGTCAATTTCTTCACTCAAGTAATAAAGTCCCCCATTCGCATCAAATTTATTCTTACGATCATTAAGTTGTTTTATATATTGGGCCTCTACGTTTGATGGACCCCCAACACCAGTTGGCTTAACCGCGAGACCTACAATCTGCCAGGGCATAGATTTTTTCGTTGTGGGATCAGGCGGTTTTAGAGGGTTTACCGGCTCTTCCGGAATATTTTTTTGAAGCTGCGCGAAGAGGCTATCATCAAAGTCGTGATCTTTCTGGAGGCTTTTAGCGCCCGCAATTCCATTCAAACCGATATACAGCCAGACCAGCCAACCCCAACCGGCTATACTTATCGTTAACAAAACTTGTTTGGCTGCCGATTGATTTGGAAATAACGAGTCGGGAGATTCGCTATCTAGATTGTAGAAAACGAGGAACGTTAACATGATTAAGAGCGCGGCTCCTTGCAGTAAATCGGCAGAGGAAACCAGACTAAGAAATGGAATATTTTGGCCGGTAAAAATGAGTTGCCCGATATTTGCCGAGGCCATATACAAGGCGTTAAATATGAAAAAGCCTCCAATCAGGGCAATTGGAATAATGCGATGATGATTCTTAAAGTCATCCGGAATGCGCCCGGCCAAATAAAAGCAAAAACCGCCGAGCATGACGAAAAGAGAAATAAGGAGAAATCCCGCCAACCAACCGTGTTCGGAGAGAAAATATATCGCGTAGACACAATCTGCCATAGTAGTTGGATAAGTCATGCCGGCATCAGTGAGTGTGGCACGACCGTATCCAACTCCATTCTTTTCGGAATGAGATGCATATAGCAGCATCTGCCAGTTTTGGTGCGAATTATTCAATAACGAACTTTTACGTAAATCGTGCCTGCCAGCGCCCGCAAGCAGGATATCCTCTTCACTTTCTTTCAAGCTTACAAAGCGGTAAAAGACGCTATTTTGAGGATTAACAACCTTTGTAATCAATGGCAAGGAAACCCATTCCGGGAGCATCAGTGAAACGGCAAAAACTATCACGACAAGGATCGCCGCCGCCAGCGCCCATTTAGCTCGATGCGATTGAAAAAAAATGGCCAGCAAGCCGGCAATGGAAAAACTGATCATATAAATAAAAAAACCTTTGTCATCAATTAAAAACAATTCCAATGCAACGCATAAAATCATGAAAATGGGCAAGAGCCATTTCAAGCAATAAAACGGCGTCTGCAATAGTCTTTGAATCGAACCCAAAGTTTTTTTCCTACCAATTATTATGAGGCAGAGTAAAATGCCAATTGGTATCAAGAGGCAAATAAACGTCTTTAGGCTTGTTGAATTGCCGGGAGTAAAAAATAAAACTAAAACACCGAGTAGTGCAATTATGAGCACAGCGAGTAACCCATTCCCTATCGGCCATTGTTTCCGAGACAGCAAAAGCGACCGCATCCCAACGACGACAGTTAGCAAGACCAAGATATGCGTTCCTATACTTATTCGTATCCCTAAAAAAGACTCATTCCGGCCAACAACTGATCCGGCAAGCAGCCAAAAAATTGTAAGAACTGCAAAGAATAAAAATGCTATTGGTTTGGTTACGAAGTTTATAAAAAAATCAGGATGCCAATAGTTCAAGCGGCCAAACCACCAGATCGGCAAAGCGATCAACACAATGAGGAAAAACGCACCAACCCATCCAAAGTTGTGCCCAAAATCCAACATGAAATAGGCCCACCCCATGGTGGCGAGGAGATATGAAAAATAGAGCCCAACGTTCAATTTGCAGCGTTGAAGGCCAACTTTTTTTATCCATATAAACATCTGGGTGAAAATAAGCGTCGATGGTATAACGGCCAAAGCGAGCAGGCTCGAGCGCAGACTTTTATTAAAAACGTTTTCCAGTTCCAAAGGCGAGGCATCACCTGGCGGTAATAAACTGGCTCGATAACCAAGCAAAAAGCGCATGAGCAACAAAAAAAGCGTTGTCGCCCAGATTATCGTCCACGTTCGTTGTAATTTAGATTGTGCTGTCGAGGGGTAACGACTGTTAAAGATAATAAAGATGGTGCAGAGTATTGCAATAATGAAGAACGCTTGTGGGCCGGCATAAGCGATGGCCTGTTTTGGCTGCGTCAGCCTGACAGTAACCCCCTGCTGCAGATCGCCAATACAAGCCAGTTCATCAAGACGAAAACTTTGGATACTTTTGCCGTCATTTATACTCAGGCTATCACTGATCACTCGATAAATGGCTTTGGCGTAAAAAGGATGCGAAGTTCTTCCGCTTCTAAACCAATAGCCGTCAAGAGGAATATAATCCGAGGCTGAGGTGATGATAAACTCAACACGATCAGCCTTTGCCGGCGGCAAAGGCAGAGGCCATACCACAGGCGGATTTAATGATACTTTGGACACATTGGCATCATTCAAGCGGTCAACAATAACAGAATCGGATAGCACTATTCCAAAACTATTTTGATGGCCCAGTCCATAAAACAGCTTGGCGGACGCGGGTATAATATCATTTCTCGTGCTCCAACCGGTCTGGTGAATCAGGATTCTGGCATTTTTTTGGAAAACGATATTTTTTTGCGCCCACAAGGATTTATCAATAAGGACGCCGACTCTTGATGAAAGGTTATTTTTAATTTCTCGAACGATGGTGATGGATTCAAAAATATCAGACCAGTTTCTATCGCGGGTATCCAGATTTTTTGCCAATGAACTCAGTTTAAGGCCCTCAGCCAGCGCGATTTTCGAAAATGTTGTATCTTGCTTGTGGTCAAAAGACCTCTGGCCGTTTGACATAGAACCTTGATTGAAATAAAAAATATTTCTAACGGGGAAGGTTCCCAGCCAAGCCTGTATTCTCTGTCGCAGGTCAAGAGGTTGCGCAACTGTCCACCGCAGTGTAAAAAAAGTGGTGTCGGTGTCATTTAATTCAGGATTGCCATAACGAAAAACTGTCAACCTTTCGTCCGGCTTAAGCCACCAATCATCAGCTATATTCTTGCAGACGCCGTCGATCCGAAATGGATAGCGGTGCAGCCGGTGCGAAATCGTCCAATTTTCGTGATTCGCTGTTTTGAGATCATGGAGAGGTTTTATGTAGAGGGAATCTTCCGGAAAAAAGTTTTCCATCTCAAAGCCCTCTCCCCCATCGACTTGCCCGGTAAAAAGAAAACCATTCGGCGCGCTGGGATGAATATAATAACCATTGTGCTCGATGCGCCGGTCTTCACCAAAACGATTGAGAAGGCGGCTGCCGTATTGTTTGAAACCAATGAAATAATAAACCCCACACAGCAAAAGAAGAGCAACACCAATAATGTAAGTCCGTTGTTTTGGAGGGTAACTCAAGTTATCATCATTTCCCGTTCGCCAAACATAAAAAAATGTCCAAATAACAAAAAGGGAGAACAAAAATGCCATCTTCAACGGCATAAAAAGGAGCCCTCCTCCCGTCAGAATAAAGAGCAAGACCAAGAGCAATATATCCATTTCCATCCTTTCCGTTGCATAGGAAATTCAATGCCCGCTTTGATTCGACAATGGTTTCAATTCAATTGCTGTACCCCTTGAATCAAAATCATCGCGACGACTCAACCAGTAAAATCAGATTTCTTGTCTCACCATTTTGTTGGGCTTGGAAAGAAAAATACAATTTAGGAAACGGCACCCTCGTCCGTTCGAGGAGTTGCCGAAAGAGCTGGCGATAAAAAATATTAGCGTGTTT
>Ga0247727_10020483_pt1 | contig 10104 bp, 9 predicted proteins | sample WisWelCaveWW1625_FD_202498 | JGI IMG/M metagenome (GOLD analysis project Ga0247727, IMG submission 202498) | Biofilm microbial communities from Wishing Well Cave, Virginia, United States - WW16-25 | ecosystem: Environmental > Aquatic > Deep subsurface > Groundwater > Cave microbial mat | place... | reverse complement strand
GCGCTGGCGGAACTTCCCGGCTACGATGCCGAGCTGATGCGCGAGCTGGGCTTCACTCGTGCAGAAGGCGGCGGGAAGAAACTTGCGGAGCTGATCCACGAGCCGTCGCTGAACATCCGGGGCATACGCAGCGGCTACGTCGGCGAACAAGCGCAGAATATTGTGCCCACCGAAGCCAGAGTTTCGCTGGATTGCCGGCTGGTGAAAAACATCGACCCCAAAAAGCAGTTTGACCGCATCGTGGCTCACATCCGCAGGGAGGGGTACTACGTCACCAGCGCCGCACCGACGGCCGAGGAGCGCGCAAAATATCCGCTGCTGGCGCGCGTTGAATTCGGCGGCGGGTATCCGGCCGCGCGAACCTCAATGGACTTGCCGGTGTCGCAGGCGCTGGTACATGTCACTGAGGCCGCACTCGGAGCCCCTGTGGTGAAGATGCCCACGCTGGGGGGCAGCGCGCCCATGTATATATTCGAAAACCTCAGGATGCCGGTCATCGGCGTCCCTATCGTCAACCACGACAACCGGCAGCACAGCGAAGACGAAAACCTGCGCCTGGGGAATTTCTGGCGCGGGATTGAAATCTTCGGCGCACTGCTTGCAGACTTGAAGTGGTGACACAGCCATTCCTGCCTGTGTGCGGCGCTGGCGTGCTGCGTCCGCTACAGTGCCAGAAAATTCTTGAGGATGTGCATCCCCGCTTCGGTGAGCACGGACTCGGGATGAAATTGCACACCCTCGACGGGCGCAGCGCCGCGGCGGCGAAGGCGGAGGCCCATAATGAGGCCGTCTGATTCCGCGGAGATTTCCAATTCGCGGGGCAGAGAGAGGCGCTCGACGATGAGGGAATGGTAGCGCGTGGCGGAAAAAGGTTGCGGCAGACCACGGAAGATGGACTTGCCGTCGTGGGAGATCTCGCTGGTCTTGCCGTGCATCAGCCGTGGCGCGCGAACCACGCGCCCGCCGAAAGCGTGCCCGATGGCCTGGTGTCCGAGACACACTCCCAGGATGGGGATTTCGCCGGCGAAGCGGCGGACCAGTTCAACGGTGATTCCCGCGCGCTGCGGAATCCCGGGCCCGGGGGAGATGACGATGCGCTCCGGGCGCATGGCCGCGACGTCGTCACAGGTGAGCTTATTGTTGCGGCGCACCTCCACCTCCGCGCCCAGCTGACCCAGATACTGCGCCAGGTTGTAGGTGAAGCTATCGTAGTTGTCCAACAGCAGAATCATACTCAGCCAGACGTTCCCCTCCCCGCCTGTTTCAGCGCGGCAATCAAGGCGCCCGCTTTGTTCACCGTCTCCTGAAATTCGCGCTCCGGCTTGGAATCGGCCACAATTCCGCCGCCGGCCTGGATGTAAGCCACGCCGTGTTTGTGCACCAGCGTGCGGATGGCGATGCAGGAGTCCAGGTTGCCGGAAAAATCGAGATACAGGATGGCGCCGGCGTAAATCCCGCGGCGCGTGGGTTCCATCTGGTCAATGATTTCCATGGCCCGGACTTTGGGCGCGCCGCTCACGGTGCCGGCCGGGAAGCAGGCCATCAGGGCGTCAAAGCAGTCCACACCGGGACGCAGGCGCCCGCGCAGGCTGGAGACCAGGTGCATCACGTGGGAATAGCGTTCGACGAACATCAGCTCCTCGACGCGTACGGACCCGTACGCGCACACCCGGCCGAGGTCGTTCCGGCCCAGGTCCACCAGCATCACGTGCTCGGCGCGCTCCTTGGGGTCGGCAAGAAGGTCCGCTTCGAGGCGGACATCCTCAGCGGCATCGCGGCCGCGGCGGCGAGTGCCGGCGATGGGGCGATAAAAAGCGTCGCGGCCCTGCACCTTCACCAGCATCTCTGGCGAACTGCCCACCACGCAGGTTTCGTCCAGGCGCAGGAAGTAGAGGTACGGCGAGGGGTTGACCACGCGCAGTGCCCGGTAAATCTCGAACGGGTCGGAAATTTTTGCCGGGAGCGGGACCGCAAACCGCTGGCTGAGCACTACCTGAAACACATCGCCGGCGCGAATGTAATTCCTGGCCTTGCGCACGGAGGCGAGATACTCAGCCTTACGGAAATTGGACGCTACGCGCAAGGCCTGGGCCTTTGGCATTGCGTGTCGTGGCGATTCCTCTCGCGCCGGAACCCGCAGGCGCTTCTGTGTTCTGGCAATCTCACGGACTGCGGCGTTGTAGTTGGAGCGCAAGCTGCCTGGGCCCGCAGTGAACACATTGCGGACAATCCACAGGCGATGCCGGACGTGGTCGAAGGCGACCAGGCCATGAAAAAACATCAGCAAGGCATCGTCGAGTCCCAGGTCATCGCGCCCCCGGGCAGGGATGCGCTCGGTGAGTCGCACCATGTCGTAGGCGAAATAGCCGATGGCGCCGCCCACCAGGGGCGGCAGGCCGGGCACGCGCACGGGTTTGTACCGCCGGGTGAGCTCGCGAAGTTTTTCGATGGGGTTGCCGGGCGTCCACTCACCAGGCTTCACCCCGTCCAGCCGGTAAGATCGCCCGCGGGCGCGGAACACTTCCGCAGGTCCGGAAGCGAGAAACGTGTACCGCGCCAAGTTTTCGCCGCCAGCCACACTCTCCAGAAGAAAGGAATATCGCGCGCCAGCCGCGATGCGCAGGTAGGCGGAGACGGGCGTCAGCAGGTCCGCGGTCACCGTGTCGTAAACGGGAACGAGGTTGCCCTGGCGAGCCAGGCGACGAAAGGTTCTGTAGTCGGGTTGAATCATTTTCAAACGGAGAAAGGAAAGAGGCAGGGAGGCACGGAGCTATGGATGAGAAGCAACGAGGCCTGCGGACATAGTGAGAACGCGTCGCAGACGCGGGCCCCTGCTTCCCTGCTTCCCTACCTCCCTGCCTCCTCGCCTTCTTGTCGGATGACTTTTTTCAGCTCCTCCTTCACCGCCGTCCTCATCGCCGCCACTGGAGCGCGCTCACCCATCCAGATTTCCCATTGCGCGGTGCCCTGGGCGATGAACATTTCCAGGCCGCAGATGGCTTCCAGCCCTTTGCGGCGTGCCAGCCGGAGCAGCCGGGTTTCTGCGGGGCGGTAGACCATATCCATCACTACGCGGCAATTCAGCTCCGAGGCATTCAAGGGGCTCTCGCCCGAACGCGGATGCATCCCTACGGGCGTGGCATTGATGATGGCATCGAAAAACTCGCGGCCCAGGACTTTGCGGTCCACGGGGACGCCGCCGACGTCCCGGGCCAGTGCGGCGGCGCGCCGGCGGCGCCGCGCGCAGATGCCCACGATGGCTCCGCCCTGTGCCAGCGCAAACGCTGCGGCGCGAGCTGCGCCGCCCGCGCCCAGCACCAGTACCCGGCTGCCGGCCAGGGGCAGACGGCGCTCCAGGGCCCGCAGCACGCCGACGTAATCGGTGTTGTAGCCGTAGAGTTTTCCCCCGCCGCGCACCACGACCGTATTCACTGCACCGATCAGGCCGGCCAGCGGGTCGCAACCGTCCAGGTGCCTGACGATGGCTTCCTTGTGGGGCAAGGTCACGCTGAAACCGGCGATGCCCAGTGGTTTGACCGCGCCGAGAAAATCGCGCAGGTCCGCGACCCGGAAGGGCAAATAGACGGCATTGACGCCGCGGGCGTGGAAGCCGGAGTTGTGCAGGACGGGGGAAAGCGAATGGCCGATGGGATTTCCGATCACGCCATAGACACGCGTGGAGCGGTTCAGCCGGTCTGCCCGGTAGAGATGCTTCATCTCTCGAAGGGTGAGTTGTCCGGGGGCTGTCGGCTCGCCTGCCGCCGCATAGGCCAGGGCGCTGCCGTGGCGCAGGGCGAGCACGCGGGCAGGAAGGCCACATTCGCCCATGGGTACAGCCACCACGTCCCGCCGGCCGCGGGTGATAGCGAGGAGGCGAAGGCAATCCGCCAGGGAATTGCACTGGGTGGCGATTTTTACGGCATCAGCACCATAGCGGTCCAGGCGCTGCAAGAGCGCCGGGAGATCCCGCGGCGTCTCGCGGAAGTTATGGACCGAGAGGAGCGAGCGCGCCTCGTCGAGGAACACCTGGGTGAGAAATGTTTCCTGCGGCGCCTGGGGGTGTTCCTCCAGATCGCACCACAGGGCTCCGCAATCGGCGGCGTCGGCCAGGATGCCCGCCTGGACGTCGCGGTCTTCTGCAAAGCGTCCGCCGGCCTCGCGGCTTCGGCAGGTGGCGATCACCCGGCCGCGGACGGGATGGTTCCGCCACCAGGCGAGGAAACTGTTCAGCTCGGCATCCTCCTCCAGGTAATCCAGGCGCAGTTCCACGGTGCGGGTTTCGCGGAGCGCCAAGGCGAGCAGACGGCGCATCTCGCGCGCGGTTGGCGCGGCGACCACGGCGCAAATGCGGTCATCCCCGAAAGTGGCTGACATACCGGGCGGGCCCTGGAGAGGGCAGAACTGGGCTTCTACCACGCGGTATCCAAAGTGTAAAGCCTGTTGCGCTGGATGCTTGACGGCAGCAGTGCCATTTGTTACGGTCGCCCCCGGTGGATTGCCATCTGCTGCGGGAGCGTTCCCGCCGGGAACAAAGGAGTGGAACTATGCGCACGCGAATTGCCGTCCTGCTGCTCGTCCTCGCCCTCGCCGCCGCCGGTGCGGCTGCGCAGAAGCGAGGCGCCGGAGCCCCGACCTCGCCGAACCATGCGGATATGTATTGCTCGGGTGCGGTCACCAACGAGGCCATCTCCAACGATACCTACATCATCTCGGGCGAAGAATCACACCAGCAGATCACGTTTTCGGCGCACCACGAGCTGGTGTATGTGAACAAAGGCTCCAGCCACGGGGTGAAGGCGGGGGATGAGTTCCTGGTGATGCGGCCCATCAGGGATTCCATGAAGTACGTCTGGTTCGCCTACCAGACCAACCTGCGGCGGGCGATGGGCACGCAGTGGACCGACGCCGGGCGGGTGCGCGTGGTGGCGGTGCAGCCGGAGGTTTCCATCGCTCAGGTGGTGTTCAGTTGCGGGCCTATCTTCCGCGGGGATGTGGCCCTGCGCGCCAGCGAGCGGCCGGCGCCAAAATTCAAGGAGACCCCATTCGACGAGTTTGCCGCGGTGAACGGGAAGCCGCTGGCGATGCTGGTGGCGTCCAAGAATTACGAGTCTGCACTGGTGGGCCAGAATGATGTGGTCTACGTGAATTTGGGGAGTTCCCAGGGCGTGAAAGCGGGCGACTATTTCCGCATCTTCCGCTACCAGGGCCAGCGCCACGAAGCGGCCTACCAGGTGCGCGGGCACCATCGCGCGATGTTTGGATTCGGCGCCACGCCGCGCGGCACGATCTGGACGTGGGACAACCTGCCGCGGGAAATCCTGGGAGAAGGCATTGTGTTGCGGGTGTCCGAGAACGCCTCCACGGTAATGATTACATTTTCAAAGCGCGAAATGTACCTGGGAGATTACGTCGAGGTGCAGTAGACCAGCATCCGGCAATTTCCAGCATGCTGCGCCCCGTCCCCTTCGCGGGGGACGGGGCGTTCCGTTTCAGGACTGCGGCGCTTCTCCGGCCGCCTGTTTCAGGACGGCCTCAGAGAAGACTTCAGCGATGAACATTTGAACCAGGGTGGCGGGATCTTTCCAGGCTTCGCGCTGGAGACCTGCTTTGACACAAGTTTCTTCGAGGAATCGCTGCGGGGTCCAGCGAAACTGCGCAGCCACCTGAGGCAGCAGCAACCCGCGCGCGCCCCCGCGCGTAACCAGGAGACCGTGTCTCCCAACCTCGATGCCATCCAGGGAAGCCGGCTCGGGAGCGGATAGCACCGAGATTTCAATTTCCAATCCGGCTACTTCGTCGGAGCTCACAGGCGAAAAGCGCGGATCTTCGATAGCCGCCGCTGCCGCGCAACGCACCACCGTCTCGGCGAGCGAGCCGCCCGGGCCAAGGCGCCCGATGCACCCGCGCAGGCGGCCGGCCTGGTGAAGGGTGACAAACAGGCCCGCGGGCGGTCCGGCCACAGGATCCTGGGGATGAATGGGTGGGATGGATTGCAGGCGCGCGGCTTCGGTCACGGCGCGCCGGGCCAGGGCCAGCATGGCGCGGCGCTGGTCGCTATCCAGCGGCGACATCCGGTTGCTTCTTCTTGGGCGACTCCACCACATGCAAGCGCGCCTGACCGCGCTGCCTGATGCTTTCTTCCAAGCGCGTCCAGAACGAGAGGAAATATTCCAGCGCCGAGGCCACCGCGCTGATCACCACCAGCCAGAGAAGCACTACGCCGATGGGCCGGGCAAACACAAATTTCGAGCCCAGCATCACGGCGCAAGCGGCGACCACTTGCAGGACCATTTTCGTCTTCCCCAGCCACGAAGAGGCGATGTGCAGGCCTTCCGCCGAAGCCAGGTTGCGCAGCCCGAGGACCGTGATTTCGCGCCCGATGATGATGACCACCATCCACGCAGGGACCAGTTGCAGGTCCACCAGAGAGATGTAAGCGGCACAGATGAGGAGCTTGTCGGCGACGGGGTCCAGCAGGATGCCCAGGGTGGTGATTTCCCCGCGGCGGCGAGCAAAATAGCCGTCGGCCCAGTCGGTCAGCGCGGCGGCGATGAAAATCAGCAGGCCCCAGATTTCGAAGTGCACCGGAACGCCCAGGATGCTGACATTCGGCTCGCGCGTGAGCAGCACGACCACCAGCAAGGGCACAAAAAAGATTCGCAGCAGGGTGAGACTGTTCGGCAGGTTCATGGTGTGACCGCTTGCAGGAGTGCGGCCCTCGCAGGCAGGAGCAGTACGCCCAATCGTGGACTATAGCCCCGGCCCGGCACAGAGTCAACGCCGGCGAAGGACCATGCGCCCGAAGCCCGGGATGCGGATTGCCCGCGCACGATGCACGGCGTTTGCGGGGCCACTTGGGGAAATGCTGGCAGGCAGTCAGTAACTGACAGAAAACGACTTGCACCAAAGCTGTGCAAATCCTTCCGGCATTGTTTTTGAGGCGTTAACGAAATAACAAACGGAGTTGTCAGAGAGGTATCGGCGGCAAGCCGCCTGTTTTGAGGAGCTTGGAAGTAGTTGCAGCGCACCAGTCAGCGGCCCAGCCACACAGAGAGCATTGCGCAGATCGAGGGGCCGGGAACGATTTCCACAGAAATCCACAGAGGGTCAATTTCCGTCAAATCTGGCACTTGCGGGGAAGTCAAGAATTTTTCAGTCCGAAGCGCGCGGGAAGAGTCAGGATGGAGCGCAACATTTCCAGGACTCCGCTAACTGCAATGCCCACAAGACGAAAGGACAGCAGCAGGAGCCAGACCAGGGGGTATACCACAAGCGCCAGCAGCGCGAGCGGCCAGCAGAGCACTAGCAGGATGCACCACAGAAGGAATTTCGCCATTGGGACTTTGCTGCCTTCCAATTTGGACTACGCAAGCGGGACGGCGTAAGTTCCGCAACCAGGAATGGCAGCAAGGGGAGTGGGCGCGGAAAGTAAACTTCATCCGAGCTTGAGGACGCGGGCGAGGGACTCCGGCACTTCGGCTTCGAACCACATCTGGTTGCCTTGCAGTTCGCTCCGCAGCACGCGCCCTCGCGCGTGCAGCAGGGACTGGGTACGGCCGTCGGAAACAGGCACGCGCAGCTCCAGGTGCACGGTGCGGTCCACAGGCATTTCCTTGTCAATCCGCTCTAGCAGAGCTTCCAGCCCGGCCCCGGTCATCGCGGAAACAAACAGGTTGCCGTTGACATTGCGCAGCGTTGCGGCGACATCGGCTGGCAGGAGATCAATCTTATTGAACACATGGAGTCGCGGGCGGTCGTCCACGCCCAGTTCCTTCAAGACCTTTTCCACTTCCGCGTCCTGCTCGGCATGGCTGGGGTTGGCGACATCGGAGACGTGCAGGATGACCGCCGCCTCCTGCACCTCCTCGAGCGTGGCGCGGAAAGCCGTGATGAGCGCCGGTGGCAGCTCGCGGATGAACCCCACAGTGTCGGAGAGCAGGGCCCTGCGGTTGGACGGCAGCGTGACCGCGCGCACCGAAGGGTCCAGTGTGGCAAACATCTTCGAGGAGGTAATGACGCCAGCATGCGTGAGTGCGTTGAAGAGGGTGGATTTCCCTGCGTTCGTATAGCCCACCAGGGCCACGGTGCCCAGGGGCACGGCCTGGCGGGCGCGGCGCCGCAGCGTGCGTTGCTTGCGGAGAGTCTCAATGTCGCGCTGGATCTTGCGGACGCGGTCGCGGATGCGCCGGCGGTCGGTCTCCAGTTTCTGCTCGCCGGGTCCGCGCATCCCGATGCCGCCGGACATTGCTCCGCTCTTGCCGCCCAGACGGGAGAGCTCCTTGCCGCGGCCTGTCAGCCGCGGCAGGAGATAATTGAGCTGGGCCAGTTCGACCTGGAACTGGCCTTCGCGGCTGCGGGCATGCCGGGCAAAAATGTCCAAAATGAGCTGCGTGCGGTCTACGACGCGGCACCCGGTGGCGGACTCGATATTGCGCTGCTGCACGGGAGTCAGGTTGCGGTCGAAGACCAGCAGCGGCGAGTTGCGCAGGCGGGCTTCCATCTTCAGTTCTTCCAGCTTGCCGCGCCCCACTAGCGTGGCCGGGTCCATACTCTCGCGCATTTGAAGGACCGTGCCGGCCACCTCGGCGCCCGCGCTGCGTGCCAGCTCTTCGAGCTCCAGCAGGGATTCCCTCTCCGCGTCGCCAGGCTCGATGCCCGGGACACGCGATGCGCGTTTGATGCCCAGTCCTACCAGCAAGACGCGCTCACGAGAATCAATCGTGCGTGCAGTTTTCATTCGGGGTCAGCGAGGTGTCCCTCGAGGGGGGTTGCGGGGTAGGCCCGTCTCATCTTCAAACACATTATACGCCCTGGCCGGCTCCCCGGGGCGCGGAGTTTTCCCCGGGCAGTTGCCCTTGCAGATACTCGAGAGCCCGGCACTGTATGCGGTCCGCGTCTCCGAACCCGTCCAGCCACTCGACCTGCGATTCCCGCCGGAACCAGGTGAGCTGGCGTTTCGCATAGCGCCGCGTGGCCTGCTGGATTTGACGCGTGGCCGCCTCCAGCGATGCCTCCCCGCGGAGGTGCGCGGCGAGCTCGCTGTAGCCGATGAATTGGAACGGCTTGGCATCCGCGGGGATTCCCTGGGCCATCAGGCGGCGGACTTCCTCCACCCAGCCGGAATCGAGCATTTGACCGACGCGGGCTTCAATGCGGGCGTTCAGTGCGGCGCGCGGAGGGCGCAGCCCGATCTTGATGGCGCGATAGCCGGCCAGCCCCGCACGCCCCGCTCGCAGCACCTCCGTGGCTGGTTTCCCCGCCAGCAGCGTGATTTCAATCGCGCGGATGAGCTTGGGTTCATCCCGGGGAGCGATGCGCGCGGCCGCTGAGGCGTCCAGATGCTCCAGCATCCGATGCAGGTAGTGCGTGCCGCGCTCCGCAGCCGAGCGCCGCAGGCGCTGGCGAAGGTCTTCGGAGCGCGCCGGCGCATCCGCGAGGCCATCCAGCAGGGCGCGAAAGTAAAGGCCGGCGCCAACGGTGAAAAAAGGCAGGTTGTGGCGGGCAGCCAGATCCTCCAGCACAGCGATGGCCCTGCGACGATAATCCCCGGCGGTGAACACCTCCTGCGGCTCGAGGAGATCCAGCAGGTGGTGGGGCACGCTGCGACGCTCCTCAGCAGAGGGTTTGGCGGTGCCGATGTCGAAGCGGCGGTAGAGCTGCGTGGAATCGCAGGCCAGCACTTCGCCGCGGAGCCGCGCGGCCAGGAATACGGCCAGCGTGGATTTGCCGGAAGCGGTTGGCCCGACAATGGCCACGAGGGGCGCGCGTTTGCTTTCCGGAGTCATCCGCCAAGGTAGCGCCAGTAGCGAATCACGAGAAACAGCAGTGCCAGCAGAGCCAGCAACAGAATGCCCACGACTTGGGTGCGCGGAATCTTCACCGCTCGTTGACGGGGATATTGTAGAGGAAGGTGAAGCGCAGTTCGATGTGCGGGCCGGAGAAGGCGGCGGGCAGAGGCTCAAAGGGGTTGGACTGCTTGATCGAGGAAATCGCGGCGCGGTCCAGCGGCTCGCGGCCGGAGGCGCCCACCAGATAAGGCTCCACCGACGGGACGGAACCATCGCGCAGGATGCGGAACTGCAAGACCACCCGGCCGCGTTCGCC
>Ga0247727_10020482_pt1 | contig 10105 bp, 8 predicted proteins | sample WisWelCaveWW1625_FD_202498 | JGI IMG/M metagenome (GOLD analysis project Ga0247727, IMG submission 202498) | Biofilm microbial communities from Wishing Well Cave, Virginia, United States - WW16-25 | ecosystem: Environmental > Aquatic > Deep subsurface > Groundwater > Cave microbial mat | place... | reverse complement strand
GTGCGGCGGACCGTCGCCGCCGCGGACTTCGCGGGACAGCTCGGCGCCCACTTCATCATCTGGCCGGGCGGCGAGGGCTACAACTACCCGTTCCAGACGCCGTACGCGGACTCGTGGGCATGGCTCGTGGACGGCATCGGTGAGGCGGCCCAGCGATGCAAGGAGCACGGGATCTCGCTCTTCCTCGAGCACAAGAACTCCGAGCCTGCGATGAAGATCCTCATGCGGAACATCGGGATGGCGCTGCACGTGATCCACAAGCTGCGCGCGCAGGGCCTCGACAACGTCAAGGTCAACATGGACTGGCAGCACCTGATCATGAACGGCGAGAACCTGGGCGAGTACGCCGCGCTGCTGGCCGCGGAGGGCCTGCTCGGGCACCAGCATGCGAACTCGGGCTGGGGCACGTTCGACGACGACAACATGGTCGGGGCGACCGCGTTCATGGAGACGCTCGAGCTGGCTGTGGAACTCCGGCGGGCCGGTTACGGCGAGAACGGCGAGCGGCTCGGCTTCGACCTGTACCCGTACACGGAGGACGCAGTCGCCGCGGTGAAGCGCAGCGTCCTGCACTGGCGGTTCATCGACTCGGTCGCCGCCAGGATCGACGACGCAGCGCTGCGTGAGGCACAGATGCGCAAAGACGCGGTGCGCGCGTACGAGCTCGTGTACGCAGCGCTCGGCGCGTGAGATGACCAGGCTCGTCGGCCTCGACGTCGGCACGACGGGCGTCAAGGCGATCGCCATCACGCCCGAAGGCGAGGTCGTCTCCTCCGCGGAGGAGGGATATCCACTCATGACGCCGCACGCCGGCTGGTCGGAGCAGGATCCCGACGACTGGCTGCGCGCAAGCGAGACGGCGCTCTCCCGCCTCGGCGTCGGCACACGGCGAGTCGGTCTCTCCGGCCAGATGCACGGCTTGGTCTGCCTCGACGAGCGGGATCGCGTGCTCCGTCCGGCCATCCTCTGGAACGACCAGCGCACGTCCGCCGAATGCGCCGAGATCGAGGAGCTGGTCGGCCTGGAGCGGCTCATCTCTTTGACCGGCAACCGGGCGCTCCCGGGCTTCACCGCGCCGAAGCTGTTGTGGCTCCGCCGTCACGAGCCGGACGTGTACCGGCAGATCCGGCGAATCGTGCTCCCGAAGGACTACGTGCGCCTGCGGCTGACCGGGGAGTGGGCGATCGACGCGGCGGACGCGTCCGGCACGCTCCTCTTCGACGTTGCCAACCGGCACTGGAGCGACGACGTGGCAGCCGCGCTCGAGGTGCCGCGCGAGTGGCTCCCGCCGGTATTCGAATCGACGCAGGTCGCCGGCGCCGGCGACCAGCAGGCGGCGGCGCTCGGTGTCGGTGTCATCGACCCCGGCACCGTCTCGATCGTCCTCGGCACCTCGGGTGTCGTGTTCGCCGCTCTCCCCGCGTACGCCCACGACTCGCAGGCGCGTGTCCATGCGTTCTGCCATGCCGTCCCCGATACCTGGGAGGCGATGGGAGTGATGCTCAACGCCGCGGGCTCACTGCGCTGGCTCCGCGACGCGCTCGCACCGGGAACGTCTTTCGACGAGCTCACGGCGGAAGCGAGCCGCTGGAGCCCGGGGGTGGAAGGCCTGACGTACCTCCCCTACCTCCAGGGCGAGCGGACGCCACACGCGGACCCGGATGCGCGGGGCTCCTTTACGGGCCTCTCCCTTCGCCATGATCGCGGCGCTCTCGTCCGCGCCGTGCTCGAAGGCGTCGCCTACGGCCTACGGGACTCCCTCGAGCTCCTGCGGGAGCTCGGTGTCGCACCCGAGAAGGGCCGGGTGTCGGGCGGCGGTGCGCGCAGCCGACTCTGGCTGGAGATCGTCGCCTCCGTGCTCGGCCTCCCGGTCGAGCTCATAGTCGTCGAGGAAGGATCGGCGTACGGTGCTGCACTGCTCGCCGGCGTGGCAGACGGAGTCTTCGCGGACGCGCGCGAGGCGGTCGCGGCTTGTGTGCGCACCGGCGAGGTGGTCGAGCCGAACCCTGACTGGGCGCGGACGTACGAGGAGGGTTACGCTCGCTTTCGCGCCCTGTATCCCGCCCTACGAGGAGTGGAGGACCGATGACGCATCTGCAGGGGAAGGTCGCCTTCGTTACCGGCGCGAGCCGTGGTATCGGCGCCGCGGTCGCGCGCGCACTTTCGAACGAGGACGTCGCGCTCGGGCTCGCTTCGAGGAGCGGCGATGACCTCGGACTCCCCGGCGCTATCGGTCTCACCTGCGACGTCCGGCATCTCGATCAGGTCGAGGCTGCGGTCGCGGATACGGTCGAGCGCTTCGGGCGGCTCGACATCTGCGTCGCGAATGCGGGCGTCGGCTCGTACCACACGCTCGCCGACACGCCGGTCGAGCACATCGAGGAGATGATCGATGTCAATCTGAAGGGGACGATCTACGCGATCCGGGCCTGCGTCCCGCACCTGATCGAAAGCGCCGAGGGCGACGTCGTCACGGTCGCCTCCGAGGCGGGCCGTCGCGGACTCCCAGGCGAAGCCGTCTACTGCGCGTCGAAGTTCGGCCAGGTCGGTCTCACGCGCGCGCTCGACCATGAGCTGCGCGAGCACGGCATCCGCTGCACGAATGTCTGCCCCGGGGGCGTGGCGACGGACTTCGCGCTGGCGGAGGGATACGGACGTCAGCCCGAAGTACTGACCGGGATGATGTCGGGCGACGACGTCGCGGCGGTCGTCCTCTTCTGTCTCACGCGCCCGCGCAACCACCGCATCCTGGAGACAGCCCTGCGGCCGGTGACGGAGCCGTCATGGGGGTAGTTCGCTTCGGCATCGTGTCGACTGCGGATATCAACCGGAAGCTCATTCCCGGCGCCCACGCCTCGGACAAGGTCGAGCTGATCGCCGTCGCGAGTCGAGAGCAGGGCAAGGCGGAGGCGTACGCGCGCGAATGGGAGATCGACCGAGCCTACGGCTCGTATGACGCCCTCCTCGAGGACGCCGACATCGAGGCCGTCTACATCTCGCTGCCGAACACCCTGCACTGCGAGTGGTCGATAAGAGCCCTTGAGGCGGGCAAGCACGTTCTCTGCGAGAAGCCGCTGAGCCGCCACACCGCCGACGTCGAGCAGGCCTTCGACGCCGCGGAGCGGGCCGAGCGCTTGCTCTCCGAGGCGTTCATGTATCGCCACAACCCGCAGACCGCGCGACTCGCAGGGCTCGTCCGCGAGGGCGCTATCGGCGAGCTGCGCCTCATCCGCTCCGCGTTCAGCTACTCCCTCTACGACGCCGAGAACATCCGCCTCCGCACCGACGTCGAGGGCGGGAGCCTGATGGACGTGGGCTGCTACTGCGTGAGCGGCTCGCGACTGCTCGGAGGCGAGCCCGAGAGCGTGTTCGGCCAGGCGTACGTGGGGCGGAGCGGGACCGACTGGGTGTTCACGGGCGCGCTGCGCTTTCCCGGCGACGTCCTCGCGCAGTTCGACTGCGGCACTTGCCTACCCGAGCGCGACGAGCTCGAGGCGATCGGAAGCGAGGGAGCGCTCTTCCTCGACGACCCGTGGCACTGCCGAACGCCGGTGATCGAGCTGCGTCGTGACGACGGGGTCGACCGGATCGAGCTCGACGCGGTCGACTCGTACCGGCTGGAGCTCGAGAACCTGAGCGATGCAATCCGCGGAGAAGCGCCCCTCCTGCTCGGCCGCGAGGATGCCGTCGCACAGGCGCGAGCGCTCGAGGCGCTCCACCGCTCGGCCGAGACCGCAGCAACGGTTCTCGTCTAGTACGACGGGTGCCCGGCTGAAGCCGGGCACCGGACCTCCGCGTGGGCTCGGGCTTCAGCCCGAGCCCTGCCGTGGCCTGTTGCTCACGCCCGAGGAGCTCGATGTGGTCGCGCCCATCGCCGATCAAGCACCTAACCCGAGACCTCGAAGCTCCCGTTCATCGAGCTCGCGTGCGGGTCGCACACGAACTTGTACGTGCCTGCTTCGACTGTGAGCTCGAACGACTCGACGCCCGTTGCCCCGACGTCGGTCGTCACGTCCACACCGGTTCCCGTGAGATGGAAGTTGTGGATGCCGGACTGGTCGTCGACCTCGAGCGTGTATGTCCCCGCCGCGAGGCTCGTCACGGCTTGCCCGTCCTCAGTCGACAAGCTGATCTCGAAGCCCGGGCCGACGCTGCCCTTGAGCGTCGAGCCCGCGGGCGTCGCCGGCTCGGTCGTGGTGGCCGTGTCGGTCGTGACGGCCTCGTCGCTTCCGCCCCCGCAGCCAGCGACGGCGAGCGCTGTGACGGCGGCCCCGACGACAAGAGCGGTGCGTGTAGCTCTCATGTGCGTCCTCCTTGGTTGCTCCCTCGAAGATACGCGACTGTGCATCGGTCGGTTCGGTCTAGAGTCGCGGAGTGGAAGTCACGCGGATCACGCCGCACCTCTGGCGCTGGACGGGCTACCACGAGGAGTGGAAGGAGTACGTCGGCTGCGTCTACTACGAGACGATGGACGGCATCGTCCTCGTCGACCCGCTCGTCCCGCCTGAGGAATCCGGCCGCTTTCTCGACACCCTCGACCGCGAGGTGGCGGGCCGGCCCGTGCACGTTCTGGTGACGATCTTCTGGCACACGCGGAGCGCCGCGGAGCTCGTCGAGCGCTACGGGGCTCGCGTCTGGGCCCCGACGACGTCGCGCGCGGCCGTGGCTCGACGAGCAGGAGTGGTCACGGACGCGTTTCGCCCCGGAGATGCGCTTCCCGCCGAGGTCGAGGCGTTTCGAACCGCGAGGAGCACGGAGGTCGTCTACTGGATTCCCGCGCAGGCAGCGCTCGTTCCGGGCGACGTGCTTCTCGGCGACGCGAGCGGAGGTGTGCGCATGTGCCCGGAGTCGTGGCTGCCCGGCGAGACCACGCACGCCGACCTCGAAAAGTCCCTCGCGCCCCTGCTCGACCTCCCGATCGAGCGCATCCTCGCGTCCCACGGCGAGCCCGTCCTCGAGAACGGCCGGGCCGCGCTCGCCGCTGCGTTGAGCGCGCCATAGACATAGAGGCTTGATGTGGGTTAGCAGCACATCTGGATGGGGGCCTGGGCCGGCGGATCGTGCCCGCTTCGGCCGGCACCAAGGCGTCCAGCCTTGCCACCGTCCGAATCGAACACGCTCCTTGGCCCAGACCCTCCCCAGCCGCACTTCTAACCCACATCAAGCCTCTAGACTCGATTCGTGCTCTGGCTCTGGATCGTCGTCGGTGTCGTGGTCGTCCTCGCAGTCGTCCTCACCCTCGGCTACAACCGCCTCGTCCGCCTGCGAAACGAGGCCGACACCGGCTGGGCGAACATCGACGTGCAGCTCCAGCGACGGGCGGACCTGATCCCGAACCTGGTCGAGGCCGTTCGCGGCTACGCGGCGCACGAGCGGGGAGTGTTCGACGAGGTCACCAAGGCCAGAGCTGCGCTTCAGCATGCCGGCACGCCGGGCGCCGCCGCCGATGCGAACGAAGGCCTCACCGTTGCGCTCGGGCGCCTCTTTGCCGTCGCGGAGGCGTACCCCGATCTGAAGGCGTCCGAGAACTTCCTCCAGTTGCAGGAGGACCTCACCGACACCGAGGACAAGATCAGCGCCGCTCGGCGTTACTACAACTCGACCGTTATGCACTTCAACACGGCGATCCAGAGCATTCCCTGGCTGCTCATCGCCAGGCCTCTCGGGTTCCGCGACAAGGAGTTCTTCTCCGCTCAGGGCGACACCGCGCTGCCGCAGGTCTCGTTCTCACCGGCGACGTGACGCTCCAGCAGCAGATCCGCTCCAACCGCTTTCGAAGCGGCATCGTCGTCCTCGGATTCGCCCTGCTCCTGCTCGTGATCGCGGGGCTGATCGGGCTGGTGCTCGACCTCTCGCTCGGAGTCGTGGCTCTGGCGATCGCGCTCGTGTACGGGATCTTCGCGCTGGTCCGCTCGCGAAGCATGATCGCCGGCATGACGCATGCGCAGCCGCTCGCAGAGAAGGACCTCGAGCCGCTGCGCCGACTCGTCGAGAACGTTGCCATCGGAGCCGGGCTCCCCGTGACGCCGGAGGTCCGCCTCGTCGACGACGCGGCGCCGAATGCGTTCGCCGCGGGCCTGCGTCCCGAGAAGAGCTACGTCGGTGTGACGACCGGGCTCCTCCGAGCGATGCCGAAGCGCGAGCTCGAAGCCGTCATCGCGCACGAGATCTCGCACATCCGAAACCGCGACACCTACCTGATGACGATGGCGACCGTCTTCGCCGGCGTCATCGCGCTCATCGCCGACATCGGCTTTCGCTCGATCGCGTACGGCGGGCGCTCCCGCAAGGCCGGCGGGCTGGTCGTCGTGCTCGCAGTCGTGGGCTTCATCCTCGCGCCCTACGCCGCGCTCCTGCTTCGGATGAGCCTCTCGAGACGCCGCGAGTACCTCGCCGACGCGGGGGCCGCCGAGATCCTCAACGATCCCGAGGCGATGGCGCTCGCGCTGCGCCGGCTCGAGCTCGATTCGACGTCGATTCGATATGCGGACGCGTCGACGGCGCACCTCTGGGTGGAGAGCCCGACTGACCGGGTCGACTCGGAGCGTCGTGGAGTGCTCGCGCTGGCCGGCTTGTTCAACACTCACCCTGCGCTCGCGGACCGTATCGAAGCCCTGCAGGAAGCAGGAGGGTTTCGTCTCTCCGAGGGCCTCCCTGCCGACGAGCCCTTCGCAGCCGAGCTTGGTCTAATGTAGGCGTAGAGGCTTGGCTGGGCGAGCTGAGAGGGGAACGCAATTCGGGTTCAGCTAAAGCGGCATTCGGGTCGATAATGGTTCTGCCGTGAAAGGTCTTCGCATCGGCCGACGCCGGGCGCGCACGAACGGGCTTCCGAGCTCGCCGCTCGAGCTCGCCCTCGTTCCCGCGCTCACGGACGAGCGCTGGCAGGTTCCAGATCGATTCAACTTCACGCGGGACGTGGTCGAAGCACTCGCCGGCGATCCGAAGCGTCGAGCGCTCACCGTCCTCGGCAACGACGGCGTCATCGAGCCGCGGACCTTCGTGCAGATCGCGGAAGGTGCCGCACGCTGGGCCGTGGTCCTTCGCGAGCATGGCGTGCAGCCTGACGACAGGGTGATCGTTCTCGCCGAGAGCGGCCTGGACTGGCTCGAGGTCATCCTCGGCGTCATGAAGGTCGGTGCCGTGACTGTTCCGTGTGCACCGACCATGTCGGCCTCTGCGCTCGAGGTCCGCGCCTCGGCGACCGAGGCTTCGCTCATCGTGGCCGAGCAGTCGTGCCAGGCGACGATTGCGCAGATGTCCTTCACGCCGGACGTCCACTATCTCGACGACGGCCGGCAGCGGCGAGCGTCCGACGTTCCCGACGACTCGCCGACCCACGCCACGTCCTCGCGAGACCTTGCCTTCATCCTCTCCACCCCGGGCGCGGGGGGCGCGCCGAAGAGTGTCCCGCACACGCACGGGTCCTTGTTTGCGACGCGGGTCATGGCTGAGCACTGGCTCGACGCCGGCCGCGGCGACGCCGTGTGGTGTACCGCTCCGACGGATTCACCCCACGCCGTCTGGAGCGCGTTCGTCGGGCCCTGGTCACGGGGCGCCGAGGTCGTGCTCCACCAGGGTGAGTTCGACCCGCTCGAACGACTCGACCTGCTCTATCGCCTCGGCCCCACGATCCTGTGCCAGTCGCCGGCTGAGTACCGTGCACTTGCCGAGCTTCGCGAGCTCGAGCGATTCCGGTCGCCGCGCCTCCGGCGCCTCGTCTCGACGGGCGACCACCTCGAGCCCGAGGTCATCGCGGCGTTCGAGGAGCGCTGGGGCATGACGATCCATGACGGATACGGCCAAGCCGAGACGAACATCATCGTCGCGAACGGCGCCGAGGCCGGGTTCAAGCCTGGCTCGCTCGGCCGCCCGACGCCAGGTCATCACGTCGCGATCATCGACGGCGAGGGCAACGAGCTACCCGTGGGCATCGAGGGCGACCTCGCGGTGCGCGGGCGTCCGCCAACGCTGTTCTCCGGCTACTGGGAGTCGCCCGACGAGACGAAGAGCGCCTTCCGAGGAGATTGGTACCTGACCGGCGACGTCGCCATGGCGGACGATGACGGCTTCCTCTGGTTCGTCGGCCGTGCCGAGGACGTGATCTCGAGCCGAGGCCGCACGTTTGGCCCGTACGAGGTCGAGCACGTCCTACGCGAGCACGACGCAATCGCGGCAAGCGCTGTCGTCGGCGTCCGCGACCTGCAGCGAGGCGGCCAGTTCGTCCGGGCCTATGTCGTCCCCGTGCGCGGGGCCGAAGGATCCGAGCAGTTCGAGGCCGAGCTTCGTCAGTTCGTGGGACAGGCGCTGCCCGAGCAGCAGGTCCCGCGCGAGATCGTCTTCGTCGAAGAGCTGCCGTCGGTCGGCGGGAAGGTGAGCCGCCATACGTTGCGCGAGCGACCCGTCGGCGGTCGCCCACTGTGGGAGCTGCCTCCAACGTCGGAGCCCGAGGCGGAGCCACCGCCCGTGACCACGATGTCGGCACCTCCGGTCATGGCAGAAGCCGCACCAGCCGTGGTGCTCGAGCCTCCGGTCGCGCCGGTGCCCGAACCGGTCGTGCTGCAAGAGCCGATCCCGGAGCCCGTCGCCGAGGCCGCGCTGATCCTCGTAGCCGAGCCCGAGCCCGTCGCCACACCCGAACCTGTTGTCGAGCTCGAGCCCGTCCGGCACGAACCCCTCGCCGAAGCCGCTCCTGCGATCACGTCCACGCCGGAACCGGCCCCTGCTGCGGCGCCGGAGCCCGTTGTCGACCCCGAGCCCGAACCCGTGGCCGAGGCAGCGCCCGTGGCCGAGGCAGCGCCCGTGGCCGAGCCGGAACCAGAACCGGAAGCCGAACCCGAGCCGGAACCCGAAGCCGAGGCCGCGGTCGAGCCCGAGCCGGAGCCAATCGCCGCCATCGTGGAGCCTCCGCCGACTCCGGTCGCCGAAGCGGCTCCAAAACAAGAGCCCGAGCACAAGCCGGAGCTCACGGTCCTCGCGCACCCGGAGCCCGGGCCGCTGCCCGACTTCGTGGAGCCGCCATCCGAGCGGGAGCCCGTCGAGCGGGCAAAATCGAATCGAGTGGCGGCCGCAGCTCCCGAGTCGCTTCCCGATTTTGTCGTCCCGCCGGGTGCCGCCCCGGACCCACCTGCCTCGCCGCCCGCACCCGACCCCGAGCCGCAGCCCGACCTCGGCCCGCTTCCGGATTACATCGTCGACCCGAACCGGCCACCGGAGGCGAAGCCCGGAGCCCAGCCTCCGGCGACGAGACCCTTCCTGGAGGTCGCGGACGTGCCCGATCCCGAAGCGTCGACGAACGGCCTCAACTTCCCGCCCGTCACGAGCTTTCCGGCACCCCGTGACGAGACCGAGGACGACGCGGAGCGCGGGCGCGAGACTCCGAAAGCGCCCCGCCGCCGCGCGCCGGCGCCCGGCAAGTCGAAGCGCGGCAAGTCGGGTGGCGCGGAGCCGGGCGACGACGCGGAGGAGGTCAGCTGGATGCAAGGCCTCTCGAACCGGCTCAGCGCGTACAGCCTCGCCGAGGAGGAGGCAGGATCGACCGAGGAGCCATCGGCGGACAAGCCCAAGAGTGCCGAAACCGGCACCTGATCCCGCGCTCGCTCTGCCCACTGGCGGCTCATCTAGCCTGCCCGTGTGACCGACCAGTCAGCGGTGAGTCTGCTGCGCTGGCTGCGCAGGCAGCTCCGCCAGCCGACGCCCCAACGTGAGCGCCTCGAGGCCGCCGTGGCAAACGACGACCCGGCGGAGGCCCGGCGGCTCGTCGAGCTGCTCCCGTTCTGCGCTGCCCAGCGCCGACACGTCGAGAGCCTCATATCCCGCTGGGAGGAGGGGCGTGCCGGCAGCTGAGAACGAGGCGATCGTGCGCCGGATCTTCGAGGCATTCGCGCTGAAAGAGGGCTTCGCGCTGCGTGGCCTCTTTGCCGAGGACGCCGAGTGGCACGTTCCCGGGAGTGGAGTGATGGCGGGCGTCTATCGCGGACGAGACGAGATCTTCCGCTTCCTCGCGCGCCTGCCGAGGGAGACCGAGGGTACGTACAGCTCGGAGCTCGTGGACGTGCTCGCGAGCGACAGACGCGCAGCGGCCCTCTACCGCGCGCGAGGCTCGCGC
>Ga0247727_10020481_pt1 | contig 10105 bp, 9 predicted proteins | sample WisWelCaveWW1625_FD_202498 | JGI IMG/M metagenome (GOLD analysis project Ga0247727, IMG submission 202498) | Biofilm microbial communities from Wishing Well Cave, Virginia, United States - WW16-25 | ecosystem: Environmental > Aquatic > Deep subsurface > Groundwater > Cave microbial mat | place... | reverse complement strand
TTGCTCAAGTCCGAGATCGTGGCCCATACATCTTGGGCAGAACCTTCGATCTCTCAAGAGCAGGTGCCGAAAAGTTGGGCATCCAGGAAGAGGGCCTCGCTCCGGTCATCGCGTGGGTCATCTCGATCCCAGGCGAAGACTAGAGCCAAAACGCCCCGCTTTGCTTTCACGCAGAGCGGGGCGTTTTTTTATAATTTAATTCGGCTTTTATATGCCTAATTTTTTACCAGCAATAATAGCAAGCGAGTGACTCCACGCAAGTGGTGTATTGCCGTTTGGTTTATCATTGAAATAAAGTTCGGGAAGAAGGCCATTATGCGTTCTTGTGGCAAGACCTCTTTCAAACCATTTTTTGGCTTCTTCCTTGTTTCCTAACTCATTATAAGAAAGTGCAAGCCAGAAGAATCCCATAGTCCATTCGGCAGAAACGCCGTTTAAAGATCTGTAATAATTATCGCTCCAATAGCGATTTACTCCGTTTTTTTGTACAAGGCGAGATGTGATACGGTTTAAAATTTCTTTTGAGGAATCTTCCGATAGAAGATTATATGGCCAGATAAGAGAAAGCTGCGCCAAATCTTCTTCCCGTTCCGGAGATTCGTTTGGAAGAATTTTTTGAAGCATTTCACGGCCATTTTTTATCATAGAATCCGGGACAACCGCAAGATTTTCATCTTTGATTTTAAGAAGGCCTGCGACACATGCGCCAATGGAAGAAGCGTGGAAATCCATTCCCTCTTCCCACATGCCATTATCAGGAACTTCCCAAAAACGGACAGCATTCAAATAGAGCACTAATAGTTGTATAAGATCTTTATCTTCTTTTCCACGTATAAGAGAAATTTTGTTTTGAGATGAAAAACCGACTATGTAAAGAAAAAGTCCGATGGCGTCAAGTTGGTGATGTCCCCATTCCTTGGTGATTTCATCATATGTTTCAGGATGGAATTTTGCATGGATATATTCATGCCCGAAAACCGGAGGGTAGCAAATTATAGATTCTATTTTTTCTTTATGCTTATGAAGGATATCGAATACAACCCAGACTCCATCTCTAAATTTCTTATGATCATTCAAATAAAAATAAGCGAGTGTAGAATAAACCTGGTCTCGAAGCCAACATGCTGAATATTCAAAGCTTTCCGCTGCACAAATAGCTCCGTTTTTATTCCTCAATTTTTCAATTCCGAGTAAAAGTTCCTTATAGAGCGGGTTAGAGAAAAACGGCCCCTTTATTCCTTGGGTTTTCATCATATTCCTAGCCTTTTCTTTAATTTTAGGCAAAAGCGTTTTTGTCATATTTTTTTCATTAAAAAAGCACCATGGAAGGTGCGAAGAATATGGCTCTATTATAACATTCAAATTTTATTTGTCAATATCTCCAGGAATACGCAAGAGGCATTGCTATTTTTGCGCTTCTTCTTAAAATAGATTTAGAACCTTTGCGGGGGTGAGAGAAATACCCGCCCATTGCACTTCTTGGAAGATTCTAAGGGGAGGATAGCCTTCCTAGAAGGGGCCCAGCAGGGGGGCGCGAAACAACAAGGCGGTTGGGTCTAGTAATGGGCGGGTAACTCACTGAATTATCTAATGAGAGGATATAACATCACCCGAAGGTGGTGTTTTTTCTTCCCCGTATATAAGCGCATGGACCTCACGAATAATTTTCTCTGCCTTGTCTTGAGAAATGGAAAACTTCTCTACTATATCGTGCGTGGGGTATGGAGCAAGATCGCGAGCAAGCATTAAATTATTTTTCGCAAATTGTTCAAGTTCGTATTTTTCAACTGAAGGAAGAACTGTTATTGGATATAAAAGATGGAAAGAGATAAGCTCCTCGAGACTTTCTCCTTTTGGATAATTCCATCCCGTAAGCTTCAAATTACGACATCTTCCATAATTGATGGCTTTCTCGGTAAATTTTGTATTGGTTACGAGCCATACTTTAAATGACTTACTGGGATTTTTTCTACAAATGTCTTCCATCCTCCCTTCCGCATATATAACATCGTCTATATGGGATTTTACGCCATATTGATTATGGTATTTTGCTTCAAGAATATAAATAGTCCCATCTTTTTCTCCAAGAACATCAACTTCATGGGAAACGCATTGTCCATCCAGTATTTGATTTCTTTTTGTCTGAAATCCAAGAGTTTGAAGAATTACTTCAACAAGATGCTCAAAGTGAAATCCCGCCGGGCCTAAATTCTGTATGCCTCGTTTTAGGTTATATCGCGCAGCAACATGAATATTCTCCCCATGCAAATACTTTGATGCGCGTCTGAATATTTCTGATGTGGTAATGTCAGTCGTTAAATCTTTCTCAAGGAGCGTACATACATTCTGAACCATGCCCTCCTCGGCCCCCGCTTCTCTCAACGAAGAGCAGAATTTTTCTTTATTGTAGACTTCTTTCTCGCCTGATTCCTTAATAACATCCATACCTACTTATGCATTAATGTTTTCTAAATCAAGAAGGACTTCCTCTGCATGTTTCTCCGACTTAACATTCTCATATATTTTTTTAATCTTGCCATTAGAATCGATAAGAAAAGATGATCTCAAGGTTCCCATATATTCCCTCCCCATGAACTTTTTTTTGCCCCATACACCATAAAGAGCAACAACCTCTTTGAGTGGATCCGCCAAGAGTGTAAACGGTAGATGATATTTTGTGGCAAATTTTTTATGGCTTTTTGTTGTGTCTGTGCTTACTCCCAAAACAACCGTGTTATGTTTTTTAAAGTCCGAAAAAGCATCTCTTATACTGCAGGCTTCTTTGGTGCATCCTGGCGTATCATCTTTCGGATAAAAATAAAGAAGGACCCACTTCCCTCGATAATCTTTCAATGAATGAACTTTCCCTTCGGCGTCATATAGAGTGAATAAAGGGGCAAGGCTTCCAATTTCCAATTTTTTCATAAAATCATAATAACAATTAATGAAAATAATATCACATATCACGTTAAATTAAATTTATGAACTTTTCTTTCTTATGGTTGTTCTTTCCTTCATATAGTTCTAGAATAGAAATATTATAAAGAATATATTATAGCAAGGCTTATGGTAGTATTTGATATCAATTATATGGCTATTCTTCTCTCTGGAGTAGGAAGTATGGTACTTGGTTTTATTTGGTATAATCCGAAAGTTTTTGGAGATAAATGGCTCTCTTCTCTTGGGCGTCTCCCTTTTACAAAAGAGGAGGGAGTGACAATGCAGAAAAGTATGCCAAAAACATATGTGGCAAGTTTTTTTGCCTCGCTTGTAACAGCTTATGTTTTAGCACATGTCGTGGATGCTTTCGACGTAGAGTCTCTCGCATCCGGGGTACAAACGGGATTCCTGATGTGGCTTGGCTTTGGTCTTATTGGAGTTGTTTCTTATTTTTTATATGAAAGGAATCTCACCTTAGGAGGAAGAGGAAACGCTCCTCTCCATTTTCTTATAACCGCCGGCTACCATCTTGTAAACTTCATTATGATGGGTATTATACTTTCATTTTGGCAGTAATCATGTCTCGTCTCAATGCAAAAAAAAGGAAGATGCAAATCAAGCTTAAGAGGAAGCGTAAAATAAAGCTTGGAAAAATCCGTAGAAAAATAAAAGGAAGCAAAACTCAAAATAAAGAACTCCTATTTAAAAAGGTGCAGGGAATTGCCCCCCATTTCGAAAAATCCCTATGGGAAAAAACTCTTCATTAAGACGAGAACAACTTTGGCTTTTAAAAGATAAATACGCCGGCAAACCTTGTTCCGCCTTTTTTTCAGACATAGAAAGACTCCCCCGTGGAGAGCCCCTTCCTTACATCATCGGCTGGGTTCCTTTTCTTGACGCTTCAATAAAAATATCGAGAGGAACGCTTATCCCAAGAGTTGAAACGGAATACTGGACAGAAAAAGCTATTTTAGAAATCAAAGAAAAATATAACAAAAAAATACGTGTGCTTGATATGTTTTCTGGGTCAGGATGTATCGGCATTTCCGTATTAAAAGCCCTGCCTAACGCTCATGTAACGCTTTCCGACAAATATGAATACGCCCTATCACAAATAGCTGAAAATCTAAGACATAACGAGATACGTAAAACGCAGTTCGAAGTCGTTCAGTCTGATTTTCTAGATAATATATATGGATCTTTTGATGTGGTCCTTGCCAATCCGCCTTACCTTTCTAAGAAACGCGTTAAAAAGATCGATACATCGGTGCTTTTATGGGAACCCCTCGAAGCGCTCTTTGCAGAAAAAGATGGCCTTAACTATCTTTTCATGCTTATAGAAAATTTCAAAAAAATTTTAAAGAAGAACGGAACCCTTTATATAGAGCATGATCCATGGCAGGTTTCATCTCTGAAAAAAAAGGTAGGTTCTATCCCAAATATTTCATATGAGTTTATTCGCGACCAATTTGGGAAAGAACGAGTGCTAAAAATATCTCCTCATGTATAAAACATACAAACTCATCTTAAAAGGAGTATTAGCAGTTTTATTTATTGGTATTGTTTTTCTTCTGGGTAATTTTGCAGAATCAAATGATTTAATTAAAGAGATTGTAAGTTCCTATGGCTATTTCGGAATTTTTATCATCTCCCTTTTTGGAGGATTTAATTTTTTCGTTCCAATACCTGTTGCTTCTTTTATCCCCTTATTCCTTGAGTCGGGTCTTTCCTTCGCAGTCACTATTTTAATAATATCGCTTGGACTCACCATGGCAGACATCATCACCTACTTTATCGGAAATTTGGGGAGAGAGGCCTTTCTTGAAAACAACAAGAAGATGTTTTTATTTTTTGAAAAAACGAAAAACTCTTTCCGTTATGCGCCATATGTAATACTTTTTATCTATATATCCCTCGCTCCTCTTCCTAATGAGATTTTTGTCATTCCTCTTGCATTTTTCGGTTACAAGCTTCGATTCATCATTCCAATAACATTTCTAGGAAATATAATTTTCAATTCGCTTTTTGGCCAGGGTTTTGTAAAAATTTTTGAATTTTTATAATCTGAAAGTTGATTTATATATCACGTATCGAATTAAAAGATAATAAAATATATGGAAAATAAATTATGGCTTTTTATAGGACTTCTCGGAGCCCTTTTAGTAATAAGTATCGCGTTTTTGCAATACTTTAAAGGAGAGCGTGTAGCTACGGACACCTTAGAAGAAAGTACAAATACAAGCACTATTTCATATCCAGCCATTACACCAACTGACGTAGTAAACGCATTTCTTTCTTGGTATAAAAATGAAGAAAACAAACTTCCAAAAACTTCACATGAAACTATAGATTCTCTGACAGAGGATTTTAAAAACCAAATCACTTTTCTTCTTAAAAACAAGGAGACGATCGGTGTCGATCCTTTTAGTTGTACTAAAGAAGGTATATTCGAAAATTTTACGGCGCATCCAGCTCAGATTTCAGGGACAAAAAGTACTGTTGTGGTTGATATTCAAGATAAAGACGATGAAAATTCATTCATTGTTGAGCTTTCTCTCATCGAAAATGCTTGGAAAATCAACAATATTCTTTGTTTTGTTAAGGGCTAAAAAATAATCCACATAAACGCGTTAAAATAAGGGTTTTTTTAAAAATCCCCTATGCTGTTTATGTTATAATGGCTAGTGAGCCGACAAATAAATAATAGTCTACGCAAATGAAAGTATTAATGTTCGGCTGGGAGTACCCTCCATTTAACAGTGGGGGGCTTGGAGTGGCTTGTGAGGGTTTAGCCCAAGCGCTCGCCGATCGAGGAGAAGATGTAACTTTTGTGTTGCCAAAAAAAATCCCCGTTGAAGGAAACGGGATAAAATTTGTGTTCGCGGATATTTCAAATAATAAAACAACATATGAAGGATCTTCTGGAGCATACCCCGCTACTTTTATTACGAGATCAGACGGGACACGCGTTCCTCTCTATGGTATGGGCCTTATTGAAGATGTACTCGCATTTCGAAAGGCTGCATGTGATTTGGCAAAAGATTTAGAATTTGATGTAATTCATGCCCATGACTGGCTATCATTTGGCGCCGGAATATCAGCAAAGGAAGTTTCTGGAAAACCTCTTGTCGCGCATATTCATGCAACTGAATACGACCGCACAGGAGGTATTTCTAGAAATGAAATTGTATATGAATTAGAAAAAGAAGGTTTCGAAAAAGCAGATAAAGTTATAGCAGTTTCAAATTATACAAAACAAACGGTGCAAAAAGAATACGGCATATCGTCTAATAAGATTTCAGTCGTTCATAATGGTTTAAAACCAAATCCTTTTGTTTGCAATGAACGGTTAAATCTTTCTCATCTTAAAAACCAAGGGAAAAAAATTGTTTTATTTGCCGGAAGACTTACTCTCCAAAAAGGTCCTGATTATTTTATCAGCGCTGCAAAAAAAGTTCTTTCATTAAGAAAAAATATTTTGTTTTTAATAGTGGGAAGCGGAGATATGGAAAGGAAGCTCATTCAGGAAGTAAGTTACGCCGGCTTATCAGATAAAATCCAGTTTGTTGGTTTTTTGCGCGGCGAGGAATTGAAATGCGCATGTGAGGCGGCTGACTTGTACGTGATGCCATCCGTTTCTGAACCGTTTGGAATCCTTCCACTCGAGCTTTTGGATGCTGGAACTCCCGTTATTATTTCAAAACAATCTGGAGTAGGAGAAGTACTACTCCATGCATTAAGGGTCGATTTTTGGGATGTTGATGAGATGACAAACCAAATAATCGCAGCACTTTCCTACCCTTCCCTCTCTTCTCAGCTTCGCGACTATGGCAGGACAGAAGCGAGGGCTCAAACATGGTCAAAAGCCGCAGCAAAATGCGTAGATATTTATCGCTCATTAATACCTTCATTTGCATAAACCATGCCTGCTGTATCTTTTTATTTTCAAGTCCACCAGCCGTACCGCCTTAAACGATATAAGATATTTGATGTCGGGAAAGACCATGATTACTTTAACGGGAAAGACGGGAATCTAAACAACAGATGGGTCCTCGAAAAAGTAGCGAAAAAGTGCTACCTTCCAGCAAACGACGTCATTTATGAAATGCTTTCGAATCATCCGGAGTTTCGTGCAAGTTATTCATTTTCCGGAGTTATTTTGGATCAATTTGAAGAATTTGCGCCGGAGGTTTTAAAGTCGTTTCAGCGACTCGTAGATACTGGAAAAGTAGAGATTCTTGATGAGACCTACTACCATTCCCTTTCGTATTTATATTCGAAAGATGAATTTATTCGGCAAGTTGTTAAGCATAGAAACCGCGTAAAAGAACTTTTTGGAATTGAGCCGACAACATTCAGAAACACCGAATTAATTTATAACAACGATATCGCAAAAACTATCGAAGATTTGGGATATTCCGCAATTCTTGCGGAAGGTGCAGATCATGTGCTTGGATGGCGAAGTCCAAATTTTATATATAAACCCGTAAATACAAAAAATATTGCCTTGCTCCTTAAAGATTATAAACTCTCTGATGACATAGCATTTCGTTTCTCCTCCAAATATTGGGAAGAATACCCACTTGATGCTGGAAAATATGCCCACTGGATTTCATCAAAAAACGGAACGGCAGATATTATAAATCTTTTTATGGATTATGAGACGTTTGGCGAGCACCAGTGGGAAGATACCGGAATATTCGAATTTTTAAGAGCGCTCCCAAATGAAATCTTGAAGCATAAAGACAATACGTTCCTTACTCCTTCCCAGGTTGCAAAATTATACAAACCGGTTGGAGAGCTTGATATCCCACATTATATGTCTTGGGCTGATGTGGAAAGAGATTTGTCTGCATGGCTTTCAAATCCAATCCAGCATGAAGCGATCGGGAGAATCTACAAACTTGAAAAAAAAGTATTGGAGACGGAGAATCGTCATATTTTGGAAGACTGGAGACGACTCCAAACAAGCGATCATTTTTATTATATGTGCACTAAGTGGTTTTCCGATGGGGATGTCCATAAATATTTTAACCCTTATGAAACTCCCTTTGACGCTTTTATAAGCTTTATGAATGTAGTAGAAGATTTTGAACTCCGACTAGAAAAGGAACTCATAAGAGTGCGGAATGTAAAAAAAGAAAAAGAACGAGTGAGCGAGTATGTCTCGTAAACGGCGCTTATCAAAAACGATAAAGTAATTCACATGCCAAAATCCCTTGTGCTTGGAAACGGAACTCTTCTTGTGTGTTTTGATAAACACGGTCTTGTGCGTGACTTTTATTTCCCCCACGTTGGAGAAGAAAATCAAACAGAAAACTGCGTTCATCGGATTGGCATCTGGGTAGACGGAAAATTCACATGGCTTTCGGACGAGAGTTGGAAAATAAAAATTGACTATGAAGAAGAAACTCTTGTTTCTCATATTGAGGCAGTAAACCAAGAACTTGGAATCGAGCTTTTTTTTAATGATGTAGTCTATAACGAACAAAATATTTTTATCCGTCATATTACTATAAAAAATAAATCAAATAATGCGCGAGAATTTCGAGTTTTCTTTAACCAACAATTTCAAATACGAGAACTATCACATGGAAATACGGCTTATTACGAGCCAGATACGGAAGCAGTGATTCATTATCGCGGAAGACGCGTATTTTTAGTGTCTGGAAAATGCAATGGACGTACCTTTGACCACTATAGTGTTGGTCTCTTTAAAATTGAAGGTAAAGACGGCACATGGAAAGATGCGGAAGACGGCACGCTTTCCAAAAATGCTGTTGAACATGGAAATGTTGATTCAACGATTGCCTTTCATCAAAAAATGGACCCGCAAGGATCATACATTATTAATTATTGGATTATTGCAGGAGATAATATCCCCCTCGTAAAGGGCCTCCAGCGGTTTATCCAACTAAAAACAATAGACCACATACTGAGAACGACGAAAGACTATTGGCATGCGTGGGTAAATAAAATTGAAATTGATTTCAAAGATCTGAACCAAAACGTAATCAAACTTTTTAAACGTTCCCTCCTTATAATAAGGACTCACGTCGATAATGAAGGGGCAATTATTGCCTCCGGTGACTCGGATATTTTGCAGGGCGGGCGCGATACATATAGTTATATGTGGCCTCGTGATGCGGCAATTACTGCCCTTGCCCTTGATGAGGCGGGATATTTTGAAGTGACAAACAGATTTTTTGAATTCTGTAATTCTGTCCTTTCTGAAGAGGGGTATCTTTTTCATAAATATAGAGCTGATAAATCTCTTGGAAGCTCCTGGCACCCGTGGGTCCATAAAGATAAGCGTCAGCTCGCCATACAAGAAGATGAAACTGCTTTAGTTCTTTATGCCCTTTGGAACCATTATCTTCTTCATAGAAATTTAGAGTTCGTCGAACAGATATATAATTCATTCATTAAAAAAATTGCTGATTTTCTATATTTTTATAGAGACGACCAGACAAACCTCCCTTATGGAAGCTATGATTTATGGGAAGAAAAATTTGGCACTTCAACATACACCGCTTCAACGGTATATGGTGCGCTCCTTGCCGCCTGCAACTTTGCTCACGTGCTTGGAAAAGAAGATGATTCAAAAAAATATTTTAGTGGTGCACGAAGCGTGCGAGAAGCGATTATTAAACATCTATACAATAAAGACAAGGGGTATTTCTATAAACTTATAGACCTCCGGGAAAAGACCCCGAAATATGACGACACTATTGATATCAGCAGTTTCTACGGCCCATTCCGATTTGGAGTCTTAGATCCGACTGATGTGCGTCTAAAAGAAGCATTTAAAACATTACAGAATTCTTTATGCTGTAATATAAAAATTGGAAATGTGGGCGGCGCTGTGAGGTATTTGAATGATAAATACCAAGCAGTGGATGAAAAGCTCCCCGGGAACCCTTGGTTTATTACAACACTATGGCTTTATCAATATCATATAAGCCAAGCTGAAACGCTTGATGAACTTAAAAAAACACGAGACGACCTTCTTTGGGTATGCGAGCGCGCTCTTCCCTCAGGAATGCTCTCCGAACAGTTGAATCCTTACTCTGGAGAACAACTGTCCGTATCTCCTCTTATTTGGAGCCACGCTGAACTTATTCTCACCGTTTTTGACTACCTTAAAAAATATAAAAAACTTTCC
>Ga0247727_10020480_pt1 | contig 10105 bp, 10 predicted proteins | sample WisWelCaveWW1625_FD_202498 | JGI IMG/M metagenome (GOLD analysis project Ga0247727, IMG submission 202498) | Biofilm microbial communities from Wishing Well Cave, Virginia, United States - WW16-25 | ecosystem: Environmental > Aquatic > Deep subsurface > Groundwater > Cave microbial mat | place... | reverse complement strand
TGTTGCCGCTGGTGGAAGCGATGCTCAACATGTAAACCGTAAACTTCCCCAGCGTGTTGGCATGTTTGAGAAAAACCTGGCGGCCTTCCTTGCCCATTTTCAGATCCTTGTGGATCTCCATCACGGCTTCGCGCAGTTGCTGATTCTCCATGTCGTTGGCCAGCATGGAAAGAATTTCGTCATACGGAAACTGCTCGCGCAGCAAATCAGCGCACAGGCGAATGAAGACGACGACGTCTTTCTGCGGCACGCCGGTTTTGATTTGAAGGAAATTGCGCCGCACGCCGAGAATCTGGTAGCCCATGCGGGCCAACGATTCCCGCACTTCCTGCGCCGTGTAGGCCGAAATCTCGCCGTTAAAAATTTTGTTGTTGCCGGGCTTGCGAACCTTGTAAACAAACGGCACGCGTTTGTGCAGCGCCCGCACGCGAACTTTGTGCTCCGCCACCAGCTCGGCGACCTTGCGTTTGGCCTCGAAACGGTTCGGCGCCAGTATCGTGCCCTGCAGCGGTTTGCCGGCGAGGGTTATTCCTTGATAACGAAACTCGGCCATAATGAGAATGAATCGCTTAATTTTATCAAGCGCCAAGAGGCAGAGCAGCATAAAAATCTATCTCCTGGCCGATCGCAAATTTTTACGGCGTTATCGTTGCCGTGCCAACCGTATCAACGCCGATAGAAACCGCAACCACCAAAGGGCCGACAGCGCCGCCAGCGTCTTCCACCCCGGTTCCCGTAATCGTCAGCCCGGTGGCGCTGCCGCCGCTCAACACATAAGAACCGTTCGCATTCGCTGCCGGCAGATTGAGCGCGGCCATGTTTATCCCGGCATATGTGCGACCGCCGCCGCCCATTTGCGCCGGCCGTTTATACCAAGCCTGCGCCTTTCCGGCTAGGTCAAAACATCTTGTATGACGGCTTGCTGATTGGCTTCTGCCGAATTCTGGCTAAACATGTTGATGCCCACGATCATAGTCACCCCAACAACGATGGTTGCGAGAATGAGTAATAAGAGTTGTTGCTGTCCCATGATTTAACTCTCCTGTTAGTCATTGCAAAAATCCTTTTAGACAGCTCGACTCTCCGACACACATACGACCCCTCAACCACTTGCCGAAGTGGCGGAGACAGGCCTTTCCTTTATGCGGCCTGTCTCCTGCAGATTTCAAAGTACGTTACGGCGTAATGATGGCAGTTCCGACCGTATCGACACCGACGGCCAATACAACTGTCAGAGCACCGACGGCGCCGCCCGCATCTTCAACACCGGTTCCGGTGACGGTGATGGCTGTTGCCGTGCCGGCTCCTAACAAATAGGCGCCATTAGGATTCGTTCCCGGGAAATTGATGTTGGCCAGCGTCATACCGGCAAAAGTCCGGCCGCCGCCGCCCATTTGCACCGGCCGGCGAAACCACGCCTGCGCGCGTGACGCGATCGTCAAAACATCCTGCGTCACCGCTTCCTGGTTGGCTTGCGCCGAGTTTTGCGCAAACATGTTGATGCCCAACGTAATCGCGATGCCGACGATAACGGCCGCGAGAATGAGCAATAAAAGTTGTTGTTGACCCATGATGCAGTACTCCTTGAATGAATGTTATGGTTGTGATAAAATTTACCGATCAACTGTTCAAAAAACTTTTCCCGCGTCCTTGTATGGAGCAGTTGATCAGCCGCTCTTTTGGTTTGAAGATTTTCAGGTGACGAGGTGAAAAACCTGCGTCGTGCCAACCCGCCATCTTTTTCCGGCTTATTCCACCACCGTATAAGAATCCGGGTAAACGTCGATCACGAAACTCCAGTTGGCGTCTTCGTGAATCGTTCCGATCAGGCGAAAGCCGTTCGCCGAGGTATTGGTCAAGCTCACTGCGCCGAGCATGCCGGCGGAATCGAAATTGATCTTTGCCAACGTGAAGCCGTCGAACGAGCGCCCGCCGCCCCCGGATTCGACCGGGCTGTGATACCACGCCTGCGCCCGACCGGCGAGGTCGACGATGACGTGACGCATCTCATTCTGCATGGCAGAATTCGAGTTTTGCTCGAGTTGATCCGTGCCGGTCAAGAGAGCCACGCCGACAATCAACGCCGCCATAGTCATGAGCATCAATTGCTGCTGTGCCATAGCTTTGCCATTTTTCGCTGGGTTTGAAAACACAACCGTTGATTACGGCCCGCCATTTTCCCGACGGCTCTCCTGCCGCTTTGGTCTTGCCGGTTTTGCATAAAAAAACGCTCATCAAAGAAGCTTTGCCATCACTCCCTTGATGAGCGTCGAAAATTTTCGAGCGAAAAGCGCGCGCGGCCTGTTTCTTGACTAACCCTTGCCAGCGCCTCGCGTTTCACGCTCGACCAACACAGTTGCAGCCATTCCTTGTGTTGCACTCAAATCCTATGAGATTCATCCGAAAACTGTGTCGGCATCTTGATGCGAAGATCGCGTCCTTACCAGAATCAAACGAGACGTCAAATGAACTAACGCCTTTTATCTTTACAAAGTCCGTGCCAACGAGGATGAATCTTCAGAGTGCGCCATTTTCGACTATCCGATCACAGCCCGATTTTTTAGAATCAACCGTTTATGAAAAAATCAATTACAAAAAAAATCATCATTGGAACAACTTGAGACATCGTTCGGCCGGCGGCCGCTAAAATTTTTCACAGCACCTGCGAGAGTTTTTAGCACAACGATTACAATTGAGTGAGTTTATTATTACGATTTAGTCAGATGTCTCGCGTTCAGGGTTGCAGCACCAACGAATCCGCATAGACCAGATACTTCATGATCAACGAGGTGTCTTCTTTGCTAATGCCGGTGAGCAGAAATCGATTCGGCAGCTTATTCGACATCGTAAAAGTTGCGATCGGCGTATTCTGCGGCATGTTGATCTTGCTCCAACTGACTTGGGCAAACGAGCGGCCGCAGCCGCCAAGCTGCGCCGGCCGCCGATACCAAATTTGCGCGCGCTCGGCAGCCGTCAACATATTCTCTCGCATTTGCTGCTCGTGCGCAGCTAAATGCTCTTCCGAAAACATCGTGATGCCGCGGATAATCGCGAAGCCGACAACGATGACAACCAGAACGAGAGTAAAAAGCTGCTGCTGCGCCATAACGCTTGCCCTTTATTTTGGCAAAATTTTTCGCCGTGCAATAACCGCTGGCGCGTCCCTGCTTATGGTTTGGTCAAATCAATCGTTTGTCGTAGCGTATCTTCGGCGCTGATGATCAAATAAATTGTCTTCTCGCCCCACCGCGCATGTTGAACTTGAATCCGATGCTGCCCGGCCGCCATTTTAATCGGCGCGGTCAGCGGCGCGATGCCGAGCGAATCATCATCGACACGAACAACACTTTGCGGGGTCGTTTTCAAATCGAGGTGGCCATGCCCGGGCGCAACGTGCAACGGCGCGGCGGCAACGCCGTTTTTCGCCAGCGCGCTTCTTTCATCAACCCGATCTTTCAGAATTTTGATAAACATGACGCCGGCTAAAAACATCGTGGCGCCAACGACGGCGGTGACCCCCCAACTCAGACTCGGCGTTTTGTAACGTTTTATTTCCGCGCCGGACTCCACCGCCGCGCTTTGTTCCATCGTGACGCGACGATAGGATTGCGGCGTCTCCAGAAATTCCGCGAGATGTTTCGGCGTGGCGCCGATGTTATAACGGCGCTCGAGGCGCGTGAGGCTTTCGACGACCGCCTCGGCGTTGCGAAAGCGCTCGACCGGATTTTTGGCGAGCAATTTTTGGCAAGCTGCCACCAACTCGCCGGGCACTTCCGGGTGCAGCAACACAATCGGCACCGGATCCCAATTGACCACGTGATGCAACGTTGCCGGCAGCGTGCGATCGGCGAAAGCCGGCTCGCCGGTCAACATTTCATACAGCACGGCGCCAAAAGAAAACAAATCGCTGGTCTCGGTAACTTCGCGGCCCAAGACCTGCTCCGGCGACATGTAGGCCGGCGTTCCGGCGATGGATCGCGTGCTTTCGTTGCGGTCGTGCGCCAACCCGAGATCGCCGAGCTTCACCGCGCCGGCAAATGCGATGAAAACATTCTGCGGCTTGATGTCGCGATGCAGCACTTTGTTTTGATGCACCACCGCGATGCCTTTGGCCAGTTCTTTGGCGATGAACAAACAAATGTCAATCGGCAGTTTTTTGTTTTGCCGAATCAGCTCGAACAGCGTCGGCCCTTCCACATATTCCAAAATGAGAAAAGGCTCGTCGCCGAGCATGCCGGACTGGAAAATGCGCCGCAGATTGGGATGCGCCAAACGCGCGCTGATCTTGCCTTCTTTCAAAAATTGCGCGCGCCACGCCGGCTCGGCGCCGGCTGCGGCCCGCAGCAGCTTGATCAATACCGTGCGGCTGTATTGAATGTCCCAGGCTTTGTAAATCGTCGAGCCTGCCCCGCGTTTCAGCTCGGCAAAAATTTGATATCCGTCAATTCTTTGCATCGGCCCATTGCTTCTGCTTGTATTGAATCCAGCGCCGCGACACGCCCAATCGCGCCGCGGCGTGAGTGACGTTGCCGTCAAGCTCGCGCAGCGTTTGCTCGACCAATTGCTTCGCCAATTGCTCGAGCGTCATGCCGGAGGGAAACATAACGTGCCCATTGGTTTCCGCCGAAAGTCGCAGCTCGCTCGGGCCGATCAAAGCGCCTTTGGCGAGAACGATGGCGCGCTCGATAGTGTTTTCCAATTCGCGCACGTTTCCCGGCCACGGATGGCGCGTCAGCAGATTCAACGCCTCGGCGGTAAAACCGTGAATTTGCTTTTTATATTTGCGCGAGAATTTGGTCAAAAAATGCTGCGTCAGCAGCGGCAAATCGTCGGCGCGTTCGCGCAGCGGCGGCACATTGATGTTGATGACGTTCAGCCGATAATACAAATCCTCGCGAAAGCTGCCGTCCTTGATTTTCTCCGCCAAGTTTTTGTTGGTGGCGGAAATAATGCGAACGTCGACGTGACGCACGTGATTCTCGCCGACGCGCTTGATCTCACCCTCCTGCAAAACGCGCAAAAGCTGCGTTTGCAATTTCGGGCTGATGTCGCCGATTTCATCGAGAAAAAAAGTGCCGCTGTCCGCCGTTTCAAACAGGCCTTTCTTGTCATTGGCCGCGCCAGTGAAAGCGCCTTTTTTATGGCCGAACAATTCGCTTTCCAACAGCGATTCCGGCAGCGAGCCGCAGAAGAGCGCCACAAATGGCTTGTCGCGGCGCGCGCCGTGATAGTGCACGGCTCTCGCCACCAACTCTTTACCGGTGCCGCTCTCGCCCTGAATCAGCACCGTGGCATCCGAATCCGCCACGCTGCTCATGACGTCAAACACCTGCTTCATCCTGGCGCTTTGGCCGACGATATCGGCAAAACCGTGCACCTTCTGCGCCTCTTTGCGCAACTGGCGATTCTCTTCGCGCAGTTGCTGATAAAGCTGCGCGTTCTCAATCGCAATCGCCGCCTGGTTTGCGAAGGTGGTGAGAAATTGCGTGCTTGTGTGCGTAAAACCGCTGCGACGATTGATGCTGTCGAGATAAATCGCGCCGATGGGGCGCGCCTTGATTTTCAGCGGCACGCAAACCACCGCCTGAATCTGATGCATCACGATGCTTTGCGTCTCGCGAAATCGCGCGTCGCTTTGCGCATCATAAGACAACAGCGTTTCACCGGTTTGCAAAACCTGGCGCACCACGCTGTTGGAAAAATTCGAGAGGTTGTGAAGATTCTGATCAGGGATATTGCGCGCGGTTTGCACGGTCAGCGCGCCGGCGTCGCCGTTCAACAGAATGAAGCCCCGCTCGGCGCCGACGGTTTCCACGGCGATGTCCATGATTCTCTCGAGCAAGACGTCGAGCTCTTGCAATGTATTGATGGTGTGACTAATGCGCAACAGCGCGTCGAGCACCGAGGGACCGTTCTGGTCAACTTCTTGGCCCATTTGATCAAAATATTTATCGCTATTCCGAACCGCTCGCGAGATGTCGTATCGGCATAATGCAAAAAAAGGCCCAACCGACTCCCTCCCCAGGCCCGAGGAGAATTTGCGATTGCGCCTTTGAATTGAAGGCCATGATCGCCCGGCGAGCGCAGCCCGCACGACGAGACAATCGGCAACACAAAATTGTGGCTTGCCTGAATTAGCCGAAAACGGCAAGCACACCGCACAGTTAATAGAAAATTACTCGCGCCCGGCGGCAAATGCGTAAAATGACAACGACATCACGGTAATATTAGCTTGGCCTAAATGGAAACGTTCCCCAACCCAGGGATTGCAAAAGGGACATTTTACCTATCGTTAAAATTTTCCGATTGCGCAAAACCAAGTTAGCCAATTTTTGACAACACTTGACTTTTCGGCGAAAGTTGTGTAGCTTTATCTGCGGTTTATTCAAAAGGTCAAAGCATGGTTTCCCAGCAAACGATTGATGAAGCGGTAAAAAGATTGATTGCGACAGCTCAACCGGCCAAGATCATCCTCTTCGGCTCTTATGCGCGAGGTGAAGCCAACGATGATTCCGATTTGGATTTCTTGGTGATCATGCCGACTTTGACAAACAAGCGCGACGAGATGATTCGTTTACGGCGAGTGCTGCGGCCGTTGCGGATTCCAGTCGAGGTGTTAGTCGCTTCAGAAAAAGAAATCGAGGATTGGGGGCATCTGCCGAGCACGACACTTTACTGGGCGCTTACTGAGGGAAAAATACTCCATGAAAAAACCAATTGATCTTGCCCGTCAGTTTCTAAAGGAAATTGTAAGCGCAGGGCGCCGGTGTGCCGAAGAGAAGATCAATGATTCTATTTCCTCATGATCCACCTCCTCAACCTGCAAAAACATTTCGGTCCCAAAACTATTTTTGACGGCGCCTCGGCTCACGTGCCGCCGAAAACGCGCGTCGGGCTGGTCGGCCCTAACGGTTCCGGCAAAACCACGCTGTTTCGCATGTTGATTGGCGACGAGCAGCCGGATGGCGGCAGCATCGTCATCGCCAAAGGCGCGCGTCTCGGCTATCTCAAACAAGAAGTGTGGGACAATCCCGACCGCAGCATTCTTGCCGAAACGCTTGCCGGCTTTCCCGAATTGCAGAAGTTGGAGCAGGATTTGACGGAGATGGAACGGCAGATGGCGGACGATCATCATGCGGAGTTGCTGGAGAAGTACGGCGCGTTGCGTCAACGTTTCGAAGCGCAGGGCGGCTACGAAATCGAGCATCAAGCCAAAGCCATTCTCAGCGGCATTGGCTTTCGCGTCGAACAATTCGTGCAGCCGCTGCACCAATTCTCCGGCGGCTGGATGATGCGCGTGGCGCTTGCCAAATTGCTGCTCGCGAAGCCGGAAATTTTATTATTGGACGAGCCGACCAATCATCTCGATCTCGAAACCGTCGTCTGGCTGGAAAATTTTCTGCTCGAATATCCCGGCGCGATTATTCTCACGACGCACGATCAAGTTTTCATGCAGCGCATCGCCGAGCGCATTATCGAAGTCAGCCAGCGCAAGTTTCACCCGTACATCGGCAGCTTCGAGGATTACGTTGAGGAAAAAGCGGCGCGGCAGGAACAGCTTGAAGCGCAATTTCAGAATCAGCAGAGGAAGATCGAGCAGACCGAGCGCTTCATCGAGCGCTTTCGCTACAAAGCCACCAAAGCCCGGCAGGTGCAAAGCCGCGTCAAGATGCTCGACAAGATGGAAAAGGTGGAGTTAATCAACGAGGCGCCGCGGGCGATGAAATTCCGTTTGCCGCAGCCGCCGCGGTCGGGTCAGGAAGTCGTGCAATTGTCCGAGGTTGCCAAACGCTACGGCGAAAAAATCGTTTACAAAAATCTGAATTTGACTTTGCTGCGCGGCGAAAAGGTGGCGCTCGTCGGGCCGAACGGCGCGGGCAAATCGACGCTGATCAAAATCATCGCCGGCGCGGTGGAGATTCAAAGCGGCGCGGTTTTATACGGCCATCACGTGACGATGGATTATTACGCGCAGCATCAACTTGAAATTTTGAATCCCAACGCGACCATCATGGAAGAGTTGACGGCGGTGACGCCGCATCTCAGCCCGGAGCAGCGCCGCACCCTGCTCGGCGCATTTCTGTTTTCCGGCGACGACGTTTTCAAACCGATTGCGGTTCTCTCCGGCGGCGAAAAAGCGCGCGTGGCGCTGGCCAAAATGCTGTCGCGTCCGGCCAATTTGTTGGTGATGGACGAGCCGACGAATCATCTCGATATTCTCTCGCGCCAAGTGCTCGAAGACGCGCTGTCAGATTACGAAGGCTCATTGATTTTTATTTCACACGACCGCGCTTTTATCAATGCCATCGCCAATCGCATTGTCGAAGTGCGGGATGGGAAGCTCCGCAGTTTTCCAGGAAATTATGATGAGTATGTTTGGAAAGTAGCGCAGACTTCCAGTCTGCCAAACACTGACTCGACCGCGCAAGATGTTTCAGAGGCCAAAGAAGCGATTCCATCCCCCAACAAAAAAGAAGACCGTCGCGCCCGCGCCGAACGCATTCAAGAACGCTCGCGCCAGCTGAAACCGCTGCAAGAAAAATTAAGCAAACTGGAAAGGGAAATTGCAAATTTTGAAAAGGAAAAAGAAGAACTTACCGCTGCACTTTGCGATCCCACAGTGATAGCCAACAGCACACTTTATCCCCCAAAACTCAAACGCCACGCCGAGCTTGAATCGCTGCTGCAAAATTGCTACGATGAATGGGCGGCAGCGGCGCAGCAGATTGAAAAGACGCAAGCCGAGTTTGCTGACCTTTAAAAATCACTCCAAAACTTTCAACACCACTTTCCCAAAATTTTTATTCGCCGCAACATGCTCGTGCGCTTGTCCGGCTTCGGCGAGCGGATATACCGAGTCGATGACGGGCTGAATTTTTTGCTGCGTAAATAAAGGCAGGACGCGCTCTTTAAAAGCTTGGGTGATCGCAATTTTCTCGGCAAGCGAACGGCTGCGCAAAACCGAGCCGTACAGGCGCAGGCGTTTTCGCAAGACGCGCGCCAAATCGATCTCGGCTTTCGCGCCGCCCAACAAACCGATTATCACCAATCTCCCGTTCAATTTCAACAACGCAAGATTTTGCTGCAAATACTTGCCGCCGACGCAATCGAGAATGACATCGACACCTTTCTGTTCAGTAAGCTGCAAAATGCGCTCGGCAAAATTTTCGGCTTTATAATTGATTCCGAAGTTCGCGCCGAGAGACAAGCAGCGCCGGATTTTCTCGTCGCTGCCGGCGGTGATAAAAACTTGCGCGCCCCCTTGACGGGCCAATTGAATCGCGGCGGTGCCGACGCCGCTGGCGCCGGCGTGAATGAGCAGCGACTCATCGGCACTCAAATTACCTTCGAGAAAAAGATTGACGAACGCGGTATAAAACACTTCGGGAATTGCCGCCGCTTGCTCGAAGTTTAGATGTCCGGGAATCGGCAGCAACATGTCTTGGTGAACGGCGACATATTCCGCATAGCCACCGCCGCCGAGCAAACAGCAGACACGCGCCCCGATTGGCCAATTTATAACATTCTCGCCTTTTTCAACAATCACGCCGGCGGCTTCCAAGCCGAGGATTTCGGATTCACCGGGCGGAGGCGGATAAAGCCCGCGGCGTTGCAACAAATCGGCGCGATTCACCGCCGTCGCATGAATTTTGATCAACACCGAATCAGGATCGAGTTCCGGAGACGGCGCGTCGGCCAGATGAAGCGTGCGCGCCGCATCATCTTTGACGAGAATGGCTTTCATCACTATGCGGTTGCAATGCCAACCTTATTTACGGTTTCAAGCGAGAGCAAATTTTCCGGCTCCGCTTTATAGGATGATTTGCCATTGGCTGAATCTTTGGGCGGCCGGCCGCGAACCAAATAGTCCGAAATTCCGGCTGGCAAATGCTGGTAAAATGGGCCAAGCTGTTCTTTGACGGTATTGTGGTAGAACGATGGCGGCACGGCGCTTTCCCCGGAAAAAAACGCAATAAATTCACGGTCGGTTGCCATCCGGTGGCGCATTTTGACATGTTGCCGATAACGCCCTCGTCCTTCCGATGAAACGGCGCGGACAAAGTTCATCCATCGCGGCACCGGATTCTTGTTGGCCTGGAAACGT
>Ga0247727_10020479_pt1 | contig 10105 bp, 7 predicted proteins | sample WisWelCaveWW1625_FD_202498 | JGI IMG/M metagenome (GOLD analysis project Ga0247727, IMG submission 202498) | Biofilm microbial communities from Wishing Well Cave, Virginia, United States - WW16-25 | ecosystem: Environmental > Aquatic > Deep subsurface > Groundwater > Cave microbial mat | place... | reverse complement strand
GCGAGACCGCCAAGGGGATCGAGTTCATCGAGCGGGCACTGGCCCTCACGGAGCAGAAGAACCCGCATGGGATACAGGTCGGCAATATCTGCGACGCGCTGGCCAACCTGCGATTCCTGCAAGGGCGATTGGCCGACGCGGATACGCTTTGGACGCGGGCGCTCAATGTGCTCCAGGAGAATTTCGGAGCGGATTCTCCAACGCTGGCCGACGAGACCCTGCCGCAATTGGCACTGGTTTGCTTCCGGCGGAAACAATTCAAGCGGGCCGAGCATTACTATCGAGAAGCGATCCGCGTCATCGAAAAGGCGCGAGGGGCGGACGATGTCAAGCTGCACCACTTGTACGCCACCCTCAGCGCGACACTCATTCCCCAAGACCGGCTGGACGACGCGGAGCAGGCCATGCTGCGGTCGCTGGCGATCATTGAGAAGAACCACGGGCCGAATCACCCGGAGATCTCCAACGGACTCGCGAATCTGGCCGCGATCTACTACCGCCAAGACAAGGACGGCCAGGCGGAGAGGATCAGCCTGAAAGCGATAGCCGTTGCCGAAGCGGCCCTCGGGCCGGACCATCCGCTCGTGGCCGAGCGACTCGAACACCATGCCCAACTGCTCCGCGAGCTTCACCGCAGCGCGCAGGCACACCGGATCGAATCGCGTGCGCGGGCCATTCGCGCCAAGCACGCGGGGCAGGGCAAGCGAACACAATAGTGCGTCGTCGCCAATCCGTACGAACGCTCGTCGGGGGTCGCATCCGCCGCCCGGACCGAGGAAACTCGTTGCCGAGGCGATGGATTATGCGTCCTTGATTTCCGCGAGTGATTCGACTGCGGGCGTCTGGCCGCTTTCCCTGGGGAAGTGGCCCTCGACGACGTCCAGAAATTCTTGCCGCGAGGAGACTCTTGACACGCGCACGCGGAAGAATCGCGCACCGGGTTTGCCGGTGGCGTAGTGGCAGGCGTACTTTTTCATCAGCAGCGTTCCGTTTCGTTCGCCGAATCGTTCACAGACGAGTTCGTGGTGGTGCAGCATCAATTGAATCTGCTCGTCGAACGTCGGTTCGGGCGGAACCGGTTCGCCACGGAGCGCCGCCTGGATTTGCCGGAACAGCCACGGGCGGCCGAGCGACGCGCGGGCGATCATCACGCCGTCGATGCCGTAGCGCCGAAACGCCTCGATCACTTTGGCGGGCGAATCGAGATCGCCGTTGCCGATCAGCGGAATTGATTTGAGGTGCGGCTTGATCGCGGCGATGCGGTCCCAGTCGGCGTGCCCGCTGAAAAAATCCTGCGCCGTGCGGCCGTGAACGGTCAGCGCGGCGGCGCCGGCCGATTCCACCACTTGCGCCACGTCGATCGCGTTGATCTGGTTCCGCGTGCATCCCAGCCGGATCTTGGCGGTGACGGGCGTCGGCTGGCACGCGGCGACGACCCGCTCGATGATCTGCCCCATCCGGTCCGGGAACCGCAGCAAGTACGAACCGCTCTGCGCCTTTTCGGTCACTCGCTTCACCGGGCAGCCAAAGTTAATATCGACGACGCTCACTCGATATTCATGAGCCAGCCGCGAGCCCACCTTGGCCAGCGTCTCTGGATCAGTGTCCCAAATCTGCACCGCGAGCGGCCGCGGCTCGTCCTTCACGCCCCACAGCCGGTCCGGCTGTTCGCACTCGTGCTCGTCGAGCCACGCAAACGCCTGCGCGTTCACCATCTCGGTGGCCTGCAACCCCGCCCCGCCAAATTCCCGGACGATCTGGCGAAACGCATAGCTCGTGTACCCGGCCATCGGCGCTTGCAAAACGGGCGGGTCAACCCGCAGCGAACCGATAAGGAGCTGCGCGAGTTTCAACGGCGGCTCGAAGAGCGTTCTCGACGATAGCGGCGCGATCAACGTGTCTTGCATACACGCATCTTGCGAGATGCGAGCCAATGCGCCAAGTGAGGCTGCGGTTAATCGTCGCGATCGACTTCAAGCCTCTGGCGGCCCGCTGGCATCGTGCTTATTTCTGCATTGCTCCTTGATCGGCCGCGAGTTGCCGCAGGCGGATGCTGCGGATCGCCCCGGTCGTGCGCCAGGTGGCGATGCCGATCGGCTTGGAGAGTTCCATTTCGCCGCGGATGCCGATGCGGCGGCTGGCGGTCTCGGCGTTCACGATTTGCTTGTCGTCGAGCCACGCTTCGATTTTGTTCTCCGTGACGCGGACGCGAATGCGGTACCAGCGGCCCTTGTCGTAGTTGATCGACTGTGAAGTTTCGTTCTGCGAAGCGTCGCTGCCGTCGAGGCTCGACAGTCCGGTGACGCCGCCGCCCCAGCCGCCGCAGATTAGCGAGCACGAATCTTTGCCGACCGGAAACGTGAGCCCGCAGAAGAAGTCGCTGCCCGCCACACGCATCGCCTCGACCTCGATCTCGTAATTCATCCGCGCCGGCGGCTCGCCCTTCCACGCGATGCCGGTCATGTCGTTGCCCATTTCGAGCATGATCTTTCCGTCTTCGACGGTCACGTCCGCTTCGCCGCCGAACTGCGAACTCGCCCAATTGCCCAGCGTCTTGCCGTCGAACAGTGCGACCCACCGCGGCTCTGGCGTCGGTTGTCGCGCTGTATTGGAAGGGGCAGCGGCCGGCGTCGCGCACGGCGAAGTTGCCGCACACGGCGTGCAACAGCCGCCGCAATTTCGCCGCAGCAGTCGGCTGAATAGCCGCGGCCGGCGGCAGTCGTCGCAAGTGGTCGCGCGCCGACCGCACTCGTGATGCTGCACGCAAGCTCCGGAACTCGCGGCGGGTTGACGTCCCGATTCAGGCGATTCGGCGGCGGTGCCGGAACCCGTCGGACTGACGCACCAAGCTACCGCAACGATCACGATCGCCGAATTCATCAAACACTTGAGCACATGGCACCTCGTTTCTGGCGCTGGCCGCACGTGCGCGACTGCCGCGCTCGATTCGTCACGACTCCGAGCCGCGCACGAACAACTCTGGCGAATACTAGGACGATTGCCCGCGGTTTTCAATGCGGCGCGGTAGGCACTGCGCTGAGGTCATGTATAATTGCCGGCCGGATCAAGAAGCCGCTTGTGCGACATGACGGAGACCCGCGATGACACGCCGAGGACGACTCGTGACCGGCAGACGATTCGCGACCGGGCTGCTGCTTGCAACGGTCGCGGCAATTACTGCAGGAGATCAACCGCGTTCGCGCGCCGCGGCGACGGTGCCCGCCGGCGACGACGCTCAGCGCGCCGTCAGCTTCACCCGCGAGATCCGACCGATCTTCGCGGACAATTGCTACGCCTGCCACGGACCGGACGCGAAACAAGTCAAAGCCGACCTGCGACTCGATCAGAAAGACAGCGTGTTCGGCGTGCTCAAGTCCGGCTCGCGCGCCGTCGTACCGGGCAAGCCGGCTGAGAGTAGTCTGCTTGAACGAATCACCGAACCGGACGATGACCGCCGCATGCCGCCGGCGAGCACTGGCAAGCGAGTGACCGCGGAACAAGTCGCGCTCGTCCGCCGCTGGATCGATCAAGGGGCACGTTGGCAATCGCACTGGGCGTATGAGCCGCTGACTCGCACTGCCCCCGCTTCGTTTGGGGGAGACGGCCGGAGCGACGGGTTCATTCGCAACGACATCGACCGTTTCGTCGTGGCCGAATTGCGCGAATTGAAACTCAAGCCGGCTGCCGAATCGGACCGCGTCACGCTGGTGCGCCGGCTCTACTTCGATCTCCTCGGCCTGCCGCCGTCGCCAGCCGACGTGGACGCGTTCGTTGCGGATACGGCCGAGCAGGCGTACGAGAGGCTCGTGGACCGCGTGCTCGCCGCGCCGCAATTTGGCGAGCGGTTGGCGATGTACTGGCTCGACCTCGTGCGCTACGGCGACACGAACGGCTACCACGCCGACGTGCATCGCAACGTTTTTCCGTATCGCGATTATGTCATCGCCGCGTTCAACTCGAACAAGTCGTTCGATCAGTTCACGATCGAGCAACTCGCCGGCGACCTACTGCCCGGCGCGACGATCGAGCAGCGAGTTGCGTCGGGCTACAACCGCATGAACATGATTACGACGGAGGGCGGCGCGCAGGCGAAGGAATATCTCGGCAAATACGCCGCCGATCGCGTGCGAAACGCTTCGACCGTGTGGCTCGCCTCGACGATGGGCTGCTCGGAGTGCCACGATCACAAATTCGATCCGTTCACGACGCGCGACTTCTACCGATTCGCCGCGTTCTTCGCGGACGTGAAACAGGTCGGCGTGTACCCGAATAAAGTGGATATCGAACCGCAACTGCAAGTACCGACACCCGAGCAGTCCGCCGAGTTGGATCGGCTCGACTCGCGCATCGCGGCATTGCGGCACACACTCGACACGCAGACACCGGAACTCGACGCGGACCAGCGCGATTGGGAACAGTCGCTCGAATCGACTCGAATCGGCTGGACGGTGCTCGTGCCGCGGTCGATGGCGTCGCGAAGCGGCACGACGCTTGAAACGCACGACGACGGAACGATTCTGGCAACTGGCGACAGCCCGGACGCGGACGTTTACACGCTCAACGTCGAAACGGACCTCAATGGCATCACGGCGATCAAGCTCGACGTTCTCGCCGACGACTCGCTGCCCCGGCGCGGGCCGGGGCGGGCCGACAACGGCAACTTCGTGCTCAGCCATCTCGCGGTCGAGGCGCTCGCGCCGGGCAACGACGAGCCGCGTGCCGTTGTGTTGCAGAATGCGACGGCGACGTTCGAGCAAAAGGGAGGCAACCTCAGCGTCGCCGGTGCGATCGATGCGGCGAAGAAGGATGCGAAGTCGGGCTGGGCCGTCGCCGATCGGATTGGCCAATCGCACGAGGCGATCTTTGAAACCAAAGACGACGTCGTCGCGAGCGACACCGTTCGGCTGAACATCGCGCTCCATCAAACGCATGGCGGAAAGCACACGATCGGCCGATTCCGGCTGTCGGCGACTACGGCGGCGCGGCCGCTGCCCGCCGGATCGTCCACGATTCGCGGAATGCCCGACAGCATCGCCGCAATTGCCGCGACTGACGCGGGCATGCGAACCGATGAGCAGAAAGAACAACTTTCGGCGCACTTCCGAGGCGTCGCGCCGGCACTGGCGCCGGCCCGAAGAGAATTCGACGAGTTGAGAAAACAGCGCGACGCACTCGACAAGTCGATTCCCGCAACGCTCGTGACTGTTTCGGCCGAGCCGCTCACGATGCGCGTGTTGCCGCGTGGCAACTGGCTCGACGAATCGGGCGACGTCGTGCTGCCCGGCGTGCCGCATTTTCTGCCGCAGCCGACACGCAAGGCGGCGGAGGCATCGAATGGCAACTCCGAGTCATGCTCGACGACGCGCGGAGTGCCAGACGCCGCGGACCCGGAGCGGCGACTCACCCGGCTCGATCTTGCCGAGTGGCTCGTCTCGCGTGATCGCGGCGCGTCGGGACTCACGGCACGCGTCTTCGTGAATCGCTTGTGGAAAATGCTGTTCGGTCAAGGGCTGGTGAGGACCACGGATGATTTCGGATCACAAGGCGCGCCGGCGACGCACCCGGAGTTGCTCGACTGGCTCGCCGGCCAGTTTATCGACTCCGGTTGGGACGTGAAGCACACGATTAAGCTCATCGCGATGTCGGGCACGTACCGGCAAAGTTCGTTCGCCGGCCCGGAACGGCGCCGCGTCGATCCGTACAACCTGTGGCTCGCACGGCAGGGCCGATTCCGGCTCGACGCCGAAACGATTCGCGACAACGCACTGGCCGTGAGCGGGCTGCTCTCGCCCAAAATCGGCGGACGCAGCGTTAAGCCCTACCAGCCGGACGGTTACTGGGACCATTGCAACACGTTTCAAGGCAAGCTCATTTACGATCAAGATCATGGCGACGACCTGTATCGCCGCGGCCTCTATTCTTACTGGAAGCGAACGTTCTTGCACCCGGCGATGCTCGCGTTCGATGCGCCGAGCCGCGAGGAGTGTACGACCGAGCGGCCGCGCTCGAACACGCCGCTTCAAGCCCTCGTGCTCCTGAACGATCCGACATTCGTCGAGGCGGCCCGCGTATTCGCCGAACGCATCGTGCGCGACGGCGGGGCGACGACCGAGTTGCGTCTCGCGTTTGCCTTCCGCCGCGCCCTGTCGCGCCCCGCGCGGCCGGAGGAATTGAAACTGCTCGCCGCGACGCTCGACCAGCACCTGACCCAATTCCGCGCCGACGCGGCCGCGGCAAACGAACTCGTCCGCGTCGGCGAGTGGCCCGTACCGGCCGACATCGACGCCGCGGAACTCGCCGCGTGGACCTCGGTCGCGCGCGTGATCTTGAATTTGCATGAGACGATGACGAGGAACTGAATATGCGCAGTCCAGTGAGTCTCTCAGAAATTGAACGAGAAGCATTGTGGGCGGAAGTGCGAGCCGAATTCCCTGACGACCAAATGATGCAGGAGATTCATTTTGCACGGCTGCTCCATGCTGCCGAAACCAAGGATTTCTCGCCCGAGGAGCAAGTTGCGTACATCAATCATCACATGCCTCAAATGCCAATGAGCCGGAGTTCATGAGATGAAGCTAATTTGCCGCCGCACGTTTCTTGGCCGCACGAGCGCCGGCTTGGGTGCTTTGACCCTCGCGTCGTTGCTCGACGGCCGTTTCGCTCACGCGGCCAGCGACGACGACACGGCGCGGAGCGGCAGTCCAAAGATCGATCGCTGGCCCGGCGTGCTGAATCCGCCGCACCGCCGGCCGCGCGTGAAGCGGGTGATTCATTTGTACATGGCCGGCGGGCCCTCGCACCTGGAAACGTTCGACTACAAACCGAAGCTCGCCGAGATGCACGGGCAGCCGATGCCCGAATCGTTCACGAAAGGCCAGCCGATCGCGCAGCTTCAGGGCGCGAAGCAGCTCAATTGCTTTGGCCCGCAGCACGGATTCAACAAGTGCGGACAGTCGGGCCAGGAGATCAGTGAAATCTTCCCGCACCTCGCGACGGTCGCCGACGAACTCGCGATCGTCCGGTCGATGGTCACCGAGGCGATCAATCACGACCCAGCCCACACGTTCATGAACACGGGCACGACGATCTCCGGCCGGCCGTCGATGGGCTCGTGGGCGCTGTGGGGACTCGGCGCGGAGGCCGATAATTTGCCGGGCTTCGTCGTCTTGAATTCGCTCGGCAAGTACGGCCAGGCGCAGCCGATCGCGCAGCGGCAGTGGCACAGCGGATTTCTGCCCAGCCGTTTTCAGGGCGTCGAGTTTCGCTCGAAGGGCGACCCGGTGCTGTACGTCAGCCGGCCCAAAGGCGTGGACGCCGCGCGGCAACGCGACATCGTCAGCGCCGTCGAATCGCTCAACCAACTGCAGGACGCCGTCGTCGATGATCCAGAAATCGCCACGCGGATCGCGCAATACGAAATGGCGTTTCGCATGCAGATGTCAGTGCCCGAACTGATGGACGTGTCCGGCGAGTCGAAAGAAACGCTGGAACTCTACGGCACCGCCGGCGCGGACGGATCGTTCGCCGGAAACTGCCTTTTGGCCCGGCGGCTCGCCGAACGCGGTGTTCGATTCATTCAACTCTATCACCGCGACTGGGACCATCACGGCTCGCTCAAGGACCACATCCAGCACACGGCGAGCGAGGTGGATCAAGCGGCGACGGCCTTGATCGTCGACTTGAAACGCCGCGGCATGCTCGACGACACGCTCATTCTTTACGGCGGCGAGTTCGGCCGCACGCCGATGGCGCAAGGCAACGGCCGCGATCATCATATGAAAGGTTTCTCGATGTGGCTTTGCGGCGGCGGCATCAAACGGGGCATCACCCACGGTGCAACCGATGAGCTGGGCTACAACTCCGTCGAAGACGTGGTGCACGTGCACGACCTGCACGCGACGATCCTGCACCTTTTAGGCATCGACCACACGCGGCTGACCTACAAATTCCAGGGCCGCGACTTCCGGCTCACCGACGTTTCCGGCAACGTGGTCACGCAACTGCTCGCGTAGGCCAGATTCCAGCGCCGAGTCGGTGCATGCTACAACTCGTCCAGGCGCTCGACGGGATCGTGAACATCCAACTTTTCGAGCTGCGCCAGTTCCGAGCGAGTCGAATCGAGCGATTGCCCATCCGCGGTTGCCGCGTCGAGCGGCCGAAGTTGCCGGCGGTTGAGCAGCCAAATCGTGCCGCCCATGCACATCACGAGCACGATGAAGCCGGCGGCGAGGTATCCGCCGAGATGCGACGATGCGTGCCGCGGGGCAGGCGTCCACGTGAGCATCTGGCCGATCAGCACGGGCGCGGCCCGCTCCGCGTCGGTCGCTGAGTACTTCCACAGTTTGAAGAAGTAGCCGGCGAACGTGATGTTCTCGACGACGCCCTTGCCTGTCGGCATGTTCTCCGGCACTCGCGGTAGGACCACGATGTAGGGGTTCGGCTGCGAGTCGTCCGTGATCAGGTGTCCTTGATAAAGCGTCTCCACTCTCGCCGGATTCAAATAGTCGCTTTTCATTGGCTTGATCGGCACGAGTCCGTGCAGGTGGCCCTTGAGGAAGACCAGCTCGCCGCGGTAAACTTCCGGATCGTTCCACAACTGAATGAACGCCACGTCACGGCGGGCGTCTCGTTCCAGCAACTCGGCCCGCGCCTGTGCCGCGAGCGTGACCAGATGATAGTACGGCCGGTGGTACAGCTCGCTCGTCTTGTCGAGCACGTTGGCCAAGAGTCGGCGGTCAACCGGCGGCAGTGTGTCCGAGTCCGTGCGCGGCGTGGCAGGAAGTTCGTCCGGCGGCTCCTCCGGCTGCTTCGGCCGCCCGTCGGAAACAATCACGTCCAAACCCAACTCGCCGAACGGCGACGGCGCGAGCGCAGTCTGAAGCTTCGCGGCCGGTGATCCGTCGAGTTCACCGCCCGGCCGGCCCGATCGCGCCCGTTCGCGCAGTCGCGGCAAGCTCAGCGCGACGATCGCGAACACGCAACCGCTGGCCAGCACGAACAACCGCGTCAAGTAGCGGCCGGAAAACGGCATCGGCGACGCAGCCTGACGACCAATACGAAACTTCACGACGCGGCCTCCGAGACGAATGTGATGCCGCAATTATACGCGACCCGCCTGGCAGTGACGATGCTCGCGTGGCGTGGGCGCCTGGCAAACCGTGTGCAGCCGGGCGCTCGTGCAGCGTTACGATCTTCAAAGCCAATTTGCGAATGTCGGGTAAGCAACTCACCCTACGGCAAGTTCGCGCTCACCACCACCGCGACGGGCGGGCTGGTCACGACGCCGGGATGGGAATTGGACACGCGGGTGCGGAACGTGACGGTCACGCCCGGATCGAACGGGCCAACGGTCATTGAGTTGCCGGTGATCGGCGTCGCATGGCCGAACTCCGGTTCGCCGGGAAGCTGGTATTGCAGCTCCTTCGTCGTCGCATTGTCGCCGCCGTCCGGGTCGAACGCCACGGTCACGCGTCGATCCGGCAGCGACGTGATGGTGGGTTGCCTGGAAGGCTACGCTCAGCTCGCCCTCTCCGGCCTTGGCGCGGGACTGGACGCGCTGCGTCAGCAGATGGGCGCCCGCTTCGCGCGTGGCCCGCGTTCGACTTCGCCGACGACCCCGTCGCCGACGACCCCACCGGCATAACGCCGCGCGCTCGCCGCCCGCGACCGATTCTCCGAACCGTCGAACTCTGCGCGCAAGGCTTTTATCCTTGTCAGCCCGCTCGTGCCGCGAATTGGCGAAGCAATTTTCCTTGCGCCCGACTCTCCGCGCCTTGCGATCCAAGATCGCCGCCCCACCCGCGAAGCTCAAAACCTCGCGCGCAAGCCTGTTTGCCCGGTTTTGCGAGGCTCTGAGCCTTGCGCCCAAGGATTTTTGCCTCGCGCGCAAGCCCAAAACCCCGGAGCGCAACGCTAAAAGGCCCTAATTCCCGGTCATTTGCTCGCGCGGCCGGGCGCTGACCACCCGTACGCAAAGGCAATAGCCTGATCCCGCCGGTTCGCCGTCCAGGCGGCTGTGTCAGATCCCACAGCCGCGGCTTCGCGGACTCAGCCGCAGCCACCCGCCGGCCTTGTCCTTTTGCTTGACCTGGATCGGGTACCCGTG
>Ga0247727_10020478_pt1 | contig 10106 bp, 9 predicted proteins | sample WisWelCaveWW1625_FD_202498 | JGI IMG/M metagenome (GOLD analysis project Ga0247727, IMG submission 202498) | Biofilm microbial communities from Wishing Well Cave, Virginia, United States - WW16-25 | ecosystem: Environmental > Aquatic > Deep subsurface > Groundwater > Cave microbial mat | place... | reverse complement strand
ATGATCTCACCGCGATGTGGAAGATCACGATGGCTGGCGCCTCACCAGAGCATCTTTCACGCTCTGTGTCCAGTCAGGATAGATATGGGTAATGCTCACCTTCACCGGAGGTCAGTCTTTAGACCGCATTGGCGACGGTGGTCAACAGCGCCGCGACGTTCGTGCCGAGCAGCGTCAACGCCGCGATACAAACGATGGCCACGAGGAAGATGATCAAGCCGTATTCCGGCAGGGTTTGACCTTCTTCACGAGCAAACAAACCGCGCAAAAAAACGAGCATAGCGATTACGGATTTCATTGCAACGACTCCTTCAGTTAGAGATTGGGGTGATAAATGATTTACTGTTTCTATTTAAAATTTTCACGCTGCTGAAATGAACAACCGATTTTAACTTTACCACTTCAGCGAAAAATTCAGTTTTAACAAAGTCAACAACCAGTTCAACCCCACGAGCCAGGTGGCCATTTTGTAGAATCGCCCGGAGAGCATTTCCCGCTCTCCCCGTTCCCACGCGATGAAAGCCCGGGGCGCCAACATCTTTTTTTTATCGAGACCGTTCAGGCCGTCGGCTTCCTTCAAGGTCGCGGTCAGTTGCTCCAGTGCCGCGTCGATTTTTGCCGCCTGTTCCGGCCCGGCCTGATAAAATTCTTCCTGCTGATTGTACTTCTTGACGATCACCAGTCCCCGGCCGACGAGAAAGGTCAGCGCCCGGTGTATCTGTTTTTTCGTGTACTCAAAGCGCTCCTGCTTCAACCATCATGCCGCGATTCCCTGAAACGTGTCGGAAGACGACGGGTGCTTCGACAGATAGCTTAAAATCGTGCGGGCCGCTTGCAGTTCCTGTTGCGTGTATTTCACTTCTCTCATCATGGCCGTATCATCCGTCGGTCAAATTTGTTTGCTGCTGCTGTTACTGCTTCTTGTTTCGTCGCTTACGCTTTTGTTTAATGCAACACCGGTGCCACAAATTTTTTAAAACCCGTCGAGTTGTTTTTTTGAAATAAGCGCCTCGCCGTAAAAATTCTCGCCGGCCGAACTGGGGAGGAATTGCCGCAATGATTTTAGGCCAGCGCCGGGCATGCATTTGTTTTTTCAACGACCTAAGTCGCTGCGGCAAAATCACCCCGCCGGTTGCGGCGTTTTCACCACGGAAATAAAAACATAAAATAACAATATACATAAAAATCAATAAATATATTTTTAAAATAAATACAATAATAATTTTGTATTGAAATAAAATAATATAGACGGGAAATACGGCGGGCGGCTTTCCGGCGGGAGAACCTGCGGCCGCCGGCGCCGGCAACGACTGCATTGCCGTTGGCGACGACGCCCGCAGGTTTGTAGCACGATATATTGGCAGGAGGAAAGAATGGGCTTAAGCAAAAGAAAGAGCCAGCGCCTTCGGATCGATATGATGTTTCTTCACCAGCCGGCTGAGGTCTTTGCCGGCCTCGCCGGAGGCGCGCGTGATGTTGCCGCCGCTGGAAATCAGCAACTGCGTGATATAGCTTTTCTCGAACTCTTCAAGCACTTTTCTTTTCGCTTCACTGTACGACAGTTTTTGCGAGTCCCGCGGCCGCATCGTCACCGGCAGATTGATATTCTCCGGCGGAATCACCGCGGCGGGCGTGAGCAGAATCGCCTGTTGCATGATGTTTTGCAGCTCGCGAATGTTTCCCGGCCAGTCATGCGCCAGCAGTTTTTGCAGCGCCGCGGCCGAGAGCGTTTTTCGGCCGCGCTCATACTCTTTGCCGTGCTTCTCCAGAAAATATTCCGCCAGCACCGGCACGTCGGTCCGGCGATCGCGCAGCGGCGGCAGCAGCAGCGTGAAGCTGAAACGATAAAAAAGATCCATCCGAAACGCGCCCGCCTGCGCCTTCTGCCGCAGGTCCGCATTCGTCGCCGCGATGATGCGAATATCGGCGCGGACCGCTTTGGTTTCGCCCAGCGGGCGATAAGTTTTGTCCTGCAACAGCCGCAGCAATTTGCTCTGTGCTTCGAGCGGCAACGAATCGATTTCATCGAGAAACAACGTGCCGCCTTCCGCTTCTGCGAGCAAGCCCTGCTGATTGCCGTGCGCGTCGGTGAACGCGCCTTTGCGATGGCCGAAGAGCTCGTTCTCCACGAGGTTCAGCGGAATGGCGCCGCAGTTGACCGGCACGAACGGCTTATCGGCGCGTTTGCTCAAGTAATGCACCGCGCGCGCGCAGACTTCCTTGCCCACGCCGGTTTCGCCGGCGATCAACACCGTCGCGTCGCAATCGGCGACCAATGGGATTTTTCCGACCGCCTCCAGAAAAACCGGATCCTGACCGATCAAATCGGCCATGCCTAATTTTTGCAAAGTATTCTTCTTCGCTAACTCTCTCTCGTCCATTTTCTGCCTCCTGAGCGATTCGTGGCGGCCTCATGGTTTGCCGCCTTCATACCGTATTCGGATTAAACGACCATGTCCACACTGTCACAACCCGGCGTCCTTGAGCAAAGCCCAAATGTTTCAAACAGCTCGTAGCGTCAAAAAAAAAAGGCGCAATCGCAAACCCGTTTTAAAAAAACGCGGTGCGATTGCGCCTTCGACTTACAAGTCTTAAAACCCGGAAAAGGTTTTAGCCTGTACGCCAAGGCTCCCACAACCTTGTGCGGAACAAAACTTTTAAAATGCTACAGCTAAAAACAATGAACGGCAAAAAAAAAGGCGTAACACAAAAAGGACTTGCCGGCATATATGCGATACAACCCTGTATTGCACATATATAAGGAAAGCTTTTTGGTGTTACGCCTCGACTTACAAGCCTAATCCTGCACGTCAAAGCTGCCCTTACGGCCAGATCTGAATCTTGATCAATTTGGGGCGAACCTTGGCCGGTATAGGCCAAAAAAAAGGCGCAACATCAGTGTTATTCAAATTTAACACTCATGTCACGCCTTCGACTGATAGGTCCAGATTCTTCCAAAATCTTACCTATACGCCAAGGTTCCCACAACCTTGTGGAGACAATTTAAACTTCAACCGTCCTCTTGACAACCTTTTACCACTCAAATAACATTCGATGATTTTTCCCGTCATCTTGTGTTATAACTCGTATACATTATACAAAAAATAGATTTCATTGTCAAAAAAAATTTTTACTTTTTTTGAGTTTTTTTTTGATTCACATATAGCGCCGCAAATCTCTAACTTTTTGCGCCTCGACAACACCTCGCGCCGCGGCAAACCATTCAGCCGATGAATCATGTTTAATGGCCGTCACCGCAGAGCCAATATGAATTTCGTTAACGTCGGTCGCCGCGAGAATCTGCCGAACATTCTGCGCATTGATTCCGCTCGCCGGCATGATGCTGATTCGCCCCGCCGCTTTTTGCGCGAGTTGCGTGAGGCGAATCAAACCCTCCATCGCCGTTCTCGCCTGTCCCGAAGTGAGGATACGATCAACCCGCAACTCGACCAGCGATTCAAGCGCCAACAACGGGTCGCCGACAACATCAAACGCGCGGTGAAACGTTACCCGTAGTGGGCGCGCGAGGTCGGCCAATTCGCGCGTCCGCGCCACGTCAATTATGGCCGTGGGCTCGAGCACGCCGATCACCACGCCGTCCGCGCCCAGCGTGCGCGCCAGGCCGATATCTTTTTTCATGGCCTCAAACTCAAGATCCGAATAACAAAAATCGCCGCCGCGCGGGCGAATCAACACCTGCAAGCCGATCGCCAAATTTTGGCGCGCGACTTCAATCATCCCCGCGCTCGGCGTCGTCCCATCTTCGTTAAGATTGGCGCACAACTCCACCCGATCCGCGCCGCCCGCTTGCGCCGCAATGGCGGATTCAACGGAGTCGACGCAGATTTCCAAAAGAGGCTGCTTTGCCATAACATGACCTTAAAGCTAAAAGTCAAAATAATTAAAGTCAAAATCATTGAACCGTTTTTAATTATTTTGACTTATATTTTTTTGCCCTGGTTTTATTTGCGCTTTTCAAAAGTAAACGTCGCCTCTCGATTCCACGACAATTGCAACTCATCGCCCACGGGAACGCGATAACCCGCCTGTTTCAGCGCCTGCAGAAAAAGCACCGGGCCGCCGCTCTCGCCGGATTTTCCAATCGGGCGCAGATGAATCCTGCACGCGTTGCCATCCGCTGAAATCTTCAAACGAAAATTGAGCCGGCCAAACAAGGTCGGCGTGTCGTTGAGTTCGATTCGCGCGCCCGGCTTGTACCAAAACGCCGGAACGCCCGCGAGCAATTCGAGCCGGTCACCTCGCTCCAGCGCCAGTAAGCGGCGAACCAATTTAATAAACAACGCGCTCGCCGTTGCATTCGATTGATCGCCGGTATTTCTCCCGCCGATATGTTTCGGCAGTTGTTCTTCAACCCACGTTCCAAACGGCGAGGCGTGATTCGCAATCGCATACAACATCGCAATCGCTTCTTGCTGATCGCGTTGATAAACGTGCGCAATCGCCTGCAATGTTCCAAAGAAAACCCAGAGGCCGTCTTTCAACCATCCGGTATTCACCGGCAATCCTTCCTGCTTTTCCCATTGCAACATCTTCAGCGTTTCGGTCACCAGCGAATCGCGCGTATCGAAAAGATTGCCGAGTCCCTGCGCATCGAGCAAGGCCCAATTCGCCTGTTGCGGCGGCGTCGCGCGCGAAGTGTCCGCCACTTTCATCGGCAAATAGCCGTTGCCGCCGCGATCTTTGCGCCAATCACGGCGCGCCGCCGCGCGAAAAGATTTCATCAGCTCTTCATAAAAATTATTCCACGTTGCAGTTTCATTATCTTTGCCCAACCAACGCGCCGCCTCAGCCGCCGTGTGCGCGCCGATCAACGTCCAGTAAACGCTGCCGTATTCGGGATTGATGCCGCCGAGTCCGCCATCCGAGAAACCCGGCGGAAAAAGTCCGTACCCAATCGAACTGGGATCAACCAGCGTTTGCGCGCGCAATTGCCGCAACCATTCCAATCCGGCCGTGATTCGCGGCCAGTGCCGTTCGAGCCATTTCTTATCGCCCGTCATGCGAGCGTAGCGGCACATGATGTAAGTCAAACATGCCGCTTCGCGATTCATCGGATACGGCTCCATCACCGTCACCCGCCCCTGCGGACTTTGATAGCGCAACAAGCCTTCAATCGCGCGGCGCGCATTCGCCGTGTCGCCCAAAAACAACGCCGCGGAAATATGCCAGTCGTTGTCGTGAATCCACAGCCCGCGATAAACCGACGGCCCCGGCTGAAATTGCGGCACGCCATCGACCACTTCATGAATTTGATACAGATTGCGAATGTTGGCATCGAGCACGTATTGAATGCCGCTATCCGGCACGACGATTTTTCCATGCGGCAATTTGGCGCGTTGCAACCAGTAGTCGCGCGCCTTCTGCATTTCAACGCGCAAATTCGGCACAACTTTTTTTGTCGCGCGCTGCGAATAACCGCTTTGCACGACCAGCGAAACTTCTTTTGTTCCAGCCGGCAATTCGAGAATCCATTCGTTGCCTTGTTGCGAAGCAGCAATCGGCTTTGGATTCGCCAAAACAACCGGTCGCCCGTCCGTCCGCAAAATTCCCGTGTTGTGGTCAAAATTAAAACTGCGCCGCGATTTAATGCGAATGATCGGTGCAAAATCATTGCCGGTAAAAGTCGCGTGAATCGCATCGAAGCGCGGCGTGGATGATTGCAATTCCGTCTCGCGCCCGCAATCCCAGTACGTTTCCGCCGCTGCCGATAATTCGCCGCGAATAATGGCGTCGGGATCGAGCTTCATATTTTCCGAAAAAACCCAAACAACGCTGAGCATCGTGTTCGGGTCCGCGCCGTCCAGCGGCGCATGCGATTCAATCGCCAGCCAGCCGTCGCGATCTTTATCCTCGCCGTTGAACAGATAAACATACGGCACATTATTCTTGCCGTCTTTCAGCGCATCGACGCGCTGCACCGTTGCGCCCTCGACGCGCAATTTCGGTTTCGGTTTGTACGGCTCGATCACGCCCAGCGCCACCTGCTTGCGGCTTCCCGGCGCGACTTTCACGCGATAGCGAATCGCGCGATTCGTCCCCCACGCCACGTTGCGAAACGCCGGATCAACCGTTCCGGGCGGCATTGCCCAGCCAATGCAACCATTCAGCCCGCCGAGGCGCTTGATTTTTCCATTCAAAAAAGTATTGACGCTCGGCGTTTTGTTTTCTTGCGTCATGGCAAAAGCCGAGGCCGTTATCGCCACCCCATCAGAAGAATATTCCGTCACGGCAATGGGAACGCGAGGATCGGCGAAATACTGGCGAACCATTTTCAGTTCTTTGCCTTTGAGTCCAATTGAAATTTCCGTCAACGCCCGTGCATACGGCCCGGGGCCGAGATCATAGGCCAAAGCCCCATTTTCCGTGACCGTGGTCTTCTGCCAGTCATCGGGGAAACAGATCGCCGTCAAATGATTTTTCGGCGCAAAACGAAAATCAACCTCCCGCTCCTGAGAAAAAGCTCCGGGCGTTTGCGCCAAAATAAAAAATAACCACGACAGAATTATTTGATAACAGACCGAATTGCGATGACATAGTAAACACATTGTTCCTCCGTTTTAATTATTCACCGTGGCGCAACATTTCTGTTGCGCCGTTTCATGTTAAAAGACTCGAACACGCCGTCATAAATTTTTTGGCGCGGCACTTTAACTTCGCAATAGCCGGCGTCGAACGCAACCACTTCCATCTGTAACGTCGCGAAGATGGGAATCTTTTTGATCCGCGCGAAAATGGCGGCTTGATGTTCGGCAGAAATCATTTTGCTCCTCGGTTCCGATTTAGCGGAGTGCCAAGCTTTAGCTTGGCGCCTCGACGCCGGTTCAAATCATTACCCGCTTACTTTCTTCGCAAGTTTAGTTTAATCGATTTTCCCCATGCGCCGATTAATTTATCAGACAAAGCCGCGCCCGACGCTGCAACAAACCCGAGCTTTTTCAAAGCCTGCAAAACCACGACCGGCTTCCCCGCGCTGCCATTACCGTCAATCGGCGCCACAAAGAGCGTCGCCGATTTTCCATCCGCCGCCATCGTGAGCCGCAGCGTCACCGGCCCGAAATCCGTCCAAACTTCGTTGAGTTCAATTTTCGCATTTGGAACCAACCATTCTTCCGGCACGCCCGCCAGCAATTCGAGATCATCCAAACTTTCGCGAATGAGCAGAACGCGAACGAGATGAATGAAGACGGCGCTCGCTTCGGCGTTGGAAACATCACCGGCGGTCGCCGTGCCAGTATCCCGGGTGTGCTGTTCTTCAACCCACGTTCCCACCGGCGCGGCGTGATTTGCATACGCATAGAGCAAATCATGGGCGCGCTCGTGATTGCCGAATAATTCATGCGCGACGCCATGAATGCCGCCGAGCCACGGCCAGACGCCATTCTGCAACCAACCGCTGCTCGTGATCAGCCCTTCTTTCGTGGTTGCATCTAACATCGCGAGATTGCCCTGCACGATGGAATCGAGCAAAGCGTCATGCTGATGAAAGAATTTTGCGTAACGCAGCGGCAATAAAAAAGCATACTGCCCTTTTTGCGGCGAATGCGTCGTGGTATCGCCGACGCTGATCGGCAGGAAAATATTGCCGTGTCGATCTTTGTGCAAATCGCGGCGCGCAGCGTGACGAAAAGAGTTCATAAAATCATCAAAAAGTTTTTGCCATGATTCCGTAAGCTCATTTTGTTCGAGCCAGCGCGCGGCTTCAATGCTTTTTTCCAGCGCGATCATCGCCCACCATAAAGTTCCGTAATCCGCGGTTGGCGTGGAAATGCCGCCATCGACAAATCCTGTTGGCATCAAACCGTAATACGTTGCGGCGGGATCGTTGAGGGTTTGCTCGCGCATCTGATGAATCCACTCAATACCGCGCGTCACCAGCGGCCAGTTTTTTTGCAGCCAGATTTTATTGTTAGTGCTTTGCGCAAACCAGCACAGCGTGTAAACCAAAACCGACGTTTCACTCAGCGCGAGCGTCGGATACATGACGCGCAGTTGCCCGTTCGGCAATTGATAGCGTCTGCCGTTTTCAAGAAACCGGCGCAGACTCGAAGTGTCGCCGAGCATTGCCACCGGAATGCCGGTGAGCATCACATCGGCCAGCCAGAGCCCGCGATAAACCGTGGGGCCGGGATGAAATTGCAACCGGCCGTCGATATGCTCGCGCACCTGATAAAGATTGCGGATATTAGTGTCAATGAGATATTGAATGTTTTTATCCGGCACGAGAATTTTATTTTTCGGTATGGCGGCCTCGTCGCGCCAGTAGCGCCGCGCGCGTTGCATTTGCGCGGTTAAATCAGGAACCGTGCGAATGGCCTCGCGTCCTTTATTGCCGTGCATCACGATGAGTTCAACGCGTTTCGTTCCGGCCGGCAATTCGAGCTGCCAGCGATTGTCGATTTTCCTGCATGAAACGGCGCGGGGACGCGAGAGCAGATACGGCAAATCATGATGACTTAAAATACCGGTGGTCGAATCAAAAGTAAACGCGCGCGGGGATCGAATGGTGATGATCGGCGTCACGATTGAATCCGCCAAGGTCGCGATCATCCCATCCATTCGCGGAAACGGCGCCGCCGCTTCGAGTTCCGTGCCGCAATCAAAATAAATTTCGGCGCGCGCCGAAGCCTCGCCACGTAGAATTTCATCAGTCGTGACGTCGGTATTTTTCGGAAAAATCCAGAACGCATTGAGGATGACATTTGGATCGGGACTCAGTGACGAAGCGTGCGCTTCAACCGCGAGCTCGCCGTCATTATTTTCGTCTTTGCCGTCAATGAGAAAAACATAAGGACGGTTTTTCTCACCGGATGCCATCGGATCAACGGTGAGCGGCGCCGCGCCTTCGACGCGCAGTTCGAGAATTCTTGTTCCCGGTCGCGGCTTATAAGATTCGCAAACTCCCATTGCCACGCGCTTTTTACTGCCCGGCGCGATCTTCACGCGATAGCGAATCGGGCGGTTGTTTCCCCACGCCACATTGCGAAAGGCCGGATCGATTTTTCCCGCGGGCGCGGCCCAGCCGATACAACCGTTCAACCCATCCAAACGGCGAACTTTTTCGTTAATCACGGCGGGGGTTTGCAATGGCAGCCTTTCGGGGATTAATGCAAACGCGTGTTGTTGCATCGCGAGGCCGTCGCCGCTCAATTCGGTCGTCACAATCGGAACGCGCGGCTCCGCTAAATACTGCCGCGTGGCGCGCAGCTCTTTTTCTTTAATCCCGATGGAAATTTCGGTCAACGGCTTCGCATACGGCCCCGGGCCGAAGTCGTAAGCCAGCGCGCCTTTTTCCGAGAGTAAGGTTTTCTGCCAATCGTCGGGAAGGCAAATCGCCGTGAGATAATTTGCCGGCGCGAATTTAAAATCAACGATACGATTCTGGCAAAATGCGACGCCGGAAAATATGCTGAATAAAAATGAAAATAATTCTTTTAACATGAAGCAATCATTTTGAATAAATCGTAGTCCCGGCCCCTTGCGGGCCGCTCTTGAAACACGAAAATTCGAGTTAGCAAAAATGCCCCACAAGGGGGCAGGACTACGAGCATTTGGAAAGCGAAGTATTATTTCAACACCCGTTTGATTTCCTCGACGCCGACGCCAAGCGCAGCGCGGGCAATCGCATCGAGATCGCTTTCCGAACCCTGCAGATGAATCGTACGGTGCACGTGCGTGGCGGATTGGTTCGGCTGCAAAGCGAGCGCGGGCGAAGAAGATTCCAATTCGTAAAATTTTCCCAACTGTTTTGCGCCCGACGCCGGAGGACCGTCGTTATAACTGTTGATGGCGTCGCCGCCGAACGGATTCTCCTGCAACTGCCACATCGAATTGACATAATCCGTTGCGCTTTCCGGCAAGGTAAATTGCGCCGGAGTAATTAGTGAGTTGAATTTCGCGCCGGCACAGAACGCGATCCGAACTCCGGCTCACCAGCTTAAACGGCTCGGTGTCAATCGCGGGCGGCGTGAACCAGTGCTCCAGATCAAATTTCGCACCCTTTGCAAAGAATACGGAAAACTGGCCTCCTTCCGGCCCGATCCAGAAACGATCTTCGCCGCCGTAGACGTTGATGTGCGGCTGAATTT
>Ga0247727_10020477_pt1 | contig 10106 bp, 9 predicted proteins | sample WisWelCaveWW1625_FD_202498 | JGI IMG/M metagenome (GOLD analysis project Ga0247727, IMG submission 202498) | Biofilm microbial communities from Wishing Well Cave, Virginia, United States - WW16-25 | ecosystem: Environmental > Aquatic > Deep subsurface > Groundwater > Cave microbial mat | place... | reverse complement strand
GACCGCTCTGAAGCCGACCTTCGCCGCCGCCTCGAAGCGGTCGACGAACGGCATCTCCGTGAACAGGAAATTCAGGTTGGCGGCAAACTTCGGCACAGTTGCACCTGCTTCACAGCGTGAAGCCGCCGTCGGAGATGACGGCCGTGCCGGTGGTGAAAGCGGATTCGTCGGAGGCGAGATACACGGCGATCGCTGCCATCTCCTCGGCGGTGCCGAGGCGGCCCATGGGCTGGCGCTCGGTAAACAGTCTTCGCGCCTTGTCGGTGCCTCCCACCTGCCGGCCCAGTGCGGCGATGCGGTCGTCGAGCGAGGGCGACTGGATGGTGCCGGGGCAGATGCAGTTGCAGCGCACTCCCTTGCCGATGAAATCCATCGCCACCGCCTTGGTGAGGCCGATGATGGCGGCCTTGCTCGCCCCATACACGTAACGGTTGGGGGCGGCCCGCACGGAGCTGACGGTCGAGGCGATGTTGACGATGGAGCCCCTGCCCTTCGAGAGCATGCCCGGCAGGAACGCCCTGATCGTGCGGTGGATCGACTTGACGTTGAGATCGAAGGAGAAGTCCCAGTCCTGCTCCGAGCAATCGAGCACCGTGCCGTGGTGGACGAACCCCGCGGCATTGAACAGCACATCGACGGAACCCAGCCGCTTGGCCTGTGCTTCGACCGCCCCGGTGTCGCGCGCATCGAGCTTCACGCACTCCGCCACCCCGGCCTTTGCCAGCTCCGCCAGTGCCGCGTCGTTGACATCGCTGGCAATCACCCTGGCCCCTTCGCGGGCCAAGGCGAGGGCCGTGGCCCGCCCGATGCCCGCACCCGAAGCCGTGCAGAACGCGACCTTGCCCTTCAGGCGATCGGCCATCCCTGTCCTCCCCAACTACTGCGTTGCCTATCGGCATGGTGAGCCCGTCGAACCGCGGGGGTCAAGCCCGCCGAGGGTCGATACCGCGAGCCGATGTATCCACCCGTCATCCCGGACGCAGCGATGCGAGCCATCGGCGAGCAGCGCTCCGATCCGGGATCTGCGCAGGTTCGATTCGCTGATGGAGGTCCCGGATAGGCTCGCTGCGCTCGCCTTCCGGGATGACGGGTGCCTTCCGAGCATTGCGTGAAATCGCGCGGCAAGGCTACCCTCCACAAGAAAGCTTGCGAGTGGAACAGCCTCGGGGAGTCCTCCAAATGAAAATGCGCGCCGCCGTCATCCGGGAGATGATGAAGCCCCGTCCCTACGAGGCATCCAAGCCTTTCGCCATCGCGGAGGTCGAGCTCGATCCGCCCGGCGAGAACGAGGTTCTGGTGCGGATCAGGGCCGCAGGCCTGTGCCATTCCGACCTTTCCACCGTCAACGGCGACCGGCCCCGGCCGATGCCTATGGTGCTGGGCCACGAGGCGGCGGGCGAGGTGGCGGAGCTCGGCCGTGGCGTCAAGAACCTCGAGGTCGGCGACCACGTCATCTTGGTATTCGTGCCGAGTTGCGGCGGCTGCCTGCCGTGCATGGAGGGCCGTCCGGGACTGTGCGAGCCGGCCGTCACCGCCAACGCCGCCGGCACCCTGCTGTCGGGCGCCAAACGTATCAAGCTCGACGGCCGGCCCGTGCATCATCATGTCGGAGTTTCGGCGTTCGCCGAGTATGCGGTAGTCTCGCGCCATTCGCTGGTGAAGATCGACAAGAGCCTCCCGTTCGAGGAGGCGGCGCTGTTCGGCTGCGCCGTCGTCACCGGGGCAGGTGCCGTCTTCAACACGGCCAAGTTGCCGGCGGGGTCGTCTGTCGGGGTCATCGGCCTCGGCGGCGTCGGGCTGATGGCCATGCTGGCCGCCCGCGCGGCTGGAGCGCGGCAGATCATCGCCATCGACACGCTGGAAGACAAGCTGAAGCTGGCCAGGCAGCTGGGCGCCACGCACGCCGTCAACGCAAGGGACCCGAACGCCGTCGAGCAGGTGAAAGTGGCATCGGGCGGCGGCGTCGAATTCGCCTTCGAGATGGCAAGCTCGGTCAAGGCACTGGAGCTCGCCTACAAAGTGACGAAGCGCGGCGGCACGACGGTGACGGCCAGCCTGCCGCACCCCGATCACCGTTTCGCCCTGCCGGCGACCAACCTGGTGGCCGAGGAGCGTACCCTCAAGGGCAGCTATATCGGCAGCTGCGTGCCGGCCCGCGACCTTCCGCGCTACGTCTCGCTCTATCGGCAAGGCCTGCTGCCCGTCGATCGCCTGCTGAGCGAGCGCATCGGACTCGACGGCATCAACGAGGGCTTCGACCGTCTGGCCGACGGCGCCACCGTCCGGCAAGTCCTGCTGCCATAGCCAGCCGGCGTCCGCTGCATTGCGTGCGCCGGCAGTCCGGGTACAAGAATAAGGAGCTGCCTCCTGCACGATCGCCGACACGGGGGCTTTTTGCCTGCAAGAATGTGACAATGAGTTTTCACGGGGGAAGACAGCATGAAACGCATTGTGATCTGCTATGACGGCACCTGGAACGCCCTGACCAATCCTGACGAGGTGACAAATGTCGTCAGGGTCGCGCAAGCGATCAAGTCGGTCGCCTCGGACGGTACCACGCAAATGGTCTATTACAACGCCGGCGTGGGCAACGGCGGGCCGATCGATCGAATTCTGGGCGGTGTATTCGGTGCGGGCCTGCGCGACAGTGTCAAGCGCGGCCTCGCATTCTTGTCGCTGAATTGGAATCCGGAAGAACCCGGCTATGAGGTTGCGGACGAGATCTACATCTTCGGCTTCTCCCGCGGCGCCTACAGCGCGCGTGCCCTTGCCGGGGTGATCGGCGCCATCGAAGGCATCCCCAAGCAGTCGAGCTTCAGTGAGCTGGAGACGATCTGGGACTACTATCGAAAGAGCAAGGAGGAGCGGGAGCAGCACAAGGCGGAGATCGCCGATTTGATCTATCCGATGCCCGAAGGCAAAAAGCCCATCGTCAAATGCGTTGCGGTTTGGGACACTGTCGGCAGGTATGGAATTCCAGCCGGGTTCGGCCTCGCGGCCCTTGCTCGCAACGCCACAGCGTGGACGCGCGGCTTCCGCGACAACATGATCGGCGATCACATCCAGTTCGGCCTGCATGCGATGGCCATCGACGAATGGCGCTACTCTTTTTCGCCGACGGCGTGGGTCACCGACACGGAGCAGGACCGGCCGGGCGTGGAGCAGGTCTGGTTTGCCGGCGCCCATTCGAATGTCGGAGGCGGCTACAAGCGCGCCGGGCTGTCGGACCTGGCCCTCATCTGGATGATCGCACGCGTCGGCGAATTGACGGACCTGGAGTTCGACCATGAATATATCCAGGGTCATTTTTACCCCTGCGCCGCCTGTTCGCTCTATCGTTCCAACCGCGGGTTGTTCTCCGGCGGTCTCATGCCCTATTTGCGACCCATTCCAGAAGCGCTTCGCGCGGCGCGCCAATCAATAATGCCGGCAAAGGAACCCGAGCGCATTCTCAACGCCAAAATTCATTGGAGTGTCAGGCATCGTCTCGGGCGGATCGGCCTCGTCGACGGTACGCGATACGCGAAATACACGCCACGCAACCTGCCCAAGGACATCGATGACGTGGCGTGCACGAAGCTCGAAGGGCTCGAGGACAAGCTTATCGCCCTCTGTCGCACCAAGGAGCACAGGAAGCGGACCGATTGTGCGCTCTATGGTGATCCGCCTGAAACGAAAGGAGGTTTGCGCGGGTGGTGGCAGGGCTGGCGAACCCGCCGGCTGCGCCGGCTGCGGAAGAACTGGGAGGGCATCGGCGAGGCGCGAACCTGATTTTGCGCGACGCAACCAGAGGACCGCTTCTCGCGTTACTGCCGCGGGCGGAGATGACTTCAATCAAGCAAGTTATGCCCCGGAACCTGACAGACGGGAGCGGGAGGTTGTGTGCCACTAGCAGAAGAAGGCGGAGGCAGATGGTGTTTATCGACCGAACAAAGCTTTGTGCCCCACCGCGTCAGAGCAATCGCGATGAGCTGATCCCTGCAAGTTCGCGGCGCGGCGCGGTCCGGCTACTCCTGATTGGCTCTGTGATAGCTGACCTCACGCCGACGCGACGGACGAGGAGGTGGCCCGCGGCTAGTTAGCGCGGCGCATTTTCGCGCCGCGTACCGCGGGCTCAATGTCACCGCCCGCGCCGCGCGGGCTCGCCGTAGACCTTGATCACGGCTTGGCCGCGGAAATCCGGTCGCGAGCGATATGTCATCTCGATTTGCTTGACGTAACTCCTCTCGCCCCTGAGATCGATCGGCAGCTGCCCGCCCTGCGGGATGAGCTTGTCGATCCGAAAGTCCTCAGCGTGGCCGTTCAAGTACACGAGCCGGATCGCCATCATGTGAACGTCGTTTCGCTCGGCCGCGAAGTGCAGAGCCTTGAATGAGCGGTTCCTGAACCACTCATCTGACTGGCCAACCTTGACCACATCGCGGTCGACCCCGAAGCCAACCGTCTGCTCGCCCAGCAGGACCCAGTCGGGGTCCCTCTGAGCATGAGCAGGTGAGATCAGAAGCGTCAGCAAGAGCGCAATGGTACTCGTTGGTCGCAGCATCTGCATGGTCTCCCCTAAAATCCTAGGCGTTGACTTGCCCTGATGCATCCCTTGATGTGCCCGCCGCTCGATCGAGGCTAACCGCCAGCAGTGTTACCGTAGCACGACCGTCCTCGCGTCCGAAACCGGTTATGATCCTCGACTATCCAATGGGTCGGATAGGATCAACGTCTAAGAGCGTCTACGTGCAGGACCCGGCGGCTTCTGGCTTCGGGTGGCCCGACAGCTCCATCACAACGCCTTTGCCTGCAGCACACCGGGCTTGGATCGCCAAAGGTTTGGACTGACAGTTGGCCAAGGAGATTGTTTTAGCCCACGATGGTGTGGACCGCTAACCTCTGTGCGCCTACCATGTTAGGGTTCCACGAAAGCCAACACGCCACATCCTCTTCAAGCGAGAATTGGGAGCAGAGACATGGCCAATCGCAAGATCGAAGACGTTGAAGGAATTGGGCCAGCAATTGGCGGCAAGCTTCGCGCCTGTGGCGTGAACGACACCGATACTTTCCTCGCACAGGCAAAGACGCCGGCGCAGCGAAAGAGCCTGGCAGAGAAGTCGGGCCTTACGGCGAAGCAGGTACTCAAGTTTGCCAACATGGTGGACTTGTACCGGATCAAGGGAGTGGGCTCAGAATTTGCCGAGTTGCTCGAAGCGTCCGGCGTGGACACAGTGGCGGAGCTCGCACGACGAAACGCAGGGCAATTGGCGAAGAAAATGGGTGAAGTCAGTCAAACGAAAAAGCTTACGCGCCGTGTGCCGGCCGAAGCCGAATTGAGCAAATGGATAGAGCAAGCCAAGGCTCTTCCGCGCGCCTTGGAGTACTGAGATATCGGTCGGAGGCTCTCCGCCATGTTCGATGCCCAGCGGCCGTAAGTGCAGCGACGCCAAAACAGGGAGGCAGTGCCTGCGTCCTTACGCATAGCAGCACGCCGGTTCCGATCCGCCGCGAGACACCCGCGCTCTGCGGTCACTGGGACGTATCTCTACTTCCTCGTTGCGAGGAGGTCGCGTATTTCAGTGAGAAGCTTGACGTCGGCAGGCGCCTCCGGCGGCTTCGGCTTGGCCTCCTCCTGCTTCTTGAGCCTGTTCATCGCTTGGATGACCAAGAACAGGACCGCAGCCACGATCACAAAATTGACCGCGATGGTGAGGAATTGGCCATAGCCGATGACAGCCCCCTGCTTCTTCGCATCGGTATAGGCAACGCCCTGCTGCACTTTGCTCGAAAGCGAAAGGTAATAGTTGGAGAAATCGAGACCACCCGTTGCTGCGCCGACAATCGGCATGATGATGTCGCCCACCAGCGAGGCGACGATCGCGCCGAAGGCGATGCCGATGACGACACCAACGGCAAGGTCGACGACGTTGCCGCGCATCACGAATTTCTTGAACTCTTCCAGCATGGGCCAACCTCATCGCTTAGGCTATGTCAGCTCACCAAGTATCATGGCTGTATGCGGCATGGCTAGCGCCATCGGGGAAGGTAAACGCGACACGGTTGGGCGGGTGACCGCCTTCGCAGACATGGGACCGCCGCCGGTCTGACGCCGCGGTGATCTGAAAGCAAAGGGACCATTGAGAGCAAAACCCCAATGGTCCCATCCCCGCACTATACGTCGCTCGCACGTCTTGTGCGTGGCGACGATCTAAACCTATGCATGTCCAACGGGTGTGGTGGCGTCGGCACATGTAAACCCGGCCATGAACTCAACGGTGACCGCCCCGCGTTGACGCAATCTGATGCCCAGCCGAAGATCATTGCAAAGCTTGCAGCCGGATGTGAGAAGGAACAACGTCTAAAGACGTCTGAAGTTGGGGCTGTGGACATGTCCGAGAACTGGGGCGACATCGTCAGGCGGTTCCGGGTGCGGCACGGGCTGACCCAAGAGCTTGCGGCAGATGTTCTTGGCGTATCGCAACGGACGGTATCGCGGTGGGAACGGGGTCAGGACAGGCCGAGCGCCCGTCGGCAGAGGCAACTGCGGGATCTGGCATGGGAGCTGTCAGGAATGTTGTTGGGAAGCCTCGCGGCTTCGATCAAGCATTGTCCCTTTCCTCGCGCCCTATCCCGAACGCACAACCTCACGCTGCAAACGCTGTCGCGCCCGGCGATAGAGAAGCGACCGTCGGTGACCGAATGGGTAGGTCGCGATCTCGCTCGCATAGCCTACGGGGTGTTGGAGGAAATGCTGGACGACCGATCGCTTCAGAGGAGCATCGCGAGGAGGGAGGTTTCCTGCATCTTGGCAACGACGCGGAGCGTCCTGCAGACGGTAGAACATCCCCGCATCGGCGCCTATCGGACCGTGATCACATACTTCTTTCATGAGGGCACGCTGTTCAGCGATGCGATATCGACGCCGGCGCCACACGACGCGATTTGTGGGTTCACGGCGATCCCCATGGACGATCATTCTTGATCCGCACACCTGACGTTCGCACGGGAAAACTCGAGGCCGGACGCGCATGCGGCCAGCGTAGACTGGATGGGTCAGCATCGTGTGCAGTGGGCCGATTCTTCTGCTCATCGTCTCTCCTGATTCGCTGGGCACAGGGTGCCCGCTGTCAGGCAGAAACGCCACTTATCGTATCGTCCTGTGCAGATTGGCGGGACCGGCTCTTTCTTCACGGACTGCGGCATTGGAGATCAGTGGCCTGCGTGAGCGCACGTCGTCTCGCCCTGGTTCGGAATAGCCTCGCGCACGGGCCGCGCTCTTTCTTGTTATTCGTGGCCTCGAAGATAAGCAGCACTGTCCGCTGCTGGAGTACAATGCTTCATGCGTCGAATGCCCGGTTCGGGTCAAACTTCACCGTGGCATGCGCGGGCGTCCGGCAACAAGGCGCCGAAGGCGGATGCGGGGCCTTTGCCAGACGGGCCGGGAAACCCTGCTTAGGGTCCAAGAGGAGGCGCGGTCGCTTGCCGTCCTTGGCCCAGCGTTTCAGGCGACCTCGGGCGGCGAGCGGGCGTCGCCGGCAGCTGCTGCCCCCCGTCGCCCCGAGAAATGCTTCGCCAGGTCCACCGTGTCCTTCCAACCGATGCTGCGGCGGTGGCGCGCCAGCCATTTCTCGGTCTCGCTGCGGCCGGCTCCGTGCAGATAGGTCAACAGCTCGATATCAGGCTTGCCCTTGCTTTCGGGTGGCAGCGAGCTCGTGAAGCGGCCGGCCTCGATCAGGTGAAAACGATGGCGGGCGAGCCTGGCGTCGGCCGGACTGTGCAGGCGCGTCCAGCGGCTGTGGAGCCTGCGCAACGTCTCGATCACCTCGATATCGCGCAGCATCGGCTGGATGAAGGTGATTTGGTTGATGCGGCCCGCGATCTCGCGCGCGCTCGTCGGCACGCCATCCCGGTCGAGCGCGCTGAGTCTGACGATCAGGGTGTCGCCAACGGGGCTCTCGCGCCCGAGCGTCAGCAGATCGGGGTTGGCGGAATAGCCGCCGTCCCAATAGGCCTGGCCGTCGATGGAGACGGCATGGTGCAGCATGGGCAGGCAGGCGGAGGCCAGGACCGATTCGACGGTGATCTCGCGCCGGCGGAACAGGCGGGGGCGCCCCGTGGATGCATCCGTGGCGGCGATCAGCAGCTGGGGACCGGACGCCGCCCGCAGCGCCGTGAAGTCGATGTGGGCCTCGAGCAGCTTGCGGAAGGGATCGAATCCAAGCGGATTGAAATCGTAGGGCGAGAACAGCGATGCCACATGCGCCAGGGTGTTGGACCTGCTGATGCCGGCGAGCCACGGGTTGAGGCGAACGAGGTCGGGCACGCCGGCCTTGGCCACCGCCTCCCACACGGCCCGCAACTTCGCGCGTGCGCCGTCCCGCCCTTCATCCGCAAGGCCGGCGGCCAGCGCCACCGCGTTGACGGCACCGGCACTGGTGGCGCTGATCCAGGCGATGTCGATGCTCTCGTCCTCGAGCAGACGATCGAGCACGCCCCAGGTGAAGGCGCCGTGCGCCCCACCACCCTCGAGCGCCAGATTGAGGCGCTGCTGCCGCCGGAACATGCTCAAGAGAGACCGCCCCATTCGCCGCCCGAGGTGCGCATCAAGGCAACCAACCGGGCAGCATCATGGCAGCACGTCGATGGGCAGCACAACCGGCACGCCGTCGAGTGACTGATATCGCGCCCTGATGCCATAAGCGGCGGCAAGATGCTCGGGCGTGAGCACATCCTTTGGCGGTCCGGCCGCGATTGTGCGGCCCGCGTGCACAAGGGCGATGCTGTGGCAGAAGCGCGCAGCCAGCGACAAATCATGCAGCGCGACAATAACAGTCCGGCCAATCGCCGCAAGCGAAGCGAGGTGGCGGAAGAGCGTGAGCTGGTGCGCTGGGTCGAGGCCGGCGGCGGGCTCGTCGGCCAGCAGAACGCGCGGCTCCTGCGCCAGCGCGCGCGCCACCAGCACGCGCGCGCGTTCGCCACCCGACAGCTCCGGTACTGCGCGCTGGGCAAGATGCGCAACGTCCATCGCCGAGAGGGCGGCGTCAATTGCGGCCCGGTCTGCCGCGCTCTCCCCCGCGCCGAGCCGACGACGCGGCAGGCGGCCCAGCGCCACGACAGCACGCGCGACGAGCGCCCAGTGCACGATGCGTTCCTGCGGCAGATAGGCGAGCGATCGCGCCAGCTCGCTCGGATCCCAGCCGCTGATGGAGCGCCCGTCGAGCATGGTCATTCCGGCTCCAGGCGCAATGAGGCCGGCGAGGACCCTCAGCAGCGTCGTCTTGCCGGCACCGTTGGGGCCGATCACGGCCGTGACCTGGCTCGGCTGGGCTGTGAAGTCGAGGCCGCGCAACACCTCCCGGCCCCTGAGCATCACGCGCAGGCCCCGCGCCTCGACCTTCATGGCGCCAGCTCCGATCGCGTCTTCAGCACCAGCCACACGAAGAACGGCGCGCCGATGAGCGCGGTGAGGACGCCGATCCTGAGGTCCATCCACGGCTGAGCCAAGCGCAGGCCGGTGTCGGCAACGGGGAGGAAGGCGGCACCCGCCAGCGCGCTGGCCGGCAGCAGCAGGCCCGGCCGATGCCCGGCAAACGGACGCAGGACATGCGGCACCAGCAGCCCGACGAAGCCGATGATCCCCGTGACGGCCGTGGCGGCTCCGACGCTGAGCGCCGTGCCGGCGACCACGGCGAACCGCGTTCGGGCGAGGTCGATGCCGAGGCTCTTGGCCGCATCCTCGCCAAGGGTGAGCGCATCGAGCGAGCGCCCCAGAACCAGCAGCACGCCCATGCCAGCGAGCATCAACGGCGCCGCCAGCCATACCTGCGTCAGGCTGCGGTCGGCGAGCGAGCCCATCAGCCAGAACACCATTTCCACGGAGGCGAACGGGTTCTGCGACAGATTGAGCGCGAGCGAGATGAGGGCGGTGGCGATGCCGGACACGGCGAGGCCGGCGAGGATCAGCGTCACCGGCCCGCCATGCGCACCGGCCAGCGTCACCACCGCCAGCATGGCGACCGCGGCGCCGATCAGCCCGCCAATCGGCAACGCCAGCGCGAAAGCCTGCGACAGGCCCAGGTGGATTGCCAAGACTGCGCCCAGCGCCGCCCCGCCGGAGACGCCGA
>Ga0247727_10020476_pt1 | contig 10106 bp, 10 predicted proteins | sample WisWelCaveWW1625_FD_202498 | JGI IMG/M metagenome (GOLD analysis project Ga0247727, IMG submission 202498) | Biofilm microbial communities from Wishing Well Cave, Virginia, United States - WW16-25 | ecosystem: Environmental > Aquatic > Deep subsurface > Groundwater > Cave microbial mat | place... | reverse complement strand
TGCAAAACCAGGATGGCGCGATTTCAGTGAAGGCGCGGCGCATCCATCCGCTGGCCGCGGCGCCCGCCGCAGAATCGCGCGATTTCCATTGAGCGCTGTTGATCAACGAACAGCCGGCGGCGGCGCGCATCTGTGATAGGATAGCGGGAGAGGAAACACATGCTGGATCCAGAGGTCGAGGCTCGCTTCCGGAGAATCGAAGACGCGCAACTGGTAGCCGCTGAGCTATTGCGCCGTTCCGAGAAGCGGACGGAGGATTTCCAGGAGGCCGTGATTGGCTGGGTGGAACAGCAGGAACGGTGGCGCCAGGAGCAGGAACGGTGGCGCCAGGAGCACGAACGGTGGCGCGCGGAGATTGAAGCCAAAATGGCCGCGCTTGTAGATACGGTTGCCGAATTGGCGCGGCTGTACCGGTATCGCACCGACGGCCAGGAGAACTGAGGGTCCCCCGGCGACGCGACTTCCGCGCGTCCCCACTGCTTTCGCAGCGCCTCGTCCCAACGCTCAATGGAGATCGCGCGATTCTGTGGCGGGCGTTAGAATAGCTTGGTCCGCCCACACCTGCTCGCCGGTGGCGGTGTCCAGCGCCAGGACCGCTCCCTTGATTTCAAGATGCTCTCTCTGACTTCGCGGGAAACCAGAGCCTACGTGATCAGCCGGCTCCGGAGAGCCTTGCTCACCGCCTCCGACTTCGAGTGCACGTGCAGCTTCTCATAAACCCGGCGGATGTGATTGCGAACGGTGTTGATGCTGATGCTGAATTGGTCCGCCACCGCTTCGTAACTGCAGCCCTGCGCCAGCAGCCGGAGCAGGCGCAGTTCATGCGCGGTCAGTTGTTGATCCACGGATTCCGGCCGGACGGTCTTTTGGAACAGAGTGACGACCTTGCGGGCGATTTCCGGCGACATGGGCGCTCCGCCTTCGTGGGCCTCGCGGATGGCCTCCAGCAGCCTGGCCGGAGGCGTTTTCTTCAGCAGATACCCGCAGGCGCCGTTGCAGATGGAATCAAAGATCAGCTCCTGCTCGGCATACACCGTCAGCATGAGGATTTGCAGCGAGGGAAGTCGTTGGCGGAGAATCTTCCGGCCCACAGCCTTCCCTGATCGACGGGCTTCGGATTCGCTGACGAACTCGCTTCCCTTCAGCTCGGCCCGCCACACCTGCTCGCCGCTGGCGGCGTCCAGCGCCAGGACCGCTCCCTTGATCCCCACGAACACTGTGTTGTGCTGGCGGTAACGCATGTTCTCTCCACGTTAACCGGCGGTTTCGTACGGCCACGGCCCGCGGGTGAACAGGCCCCTTCAGGTTGGTGGCCAGAACGCGGTCCCACTCGGCCTCCTCCAGATCGAGAAGCGGCTTCCAGGTCTGCACCCCGGCGTTGTTCACCCAGATATGCAGCCGCGAGAAGACCGACAGGGCGGCGGCCAGCATGGCCTCCACGTCCTGGGCGCGCCCGCGTGACCGCCGACCAGGACCGCGCGGCGGCCCAGGGCTTCGATTTCCGCGGCCGTGGCCCGGGCGCCGCTTTCATCGCTGTGGATAATTGACCTCCACGTCGCAACCGGCTTCGGCGAGCGCCACGGCGATGCCGCGCGGCCGACGCCTTTGCTGGCCCCGGTGACCAAGGCGGCCTTGCTGGACAGCGAGTAGGGCATAGCGAGGACTGGATGCACGACTTGAAAGTGGCGTGGCTAGGGTCAAGCGGAGTGGTCCGTCGTGGCGCACGCACTCCTGCGTGCAGCGCCGAGACTCGTCTCGGCGCGGGTGATTTTCATTGAAGTCTCAGGCCGACTCCGGTATGCTCGGAGGCCATGAGGAAGATCACTCGTCGAGAGGTTCTTACCGCGGCTGCGGCGGGCCTGACGCGGGCCCGCGCGGCCGCGGCCGACGAGCTCGCCCTGATGGACGCCACCGCCCAGGCGGAGATGGTCCGCAAAGGCAAGGTCTCCGCCCTCGAGCTCGTCGACGCCGCCATTCGCAGAATCGAGAAAACCAACCCGCAGCTCAACGCCGTCGTCTGGGAGCGCTTCGAAAAAGCCCGGGGCGAGGCGCGCGCCGCCCTCCCCCAAGGCCCCTTCACCGGCGTGCCCTTCCTGACCAAGGACCTGGGCTGCACCACCGAGGGCGAGCCGGACTCGCAGGGCTCGCGCTTCCTGAAGAACGCGCGCTACCTGGCGCGCGTGACCACCGAGCTGGCGCGGCGGATCCGCCAGGCCGGCTTCATCAACCTGGGCCGGACCAACACGCCGGAGTTCGGCGTCCTGGCGACCACCGAGCCGGTGGCCTGGGGACCAACCCGAAACCCCTGGGATCCGACGCGCACTCCGGCCGGATCGAGCGGGGGCGCCGGCGCCGCCGTCGCGGCCTTGATGACGCCGGTGGCGCATGGATCCGATGGTGGCGGATCGATTCGCAATCCGGCGGCGGCCTGCGGTCTGGTGGGTCTGAAGCCCTCGCGCGGCCGCCTCAGCCTGGCGCCCGGCGACGATATCACCATCCCGCTGGCGGTCCAAGGGTTTCTGACGCGCTCGGTCAGAGACACGGCGGCTGGCCTGGATCTGGCCTCCGGACCAGCCCTCGGCGACCCGGCCGCTCCGCCGTCTCCGCTCCGCCCCTATGTTCAGGAGCTGGCCGCCAACCCCGGCAAGCTGCGGATCGGGCTGCTGAACCGGCTGCCGCGATCCGTTGAGGGTCAGATCGACCCAATCTGCAAGCAGGCCGTCGAGGAGGCCGGCAAGCTGATGGAATCGCTGGGCCATCGCGTCGAGCTGGCTCATCCGCCGGGGATGGACGATGAGAAAGCCACCGGCACGTGGCGGCGGATCTTCGCCGTGCGGGTCTTCTACTCCTTCCGGTCATTCGAGCAACGCGTGGGCCGGGCGGCCGCTCGAGACGAGATCGAGCCGAGCGCCGCCTTCTTCTTCGACCTGGCGCGAAACATGTCCGCCTTGGACTACGTGCAGGCGCTCGACGAGATGAACGCTTTCACGCGCCAGTTCGCCGCCTGGTGGCGCGAGGGATTCGATCTCCTGCTGACCCCCATGACCGGGACGGTGACGCCCAAGCTCGGGGTGCTCGGTCTGGACCCGGCGCGCATGCCGGCCAGCACGCACTGGACCCCGTTTGGCCGCCATTTCAATCTGTCCGGCCAGCCAGCCATCAGTTTGCCGCTCCACTGGACCGGGGAGGGGCTGCCCATCGGCATTCAACTGGGCGCCGCCTATGGCCGCGAAGACTTGCTGATCCGCGTCGCCGCGCAACTGGAGAGGGCCCGGCCGTGGCACAAGCGGATCCCCCCGGTGCATGGTTGAGCAGGGTCACGAAAACTAAGGGCGGCCTCATCAAGCAACGGGCCGTCGCCGTGGCGGCCCTGGCTCTGCTGCTGGCTCCGTCGGCCCGCTTGGCCTGGAACTCCCGCGATATTCCGCATCTCGGATACTTTCACGACGACAGCCTGTACTGGGTCTGCGCCAAGTCCCTCGCCGAGGGATCCAGCTATCGGATCCTGAGCCTGCCTGATCAGCCGTACCAGACCAAGTATCCGCCTCTGTATCCTTGGTTGCTGTCCCTGATCTGGCGGATCCGGCCGGCCTTTCCGGACAACCTGGCCCTGGCCGCGCTGTTGAGCTGGCTCCTGCTGCCCGCGCTGGTGATTCTTGCCAACCTCGTTTACTCCGACCTGGGGCTGCCGCGCCTGCATCGGTGGGCGCTTTGCGGCTGGCTGGCCCTGAATCCGAACCTGGCCTTCTTCAGCATCAACCTGCTCTCCGAACTACTCTTTTGCTGCCTCTTGATGGGGTTTCTGATCCTGGCCGAGCGCTCGCGCAACTCCGCATCGGGGAGTGCTAAAGCGGCCGCCGCCGGGCTAATCGCCGGGGCCGCCTACCTGACCCGCGCGGCCGCCATTCCCCTGCTGATCTCCGCTCCCCTCTGCTTCCTGCTGCGGAGCCAGTGGCGGAAAGCGGCCATGTCCCTTGTCGGCGTGGGGGCGGCGATCCTGGGGTGGTGGTTCTGGGCGCGCGCGCACCAGTCCGCCTCTTCGGATGTCATTTCCCTATACTACACCGGCTATTTTTCGTTCCACCTCAGCAGTCTTTCGTGGCGGGACGCGCCGGCATTTATCTGGAAGAACCTGCAGGACCTGCTGTCGGGGACGGGCTCACTGATTGTTTTCCACCTCGGCGACTCCCTTTGGAGCAACAACTTGTTGCGGATTCTCGCCGTCCTCGCGATCATCGGGACGATCCGGCTGACCCGAACGGGCGGCGTGTCTCAGTACTCCGTCTTCGCGGCCGGCTACCTGGCCCTGCTGCTGTTGTGGCACTTCCCCCCGAACGAGCGCTTTATCCTGCCCGCGTTTCCGCTGCTTCTGGCCGGCCTTTCCGTCGAGCTGCGGTACATCGCCGCCAGGCTTCTCCCGTCTTTCCGCAGCCCGCGGTTGGCGCCGCGCCTTGCCGCGGCCGTACTCGTGGCGGGCCTGGGGGCCTCGGCCTGGGTCGCGGCCGGGCGGGCCGCCGGCGCGCTCGGTCGCCTGCTGCCGGATCTGGTCGCCGAGCACCGCCAGCGGCTCGCCGGCCTTCGCCTCGCCTACGACTGGATCTCCCGGAACACGGCGCCGGACGCGGCGTTTCTGGCCTACCATGACCCGGTTCTCTACCTCTACACGGGACGCCGGGGCGCGCGCCTGATCGTCCCCGTCGCGCCGTATTACCGGGGAGATCGCCAGGCGGTCCTGCGGCCGTTTCATGCGCTGGCGGAGTTCGCGCGGGCGCACAACCTGTCCCACCTGCTTCTGACCTCCGGCGACTTCCAGCACGGAGAGTGGCCGGCCGGCGAGCCGCTCGATATCCGTCGCCTGGTCGGGGCGGACAAGGCCTTCCGCCTCCTGTATGAATCCCCCACGGCTTCCGTCTACCGGCTCGAGCCGTAGCAGGTCCGCTACAACTCCCTTCGCCGCTTCAGCTCGACGATCCGGTCGGCGGCGCGCAGGGCCAGGGCCACGATGGTCAGCGTCGGATTCTTCTCCGGGAAGGTGGTGAAGCAACTGCCGTCGACGACGAACACGTTCCTCACCTCGTGCGACTGGCAGAGCCGGTTCACCACCGAGGTCTTCGGATCCTGGCCCATGCGCAGGCAGCCCACCTCGTGGCTGGCGAAGCCCCCGGGACGGGCGTCGGCCGCCACCAGCTTGGCTCCGGCTGCCTCGTAGATCTCCTGCGCCGCGGCGGCCATGCCCCGATAGAGGGCCAGATCGTCGGGATGCCACAGGAAATGCACGACCGGGATCGGGATGCCGTAGGCGTCGCGCCGGCCGGGATGCACGGTCACGCGATTCTCGCGCCGAGCCAACACTTTGCCGAAGCCGCCCATCATGGAGAAGCCGGGCTGGAGCTCCCGGACGCTGCGCTTGAAGCCGGCCCCGTAGCCGCGCAGGTGACGGGCCTGGTGAGGGAAAGCGTAGGAGAGAAAGTTCAACTGGAAACCGAAACCGCCGGCATAGTCGCGCTTCCGGCCGCGGTCGAACCGGGGAATATAGCAGTGATCGGTGGCCCCATCCTGGTTGACCGGAGACCGGCCCGCCAGCTCGTCGAGACATCCGATGGTACGGCTGGTGATATGGCCGTGCAGGTAACGGCCGGCCACGTCGTGGCTATTGGGGAGTCCGGAGTTGAGCCACAGCCGGGGCGACTCGATATTGCCGCAACACAGCGCGAAAACGCGCGCCCGGATCTCCTGCTCGCGTCGGGTCTCCCGGTCCACGGCTGAAACGGCGCGGACCCGTCCTTCCCGGTCCATCAGCAGGGTCCGGACCATGGAGTTGACTACCAAGCGCAGGCGGCCGGTTCGGCGCGCCGCCGGAAGCACGTGCTCGGCGGTGTTGAAGATCGCCGATACCTCGCATCCCCGCATGCAATGGCCGCAATAGTGGCAGGCAGCGCGTCCGTGCCCCGGCTCGGTGGCCAGCGCCTTGCGAACCGGGATCGCGCGAATCCCCAACGTCCGGCAAGCCCGCCCCAGAATGCGCTCCGAGCAACGCGGCGCCAGCGGCCGGATGAAATGCCCGTCGGGAAGCACTTCCAGGTTCTCGCGCGTCCCGCAGACCACCATCAGTCGCTCGGCGCGCTCGTAGTAGGGGGCCAGCTCGGCGTAGCTGATCGGCCAGTCGTCCTCCATGCCGGCCAGCGAGCGCTCCCGAAAGTCGGCCTCGGAGAAGCGCAGCGACACAGCGTTCCAATGGGTGGTTCGCCCGCCCACCACTCGCGCCCGGGCGATGCCGACCGGGTCTCCGTGCTGCTCCAGCGGCTCCAGCTCCGGGTTCACCTCGACGGAAGGGACGCCGGAGACGGCCCGCTCGTATGCCCAGGCGTGGTTGCGCAGGCGGGCCGGATCGCGGTAAGGCCCGCCCTCGACCAGAACCACCTCGGCCCCCGCGCGGCTCAGGGCGGCAGCCAGCACCCCGCCGGCGGCGCCCGCGCCAATCACGCAAACGTCGTAGATCGGTTGCGCCATGGGCAGCACTCTAGCACGTCCCGGCCGCCCGAGTCAGTTACAATTGACTGGTAGCCGCCAGGCGCCCGACCTGACCCACGCCAGGCTGCTTTTCCATCTCCATGAAAATCACCGTCGTCGGAACCGGACACGTGGGCCTGGTGGTGGGCCTGTGCTTTGCCGAGATCGGTCACGAGGTCGGCTGTCATGACACGGACGCCGGCAAGATCGATCTGCTGAACCGGGGACAGACCCCCTTCTACGAGCCGCACCTGGACGATTTGCTGGGCCGAAACCGGGAAAGCGGGCGGGTCCGTTTCTTCACCGAGCTCGAGCCGCACGTCAACGACGCGCCGGTGGTCTTCCTGTGTCTGGGCACGCCTCCTTTGCCCGACGGCGACGCCGACCTGTCCGCCCTCGAGAAAGTGTCCCGCCAGATCGCCACGCACTCCACCTCCTACAAGCTGATCGTGGAGAAGAGCACCGTCCCGGTCCTGACCGGCGAGCGGATCGATCGCACCATGCGGATCTACGGCGGCGCGTCCTCGTTCGACGTTGCCTCCAATCCCGAGTTCCTCAGCGAGGGCACCGCCATCGAGGACTTTCTCCATCCCCAGCGCACCGTCATCGGAGTGGAGAGCGAGCGCGCCGAGGCGCTGCTTCGCGAGATCTACCAGCCGGTCCTGAAGCAGTGCTTCCCCTGCCCCATCCACCCGGGCTGCCCGTGGAAAGACCGCGAGACTCCCCTGGTGGTCACCAACCGCAACAGCGCGGAGGTGATCAAGCACGCCTCGAACTCCTTCCTGGCCACCAAGATCTCCTTCATCAACGCCATCGCCAATCTGTGCCAGAGGGTGGGGGCGGACGTCGATCAGGTGGCCGCGGGAATGGGCCTGGACAGCCGCATCGGGGCCAGCTTTCTCCACGCCGGCGTGGGTTTCGGCGGCTTCTGCTTCCCCAAGGATCTGCAGGCCTTCATCCGCATCGCCGAAAAGAACGGCTACGATTTCGGGATGCTGCGCGAAGTGGAGCGCATCAACCTGGCCCAGATGGAGAGCTTCTTTCAGACCATCAAACACGAGGTGTGGGTCCTGAAGGGCAAGCGGATCGGCGTTTGGGGCCTGGCCTTCAAGCCGGACACCGATGATGTCCGGTTCGCGCCGGCCTTGGCGGTGATGGAAAAGCTGCTGGCCGAGGGCGCCATCCTGGCCGCTTACGATCCCCGAGCCATGGAGGCGGCCCGCGCCGCTCTCTCCGACCCTTCCGGCGTCATCTTCTGCCGCTCGGCGGAAGAGGCGGCCGCCGGATCCGACGCCCTGGTCATCTTCACCGAATGGAAGGAATTCCTGGGCGTCGATCTGCCCCGCTTGCGCGCTTCCATGGCCCGGCCCTTGCTCATCGACGGCCGCAACATGTTCCCGCCGGACCAGATGAGGCGCCAGGGATTCGAGTACCTCAGCGTCGGCAGGCCATAGCCCTCCCCCAGCCGCTTGCCGACCTGGTATACTATGAGGGTGGAGAGTATTCCGCTTGGAGAAACAACATGATCGAGATGACAGACACGGCCATCAGCAAGGTCAGCGAGATTCTGAATCAGCAGGAGCCCAAGCCGGCCGGCCTCCGGATCGCAGTGGTCGGCGGCGGCTGCTCGGGCTTCCAGTACTCGATGGCCTTCGAGAGCAACATGGGCCCGCTGGACAAGACGTACAACTTCAACGGGTTGAAGGTCTTTATCGACCAGGCGAGCATGTTGTATATCGACGGCATAAGGGTCGACTACCTCGAGACGCTGGAAGGGGCGGGGTTCAAGTTCGAGAACCCCAACGTGAAATCGACCTGCGGCTGCGGCAGCTCCTTCAACGTCTAGTGTGCTGTTCCTGACCTGGCGCGGCAGGGGGACCGCCACATGTCCTGCGTTTCCGACTGGGACGCCCGCTTTCGCGCGGGCGACCACGCCGGTTCCGAGCCGGATCCTTTTCTCCTTCGCGCCAAAGAATGGCTCAGCCTGTTGCCGTCCGGCGCCACGGCCCTGGACCTGGCTTGCGGCGCCGGTCGCCATGCCGTCTGGCTGGCCGGGCAAGGTCTCCAGGTCACCGCGGTCGATGCTTCCACCGAAGCCCTAGCGCGAACCCGCCGGCTGGCTGGCCTTGGCGGCCTATCGGTGAGCTGCCGGCAACTGGATCTGGAATCCGAGTCCGTCGAGCTGGGAGGCGAGGCCTACGATCTCGTTTGCGGCTTCTACTTCCTCCACCGGCCGCTTTTCCCTCTCCTCGATCGGGCCCTCCGGCCGGGCGGGCTTGTGATTTACAAGACCTACACGGTCGAGCGGCTCCGCAGTCCCGGCGGCCCTCGCAACCCGAGGCACCTGCTGGAACCGAACGAGCTGCTGCGCCTCTGGAGCGGATTCCGCGTGCTGGTGTACGAGCAGATCCGGGAAGGCCGCGCGGCGGCCGGGATTGTGGCGCGGAAAACCGCCCTCGAGCCGGCGTGTCACTCTTCCGGCTCGGTTCCCGAAAGGGGCGTCGCCAGCCTGGCTTCCACGGCTTCGACCACCCGGCTGGCCATGGCGATGGCCTGTGCGGCGTCGGCGGCGTTGAAGAACTCAGCCGGGATGACCTCTTCGAGCGCGTTGGGATAACGGGCCTCCACGTAATAGAAGTCCAGTTGCTTTACCGACTCTTGAATCTGCTGAAACTTCGCGTCATATTCGGCCGCCATCGCCGTCAGCCGGAAGATCGAGTGCGAGAACACCAGTTCTTCGCCCTGGAAGAAGAGAAAGGCCTTCAGCGCCTTTTCAGCGGTCTGCTGGGCCAGGAAGCAGCAGGCGTCGTGCTTGCCGGCGTTACGGGCGGTTTCCAGAAACCCCAGATCCGACTGGGCCTGGCGCAGCCACCGCCGGGCTTCCTGCGTCCGGTTCTTCATACAAGACCTTCCCGTAGCTGAGAATGTGGCGAAAAAAAGGACGGTCCACCAGTTTGCGCCAGGAGCCGAGGCTGTAAGCCAGCACGTCGACGGCCTCCCTGCTCTGAAGCCGCTGGTAGACGGAACGGGTCAGCTCGCCAGAGGCCCGATCCTCGTCAAACAGCGCGATCAGGTCGATGTCGCTGAACAACGAGATCTCCCCGCGGGCCAGTGATCCGAAGAGGATGACCTTCCTGGCCCCCATCTGCTTGAGCTGCTCGAGGATGCGGCCCAGCTCGCTCTCCAGCCTGGCGCGGTCTTGAATGCCGGCGCGCACTTCAGCCTCTCAGCGCCGCCGGCCGTCGGCCGTGGGCGCGTAGTGGAACCAGTAGGGGCTCACGCCGGCCGGCGCCCGGCCGGGCCTCCGGCCTGGCGGCCACGTGCTCGGGCAGGACCTTGACTGCCACCGCGCGGTCGAGCCGCGTGTCCCCCGCGCGGTAGACCTCCCCCATGCCGCCGCTCCCACGCGCACGCCAGGATCTCGTAGGGTCCCAGCCGTCTGCCGGCTGCCAGGCTCATACGCAGGTAGTGTACCGCGATTCGCGGATCGTAGGCCGTGGAGAGTTATCCAATGCAAGATGAGCATGAAACGGGACTGGATTCCAATGCAAGATGAGCATGAAAATGGAAAGGGCGGGATAGGCATGCTGCGACCG
>Ga0247727_10020475_pt1 | contig 10106 bp, 12 predicted proteins | sample WisWelCaveWW1625_FD_202498 | JGI IMG/M metagenome (GOLD analysis project Ga0247727, IMG submission 202498) | Biofilm microbial communities from Wishing Well Cave, Virginia, United States - WW16-25 | ecosystem: Environmental > Aquatic > Deep subsurface > Groundwater > Cave microbial mat | place... | reverse complement strand
ACGGCAGCGACAATGCTGGAATGATCTGCGACCGTTGTGCGCAATCGCACAAGGACAGTCTAGCGCGATCGGTGCAAAGGCGAAGCCGTTGTGGAGGGTAGCTTATAACGCGGGGATCGAAGCTAACGAGGCGGCGCGGGTTGCTATCTGGACCGCGTACCGTGCTCATGCCCGCGAACTCCAGGACCGCCACAATCTCGGCTGGGAATCCGATCTCGTCGATCGCTTCAATACTTCCTGGATCACCGGGCTGAAAAAGTGGGTGCCGGGAAAAGGTCTCGCTCTCCCCCGTTATCGTCCGTTCGTCGATTCGGTGCGGCTGGTGCACCGTTTCACCGAGGGCGGTGTCGTGGTTGGGCGCCTTTGGTCTCGTCGCAACTGGCGGGTGGCGCTCACGCCGAGCTCACATCGTGTTTCCTATGGCGCACGATACCAGCCTAGGGCCACGGACTGCCGTTTCGGCCTGTCGAAAGACGTGACGGTGAGATTTTTTCTCGTCTATCACCGCCCATTGCCACCCGACGCTATCGTGAAGCAGGTCGCACTCTGCGGCCGTCGCAACTCAGACCACAAAACCTGGGCGTGGACTCTGAACGTACAGGTGGAGGTTTGGCAACCGAGCTTCTCTGCTGCTAGGGAAATACGAATTGCCGGCCTCGATGTGGGTTGGCGCAAGATAGATGAGGATACGCTGCGCGTCGGGATGCTCGTTGACGATGAGGGACGCACTATCGAGCTGTGCCTGCCGCTCAACATGCCGAACAAGTGGACCAAGCGAAAACGCGCAGAGGGGCGCGCGGCCCTAGAAGGTTGGCGTGATCTAGCGATCGTCCAACAGAAAATGGATGGCCTGATCGAGTTGATGAAGGGGCAAATACGGGAACGCAAACTCATTGCTGAGGCCACATTGCAGAAAATGCGAGTGTCTGGACTCAGGCAGTTGGCGAACACCTCGCCGGAAGCCGCCATGCTGCTCCGGCCCGCGCTTGAATCGTGGGAGCGCAAGCGATTCGTCTGCAGCAAGCTACGTGACCGTTTGATCCGCCGCCGCGACCAGCTCTATCGCAATCTGGCCGCATGGCTCTGCCGCACCTATACCCACATTGCGTGGGAGGAAGAGTTGAGCCTGAAAGATCTCGCCGAAGAGGATGAGAAACAACCGGGCATCGCCGCGAGCATGCGCTACCGCATGATTGCTTCCCTGTATCTATTGCGCCGATATTTCCGTGAGGCTGCTGCGAAAAATGGGACCGAACTGCTCGACGGCGGTACCCGCGATTCAACCCGGCTATGCAATGTATGCGGCGTGGAAACGCAGGTGGACGGAGTGCTGCGGGCGGTGTGTCCAAATGGGCATGGATGGGATCAGGACGTGAATGCGGCGAGAAATCTGTTGGCTTCGCAAACCAGCACGGATGGGAAACAGAATCAGGGTCTGCGAAATGGAACGGTCGGTGACGACAGCCAGCGGCTCGATATCCCAACTATTTTGCAAGCAGTTGCAATCGAGGTTCAGTGACAGTGGACACTGAAACATTGACGCCTGTACCGGCGGCGCAGCGAGTGCCAGGGGTTGCAATTGAGGTTCAGTGACAGTGGACACTGAAACCCAGGAACCTGGAACCGAGGGGCAGATGGGTCTCAAGTTGTAATCGAGGTTCAGTGACAGTGGACACTGAAACATCAGGGATTGGACTTACGGGACAGGTGTGAACGACCGGTTGCAATCGAGGTTCAGTGACAGTGGACACTGAAACATTCAATAATCCGCTCGCGGAGTGGGTACCGGTGTGGAAGGCCTTGAACTCCTACGGCAACTCCGCAGCGGCACCGGGTGCGCACGTGCATGAATACATCGTTGGGGAGCTGGGACGGCCGCTCAAGGGGAACCACGCCGGCGGGGCGTTGTTTGCGTTTGGCAGTCGGGAAGCGGCGCAGCGGTTCATGGGAGGGGCACGGTGGCACAGGTCCATCGTCGCGGCTGCGGCGCTGGGTGTGAGAGCAGTCACCAAGGGCGAGGTGGTGGGGTGCGAGCGCTGTGACTGGCCGCACCTAATCAATGTGCCGTCGGGTAGCGTGGCCTGTGAAGCCATTATGGTGTGGGAATGAGTGGGCAAGATTTGGTGAATCAGATGATCGACGAAGCGGTTGATCACTCTGTATGTGCTCCCGCCACGGGGATTTGTTGGTCAGGTCCATTAGCGGAGGCTAACGAACCTGTACCGAGACCGCCTTCCGCTCCACCATCGGCCCGTTCGTCGCCGTGATGAATAGCGTGCCCGTTGCCTTCGACGCCGCCGCTGACGCTTTGAGTGTGAGCGTTGCGACGCACGGTGGTGTGCAGGCGGCGGGGGTCGTGCTAGCACTCACGCCCGGAAGCGTACCCGTAATCCCAATCTCGACGGGCGCAGCCGTTCCCGCCAGCAACACGACGCTCACCGAGGCCGTGATCGACTTGCCGCGACGCACGCTGATGGTTGTGGGCGCGAGGATGGCGACTCGCAACGGCACGGCGATCGTGTAGCTCACCACGTCGCCACCCGGATAGCACACCTGCCCCAGCATCCCGCCGAGCCTCAGCGTGCTGCTGCGGGCAATGTGCGCGGGCTGGGCGGCGGCAATGGCAGTGGCACCAAAACGGCACGTGCCATCAGCAGCAATCACCAGTGGCGCGCTGCCGTCGGTCGTGTAGCGCGCGGTGAAGCCTAGCGGCACCCCGATTACCACGTCTACGGGGTACGGATACGAACCGGGTTCAGGGAAGTACGTTGCCACTGGTACGGTCGAATCGGCACTGAACGCCAAGCGCCGTTCACTAGGATTGCCTTGGAGATCAAGGGCGCGTGCCCGGATCTCGTGGGGGCCTTCCAGCCAGGCGCTCGCCTGCGGCTCGAAGGGCGGCTTAAAGTCAACGGCGTAGGGAAGTAGCTCAGCGTCCTGATAGAACTCCACGCGGTCGATTCCCAGGTTGTCGCTGGCATCAACCTTGAACACTGGGATCGGCGAGGTGCGGCTTGCCGTCGCGGGCGATAGAAAGAGCGCCATTGGCGGCTCGGTGTCGCCGATGTTCGCTACGGTGAACGAGTACAGCCCGGTCGTGGTCACGTTCGGTTGCCCGACCGGCGTGCAGTCAGCAACACGGGCATGGAGGCCCAGCGGCCCGTTCCGAAGGCGCGTTGTGTCGAGGCGCATGGTGGGTCCGGTGCCCACGGGCGTCGAGGTGCCGTAGTTGAAATTGTTCGGCGGCCACCACGCGGTACGTTGGCGCCCGAAGAACTCGACGGCACCGATGCCGGTTGCGGCGCCTGCGTCCAGAGCCACTTCCACCTCGCCCTTGATCGTGGCTCGGTGCGGCGGGCGGAGCCAGGTCACGACGGGCGGCGTAAAATCCGTCTTGCCGAGTGTCACGTCTACGGTCAGTCCGGTTGGCGATGCGCTCACGACGTTGAGCGTGGTTCCCGTGTCCGGGTCCGTCCATGACTTACCCACTGGCAGCGATTCGCCTCGCAGCTGCCCAGGGACGCCGAGGTTCATGTTCAGGAGCCCGGTGCGCCGCGGCGTCAGGGTCGCGGTAGTCGGCCGGTCCGGGTACGGGTTGATGATGTGCAGCAGCGCCCCTCTGACGATCTGCGCATAGTAGGAACCGACAAGGAAAGCGTCGAAGCCGCCCGGCTGCCGGTATTCGGCATAGAGGTAGTCGCCTATGCCCCGGCGGATTTTGAGCGCTCGTAGGCCAGATACCTGCCGCAATGGTGCGAGCACGTAACGCCCGCTCGCCGTGACAGTTTGCAAGCCGTCGCCCTCGCGGAGCCAGCCCAGGTATTCCCGGTGCGGTGCGGCCAGGTCACCGTTGCGGGCGACTCCCTCATCAAACATGATGCCGCCCATCGTCGAGTAGCCGTCATGGTACTCCGAGACGCCACAATCGACGCCGTTCGGCGCTATCGGCTCCTCGGTGCCCGAGCACCACACATGCCCAGCATGGGCAAGGCCGAGTGTGTGGCCGAACTCGTGAATCAATGGCGTCTTGGGCAGCGTGATGCTCGTGTAGCCAGAGGACTCGCAACAAATGCCGACCGATACCACACCGAGGCTTACCGGCCCGTCCCGAGTCTCGAACGCCATGCGCAAGCCGAAGTTTCCGGCACCGAGACAAGTCCCTTCCCGCCCCGCGACAACGAACACGGCGCGCTCGTACCTGGCCCAATCCACAATCGGGTCCGCAGCGGCGACGTAGGCGTTGACGAGCGCCGTTCTGCCAGCGCACGCCGTTCCGTCATCTACGTCAAACCAACCGTAGGCATCGCCGACGATCTCGTACTGCCCATAGGACGCGGCGCGGTAGTAGGCGGCAAGGCCGGTGGGCGAACGGAAGGCCCACTCTGCGGCGGCCTCGCGCGCGAGCGTGGGCATCTGCGAGCTCTGGCCCAGGCGGATGAGAACGACGGCGACGGGGTGGGACTGGCCGTAGGCGAGACCAGCGAACGCGACGAACGCGTAGAAGAGGGCGATGAGAAACGCGGGACGCCAGAGTCTATGGGTCACAGCTCAGCGCACTTCCCGCAAAAGCGACCCACCACGCTCGTAGTGCTCCAGCATGTCTGTCCGAACGCGGCGCGGCATTTTGTTGATCGCCTTGACTGCTTCGTGAGGTGCGGGTCGATAGAAAATCACGTGTGGTTGCTGGTCATCGGCTTGCGAACACATGAAGAAAACCGACTTAGCGAAGCCCTGACAACGATTCCGTATGACAGTCCTGGCCGTACGTTCGTCTTTCGCTCGACAGGCTATCACGAACGGCGTTACGCCTTCGTCATCATGACGAGCAACGGTGATGCCGCCGCACACCTTACAGACGTAGTGGTTCCAGCGCTTTCCCATAAGGTCCCGCTGGGTTAAGGACCTGGCTCACTCCTCCGCGCTGAGCTCGATGCTCGCCACCGGGTCAGGGTTCGGCGCGATGGTGATGAGACGCGCGGCACGGGCGGAACCGCCGGCGGGCAGGATGGCCTCGGCGGTAATCGAGCCGGTGCCGGTGCGCAGGCATACAACCTCTAGTGTGGAGATAGCGCCGGTCTCGGGCGTGATCGGACCGAGGGGCAGGAAGAATCCGCCTTCTTGGATATGCCAGCGCCATTTAAGGCCCGGCGTCTGCGGGGCGAGTTTTCCGTGCTGCGTTTGTGGTATCGCTGTGAGCTTCACACGTTCCCCAACGATTGGCATTGTCTGTCCTCCTCTTCGGGCAACCAAGCCCAGTTTTTTCTATAAGCAACAGCATACACCGTCTGTAATGTCACACCAAAACTGCGCGCAAGTACCGCCCGACCCTCACCCGCCATGTAGCGCTTGCGGATTTCATGAACAGCCGCGTCCCAAGTCTCGCCGCGTTGCGCGAGGGCCGTGGTTATGAGCAGCCGCAAGGTTGCCATCGGTTCATCTGGATCTTTTCGGTCGTGGTGGTTTCGCGGCTTGTGCGACGCGCACGTTTACGTGGTCGGGTGCGACGAAGTCGTCACCGGCGACCCTGACCTGGAGGCTTCTGCGGATGGTTTCGATTGGGTAATCGGAGGCCATCTCGAACGAGACGACTACGGTCCGTGGTTTCATGTAGGAGTCTCCTTTCATCCATGTGGCGATTCGCGGTGTGCAAGGCCAGGCGGGGCGACCGGGCGGGAGTTGACCAGACATGAGCTTCGGCAGTTGGGCAGGAGTTCGGCCAAGATGGAGCCAACGATGTCCTGATCGGCCATAGTCAATATGTAGCACGCAAAGCGCCTGCTGGTCAAGTGGCGTCCGGTGCCGGTACTGTCCTAGTTAGGACACTGAAGTCGAGAGATTAGGACACTCGGGGCTTGCGGCGCTTTCGGTAGGTCGCGGGCGTCTCGGCCACCATGTCCAGGCCGAGTTGCTTGCCTTCTTCGCGTCTTGCTCTAGGAGCTGGCTTGAACGTCACGTCTGCGCGTTGCAGCGGTGCCGGGTAGTCAATCCCCTTCTTGCTGAGTAGCTCGGTGACCGTGAGAATCTGTAGGCGTGGATGCGTGCCGACGGGTGACCGATAGAAGTCCGCTGAGGCTGCTTCCTTCCGCATCGGCCGCGTCGGTTCGTGCATCGTGATGAACACGCCGATCTGTGCCTTCTCCCGTTCGATGACGCCGCGTAGGTCACGCACCTGGCTTGCCGTAACACCGCCGGCCTTGACCGAGAAGATGATTTGCTTCGTCGGCCCTTGTGTCTCGTCGTGGAAATAGAGCCGCCCGGGCAATCCCACGGTCCGCGCCCTTCTTCTGTTCAGTCGGCCGCGCACCCACAAGCCCGAGTGCCCACCATTGGAATTGGTACGGGTCGGACGCGGCGAGTTCCTCTGCGTCCGGCAGAGAGACAGGTTCGCCGATCACTTTGTACTCCAGGCTCCCGTACGCGTCTTCGTGTCCCGTAAGTCGATGACGAATGAGAGCGATTGCGAGGTGCGTGATATCGATCCCAATCCATCGGCGCTTAAGTCTCTGCGCAGATGCGATGGCGGTCCCGCAGCCGCAAAATGGATCAAGGCTCGTGTCGCCTTCGTTGCTACTGGCTGTGATAATCCGATCTAGCAACGCTTCCGGCTTCTGCGTTGGGTAGCCCAGCGCTTCTTTGGATCGATTGTTGAGCACAGGCAGATCAGCCCAGAGATTTTGAGTCGGCACGCCAGGCATTTCATCCAGGTAGCGCTTATATTGGGGGACGGTGCCAGGGCGCGTCTGAATGATGCGTCCTTGCCGAATCAACTCTTGCATCTTCTCTTGGGAATAACGCCAGTAGCGCTTCACGCCCATCACTTCATAGTAGGGATTGCCTTTTGCCGCCCCGCCCGGACCTTGCAGGTTATCGATTCGATAGCGTCGACCGTTGGAATCTATTCGACGGTAGTCGCGTTCAATGTACGCGTCGTCATAGGCTGTATAGAGTGAATTCCAGATGGACGCGTCGCTTTTACCATAGAACAGGAGCGTGTCAGTTACACGACCGAAGTGTCGCGCTCGCTGCTTCGCGTCGCTGTGGGCATGCGACCGTTTCCAAATAATCTCGTTGCGAAAGTTCTGCGGTCCAAAGCTCGCGTCCATGAGTAGCTTCAGGTAATGGCTCGCGGTCGAGTCGCAGTGCAGGTAGATTGACGCCGTGGCCTTCATCACGCGGCGCAGCTCGACCAAGCGCGGCGCCATCATCGAGAGATAAGCGAGCATGTCGCTCTCGCTGAGGAAGGTCCGAAAAGCCCGCAGCGCGTCGGCCACGCGCCCGCCATGTTCCACGGTCTGCTCGAATGCCAGCGCCGCCCCTTCATCCCAGCGCCACGTATCCTCGAACGCCTTGATCTGCGCTGCGGTGCGCTTCCCGCTGTGCTCGGCGAAGAGCACGTTGTAGTCTTGGTTGCTCTTAAACGGCGGGTCCAGATAGACCAGATCAACCGATTCGTCCGGCACGTGGCGCCGGAGCACGTCCAGGTTGTCGCCGTAGTACAGGGTGTTCACGAAGGGCTCAGCTACTTAGCAATGCCTTGGACATCGAAGGCGCGTCCCGCATGTTCGGAGAGGAACGTCAAAATTGGCGTGACCACGCTGCCGCCAATTGCACTGATCGAATTAGCTTCCCGCATTAAAGCGATTCGTGAAGATCAGCATCGGCTGCCGGAGCTGGAGGCCCGGCTGGATATGCTACTGCCGAGCGTAAACGGCGCAAGCGCTCCGACCATAGTCACATTCGTCCGTAATGCGCGTTCAGTAAAACATCAGCAAATCCCATAACATACACACGTTTGCCCTTACCCCGCTAAAATTTGCATGGTCAGAATCCTGAATGAATCCACTTACTTAACCCACCCGCGCAGCGTTTTTGACTCCCTTTCCTAACTCGGAAAACTTACCAACGTCTGATAACGTACAAATCGGTCCCTCCCCATAATCTACGCCATCCACCTAAACCTTAACCATTCCACATACTTAATCACACTTTCCCATTAACTCCCCTAACCCTATACAGCGAAATATGTAATTCCCTCATACCCCACAAAATCCTTGATACGTCTTTCATAATGTGCCCTATTACCCGCTCAACCCTAACCCAATCAAAGCGTGCTCTCTGATCCCTTCCGTACCACCTACCCCAATTTTCCTTCGCCCCCCCCCTCCCTAAACCCCTACTACCTGTAACCCCACCCAAAACTCCCATTTCCCATCAAAACTCCCCATTCCCCATTATGTAATTTTTCGTGGGTAAAACTCCCATTTCCCATTTTCTCATTATGTAATTTTTCGTGGGTACACATATGGGAGCCGGGCGGTAAGATGGCGAGGCCAAACGGCACCTACCCCCCCCCTGGGGTACCCGACGCTGAGGTGCCAGACGGGCACGACCACGACGGGCACAGCCACGGGCACAAGGAGCAAAAGACGTAACCATGTCGCGGGCTTGTAGGCGCGCACGGGATTGACAGTCCCGTGTGATCAACCCCCGTGCCCGAGACTGCTGCCTCGAGCAAAACGGGTCCCACGACTCGCACTTTGATGGTCACGGCGTTTTCCCAGGCAGGCGCGCCACAGCCCCGCCCGTGCCGGCATAGACCGGTTGCCCGGTTGCTCGGCATTTGGCATTCCACGGCATCTCGGGCATCTGCACTGGATTACGAGCGAGTCGGGGAGATCACGATGGCGCGGGGTTGCAGAAGTCACAGCGGGCGCCGGCGAGACGCCCTAGGGGTAGGTGAGGGGTAGCGAGCTCGCGGTGGCGAGCAACTCGCACCCGCCAGGTGCGGTGGCGTGGTGGGATCTCCGGTGGAGGTGGAGGAGGTAAAGGCGGAGCGTAAGGGTAAGCAGCGTAGGGAGCGAGTGGCGAGCTAGCGATGGCGAGACGAGGCGATGGGTACTAGGGAAGGGGGGCAGAGGCGGTGGCAGGTCTCGCACCTCCACCCCCGCCCCTTGCGGTCTGGCCCTAGCTGCGGTCGCTCATGCGACAGCCGTCACGGGGGACCACCATCCACTGGCGCCACTCAGCCGCGCTCATGATCCGTGCTCCTCGCTGGCCGCCGCCGCCTCGAACGCCACCACTAGAGCGTGTTCGATTTCGTCACGACACTCAAGCATTTCAGTGCTGACTTCGGCCGTAGTCAGCTGCCGCACGGTGGCCTCCCATTGGTTGGATTCCGCCTGCCAGGCCGACCACGTCCCTGTCCGGGTCAGTTTGCAGAACCCACCTCGAATCAGTGCATACAGGCGCCAGCCTCCATACTCACCGCGATTCCCGGTCTCATCGCGCTGGCTATCGTACCTGTCCAGCACCTTGATGCCCCACTCCCCGTGGCGCACACGCTTGACCGGATTGCACCCGTTACGGCCGTCACTCGCGTAGTACCGCAGCACGGGCCTCTCACCCTCGAGCTCGATCACTGCCTCGATCCCCTTCATAAATCGCTGCAAGCTGCGTTCAAACTCGCGCTGCTTGGTCGCCTCTGCCTCGCGCTGCGCCGCCAGCCGCGCCTTCGCCCGCTCGCTCAGTTCCTCGATTCGGTCATCCATTGCCGTTCCCCTTCTCCTGGCTAGGTTCGTGTCCTAGCCAACACGCGTTCAATCCGCGTGGAACGCGTCACGCCACGCACTAGGCGGCGCTGCGGCGCAGCGAATACGGTGCCGCCACGTCGCGGCACCGTGAAACGCAGCGCGGGTAGATGATACTGGCCTGCGGGCGTCACGCGGTCACCCGAGAAGCCAGCAGGCTCCTCGACTTCCATCCAGGTGTCCACGCTCCGGCGGAGCCGGATACTATATCCACGCCGGCTCATCCAGCCCATCTACTCGCCCCCTGGTTCATGCTTCTAGCTCCTCCCCCATCATGAACCCGTGGTAGCGCGCGATGGAAAGCGCCGCCGCGAACGACACGTGGGCGTGGAACTCCACACCCACCACGCACCACAAGTCTGCGCTCTCACGGAGGCTTGCGCACTCCCGAGTGATCGAACACCACCCACCTCCTCGTAACTCCTTGTACATAACGCCCCTTCTCTCGCTGCCTTCACAGCGTGCTCGCACAAAAGGAAAGGGCGACCAGTTCTGGCTAGTCGCCCTTTCCTCTAGATG
>Ga0247727_10020474_pt1 | contig 10107 bp, 6 predicted proteins | sample WisWelCaveWW1625_FD_202498 | JGI IMG/M metagenome (GOLD analysis project Ga0247727, IMG submission 202498) | Biofilm microbial communities from Wishing Well Cave, Virginia, United States - WW16-25 | ecosystem: Environmental > Aquatic > Deep subsurface > Groundwater > Cave microbial mat | place... | reverse complement strand
CAACAATTGTATTGATTTCATCAGGAAGAAACGGGTGTTAACGGTTTCTCTGGATTCGCCGATTGAGAACGATGAAGGGGATACGATGCGTTTTGATGTGAAAGACCACGATCTGGATCCGAATGAGGCGATGCTGAAGAAGCAACGACAGGAGTACCTGATGAAAGCCCTGGAAAGACTGCCGGCCAAATACCGAACACTGGTTGATCTCAGATATTTTCAGGAGTTTTCTTACGAAGAAGTTGCGAAGGAGTTGGATCTGCCGCTTGGTACGGTTAAGGCACAACTGTTTCGTGCACGGGAACTGCTCAACAATGAGTTGAAGCACATGGAAGACCGGATGTAAAAACCGTTTTCTATTTCCTTCCGAAATCCGCAGCGATTTCTCCCCATTTCCTCGTATTCCATTTTAGAATCGGATTATTGAAGGAATGTGTTCTCAGCCAGGTTTCTGCTCTTTTGATCACATTCCACAATTCCTTCGTGGATTTGTCTTTGGCCAGTTTCGTTCTTGCTGTTTTGTATTTTACCCATGAAATCGCATTCACCGAATCAGTGTAAATCGTCAAAGCCGGATCTTTTTCGTGGAACAATGCCAGCGCATGAACGATTGCCAGGAATTCGCCGATGTTGTTCGTGCCAACCGGGAAGATCCGTGAATGAAAAATCTCGTCGCCTGTCAACGTTCTGACGCCGCGGTATTCCATGACTCCCGGATTACCGGAACAGGCAGCATCTACGGAAATGCTGTGAGCAGCAATTTCATGCAGAAACTTTTCCATGGATGGTTTTTTCCATGGACGCGGATCTTTCGCCGGGATTTCGATAAAATTTTCCCAGGGCCGTGTAAATGCAAATTCTGCCTCTCCCCAGGTTGAAAAGCCTTTGTATTTAGATCCCGGGAAATTCTGAATATGTGATTTGGCTTCATCCCAGGTGCCATATACACCGGGCGTTTTCCCCACCCAAACAACATAAACCTTTGCCTTCTTTTTCACCTTGCTTTTTCGCGGTAAATGGCTTCCAGAATGGTTTGCCCTGCAGCTTTCAAGGTTGGAATGGAAATGGATTCCATGTCGTCTGTGGCAGTATGCCAGTGCGTGAAGAATCTTCCGGAATTCGGATCCTGGTCAATGATATCAATACATGGAATCTTCGCAATTTTGTTCACGTACATGTGATCGTCAATCACCGGCCGGCCCTGAACATTTACAAACACATTCTGATATCCAAGCTGCGCTGCAATATTCCATACATTCGACACGACTTCCGTTGCATGGTAATCCGAGTAGCCCTCTCTTGCAAATTGAGCCGCCGCAGCGCCGACCATGTCCAGGTTGATTCCGTATTTCGGTTTGTATCCGGGCTGGTGCAGATTCTTTGACCAGTATTGTGACCCCAGTCCGTAACTGTCCTCTGTATTCTCATCTCCATAGTCTTCGAGATCCCACAGCATCAGATCAACACCCACAGCCGGTGGCTTTAATGCAATTTGTCTTGCAATCTCCAGAATGACAGCGACGCCGCTTCCCCCGTCATTGGCGCCCGGAACAGCTTCTGAATGCCGAAGGGGATCGGGATCTTTGTCTGCAACCGGCCGGGAATCCCAATGTGCCGAAATCATGATCCGGTTTTTTGCTCCCGGATTGAAAGTTGCGATGATGTTCTTGCCACGAAGATTTTTTCCATCATGGGCGGTGATGTTCAGAGTCTGGACATGCACCGAAGGGGTATATGATTTCAATTTCCCGGTGAGCCAGAATCCGCAGGTTTCATGCGAAGAAGTGTTCGGGACGCGGGGCCCGAACGAAAGCTGCTTCGCTATAAAGTTGAATGCGGAATCGGCATTGAATTCCGGGGAAAGGAGCGCAATTGTCTGATTATTCCTTGCGATATTTCCATTCTTTTCGTCATCGTTTCCGCAACCGGAAAGGTGGATGGAAAAGATCAAAGCAGATAAGACTCCGGGAATAAGATGGATTCTGATTGTTTGGCGCCCGGGAATTTTTCTCAGCATCCTATTCGATTGTCCATTCGGTGCCATCGGCCTGGTCATTCAGCCGGATTCCAATCGCTGCAAGTTCGTCCCGGATCCGGTCCGACAATGCAAAATTCTTTTCGGTACGGGCATTCTTCCGCAAAGCGATCAGAAGTTCCATCAGCTCCGCCGTCTTGGAACTGCCTGATTCGTTGACTCCGGCGAATTGTATTCCCAATACATCTTTCAGAATGATTTTAAAATCAGATTTGAATTTTTCGAATGTCTCAGGTTTTACCGGCAATGGTGAATTCTTTCGTGTATGCAATTCGTTAATTGCCGGCATTGTTTCAAACATCTGGGCGATTACTTTCGCCGTGTTGAAATCATCGTTCATGAATCCGGTGCAGGTTTTCCTGAAATTGGAAAAAAGCTCCTCCGTTTTCAGGTCTGGTTCAGAAATCCGGCCTTTGGACGGAATCGAAAGAAGCCGTTGGTAGCCTTCTGTCAGGCGGCCCAGGGCTCGTTCAGCTGCCTGGAGCGCCTCGTTGCTGAAATCCAGGGTACTGCGGTAGTGAGCCTGCAGCATGAAGAACCGGATGGCCATGGGTTTGTATGCCTTTTCCAGCAAAGTATGTGTACCGGTGAAAAATTCCTCCAGGCTGATCGCATTGCCTAAGGATTTCCCCATTTTTTGCCCGTTGATGGTGATCATGTTGTTGTGAAGCCAGTATTTGGCTTCATTCAGGTCATGAGCTTTCGCATCTCCGATAAACCCGTTGGTCTGGCAAATTTCAGCCTCGTGATGAGGGAATATCAAATCCATCCCCCCCCCATGAATGTCATATTTCCTTCCCAGGTATTTCGTACTCATCGCCGTGCATTCGATGTGCCATCCGGGAAAACCGGTTCCCCAGGGAGATTCCCATTGCATGATGTGTTCCGGATTCGCCTTTTTCCACAATGCGAAATCCCCTGCAAACTGCTTCTCGTCCTGGGATTCCAGGTCACGGGATCCAATTATCATATCTTCCAGGTTTCTGCCTGAAAGTTTTCCGTATCCGAATTCCGGATCGTATGCTTTCACGTCAAAATAGACCGATCCGTTTTTTACATACGCGAATCCCCGATCCAGGATTTTCGAGATGTATTCGATTTGTTCAGGGATATGCCCCGATGCGCGTGGCTCGATCCCGGGTGCCAGAAGGTTAAGCCGGCCCATGAATTCGTGGTAGGAATTCGTGTACAATTGCGCGACTTCCATCGGTTCGAGTTGTTCGACTCTCGCTTTTTTTGCGATCTTATCTTCGCCGTCATCGGAATCACTCTCGAGGTGACCGACATCGGTGATGTTCCTGACATAACGAACCCTGTATCCCAGGTATTTCAGATACCGGAATACAATGTCAAAGCTGAGTCCTGCACGTGCATGACCGAGGTGGGGGGGACCGTACACTGTTGGTCCGCACACATACATTCCAACAAAAGGCGGTTTCAGCGGTTGAAATTCTTCCTTCTTCCTCGTCAGAGTGTTGAATACGTGCAGGTTTTCCATATTTGAGAATGCAATTTCCGGCGCGGACCGGAAGCGGCCACGAATTTAAGAAATAAATTCAGGCGAATATTTACCCCTACTCGATTTTCATCTTGCCAGTCCAGGTTCCTTCATTGCATGACACCCGGATCACGTACAAGCCGGAACCAAAGTCCGTTGCGTCAATTGAAAATTCCCGTCCGGGCAAGATTTCTTTTTCCTCAAGCCGGAAGATTTCTTTTCCCGTTACATCGGCAACAGCAATGTTAACGTCGGATGCACGTTCTGCAAAGCGCAGATGCACCAAAGCTTCCGATGGATTTGGATACAGGCGGAATCCCCGGATCAGATTTTTTTCCTCGATTCCGGTGATGATCATGTATTTTTCGATCCAGATGGGTTGGGGAGGATAATAGGTTCCGCCATTGTCCCAATAGATGAAACGCGAGGGAATCGTGATTCCCGAAACCGTTGAATCGCTGATGCTGTCAAAGACTTTTACTGAATTCGGCGGGGCGTCAAGGGCTGGACCGCCACCCGGATTGTCAACACCGACGGAACAGAACATCCTGTCAGTTTCCAGGTCCCAGAAAAATCCGTAAAGATTTACATCTGTTGAATCATGGCCCAAAGACGGATCATCTACCCGGATTACGCGGGGCGCCAGATCCAATACATCTGTTGAAGCCGGATTCCAATTGATGCCGCTAAGATCAAACATAAGCAATTCATTTGTATGATGTCCTACGGCAAGCAATTCGTCAACCGGATTGAACCAGCAATTGTGTACTGTGGAGTTAATCAGATTCAATCTGGTGCTCAATCCGGCGATGCGGATGTCAGGATCCGGTGTTCCGTTCAGAGTTGATGCGTTGTTGTAAATCAAGACTTGTGGTTTTGTTCCCGGACCCAGGGGCATGGCACAAACGAAAAGGCGGTCAACCATTTCATCGAGATAAACAAAGACAGGCGCGCCGAGGCTGTCATGGGCAATGGTCCGGTCCGGGACGATGTTGCCGTCTGCCGAATCCGCATTTTCATATACGAGGATGTTACCTCCAAATGCATTTGCAACATAGAGCATATCGCGGGACTCGTCCAGCCAGCAACCGTGGGGTTGTTTCAAACCGGTGCTGTCGCCGAAAATATGGCGATCGGGCGGTTGTGCACCCGTGATGCTGCTCAGGTTGTTGAATATCGCAATGGAACCAACTGCGGTATCGGTATTCGTAGTCAGCACATTTCCCTGGTTGGTGAATATGGTCGCGAGATACAGGCGATTGTTGGTTTCGTCAACGTACACGCCATGTCCGAAATTCAGCATGACCGTATCATCCAGGCATTGTTGAACCGGCATTGTTGCATCGGGTGTGTATTGAACAGACCCGGGTTCTGAGCTGAGTGTGTCAGAAATCTCAAAGCGAAGGATGGCGTGCCAATTGCTGTTGGGTGCATATTCACCGGTTGCCAGGTACATTCTTTCGTGCCAGGTTGTATCCTGGGCAAAAAGAGAGGAAGCTGGCGAAGACAGGAAAAACGGAAAAATCACAGCGAAAACCGCAATTTTTTGGGTCAAAAGGAACACTGTAGTTTTTGCTTTCATAGGATTGTTTCATGTTATCAGAAATCGAAAGTAAGGAAAAAGCAGAATTGGTTCAAAGGCAGTTTCACGTACCGGAAAAGGCCGATTGGCCTTCTACAAAATACATATCAATTGATCCTTTGTTTTTTGCTTCCACCTTTCCCCTGTAATGGCATGTGAACTTGTGTTTGATTTGTTCAAAGGTGGTTCCACTGATGTTGATCTTTCCTGCCTCCCCGGCTGATTCCATCCGGGATGCGATGTTTACCGTATCGCCCCAGATATCGTATGCAAATTTCATGACTCCGACAATTCCGGCAACAACCGGTCCGGTGTGGATACCAATCCGGATTTCAAACAGGTCCTTGCCTTCTGCCTTCCGGTGAAGCATCAATTCCTGGAATTCAATGGCAGCACGCAAGACATCTTCGGCGTGGGTATTGTTGGCGGCCGGGAGTCCGCCGGCGCACATATAACTGTCACCTATCGTTTTGATTTTTTCAATGTTGTATTTGCCGATGATGTTGTCAAAGGCCATGAAACAATTGTGAATTTCTGTCACGAGTTCCGATGGCGACAGACTTTCGGAGATGCGGGTAAAATCCTTGAAGTCTGTGAACATGACCGTAACTTCATCATATTGCCGGGCAGCGGCGCTTCCTTTTCTCTTCAATTCTTCTGCTACCTCTGAAGGAAGGATATTCAAAAGAAGATCATCGGTCTTTCTTTTTTCTTTTCCGATGCGGGTTCTTTGCACGAAAAAGAGAGCCGCACACAAAAGCATGACAGCAAACCCGCCGATGAATCCATTTCTGACCAATTGTTGTCTTTCTACTTCCGCCTGTTTTATTTCCAATTCAGCAAGATGTTTGACAGCCTCCACTTTTTCATGGGCGCCCATAATGTAGAGCAGATTCTTTTGCCTGACGAGCGAATCCTTTGCTGCGAATCCGGAATCCAGGTACAGGTATGCCTTTTCCATGAATCCATTTGCTGCAAAAGTTTGGGCGGCATAAGGGAAAACCCGTGAACGCACCGCGAAGTTTCGCTTACCGATTTTTGCCGGAATCATTGCAATTGCTTTTTCCTGGTATTCAAGAGCCTTTTTCAGGTTGCCTTTGATCCGGTAGATTTCGCCGGCAGAAGAATAGGAGAGAATCGCGCTGACCATGATTTTGTTTTTCATGCTCATTTCCGCGTCTTTTTCGAAGAGAGGCAAGGCCAGGTCATATTTCCCTTGCTGGAAAAAAACATTCGCCTTGTTCCCGGCGATGATTCCGACCCACTCTTCACTTCCGTTCCTGATGGCGGCTTCTTCGGCGATGTTGAAATAATAAACGGATGAATCATAGGCCTGCAAATGGCTGTAACAGAGTGCCAGCGTATTGACCGGTGATATATTTTTATCAATTCGGCCCGGAGGTAGCGAGCGCAGAAATTCAAGGAAATATTTTTTTGCTGTCGCATAATCGTTGAAATAATAGTACCGTGCTCCGAACTCCTGGAGATATTGGTGTTTCCTTGGAAATTCTTCAATCGCCAACCCGGAATAAATAGCATGGGCATACATGCTGTTTTCCAACGCAAGTGAATACTTTTTTCCGAGCCAGTAATAGTTCGATGCCGTTTGAAATGCATCGGCGCGGAGATACCGCCAATCATCGCCGGAAGTCTTTGATAGTATCCCGAGAATTTCCCTTTCGGTTTCCGGATTCAAGATCCCCCGATCGGTGTAATATTGGATACCAAGCAACTGCACCGCGAGCATATATTGAAGATCTTTCGTTGATGCTGCTTCTGCATTCAGCGCTGAAAGGCTTCGGATGGAGGCGGCAGAATCTAGTTTTTTTATCGTTTTCATCAACGAATCAAGATGCAATACCATGGGGGCATATTTACCCCCCGCCCGGTATTGCCCGGACGCTTCGCAGGAAATGGAGAAGCAGAAGGAAAGGATCAATGTCATGGCCCGGAATGCAGGTGCACAACTTGAAAAAAGAAATATGAAAACCTGGCTGGAGTGCCGCAGTATCATCAGGTGCTTTTTCGGATTAAAGCCCTGAATTTAAGAAAATACAGTTCTGAATTTTCCCCCGATACCCTTTTTACTCAGGTTTCGAGGACAGTGAATTCCACCCGGCGGTTTTTGCGTTTGCAGTCTATATCTGTGTTTGGGCACAGTGGCTTTTTGCTACCGTATCCGACCCATTTGATCCGATCTGCCTTGATACCAGCTTTTACGATGTACATGGCAACTGATTTTGCCCTGTCGGTACTGAGTTGCTTGCAATAATCTTCTGAGCAACTGTTGTTGGTATGGCCGCCAACTTCGATTTTCATCATGGGGTGTTCATTCAGGAGCTGAACGACACGATCCAGTTCCGGCTTGGAATCTGCAGTAAGTATCGCACTGGACGCTTCAAAGAAAATGTTGTTCATAATGACCACTTCACCGATCATGAGTGGTGCCAGAAGAAGGTCCTGGTTCATCTCCTTATATTCCGTAATCAGCGTCAGATCCAGGTGTTCATTCACGGAGATATAATCTTTCGCTTTTGCTCTGAATCCGTAATTTTTTCCTGCCGGAAGTACAATCTTGTATTCTCCTGTTTTCGGATTGCTGTGAGCCACGCCGATCTCTTCGCCAGTAGAAAGCAATTCATAAGAAATTTCAGCGACGACGGGTAATCCGGTTTCTTTGTTCAGCACCTTTCCGGAAAGCAACACAACGGGTTCAGGTTTGATTTCTTCCGGAAGCTTGATTTTGAAAATGTCAGTTTTCCCGATCGAATGGTTCTCGGATGAAAAGTAGGCGTAGTCTCCGGCCGCCGGAATCGAATAATATGCATCCCAGCTCGGGGAATTGATTGCCGGTCCGAGATTCTGCGGTTCGGTCCATGCGGTCCAGGTATCATCCTGCCGGCGAACCATGAACATATCGTTGGATCCGTAACCCGGATGTCCCATGGAGGAGAAATACAGAGTTTTTCCATCAGCGGCAAGAAAAGGCGACATTTCGGTGTCTGCGGAGTTGACGAGTTCTCCCAGGTTTTTGGGTTCTGTCCATGCGCCGTTTGACATTTTGAAACTGACGTACAAGTCTTTTCCGCCATATGAATCGTCGCGCTCGATGGCCATAATGATTGTCTTGCCATCGGTTCCCATATGAAATTCACTGTATTGATTGCGGTTGAAATAATTGAGTACGTTCATTTTCTTCGGGAAGCTCCAACCTTCTTCCATCTGCTCACTGATGGACAGGCCGGAGGCCATGGATCCGTCTGCCGCATAAACATTTCCCAGCAGGGCAGTATTGCCGTCAGGAGTGATGGCGGAAAGAAAATTGTGACCGTTGTTGTTCAAGGGGACGCCAAGGTTGATGGATAATTTCCAGAACCCGTTTTCATCTGTTTCAGAAAACCAGATGTCGTCATTGATTTTTCCCGGCGAATTTTCCGGATGATCTTTCCGGTCGAAATACAATGTCTTGCCGTCGGGTGAGATGATCGGCATAATCTCATCATACCGCGAATTGATTCCCGTACCCAGATTGATCGGCTTGGATTTGAATTCAATTTCCGATGCCAGGTTGATCTTTGGCTCAAATGGGTCATCAGTAGATGAAATTCCGATTGCATCAATATGATTCCATCCGGGAACATCAAGGGTATTGAGAATCACCTTAACTCCTTTTACCCGGTAAGTAGTCTTTGGAAATTTGACGGTGAACAAACGCGACCTTTCCACCACCGCTCTTGTGACGGGATTTGAATACACTTCGTGTTCGCCCCCGCTGATGTCGTACAAAAGTACTTTTGAGATCGCTCCTGGATTGTGACTTTCTCCGATGAATACCTGCTTTGGATAAATGCTGGTGGAAAACTCAACATGGATAAACTCCGGATCGCGGTTCAATTCTTTCAACGGCGACCAGGCACATGGACTGTCTTTGCCCTGTGGCAAAACATTGGGTTTACCCAGAGCCTGGTTCGCGCTGTATTGCTTGGCAGCGTATTGGCTGGAAAAAGTGATGACTTTGGACGCCCAAATGATATTCTGGGCACAAGAAATGAAAGGCGTTACGATTGCCAATAGGAACAAAATGGGGAGCCGTTGCATCGTCAAAGCCGGATTCTACGCAAAATAAACGATTCTCTTTTGTATTGAAAACCCATTGTGAGGGGAAAAGGTCAAATCTTGTCAATTACGAATGGGGGTAGGAATTTAGTATTCATCCTTGTTCCGCAATTCAATCCCGGTAATTGCTCAGGAAGTCTTTCTCCTCTTTGGAAAGATTTGGGTAACCGACCTGGTTGATCTTGTCCAGGATGCGGTTGAGTTCATCTTCCTCCTTACGGACCGGTCTCGAAGCCTTTTCGGTTCGAACGATTTTCATCCGCGGTTTATTCGATTTGCCGCCAAAAAGGCCAGCCACCGGACCAAAGATGCTTCCGGGGATGTCATATCCTGCTTGCAACAGTTTGATGTGAGCGAATCCGATAAATGATCCGCAAAGCAGGGAAATCAGGTCAGAGCCGTTCATCAGGAAGTAGGCCTTGGCGAAAAGTATGATCAGTCCTACCCATAGAATCTTTACCGTTCCAAACAGCATCATGCGAACCGGGTATCCGGGAGAAATCGTGATCGCTGCAGCGACAACCGTACCCACCAACCCTGACATTCCAAACAGATATCCACTGTGAGGCATTTCCCCCCGTACATTCACAAAACTTGTATAAATAAGTGTGAAAATGCCAGTGACAATCAGCGAGAAGATCAGGAAATTCCTGATTTTTTTTTCGCCGATGAGACTGTGAACGATCCGCCCGAATTGATAGAAGAACAGGAGGTTTATCAACATCTTGAAAAACAACCTTCCTTCGAATGGGACCGCGAAGGGCCAGGTGAGAATGGCCCAGGGTTGGGAGAGTGCGTCGGCAAAGGGTACCGGCAACATCAGGAACCGGATAGGTCCCAGGTCCGGTTCTCTGAGGCCGAGGAAGATATCAGCAA